>Ga0302320_10017770_pt1 | contig 14407 bp, 7 predicted proteins | sample Bog_T0_3_FD_202130 | JGI IMG/M metagenome (GOLD analysis project Ga0302320, IMG submission 202130) | Peat permafrost microbial communities from Stordalen Mire near Abisko, Sweden - Bog_T0_3 | ecosystem: Environmental > Terrestrial > Soil > Wetlands > Peat | place: Sweden: Abisko, Stordalen Mire...
GCCATGCGGCGTGCAATGCTTTCCCGTGATGACCTGAGCGCGGCTGTTTTCATCGGCGGCATGGAGGGAATCCTGGCTGAGCATCAACTTTTCACAGAGTTTCATCCCTCTGGGAAGATACTGACTTTGCTCTCTCCGGGAGGTGCGGCGCGAGAGCTAGCGCTCCAGCTTGGAACACCCACTCAACAAGAAATAGAGTCAGTAGATTTCGCCAATATGTTTTGGCGCGAATTGGAGATCAGCCCAAACGAGCCGAGGCAACTGCCAACTGAAGCAGACAGGAAATAGCCGTCAGATAGGGACGCTTCATGACCAGACGACATGTATTCATCAGCCACCATCACGCAGATGATCAAAAGGTTGATCAGCTGACCCAACTCCTGGCGAAAGATGGCAGCGACGTTCGGAATAGTTCTGTCCGAATGAAACCTGCCAATCAGAGGAGAATGGACGAAGGACGGGTCAAGGACGAAACGATCAAGCGACTTCTGCGGATGAAGATCTCGTGGTCTTCGACAGTCGTCGTGCTCATTGGTAAGGAAACGCATTCGCGACCGTGGGTCAACTGGGAGATCGAGCAGGCAGCGAGGCAGGGCAAACGTATCGTCGGCGTGTATGCATACGGTGGTACTGACGCTGAGAAGCCCGATGCCCTCGAAAAGTACGGCTCTGCAATCGTGGCATGGAACAGCGCGAGCATTGTGGATGCTATCGAGGGCAAGAGCAACAACTTCGAGAGTTCGGACGGTACCACCCGTGCAGCCGTCCATCCCGGCACAACGAGGGTCTGCTAGGTAGTGGGAAACTTGTACATGTACGTTGTCGATCGGGACTTTGGATTCGCCCCAAATCCTTTCCATGGAGTCTGCACTCTTGCAACCTGTATGCCGCGGATTCGAGCGAAAGCAGGGATCGATGACTGGATTACGGGAATGGGTGGCGCGCGTCTGAAGGCAACAGGGCGTTGTATTTATGCGATGCGCGTAACGGAAACTATGAGTTTCAATGATTATTCGGCAAACGTGACATTCATGGACAAGCGTCCTGTTAGAAACGGAAGCAGCGCCATGATGGTGGGCGACAATATCTATCATCGCGACCGTGCGGATACGCCTTGGCAGCAGCTCGATTCGCATCACAGTAATCCAGATGGAACCATCAATCCGCTTAACGTTGACAAGGACACGAGCGCTGACAGGGTCTTGATTTCGCGAGATTTCTATTACTTTGGAAAAACAGCGCCATTGGTTCCAGAGACAATTCTTCGCGGGCTTGGATACAAGAACGGAATTGGGCATCGAAAGTTTGACTCAGGTCAGAGCGAAGCCTTTCTCGCATGGCTCCGACATGAACATCGATGGGGACATAATTACGTCGCAGGAGATCCTTTTGATTTCGAGCAGACTGGCAAGCGCTACTCAGGTAAAGGAAGTTCACTGCGTTAAGAATTCGGTGACATTCTTTGGCACCTCGCAACGATTGCGAAAAAGAGTAAACTCTCATTCGATGCCCCTGTTTCGAATATCGTGTAGCACCTCTCTCCTACAATTCAAATTACCTCAATTCCGATGTCGCCATTTCTATCCGACCATCGCTCCCAAAGCTGTAGTAACTGAGGGTTGTCACATGGAGAAATGGCTTTAATCACACCATCCAAACTCTTGCGACGTCGCGCAGCATCTGCGGTTATAGTTGCCATGAGGTTGGTGAAGGCCTGCGGTGCATTATCAAGTCGAGCAATGGCCCCATACTCCATCGGAGTGAGCGTCTTCTGAACGAGGACATCAACCCGCCTATTCATCTCGCGCCAAATCGGGTCGGCCTCATGCTTGGGCAGTGCCAACGAATCCGATGTCATGGCCGTGGGCACCGCGACGCAAGAAAAGACATTTTCCGCATCCTTTTCGTAGAGATGGAGACTGTCGGCAAAATGCGTGTAGGTTCCCGGCTCGATTCCGATCCACCCTGCGAGAACTTCTTGTAATGTCATGAACTGCACAAAGTTATGTGGGAGACCCAGGAAAATGTCGTTGCTGCGCATTATCTGCGACCACTCAAGCCTCCCGTTCCGTACCTTGAGCATGGAGCAGATGTTGCAGGGGATGTCGTCTGCAATCGGCACGCCATCATCCGACGGAAAATCCAATGCCGCGTTCCAAATCTGCAATACAATTTGGCGCCCATCACCGTTCGCCTTGAGTGCGTTGCTCGCACGTTCCAGTTGGTCGAATCCGAGGCTTCTCCGCAGCCGAAAGCCGTATGCACCGTGATATTCCTCCCCAGTGCCCGCATATTTCGGCAAGAGAGGATTGAAGAAGTTGAGGTATGCGGAGTCCCGGCGGCCGTTCAGGATGCCGATGACTTCGACGATGGCAAATGCAACGCTCAGTGCCGGGGCGCGTGATACGACCCACCTCTGGCGCGAATCATGAACGTGGATCGTTACATGCAGCAGTTCGGAGGTGTATCCCCCTCTCCCGTTCTGCCATAACACACCTTTCCCATCCTTGATCGCATCAACGGCTACTCGCCATGCCTCATCGGCAGTCGCAGCATCAAAAGACCGCATGTGGTGCCTCTTTCTAGCGTTCGATCAATTCATTGAGACCCCATTTGGGAGGATACCAATATTCAATCGGCGACGGTGTGCATCGAAAAACTTGTTTAATGCGGGTTCTTCCGGTAATTCCGACAATATCCGGATGTGCGTGCCGGGCGTATTTGTCAACCTCACAAAACAGGTTTTGACAGTCAATGAGTTGGAGAGATCGGCCCCACAATGATTTGAACTCGATCTCCAAGCGTTCAAACTCTCTCTCCTGCCGGTCTGCAACCAATTTGATAATGTCGGCTTCGTTCAGCCCGCCGAGATCCTTGAAGCACTTCCGAATCCCGTCCCGCGCGCCAGGTCCCGGAACGACAAATTCCATTTCGCTAAATGAAGTCAGCTCACTGTAGTTGAGGTCGGTGGTGTATTGATACGCCAAGAAAGCGCCTATCATGGGATAGGATAGCAATACCTCAAACACCTCGTGCATTCGCTTCATATGATTGATTCTTTCCGGAACACTGTCGGCTAGCATATTACGCAATAACGCGAGGTGATTTCGATGTTTCTTGGGCTCACCATGCTTTCCCCCGGAGGGCATGATGTATGCGGCAGAGTAGATGGTCTGCTTGCGGGCCATTGCCGCGGTCAAGACAGCATCGAGGGATTTGATGTCAAAGTTTTGGGTCGTCAACGGTCCAAGCGCCTTCTCCAAGAGCTGCCATGTATCTATTTTGTTAAAGAGCTTGAATAAGATGGTCCTGAAGAACACCTCCTCGGGGTGTTGATCGCCCTGATAGATAACGTTACGAATCAAGAACTGACTAACCCGGTCCGATGCGCGGTAGGCATTGGTGAACTTGAAGTGCGAAAGGAGTGGGTCATCGGTCCAGGGCGGCATTTCGTGATATGCCCGTTTGAAGAACACCTCCTGACGCTTCGCGGCAAAGCGCCAGTAGGTATCGTAGACTTCCGATGGAATCGCCGGTGAAAGTTTCGCAAAGATCAACGGTGCCTGCCCAGGCAGGGAAGGGAGTTCTGAATGAAGTGGGAGCGTCCGTTGTCGTGGAGAAATAGCTCGACGATTGGGTCCAACGAGTGCCACGACCTTCACTACAGACAAAACGTCGTCGAAAGACTCCTCTATGGTGCAGGCGGTCGAAACGCGATGAACAGCATACTTCGCCTTTTCAGTCGCTTCAAGCTCCGCATATGCGTCTCCGAGGAGCTTGTGCATTGCGGACGAATGCTCCATCCGCGCCGGAGTTGATCGCAGAAGGAGAAAAACGGCTGTCGGACGGTAATGTTTCCAATGATGAAGCTCAAGATCGATCATGAGCCTGAGCGACTCCGGGTCCATGCCGGAAGCCTTGCCATACGCGATGGTAGACCACCAGAAACGATCCATCACTACGATCTCGCCGGATTCGAGCGCAGGAATGATGGTCGTTTGCAGAGCGTCGATATGCGCGGCTACATGCAGCAACTGCTTCGCGGCACGAGTAACTCCAGAGAGACCGTGTTGTTCCGGTGAATGATGAAGGTGGTATACGAGTTTTCCTAACGACCCTTCGATGTGTCCTGGAGAGCTGATATAACTCGCACAGTGTCCTTGCGACGTAAGCCTTTCAACAAGCCGGTGGCTGAGCGTCGTTTTTCCGGTCCCGTCCAGACCTTCGAAGATGAATAATTGACCGGACATTCTATTCTTCATTTGTCGCCATGATTGGCTCTGACGTGTCTTCATAATAGTGAACACACGGTGGGCAACGGTTCGTCCTTCTGTGGTACTGGGTCGAGTCCTGCAACAGAAGCTATCCCCGACTTCGTAGCGATTGACCCAGTGTCCTGGACCTCAGATGTCCAAGCCTACTCCTCGAAATTGTCATCCAATCCCAATTCACGCAGGGCGCTCTTTATCTCCTCGATCTTTTGCGGCGAAACTCCGCCTTGTGGATTGCATTTGACCTTGACATTCAGGCTCAGGTCATTGCCGATGCCAAGTTTTGTGACCACCTTTGTGTAGAAATTCATCCACTTCTGTGCTGGAATCTCGCCAGACCAGGTTAAGCCCAGCGGCAGCTGAGTTGGTTCAGGCCCGTTCGGAGCGACAGTGGGCTTTAGTGCAGGAGTTGGCTGGTCCGCTTTTGGCTTCGGTGGATTCACGGGAGAGCCATCCGGTGGGAACAGCGTCGTAGTCGGCTGCGGTGTCGTTGGTTGTGCCGCAGCCAGTTCGTACGCCTCGGCGCTCTCCTTGGTGATGATGTACATCTCCTCGGAGATCTCTACATCGAACGCAGTGATCGAACGCTTGAAATTGAATGGGTGATATTTTCCGCTCCCAGTCTTGCCGACATAGGCAAGCTGTCCGTTCGACACACCACGCGCAATGGTTTCCTTCACGGCATCTGCACTAAGAAGGCGCGGGAACAGAGGCGATGCGAAGAATGCGTCTCGCACAGCCTTCGTGTTCCACTCCTGAATGGCAGGTGGCCAATTGCGCACAAGCAAGTTGGGGCCAATGCCAGTCTGGATCTCGTCGACGTGCATTAGCTCATTGATGATGAACTGAATAATCGAGGCTGCGGCGCTGGAGTGCATATTTCCCAGGTCAATGAATCGGACCTCGTTATTCTTTCCCAGCAGGGCAGTGTTGTTGTAGCATCTCCAGACGCCTTCTTTGAGGTCGCGTCTGGATTTCTTGATGTTGTCATCGAGTTGCGTGATTTGCGTCTTGTCCACGCTGATGCCTGGCAATTCCTTTTCTATCTCTTCCCAGGCGAGAACCTTACGTGCGCTCTCGCACAACGGGCTAGCAGAATTGGAGACAACAAATACGAGTCCACTCTTGTATGTCCTCGATGAGCTCCCGTGTTCGCGAATTACACCGTCAATAAACGCCTTGATTCGTTTCTCATCTTCCATGCTCTGCTCGGGTGACAGCACCACGAAGGTCAGGGCCGGCTTGTCCGGCACTTTGCCGCTGTTTTCGGGGAAGAAAACCGGCGCGATCCCGTTGCTCGCTGCAAAGACGTTCTGCACCTCTGCGCGAACGCGTTCACTGATCGTGTCGTCCTTGATGTTTGCTCGCCGGTCGGCATAGCGTTTGTTGAGGTTTTCTTTGAAGCTGAAATGGTAGCGGTTGCGTTCGACGGTCAGGTAGTAGCAGGCATCGGTGAGAGCGTCGAGAACCGTCTCCACATGGCCAATGTCAATATCCGGCTCGGCAACTGCAAGGCGAATCTCCGGACTTGTCGCTTCTGCGCGGGCCATTCCGCCATTCGACTCAAAGAATATGGTTGTCGCCACTTTGCGATGGAGCCTTGATTTCTTGATCGCCTCCACCGCCTCGTTGTCCAGACGAACGGCATGAGAGTCCTTTTTTCCGCAGATGTCCGTTGTAACAGCGGCTTCAAGGCGATGTTCGCCGAGTTGCTCGAACATGGCGGCGCGGAATTGGGGATCGTCCAACGGCGCTGTGCCCAGCCCGATCAAGGGATCGCGATGGTCACCCTTGAATCCATCCTGAAAAGCATGGGAGACCCACAGGGCCAAAAGCCGGAGAATGCCGCGGGTCTGCTGGAATCTCGGCAAGCCCTGCCATTTTCTCTCGAAAACTGACAGAACGCTGGGATGAAATGGATACGTCGCCGCAAACGCCTCGCGGGCGCCATCGAAATTGAACTGCTCCGGCACCTGCTGGCGATGGTCCTTTACCCAGTCTCCAAACTCATTGCAGGTGGCGATGGCATCTCGGTTGAGCAGAACCCGCCCATCGTTGGTCACTGCGTTCTGATCCCACTCGAAGAGGCGGCGGCGGATAATCTCCGATGTTTCCGATTCCGCCGACATGATCACGGCCTTGCCCACGCGGTCGAGTAGTTTCTTGAATCGCTCGTAGTCGGACTGATCCTCGGCGCTCATTTCCAGTTCCGAGGCCGGAACCGATACGGCCAACACCATATTGTCGCGTCCGCGCGCCTCTTCGCTCAGATTGTGGAGGAAACTATAGAGCTGGGACGCCATGCCGCTCTTCCGGCTGCGACTGACGAAGTTCATCAGCTCGTCCATCAGGATCAGCACTGGCCGGTCCTTGGGCAGGAATGCACGAATCACGTCTCCGCCCGGAGCCACCACTTGCTTCTCATGTTCCGCCAGAACCGCAAGGGCGCTTGCACCGCCAAGCTGAAAGGCAATCTCACCCCATGGAGTCTTGCGGATGGGGGTTCCATCCGCGCCTCCACGGCCGGCAATGGGATCGAACTCCGTTCCGACAAATGCTGCAACTCTGGCGGCAGGCACTGCGTTGATTCCGGCCACTTGAAGCAACCGGGAGACACCCTGCCAGTCCTTCGCCTTCGGGCCGTTATTGGCCAGGTGATAAAGGAGCGTGAGCGCGTGGGTCTTGCCGCCGCCGAATTGCGTTGTCATGTTGAAGACGGCAGAGGTCTCAGTCTTTTCGCCAGACAGCCGGCGGAGAACCTCTGCGGCCACGCTGGTTAGACCTTTGGTCAAAAAGGTGCGCTCCAGAAACCGCTCCGGGTCCTGATAGACCGCCGGAGCGCGCCCGTCCCTCACCTGATCCAGGTGAACGGCAAACTCTGAGGCATCGAGGGGCTTCCCGTCTCTCAGGTCTTCCCTCGGCGTGACGACTTTATACCAGGGCTTGAGCGCCATTCTCTTGCATCTCCTTGCAGGAACATCCCCCATTAGAAACCGAACTGCTTCTTGCGCGCCAGTACACCATCTACCCAGCGTTTCTCATCCGTGCCGGGAGGATAGAGAGCCGAGAGCGCCTGTGCCAGCCGCCAGAATTTGCCGTCCTGCCCCACGCCATCTTCCACCACAAACCGCTTGAGAGTTTCACCGCGCCCGGCAGCGAAGAGAATCATTGCCTGATGAACGCGATCGAGGGCAGTCTCGCCCACCCGCTTCACGGTCTTCTCTTTCCAGGCAACCTCCGCGTCTTCGGCTTCGGTCAACTCGGAAAACATGTTCAACTGTGCGGAGGATTTCTTCTTGCCGCCCGCGCGAGCAGGCTCTTCTTCGTCTTTGCCAAAGAGATGCTTGGTCCGCTCGGACACCGGCAGCAACCGCGCCTGATCGCCGGAGACCTCAACCAAATGCGTCAGGCTCTCCAGGTGGGCGCCGAGCCCCTGCGCAATCTTGCGTGCGGCGTCATATTCCAGCTTGAATCCAGTGATCTTTGGCTTCTTGTCCTCTTGTTCGTCTTCGGAGTCCTCATCGTCGCCGGCATCTTCGGCCTTTCCGTTTAAGTCCGGCGCTTTCAGCGTCCAAAGCCACATGGCAGTCAGGCGAGCGTCAGCCTCAAAGCCAGTTGCATCGGCGCCCTCGAAGACCAGAGCGAGAGCTTCCTTGGCGACCGTGGCCCAAACGTGTTCGAGGTATTCGCCCAGAGCGACGGGTTCACCACTGGCCTTCTCCACTCGCGAATAACGAGAAAAGACCTCCAATGCTGGACCTAGACAGGCGAAGATGGCATCCGCCCCGACAACGCCTTCATCTGCAAGGCGAGGCATCCATTCGTGGATGCGGTGAGGCAATTCCTGTAAGACGTCGCGCCAATCTCCGATTTTCTGCGCTTCCGCTTGCTCGTCGGGATTTTCGCGTGGTCGGCAAACCAAGTGAACTGATGAAGCGAGAGTGCTTTGCCTCTGTGTAATCGTTCTTGCCGCCCGCTCAGTATCAATTGGCCAAGAGCCGGTTATCATCCAGCCCGATTCGATGAGAGCGGAAAGCATCGATTCCCACGCCTTCGTTTCTGTGTGCGCAAATACTACTACGCAGATCCCATTCGGCTTCGTTATCCTGCGAGCTTCTGTCATGGCCATCCGCATGTGGTCTTCGTAGAACTTCCGGCTCTTTTGCAGGTGTGCGACTTCCGAGTGGGGCAGATTCTGAACGATCTCAAGAGCCTTTGGAGTTAAGGGCTCTGCGAGGAGGGTTGGTTCAACTCCGATGAGACTGCGGCGGAGCCAAATGTAAAAGAAGTCTGAGAGATCAGAATAAGGAACTGAGTAATAATATGGCGGATCAGTAATTAAGGCTTCTGCGATATTGTCTGGCATGGGATGCTTGGTGGCCGAGGCCCATGCCACGTTACCAGGCTCCAAATTGCCGGCAGCACAGTGTTCGCACACCTTCGCTACCCACTCAACTGCACCCGAGAAATCTGCAGCGGCACCTGCAAACGGTTGAGCTTCAACAAAATCCCATGTCATAGGTAGTGCTTGGCGCCCGAAAGTACTCTTGACCACCTCAATCGTGGAGGCCCAAAGAACTAACGTTGTGCATTGGTCAATGATCCTGTCCACTGCGAACGCCAAGACTGTGGATATCGCCTTTCCAAGCTCAAGGTCGCCGCTCAGTTGCGCCATTGCCTGCTGCGTGTTTCGTACCAACGTAGCCACTACCAGGGCTTGGCGAGGTGAAAACAAATCCTTGAATCCGGTTATGCCATATTGCGGGAGCGGGATTCGCCTCGGTTCAGTGCCAGTAAACTCCTCGACAGGGAGGAAGGGTATTTCCCCGGCATGTGACGCGATGCTCGCCTTGAGTGAGGAAGTGGCCTGGTCGACTGCTAGAGCGTCTTTGCTGGAAGCGGCACGGTAGTGCCTGCCTGTTTCTCCTTTTCGCATGGTGACGACGCCAAAGAGACGGGCATCACCGCTTCCTCCCTTCCGCGATTTGAGTTGTTGACGGATGCGGGAGACTGGCGTGGTATATCCGCAGCAAGGACACGTTGCAGAGCCGCGCTTGACTGTTCCTTCGAGATTCGGGTCCGGAATCTGCTCACTCGGATTATCTTGCTCAATCCAATGGCCGCGGTCTTTGATGATGATCTGAAAATCAACTCGCTTATCTCTGGGATGAGGCAAGAGGCGAACGGCCACGCTACGATTAGGCTTGTTCGCCAGCCAAAGAGAGCGAATTAGAGGCACTTGCGCACCGCACCCAGGACCTTCGCATTGGATCGTTCGTGCCCATAGATAAGCGATGGGCGTCGCACCGTCTGAATCCTTTGGGTAGAACTTGGTGAGCTCTCTTTCGGACTCCTTCCTGACCCAATCACCTACCCTTCGGATTTCCTCAGCAAGACGCGGACCGTACTTGGGAATATATTCGAGGACAACCTTATTGAGTAGCACTGGAATAGGGTTCAGGTCGCTGGCAAATGCGCCGGCGCCAATTCGCAAGGCTTCAAGCGGAATTGAACCACCACCCGCAAAGGGATCGACAACGAGCGGTCGCGTTCCAGGCTCACCGCCAAGTGCCTCGTGGGCAGCCTGCGTTAGGGCGCGGCTTGCTTCGAGGTACTCGGGCGTAGTCGAGTTATCCCAATTGGCAAAGTCCGCAATGAAGTCGAGGAGGGCAAAGCGCACGATGTTCCAATGCGCTTCCTTATGGCTGTCGAGCCCGCCAGTTTTTGCCAATGCCTGCCATTTGATCCAGGTTTCGTGATCGCAGCTCTCGCCGAGTTCCTTCTTATAGACGGCAGATTGTGCAAACTCAAAGATGATTTGTGATGCCTTGTCCCGGAATTCTTGCGGGCACAGCGGATCGGCGGGGTCCGGCCAAAGGGACGCGCAGATGACTGCGCGGCAGGCAGCAAGCGGCCGGCGCGCCCACCAGAGGTGAAGCGTCGAGATATGCCCGTGACGAATGGACTTCTCACGCCGTGCATGGGCCGAGATGCGCTTGATGGGAAGATCAACTTCGATGAGGCGCTTTGGATATTTGATCATCTACTTCCCATTGTCCTCTACTCATTCGCCCCATTGAGAATGGCTTGCGGTTTTACCTGGTAGTGCTCGATCTTCACGATGGCCTGCCAATCGAGTTGCGCCGGGTCTCGAACCACATGAATGGCCGGCGTGCCCGCGCAGTTGAAGACGACGTAGAGCCAGTAGTCTTTCTTGAGGCGCTGGGCAGTCCGGTATTCATTGCCGGACAAAGCAACCTCGCCAACTCCGGCGCGGCCCTTGACCTCGATGAAGCGAACGTCGATGGCCGTCTTGGTGTCTTCGGGATGCGGACGCCGCGAAATCAAATCGAATCCGCGATTGTCTTTTTCTACGCTCTCGACTTCGCATCCCCTGGCCTGCTCAAAGTCAATCACAGCCTGCACGGCGACATACTCGATTTCATCGTCGCGGACCATGGCCGCAAGCCCCGGTGTTTCACGATCCGGATGGGGCAGAACCCAGGCCGACCCGTGCCGCTGAATTTCGCCGATGGTGCAGTTGCGCTCCTTTTCGAGATCGTGTTTGCGCCCCTCAAGCCTTCCGAAGAGTTCATCGAGACGGTCTTGCGCCTGCCTTGTGTTCGCGGCAAGCAGCGGGCTGGTATCGCCATTCTCCTGCATGGCAAGCAATTCCGCGAGTTTGAGATTCTGGCGGAGAATCAGTTCGTTCAGGCTGAGTTCCAGATGGCGTGTGACGGTCTGGATCTCCTTTTCACGCTGGGCCGTAACCTCAGCAAGGAACGGTTCGAGTGCCTGCTGCACGAGGAAGTGTTCGATGGAGTTCCGGTCTGCGCCGGTTTCGACGGGAACAACGGTCCCCTTGGGTGCCGGGACAAGATCGAGAAGGAGGGTGGGCTGGCGCACCATGAGGGTTCCATCGAACTCCTCCTGGACAATGAAGAGGCGGCGGTGGAGTACGTGGCCCAGGCCATCGCGGATCGCAGCGGAATAAACAGCGAGCCGGGCCGGTACGCTCCGATGCACATCATAGAAAACGGTGCCGTGCTCCATTTCCCCACGTACGGTCTCCAAAAGGTCGTCACGCACTGCCTCGAAGAGGGGATGCCCCGGCGTTACCCAGTCAAAGGTGGGCAGCTTCTTGAGGATTTCCTTGTCGAAGACGAATTGCTTGTACTCCCGGCCCAGCTTGCCGAACCGCGGCTCCAGGCGCTCGCCCGTAGACCAGAGGCGCCGTGGAATGCGAGGCACCCGGTAGGTATGCTGTCCCTTGCCTTGCTCGGTGACTTCAAGGCCGGTGATCGGGGCGGCCTGAAGGAAGAAGTCTTCAATCACTTCCGGGACGAGTCGGCGTTCCTTGGCTTCAGCGGACTTGCCGACGATGGCGGAGAGATTCAACTCGCGCTTTGCCAGCCCCTCCAGCGTGGAGTCCGTAATGCTGCGGAATCGGTCGGGGTCGACCTGCTCAACGATGCGCTGCTTGATGAGCTCCTCGGTCATCTGATTATGCGCGTACATGTCGCGCACCATCTTCTCCAACTGGTTGGCCGCAAAGACCTCTCCGAGGACGTTGAACACCTTGCCGGTGCGTTGTGGATCGAGATCGTCTTCGATTTTCTTGATGCGCTCGAAGAGCTTTTCCAGAACTCTGCCTTCACGGGTGTTTGTAGTCACGAAATTGAAGATGAGGCAATCGAATTCCTGGCCATACCGGTGAATGCGGCCCATACGCTGCTCCAGGCGCACCGGGTTCCAAGGGATGTCGTAATTGATCATCAACCAGCAAAACTGGAGGTTGATTCCTTCTCCCGCGGCTTCCGTGGCGACAAGCACCTGACAGGACTCGCGGAATTCTCGTTCGGCGTAGATTCTGGTGCCGGGTGTGTCCCGATCACCGATCTTCATGCTGCCGTGAATCTGGGTGACCGAAAGACCCCACTCGCGCAGCTTGCCGAGCGGCCGCCCATCCCGGCCGTCAGCTACGAGAAAATCGAGCGTATCCTTGTGCTCGGTAAAGAGGAGGAGTTTCATTGAAGGATCGGCGAAAACGCCGCGCTCGGTGAGTAGCTCTTTCAGCTTGCGGACCTTGACTTCGGCTTCCTGTGCTTCCAAGACCTTGGCATGGCGAATCAGTTTGTCCAGTTCGGCAATTTCAATTCGCAAGTCGTTGGGGTCGTAGGAGGCAACCGCCTCTTCAAGTTCCGCCAGAATTTCCTGCTGTTCTTCGTCGGGTAGTTCATCGAAATCCTCTGGCAGCTTCTTGGCGATCTGTTCCTGGCGGAACTTGGCTGGGTCTTGGAGAATCTTCTCGCGCTTCTCCTTCATGCGCTCCAGCGTTCTGCGCACTGCATAGATGCTGGACGCAAACCTGCGCTGAAGCATGGCCATCGTGAAGCCAACCGCGCGAGCGCGGGCTGAATCTTCCCTCGCGGCCTTGATGGATTGATCCTCGACGTACCGCGTGAGCTGATCGTAGAGGTCGAATTCCTCGTCGCTGATCTCGAACGGAGTTGTCTGGACGATCCGCTTGGTGAAGAGAGCCTTTACGACACCGGTATCCGGGTCCGGAAAACTGACCAGAGCCTCCTTTAGGCGGCGGAGATAAAATGGCGCTTCGTGCTTTTCCATTGCTTCGTCGAGACTCTTGATGTCGCCATATACATCTTTGTCAAGCAGGGACAGAAACAGACGGAAGTTCTCTGGATCACCCTTGTGCGGCGTGGCGGTCATCAGCAGGTAATGATCGGTCATCCCGGAGAGTGCTTCGCCAAGCCGATAGGCTAGGGTCTTCTTGTCGTCGCTGTATGCGCTCATCTTGTGGGCTTCATCCACGATGATGAGATCCCACTGACTCCTCAGGAGCGATTCCTTGGCGTCTTCAATGCGCGATACCCAGGAAACGGAAGTGATGACCTGGTTCTTCTCCTGCCAGGGATTCATCCCGTAGTTGGCGCGAAGGACATCGCTGCGGACCACTTCAAAGCTCTCGCGAAACTTGTCCTTCAGTTCCCGCTGCCACTGGAAAGAAAGGTTGGCCGGGGTCACAATGAGGGTCCGCTTGACCAGGCCACGAATCTTCAGTTCCTTAATGAGCAGGCCTGCCATGATCGTCTTGCCGGCGCCGGGATCGTCAGCCAGCAGGAATCGAATTCGGGGCAGTTTTATGAAATAGTCGTAGACCGCCTCCAGCTGATGGGGCAGTGGGTCCACGCGGGCAATTGACAGGGAGAAGTAGGGGTCATACTCGTATGCAAGCCCGAGGCGCATGGCCTCGACCCCTAGCCGGAATTTGGTTGCATCCCCATCGAATGGTTCTTGGGAAGGGGAGGCGTGAAGCTGTCCAAGCTGCTCGAAGCTCAGGATCGGTTCATAAACGATGCTGGACCTGACCCCTTTTCCGACGAGCTTGACTGAGCTGCCCATCGGTATGGCGAGGATGATCTGGACGGGTTCTGGAAATAGCGGACCGTAGACCGTGACGTTTTGTTTAAGGTCGTCAGGATGCATGTGGCCTCAAGTCATGTTGTTTGAATCATTTGTCTTCGAGTCACTGTGAATTATATCAACACCGTAGAGACTGCTGCTCAGCAAGTTGGGTCGGCAGACGGGGCATGGTTGTAAATTGTCTAATGGTGCCGTGAATCTGTACCACCATCCCTCGCTCTAACATCCATCCCTGACTCCTTTTGCACTCCCGTGCACACTTTTTCTGCCGCCTTGCGGCAAACAAAGGCGAAAGTCAAAGTCCGGCGTCGCTATAGTTACTGGTCGGACAAATCAGCGTCGATACTCCCAATTTGCCGATTTTCACTCGAACATTTCATTCTGAGCACTCCTAAATCACATTCGAATCTATCGAGTTTTCAAATCCGAATTTGGAGAACACCATGAGACTCCACCAGAACCAACTCTGCCCGATCCACCGCTCCCGTTTCTGCTGTGGCAGAGAGGCAATGCCGAGAGAAAGACGCTCGCGCCAGATGGGCGTCCGGCGCATTGAAGATCAGCATCATCCCCGAGGGTACCGGGAACTCCGCTCCAACGGAGAAATGCGGAAACTCCTCGCTCGGAAGATTGCCGCCCAACGTGGCAAGTGCGCACTTTGTAACGAACCGTTCAATGATTATGGCGACATC
>Ga0302320_10017775_pt1 | contig 14405 bp, 6 predicted proteins | sample Bog_T0_3_FD_202130 | JGI IMG/M metagenome (GOLD analysis project Ga0302320, IMG submission 202130) | Peat permafrost microbial communities from Stordalen Mire near Abisko, Sweden - Bog_T0_3 | ecosystem: Environmental > Terrestrial > Soil > Wetlands > Peat | place: Sweden: Abisko, Stordalen Mire...
CGCCTGTTGCAGGATTCGTAGAGCTGTCAACATAGCCAGCCAGGTTGCCGGCGCTGTCGTAGTTGCTGACAGTATAGCTGTAGACCGGCTGCGGGTTGGAGTTATTAGTCTGAGATGCTGCCCCGGCGCTGAGGTTGCCGCTGGCGGGTGAGCCGCTGAACGAGGGCGGGTTGAAGGCGCCCGCGATCTGGACTGAGTAAGGGTAGTCCGTGGGGTTCGACGTAGTGTCGGTTTGCGATGCTTCAATGTATAAGGTGTCGTCCACGGCGCTCACATTTACCAGGGAGGTGGACGCCGCCGCCGCGAGAGCCTCGGCGATGGAACTCGGCGTGGATGTTGCCCCATAGGTTACGGACGCCACGGTGCTGCTATTCACGATCAGTTTGACGGTGCCGGTGTCTGGCGTGCTTCCAGCACTGACATCGATGGAGTTGTATGCTAGCGCGGAAGTGTAGTCCGCTGTGTCAGTGGGAACAAAGGTGACTGAAAGGATGTGCGGTCCCGGCTTGAACACGGTTCCCGCGGCGGGAGAGTAGGTGAAGACGCCCGCTGTGGAAGTGCTGGCATCGAGCTGTGTGGAACTGAGCGCAGTGCTATCGGAGATGGCTGCGGGAATAGCCCAGGCGATGGCCGGCGTTGCCTGATACACGGTGAGAGGAACTGAGGCAGTAGCGGTCGCATAGTCGGTTGCGTCAGTGGGCGTGAAGGTCACCGCAAGGGTTTGCTGCCCGGCGTGTAAGACCGTGGTTGCAGCAGGCGTATACGAAAAGGTGCCAGCTACGGCTGAGCCCGCGCTGAGCTGGCTCGAGCTCAGCGGCGTTCCATAGGTGATTGGGGCGGGTGCCTGCCAAGTGAGAATGTGGCTGACCGGGCCGCGCCCTACGCCGCGAACGACGCTATTCAGTGTGTCGGCGATATAGATGTTGCCCGCATTGTCAAGCGCCACGCCGGTTGGGCGATCGAGTTCAGCAAGGAGAGCCTCTCCACCATCCCCTGAGTACCCAGGCACAGCGTTGCCTGCAGTGGAGATGATGCCGAAGGAAGATACCTTGCGGATTACGCTGTTGTTTGTGTCCGCAATGTAAAGATTACCCGATGGGTCCAATGAAATGCTTTCTGGATAACTGAGACTGGCTGTGATTGCATTTCCACCGTCTCCGCTGTAGCCAATCAAGCCGTTGCCTGCAAAAGTAGAGATATCGCCGGTGGACGCCCCCACGAGGCGAATACGGTTGTCCAGTGAGTCGGCGATGTAAATATTGTTGGAACTGTCCACCGCGACTCCCCCTGGCCACTCCAGCATCGCGGAAGTAGCCGGGCCGTCATCGCCCAAAGACGTTGCGGTGAGGCTTCCTGCAACGGTGGTGATGAAGCCCGTGGACACCGTAACTTTGCGGACGAGGCTATTCCTTGTGTCCGCAATGTAGATGTTGCCGGAGCTGTCTACGGCAACTCCGAACGGATAGAAGAGGGTTGCGCTCGTAGCCGCTACACCATTCCCAGCAGAGCCCACTACTGTCCCTTGGCCGGCGACGGTTGTAATGGTTCCCGCGGGCGTCACTTTGCGGATCACGCAGTTGATGGTGTCGGCGATGTAGAGATTTCCCTGCGAATCGACTGCCACCCCAAGAGGGTCGTTCAACTGCGCGTTGGTAGCTGCCCCTCCATCGCCAAAAAATCCGGACGTGCCATTCCCGGCGTAGAGCGTAATGATGCCGGTTGAGGCAGCCACCTTCCGGACAACGTTATTTGATGAGTCCGCGATGTAGAGATTACCCGCCGAATCTGTCGCAACTCCGGCGGGCTGAAATAGCTCAGCGCTGGTGGCGGGTCCCCCGTTTCCTGTATATCCGTACGTATCGTCACCCGCGACAGTAGTGATGATTCCTGTGGCGGGCGCCAGGGACACCGTTAGTACGACTGAGTCCGTTGCCGAAGTGTAGTCAGTCGTATCTGTCGGCGTAAATGTGGTGGAAAGCGTATGCGTTCCCACCGTCATCGAGGTCCCGGAAGGTGGAGTGTATGCGAAGGAACCGGCTACAGGCGTCGACGCGTTCAATTGCGTTGCACTAAGCGGTGTGTTGTTGGGAACCGTTGCAGGGGTTGCCCAGCTAATGACTGGAGTTGCGACCGTGACCGTTAACGTCCCGTTCACGAAGGTGAAGCTGTAGTTTGCGGCGGCCATGGAGCCAACCGCAGCGGTGATTGGGTAACTGCCAACAATTGAAGTCGATACTGCGGTGGTGGTCAGGCTGGGAGACCCGCTTAGTACACTCGGCCCGTCTCCGTTGACCCATCCAGTATAGGCGGGCGTGAATGCCGGATTCGCGGCGGCATAAACCCGGCTGGCATTATTCGCCGTTACTGTCAATACGGCCTGAGTCACTGTGAGAGTTCCATTCACAAAGCTGAAGTTGTAATTGGCGGCAGACAGCGTGCCGACTGCGGCCGCAATCGAATATGACCCGACAGCGGATGCCGACGTCGCGGTTGTCGTCAAGCTCGGAGCACCAGACAGCACGCTCGACGTGTCGCCATTCACAAAACCGGAAGGGGTGGAAGAGAATGCGGGGAGAGCCGTGCCGTACACTTTACTGGCATTGTTTGCCGTCACCGTCAACACGGCCTTGCTCACAGTCAGCGAGCCGTTCACCAGGCTGAACGAATAGTTAGTCGCTGCGAGCGTCCCGGCGGCTGCGGTAATTGTGAACGATCCGGCGGGTGAAGACGCCGTTGCTGTGGTCGTCAGGCTCGGCGCACCAGACAGCACGCTTGACGTGTCGCCATTGACGAACCCGGTATAAGCCGGCGAGAAGGATGGCAGAGCCGCGCCATACACCTTGCTCGCGTTGTTGGCCGTCACCGTTAACACAGCCTTGCCCACCGTCAGGGTGCCATTCACATAAATGAAGCTGTAGTTTGTAGCGGACAACGTCCCCACAGAGGCCGTGATCGTGTAGGACCCGGTTGGAGACGATGCTGTCGCGGTCGTCGTCAAACTCGGTGCACCAGCCAGTGCGCTTGTTGACGTGTCGCCATTGACGAACCCTGTATAAGCCGGCGAAAAGGATGGCAGAGCCGTGCCATAAACTTTGCTGGCATTGTTCGCAGTTACCGTCAAAGCCGCCTTGTTAACGGTCAGTGTTCCGCTTGCGAAATTGAAGCTGTAGTTGGACGCGGACAGTGTGCCGGCCGCTGCGGAAATCGTGTATGACCCGACAGCGGAAGCGGCTGTCGCGGTGGTCGTGTAACTCGGCGTGCCCGACAGCACGCTCGACGTATCGCCATTCATAAAACCGGAAGGAGAATAGCTAAAGCTCGGATTTGCAGATCCGTAGGTTTTAGTGGCGTTACCTACGGTGATGGTAAGAGGGGCTTTGCTAACTGAGATGGACTGGGTTGCCGCAGTCGCCGCCGAATAATTCGTATTGCCTGCCTGGTTTGCTGTCACAGTGATTGTTCCAGCTCCCAGGATCGTCAACTGGCTTCCTGAAAGTGAAGCCGGCGACCCAGTCCCTAGAATAAACGTCACCGGATTGTTGGATCCGCCACCCGTAGCCGACAAAGTAATAGGACCTGACCCGTAGGACGCCGACGAGGGAGAGGTGAAAGTAATCGACTGCGGAGCTTGGGTTACGGTTTCAGGAGTTGATGGAGAGGTTACAGAGGGGTAGCCGTTGGAGCTATTGTAGGTGGCTGAAATACTGTACGGTGTTGCGGACGCAGCCAATTGCGTCGAGATGGTGTAACTGGCTGTCCCATTGGCGAGTGAAACTGTGGGGGTGAGCGCAGTCGTACCGGCATAGAATGTTATGCTTCCTGTCGCTCCCGAGTTCCATTGCTTGGCAGTGAATGTCAATGCTGTGCCATAGACCATCGATCCGCTGTATGGAGGGGTGAGCGTCAAGGTATTGATGGTCGTTGAGATGGTTGGACTGCCACTTGTTTCAGTGACGTATACCTGAAGGTTCGGACCCGTGTAGATTGCAGGAGTCGGCCCTTGCCATCCCGAAGTAGGGCATCCCGTTCCTCCGGATGTCAAGTAATAGATTGGATTTCCAGACAACGAAACGGCGGCACCACCTGTCGGGGTGAAGAAAAAACTCGAGAACTCGTATTGAGTGACGGTCTGCGGAGTCTGGCCACAGGTGAAGCCGGTGGTTGACTCCTGATATGAAACCGTGCCAAGTCCGGTGGTTGTCAGAGAGCTACTACTCGCTGCCGCAGTGATGTTTTGAGTAACTTGCGGCGCGGCCGTGTAGTTTGAATTTCCAGTTTGGTTGGCGGCAATCACGATGGTGCCCGAAGCATTGGCATTGACGGTTAAAGTACTCCCGGCGATGGAACCAGGTCCGGAGAGTACGCTGTATGTGACGCCAAGGCTTGAACTCGCGGAGGCAGAGAGAGAGAAAGTGCTCCCGGAGGTCGGGGACGCAGTGAAGGAACTAATTGCTTGAGATGCCTGGGAAACGGTGAACGTCGTTGATGCACTGACGGCGTTATAGTTGGAGTCGCCCGCATAGCTGGCAAGAATCGAAAAACTCTCAGCGGCCGTTCCTGGGGCGAAGCCAGATGCGGCTGCCGCGCTGTTACTAAGAGCTACGGTTGTCCAACCGTTTCCGTTATACGTAAAGACAACACCGGCCGTGCTTCCCGGCGCATTCACCGTAGCCGTGCAAGTGGTCAGAGTGCTGCTTCCGGACGGAACATACGTTACTGGATTAGGAGAGCATGATAGCGATGCCGTTGGCGTAGCCTTGTTCACCACTACGCTCTGCGTGACCTGTGAAGCAGCGTTGTAGTTGGAATTCCCCGATTGATTCGCCGCGACCACGCATGTTCCGGTTCCGGTGATTGTCAGCGTACTACCCGAAACAGAGCACGGGCCTGAGGCACTAAAGCTTACTCCCAACCCAGAGCTTGCCGTGGCAGAAAGAGCGATCGGCGAAACTCCATAAGTCACAGGAGATCCTGGCGCCGAAAACGAGATCGTTTGAGACGCTGTGCTGATTGTTTCAGTGGTCGATGAGAGAGAAGTCCCGTTGTAATTGCCGTCGCCTGAGTAAGTGCCCGTGATGTTGTAACTTCCGCCACCTAAGCCATTAAACCCGGTGAGGGATGCGCTTCCGCCCGACAGCGCAGGGGAAGCCCAGAAATTCCCGCTCCAGTAAAGTGACGCACTTCCTGTGGGAGTAACGCCCTGGCCGACGCCACTCACCGACGCCGTACACGTCGCGGTCTGCGTCGCACCGTTCTGATAGGTCACCGGGTTTGGCGAGCATGAAATACCTCCACTCGGCGTTGCCTTGTTCACCGCAACGCTCTGAGTGACTTGGGGTGCGGCCGTGTAGTTCCCATTACCCGCCTGGTTGGCCGCGACCACTACCGTGCCCGTCCCCGTAATCGTTATGGTATTTCCAGATACCGATCCAGGCCCTGAAACGATGCTGAACGTCACGGCATTTCCCGATGCCCCCCCTGTTGCAGACAACGCAATGGGGCCTACTCCGTAGGTTACTGGAGAACCAGGCGCCGTCAAATTGATGGACTGCGATGCCTGATTGACTGTAAATGCAAGAGCGGGAGACGTTACAGATGGAGCACTGCCACTAAATGCCGCAGTAATCGAATGTGAACCAACCGCCAGCGACGACGTAGTGAATGCCGCCACATCGCTGGTCATGCTTGAGGTCCCTAACGTCGTGGACCCGTCGGAGAATGTGACCGTGCCGCTTGCATTGGGGTAAGCTTCCGTCGCTGTGAATGTGACGCTGCTGGCATACACGCCTGCGGTCGGCGAGGCGCTCACTGTAATGGCGTCGAGCGAAGCAGTCCCCGCCCCGCTGAGCGATGGTGTAAAGAAGACTGTGTAATTCGACCCGGTCAACACCACGGGAATTGGACCCTGCCAGCCCGAAGACACATGACAGTATGCACCTCCAGGCGAAGAAACGTATGCCACGCTCCCGGAAAGCGACTGACTGTTGTAGGCAAAGGTATTAAAGAGAGATTGTATTACCGGTTCCTGAGGGCCAGTTGGCGATCCAACAGGGCACGTACCGGTAGTAGAAACCGTCTCTGTGTAGGTAAGTGTGCCGGAACCAGCGGAAATGCTGTAGTTCGTCGTCTGTGCAAGAGTGCGCGACGTGAGTCCTCCCAGCAAGAGAATGAACAAGCATGCCTCTGTCGTGCGCCGGGTGTTCCGCATCATAACTTCGCCTCTTCCATTTCATTTCAACGCATTTCACAAGCTACGTGTGGATTCTCACTGCCTACCGTCGGCTCTTCTCGTTAGCTATCAACCCAACAATCGCCGGAAGTCATTTCACTTTCGTCAAAACGCCACGGGGAGAAAGGCGCCGGCCAGATACGACCGCTTTCAAGGTGCTTTTTCAATGGCTTTGTTCCATTCCCAGAATGGTCACAGTCGCAGATCCGGGTGTCGCAGACTGGTTGCTGCTTGGGGTGTCGGTCTCGCTCATGATCCGCATGCGATTGTCATAGGCCCTGCCTAATGTGATCCCATTGGAGATACCCGCAAACGTCCCGCTCTGCAGCGCGCCGAAGGCGGTATAGGAGGGATGCGTTGAGCCGGGGTTGGTTGAGAACACTGTCGGGGGGTGAGAAGCGTCATTCCAGTTGCTCGTCACAGACTGAAGATGTCGCCCCAAATCGTAGCTGTTGACAAAAGTGAGCATCGACCCTGTCGTCGTCGGGTTCGGCGTAACCCCATCCGTCGAGGAAGTGAGATTGCCGTCCAGGTCGTAGATGTATTGCGGGAGATAATTGACTCCGCTTGCCTGACTTGCCAGGGTGTACTGCTGCTCGTTGGTGATGCGGCCCATTTCGTCGTAGCAGGATATTGATCGCTTAGTCAGGAAAGATGCACTCGTTGAACAGGAGGATGTCGTCGAAGCGCTTTGCGTCCATGCATTCGTCAGTCGCCCAATCCAATTCGGATTCGCTTGCGAACAGGCGGCGGATGACGCGTTATACTGATAGCAGGATAGCGGTGTTTTACTTACATCTCCGGAAAAGCTTTTACTTAGCACTCTGTTCAACAGATCGTATTGATAGGACGTTGTCACTCCCCGTGCATCGATCTTGGTTTTCAAGTTGTTGTTTGCATCGTATGAGTAGGTGACTCTACCGGTTTCAGGATTCGTCGCCGACAAGAGCCGCGAAAGGCTGTCGTATTGAAACGACCGGACAATCGGTCCATTCGAAGCTGGCGATGTGCATAGAGCTCCACACTGGTTTACCGACAGAAGATTGTTTAGGAAATCGTAGCCGTAGTCCGTCTCCATGGAGGGGGCTTGAGATGTGCCGCTTGGCTCCATAACTTCGGTCAGCCTGCCAAATGAGTCGGAAGTACGCTGCCAGTGATTGCCTTTTTCATCAATTGAATCAACCCAACTGCCGGTGCTTACACTTCCGATTTGGGTAGAGCAAACTCCCGCCGGGGCTACGGGATGAGGAGTTGCGGCGGGGGTTTGGTTATAACACGACCAAAGTGTGCTGCCATCCTGTTCGACCGTCTCTATTGGTCTACCTAACGCGTCATAATAATAGGTCGTGAACGGGACACTGGATGTAATGGGGCAAGCGGTTGTCGGTGTTCCCCGGTAAGGGTTCGTCTTTTGGTATACCTGGCCAGAGCCGGTATAGCATGTGTTCACAGTATCCGCTGTGTTTGGATCGGTCTCCAGCTGGGTCTCAATTACATGACCTACCCCATCGGAGTACGAGGCGGACTTAACCCCAACTGGGTCTGTGATTGTGACACTCCCTCCTGGCCCGTCCACATAAGCGTAGTGCGTGTCTGGCTTCGCACCGCCATTTTGCCAGGATGCCGGGCCAACAACGTCCGTCAACCGGAGGATGGCGTTCGATTCATAGTTATAGGTCGTTTGTTGTGTGTTTTCGTCGGTTGAGCTGGCGAGTTCGCCTGTTAAGTAGTTGTACGAGAACTCTTCACTATATCCAGCTGGATCGGTGATCTTTGTCAAATACGCATTGGTGCTAAATGCCTGGTTGCCTCCAGCAAAGCTGTCAGTGTAGTAATAGTGGGTCGGCGGATTGCCGAGGGGGTCGGTCATTGAAAGCACTTGTCCAGTGATATCGTATGTATAAGTTGTGACCGCATAGCTGCCGCATAGGTTTGATGCGATCGCAATACACTTTCTCACGCTGGTTAGGTTCCCGCGTACTGTCCAGGTCGATGGGTAATTGTCGTCGTCATGCTGGATACCAGTTATGTTCAAGAGCGGATATGTCGAATATTCGTCATAGCCATAGTCTGTTTCCGCCAGAAGGTTTCCCTTTCCGTCATACACCTTCTCGGTTGCAACCTGTGGCGCAAGCACATCGGGCGGCGGTATGTGCGTTCCCGCAGGGGTAATTATTTGTTCAGGCTTAGCTATCCCTGGAGAACTCGGATAAGGGAAGAATTGGTAGGTATACACAGTTTTCCGGCTGGGCTTTGCGCCTGCCAGCGGATTTACCCCGTAATCAAATTCATGCTTTTCCAGCAACAGCGGGACGGCTGCGGTAACGGACCCGATACCGACGCTCGGGCTCTGGATCATCTGTTTGTCGTTTAGAAAACAATTCAATCCGGACGTTGTCTCGCCACTCACTGGAGGGCTATAGCAGTATGTGACTGTTGATGTCTCGCCGTTCTCGATCGTTGTCTGCTCGCTCGCCATCAGGTCCGGGGTATACCAGCTCTTTGTTACGTAGCGGACCAGTTTCGACGTTCCGGCACCATCATAGTATTGCTCGAGTACTTCTACCGGCACTTGAGCATCGTTTTGCCCTTGCGTATTTGGCTGCGGCGGGATGATTTGAGGAGCATAGGTGTAGACCACTGTTGATGTTGTTCCGGTTTTGTTATCTGTGGTCGTGACAGTCGTCTGCTTTGAAGTCCAATTGCCGAGGGCAGGCCAGGTTGTGGAATACTGGAAACTCTGCGTCTGCGCAATTGTGCTGCCGTCGAAGCTCACCACTCGTTGCTGGAGGGCCGGCATTGCATACCAATACTGGCACCCGCTTGCCGTCGTTGCTCCGGAAGAAGTCCACGTGCCGCCAACATTGTTAACCTGTGTTGCGGCGTAGGAAGCCAATTGCCACTGTCCTGTGTTCGTTCCGGCACTTCCTCCGGAGGTCGGGGTCGCCCATGTATACATCACATACCCTCCGGACGGGTAGGATATCTCGCTTATTAAATTGTACGGACCCCAATATACATTCAAGTAAGTCTCTGGTGTCGAAGGTATGCCGATCGAAAGTTCCCCGGTACTCGTCGAAACGGGGTCGAAATTCGTAGCCAGCGGAGGACATTGGAGAAAAAAGTTACTCTCCCCGGTAATCGTTGGTCCCCCGTTCCATGGAACTTTGAAGCTGCCCGTCTGCGAACTGTTGGTGTTTGTGAATGTATAGGGGATTCCTCCAATGTTTACAGATTGGCTCCCTGATCCTCCCACGGGAGGTCGGGCAGAAAGTATCGCGCGGTTCAAGGTGTCGGAAAACCACGAAAACTCATTCCCATTTCTATCTTCCATTGACGTGGCATACATTTCGGTAACGTAATCGGTATCTAGATATGGCGTACCATTCCCGAAAGTAAATTTGTTGCCGGCTGCATCATTTACCACGAACGGGCTGATGATTCCAGATGTAACCACGTCCCAATTTGGCCCTTCTTGCGACGTCCATACCGCCATGTAGTTCAAGAGCGTTTGGGAATTAAGAATTGCGGAATAAACGCTGCCGTCACCTGCTTCGGGTGGCCCTGCAGAAGGTGCCGGACAGTTGGCATTGATCGGATTTGAAAACGTCGTATCACGGGTGATTTCTCCGAGGTTAAGATTGTGTGTGGAGCCGTCGAAGTCGGAAAACGTAAAATTTGAAGCGAAGGAGCAGACGGCGTTCCCCTGGTAGCCCTCAGAGAGGGTGGGGAAAATAGACTCGAATGCCTCAAGGTCCGCGGAGGGCTCATTGAAGTATGTGGAGACCGTTTGGCTACCTGGAGCTTGCCAAAACGACTGCGTCCACTTCGCAACCGGGGTATTGTCCGTCCATCCCCCGCCGAGGTAGATGCTTGGCGACGGCGTGAAATTGAGCGCTCCGTATGGCGATGAGGTGAGATGAAATACAGTTGACGAGTTGTACAGCAGCTTGTATTGAGGTGAGATCCCGCGTCCCTTCGGCGTAGGAAAGGCAATGGTGACGTTCACACTTCCGCTCGCGGGATTGACCGATTCCGCAAGCATTTGAATAGAGTCATGCCCTTCTCCCGGCTTGGGGATCGCGGTATCCGAAGTTAGAGAATTGATGTTGGGTGCTTGCCCGTGTGCCTTTGGAGAAAGGAAGAAAACGCCGAGCACTGACCCAAGAAAAACAATCGAGAGTCGTGCGAGCGAGCAGCAGCGAAAATAGCACATAAGCAGATCTCCATTTAACGATGCAATTGAATTTCAAGTGGCCTGACATTGAAAGCTCAGGGGAGTTGAAAAATACTCGCAGTTAGGCCTTGGTTGAATTGAGGGGTACCAACGGTGATGGTGTTTGCAGCAGTCCCATTAGTTTGGGTTTGCATCGTTTGGGGCATCAAAATGCTTGGCGTTTTCTGCCAGCTTGTGAAGAGAATTGTTGCAGTGCCGTCCAGCGACGGGTTTGTAGTGTTCGGGAGATAATAGTCAACCCTCGTCGGAAGGCCGGTATTCGTGTCGATGTACCAATCCTGCTGCGTCACCGGCGTCAGGGTCGGATCGCTCATTTGTATCAGCGATCGAACATGAACGATGTTTGGCGTTGAACTGGTGTCCTGTACGACGGACAAAGAATCGTTAGCAGCATTGAGCAGATTGAGGAGAACTGCTCCCGGAAGATGGAACGGGAAGAGCGTCAATGCTAGACGGGAATCCATTGGAGACACACTTCCAGATGCATCTTCGACCGAACCCTTGCCGTTCTGAACGGTAAAGGTAGAGTTTCCGGATTGCGACGTAGTTGCGGATCGGATCGACATTCCGATTGTCATCCACGTGATTTGTCCGGTGGGGGCAGAGTTTGGAGAGCTTGGCGTGGTCGTCTGAGCTGTAACAGTAGCATCCTGGATGGAGCCAAACGACGCAGTTCCTCCCAATGAGGTAATCGCCAGGTTCACCGCGGCTACCGCAATGGGATCCTGCAGTTGCGTAGCTCCAGAACCACTTTGTGCCGGTGCACACAAGCCAATTGTCAGAGATAACGAAAGGATGGCTGCTTTTGTCAGCCGTTGAGTCCGCCACAGTGAATGCCGAATGGGAACAATATCGAACAGCAAAGGAAGGGACAAGCAACTTGATTTCACGGCTCTAGCCTTTCAACAGACAGGGGTTACGCGCGAGGGTGCCTCGTTTCGGCCGCTCGTCGCAGAAAACGCAGAATTACGGTGTGCGGAATTGAATCCCAATTATTGCACTTATTTGATTCCTGTCAAGTAACAAGTGCTGTTAACTTAATAGTTAAGACTGCCTGGCTCCCTTGGCTTGAGGATCGTTGCTCACGATCCGGGTAACAGGCTGATGCCAACCCTTGCTGCCGACGCCAGGTCCATCAGGACGTTATTCCCGGGCTACCGTTTGATTCTCTCCGGCCCGCCATCTCTGGAGATCCCGGTTCGGGTGTTTCTTGTCACTGGAGATAATCCTGCTACCGAGTCCATGTTCTCCAAGAGGTCCGGCCCCGGGAATATCTGCCACAAGCTGACCTGCGACGTCACTCCGTTCAAACTGGTTGGGAAGGTAAGCAGCCATTGACCTACCCTCCACCCGCTTAGAGCATCGGCTCTCCAAGTTCCTGATCTCCGGCTCCAACTGCAATCTTCTGCTCCAGCGTCGCCTCAGCTTGGACTACTGTAACTCTCCGTCAATACAGCAAGCTGACGGCGCATGCCCTCCATCCATTCATCCCACAGGCTCCCGCACTCAAGACCGCGTGAATGTTCGGCCTCAAACGGCGCAAAGATGTTCGGCAGCACCCACTCCAGAGCCTGGGCATGGTAATCGTCATCGCAACTGCTGCGAATCTCATCGCCCGCGTGGATCGCGATCTTTCCGCCGAAGATGTCGGCGTTCCAGTACTGTGCCAAGAAGACTGCATTCGGAAAGTCTCGGGAGACAAAATCCACATGGCTCCAGCCAACGCCCCAGAGATTGTCATTCCACCCACCTTTAAAACGCCGTGCCTTGTTCACTGACGGGTGAATGTAACCAAAGATTACGGACAGGCTTGAACGACACGATCCCCTTGATGTCCGCCACAATCTCCTTCGGGTCCTTTCCAGACCGCTGAGCACACCATGCAATCAGCTCATCGCACGGCTCCTGCAGGGCGCGCTCGATCTTGCTGATTTCATTCGGGCCTGAAGCCAGGACATCCAGTCGAATACTCAACCAATCACTCATTTTTCATTCCTTTCCTCTGTGCTGTCGCACCTGGTTCTTCTTTAACGGCTGTACCGTGGCTCAGACACGCCGTACCTTCCACTGAGCCGCGAACCAAGGTCCACGTGTTGTTGAATGCCTCGTTTTGCATTTGATATCGACATTGATATCAAATGTGGACGGTACGGTGCGGTCCCGTGGCCACCTCGTCATGATCCACCGGTGTGAGCCTCTGAACCGGAATGACAAGAATGCTGCGTCAAGTACACAACTAGGAGGCTCGTTGTGCTTCACTACGCTCGCAAGTTTCCTCGATTCGCGCCATTAGCCAGTCGACGAGTTCGAGCGTTTCTGAGTCCGACTCGGCTCCCGCCCCCACATTGGCCCGACAGTTTAAGGGAGGGCCTAGTCATGCAGCAGAGTGACTCAGAAAGGCAAATAGGCGTCATCGTTGCTCTCGACTATCGCCCAGCCTTTGGTGGTAATCGCAAACATTCCACTCCCAGGGGGTGCTTCAGCGACGAAACCGGCGCTCACAAGATTAGACCAGGGATCGGTAAGGAGATAAAGGTGCGCATCCTGAAGCTCTGCGGAGCCGTCCGCAAGCCCTTTCCTAAAGACAAAGCCACAGACCTCCTCGGGCACTGTGTGAGGATCGAAAGTCCGTTTTCCAAAGAGAAGAGCAAGGTGTCTGAGAAGCAGCACATCCTGTTCAACCTCGAGAAGATCTTTAAAGGTACGCAGGCTAGGAGAATTGGTCCAGTCTGATTTTGCTTTCAAATACCGCTCCAGATCTGCTTCAGCCTCCAACCGTCGATCCCGTATGAGATTCCGTTTCCTCGCGTCCATAAGGGTATCCCTCCTAACGCCTCTTGTAGATGGTTCCGATTACCCACAGCCAATCAAACTCAGGGTGAGTGGCTAACCATGTTGGAATAGTTACAGCGCGTTCGAGCTAGTCATGCCCCAAAGGCGCCGGATTGCGATTTCAATCACGACATTGAGATCCGTATTGGAGTAATGGCGACTCGATCGACCCGGTTAGGCCCAAATCAAGTTGATTGCCGGCTCCAACAGGACTAATGACGTCCACAAGTGATTCCTATAGGTCTGACATTGCTTCATGCTGAACCAAAACTTCCGGACCGCTTCCTCCTCGTGCCCACTCTGCCACTCATATTTCTGAAAGAGCAGAGTGGGTAAACCAGTTCGACCACTTCAAGCCGAATTCGATGTCAATGTCTACCTCCGTTTCTTGTCCAGGACCAGTCGCATCACCACGCTGCCAGCTGATGATTGTTTGCGGCCCAGGGCTGCTTACTAACAGTGATTGCACCGATTACTGCCTAACTCCGCTGTCGCACTGATTGCACTCTCGACCAAAGCTTCCAGAATGACCTCGGAGTTAGCCCCCTTAACTTACAGGCAATGCTGCATCTCCATTCTTACCCCAGCTCTTGAGAGCATTCTTTCCCTCTTCATGCCTGTCTAGTATATGGCCGATTGTTAAAGGAATGTTACAGCCCGCTGTCACACAGAGTTAAATCCCACGCTAGCATGCGGTTTGATAACTCGGTGCGCACTAGCGCGGCCGAGGTAACCAGCTGTGCTCGGGTTCAATCCGCATCTGCTTCAGTCCTGTCCTGTGGACTCCCCTCGGCCTTCCAGAGTAAGTAAGGCGTGCCCTATTCCCTGCCTCCTCAGAAGTCGCTTCACTCTTTCCCACTAACTCCCTGTCTATCGTTGTCCCGCGCGCGCGGCGAAAAACGTTCTCTGCCGCCAGACACCAGGTGATGTGGGGGGAGGGCTCTGGACTGCTTAAGTTTCGAGCCCACCGGGGGTTAACTCTCAACCCCCTTCACATACCACAACTGAAACCAAAGGAGTTACACGATGTTAGAAATTACTCGATTCATCAATCCTCCGGTCCCCACAGGGACTGGGCGCCTCAACTCCAACTGGAAAAGGACTCTT
>Ga0302320_10017776_pt1 | contig 14405 bp, 10 predicted proteins | sample Bog_T0_3_FD_202130 | JGI IMG/M metagenome (GOLD analysis project Ga0302320, IMG submission 202130) | Peat permafrost microbial communities from Stordalen Mire near Abisko, Sweden - Bog_T0_3 | ecosystem: Environmental > Terrestrial > Soil > Wetlands > Peat | place: Sweden: Abisko, Stordalen Mire...
CCTTCGCCTTGATCGTAGGCTGAAAGCAATTTACGGCGCAAATCATCTGCAAGGGGTTTTCCCATGTCGTTGTTCGCCGCGGAGAGTCGCCAGAAATAGTCTACACTATTTGAGAAAATACTCTAATATTCCCGATTACCTGCGTGAGAATGAGAATTTGGCCTGCCCCATTCGGTCGTCTGGGCGGCTTAGACTGCAAACGAAGTTGTGTGTTAACGTACTGTTAACTTAAGGACTTAGGAGCCGGGATGCGTCCAGAGTTTGTTGAGCTTCGAAATCACCCTGATGTCTCCGTGTTGATCATTGGCGGCGGCATCAACGGAATCGGCCTATTCAACGAATTGGCGCTGCAAGGAGTCGACGTACTACTGGTCGAAAAATCTGATTTCTGCTCTGGGACCAGCGCTGCCATGACGCGGATCATTCATGGCGGCCTTCGCTATCTGGAAAATGCGGAGTTTCGCCTGGTACGCGAGGCGCTCCAGGAACGGAACCGGCTATTCAAAAATGCGCCCCACTACGTCAAGCCAATGCCCACGGTGATTCCGATCTTCAATTGGATGTCGGGGATTATGCCGGGAATTCGGAATCTGCTGAATTTGCCCACCAAGCCGGGTAACCGCGGAGCGCTGCTGATCAAAACTGGGCTGACCTTATACGACTTTCTCGCCGGTCGCAAATCCCCGTTGCCAAGACATCGCTTCAATTCCGGACGAGCAGCCCGTACACGTCGGCCTGCATTGAATCCCGGCGTGATCTGCACCGCTACTTACTACGACGCCAAGATCACCTATCCGGAACGGCTTTGCCTGGAACTGGTTCAAGACGCAGAATCCGCGTGTTCTCAAGCGCATGCGATGAATTACGTCCGCATGATGAGCGCCAAGGGCGACACCGTTCTCCTGCGCGATGAAATCTCCGGCGAAACTTGCGCGGTGAAACCGAAGATTGTGGTCAACGCCACGGGCCCGTGGATCGACGGCGCCAATCAAACCATTGGGCGCCTGAGCCAATTCATCGGCGGCACCAAGGGCTCGCACATTGTGCTCGACCACCCGGAGCTGGTGGCGGCAACCGGCGACGACATGATCTACTTCGTCAACAGGGACGGACGCATCTGCCTCTTCTATGTCATCGAGGGCAAGGTCTTCGCGGGGGCAACAGATATTCCCACCGGCGATCCGGATGCCGCCTGTGACGAAGGCGAAGTTGATTACTTGCTCGACTCCATGAGCCAGGCCTTTCCGTCGATCAAGGTGGACCGCTCGCATGTCGTCTTTCGCATCTGCGGCGTGCGCCCTCTGCCGCGCAGCAATGCGTTGACACCGGGCCAGATCAGCCGCGACCACAGCTTTCCAGTGCTGCCCGCGGGCAACGGAATCGATTTTCCCATCTACTCTCTGGTGAGCGGCAAGTGGACCACCTATCGCGCGCTCGCCGAGCAGGTTGCCGACGAAATTCTGCGGGTGTTGGGCCGCACGCGCTTAAGGAGTTCGGCTGATCTTCCCATCGGCGGCGGCAAGGGCTATCCCCGGCTGCCGGAGGGAACCGGGCTGCCTCAGGAGCGGTTGTTGACCTTGCAAAAGCGTTATGGCGCCAGCGCGGATCGCGTCGCTGCATATATGAAAGCGGGCCTTTATGAACCGCTTGCCAACCACGCCGGATACTCCCGCCGGGAGATTGAATACATCACGCTCAACGAGCGAGTCGTCCATCTCGACGACCTGATCATGCGGCGTACGCTGATTGGCATCCTGGGAGAATTGACTCTGCCATTGCTAAAAGAGTTGGCAGCCGTTGTTGCGCAGGTACAGCAGTGGCCGAAAGAGAGGACCGTGGCCGAAATCGAACGAACCATCCAGCTTTTCAATAAGGTTCACGGGGTAACATTAGCCGCCTGATCTCTCCCAATAACGCCATACTGCTTTTTTGGCAGGCGGCCTAGCTCTTTGCGATGGAAACCACCCCAAGGCCGGCAATAAAGAGCACGAACATTAATGCCAGAAGCCAGTTCACCCGCTTACAGCCTCCCGCAAACTCTCTCCACACCAGGACACCCCAAAGCGCCCCTACCATGGTGGAGCCTTGCCCGAGGGCATAGCTGATTGCCGGTCCCACTACGCTGGCCGCCACAAAGTTCGAGAGTGAACCGATCATCCACATCACGCCGCCCACGATGCCCAGAAAATGCACCCAGGAGTTGCCTTTCAGGTAATCCGCAAATCTGAGCCGCGGGCCCGCGATGGGAAATTTCAAGAAGTAGAGGTTGTAGACAAAAACCGAGGCCAGCACGCCCAGGCCAAATATAAACGCGACTGCGTAGGGGCCAAGTCCTTTCTCGCCGGATTTGCCGATCTCAACCAGCGGGTAAAACGTTCCCATTAAGAGGCCAGCGACAATGCTCACCCAGATGCCTTTCCACGCGGCTTCCCGTTTGGCTGCGTCCTCCGCCTTGCCGATGCTCCGGCTGACGGCATGGGCTCGGTAGGCGATGGCGTCCACGAGGATGGCTGCCACGATCAACGCGACACCCAGGCACAACAGCCACGGATTCCCTTGTGGGTTGACAGCGTAACTCCAGATCACCCCCACCACCAGAGCCAGCCCCACGCCGATGGGAAACGCTACTCCCATTCCGGCCACAGAGATGGCTCCCACCAATAAGATATTTGAGAGGTTAAAGATTACCCCGGCCGCGAATCCGCTGAGAATATTCATATTGCCTGCGTGTGCCAGATCGACTGCAAAGCGGGGGCCGTCCGACCCCAAGGTGCCGAAGGTCAGCCCAGCCAGCAGGGCGCACAGCGCCACTCCGATGGAATAGTCATAGTAGAGAAGTTCAAAGCGCCAGCCCTTGGCGATCTTGAGCGTGTTGGCCCATGAGCCCCAGCAGAGCATTGTCAGAATCGTGAGCGCCAATGCAGTTCCGTACAGGTGCGGCAGAGTCATGAGATATCCTCTTGCTGTCTTCAGACAAAATTCCGCGGTTTGGGATGGCCGTGAGAAAGAATATTACCACTTTGCGCAAGCAATGCGCCTAAATAGGAATATCTGTATGGAATTGAAAGGAATGGAGGCGTGGGCCGGGATCGAATCGGCGCCCTCCTCATGTGGAAGCCTCAACAGTATTGAACCTTATCCACCGGTGTAATAATCTCGTGGGCATCAAGGACAGCATTGGCTCACTCGATATTCTGCACAGCCTGACCGAGTCCGGGCTGGAATGCAATCGCGTGGTCGGAAACGATAGCGTGCTGGCTCCAACGCTGTGGAAGGGCCTGTGCGACGGAGTTGCTTCCGGCGTATCGTGCGTCCTACCTGAGATACTGAAAGCCATGTTTGAATTCACTCCAGGTTCGGCCGAGTTTGAGCACACATGAGAAGTGCTAATGCTTCCATGATGAACGCGCAGTAATTGGGAACGCTGAAAAGGAGAAGAGATGTTGCAAGAAACGAGTAGTGTTATGGAAGTTGCAAAGCCATCTTCCAACCAGGTAGTGCTGGTGACCAGCGGCGATCTGCGCCTATCGGCCAATCAGGAATGTTGGGCTGCCCAGGCCGCACTTGAGAGCCAGGTAGCGGCGGTGTTCTCGTCTGAAGGAATTGAAGTCGTGCGCGCCTTTCCTTTCAACGAACAGGAGCAGCATGGATTCATCTCAAGCCAGCGGATGGGGATGGATGTATTTGAGGCCATCCACCCTGAAGCGCGGTTGATCTTTGTGACGGCTGCATGGCAGTATACGCATCATGTTTTGCCCGGCCTGCGCAGTCATCGTGGTCCCATCCTCACCATCGCAAACTGGTCGGGACAGTGGCCAGGTCTGGTGGGTCTGCTCAACTTGAACGGTTCACTCACCAAGGCTGGAGTGAAATTCAGCAGCATATGGAGCACGGACTTCAAGGACGAATTCTCGCGCAAAGGCATTCGCGAGTGGCTCAAGACCGGCACAATCACCCACGATCTAAGCCATGTGACGGCTCTCGATCCAACTAGGCTTCCGGCGAAGGAAGCTCAGACGGGGAGAAGCCTTGCACGAAAACTGCGCAAGCACAAGGCAATCCTCGGCATCTTTGATGAAGGCTGCATGGGTATGTTCAACGCCATCTTCGAAGACGACCTGCTGAACGCTGCCGGCGTATTTAAGGAGCGGCTGAGCCAGTCCGCGCTGGTCGCAAAGATGAGGGAGATTCCTGATTCCGAGGCAGAGTCAGTTTACCAGTGGATGCAAGAGCGCGGAGTCACATTTGTTACCGGGAAAGACGCGAAGACCGAGCTTACCGTCGAACAGATTCTTGGCCAGTGCAAGATGTATATCGCGGCCGTTCGCATTGCTCACGCGTTTGGCTGCGATGTGATTGGGATTCAATATCAGCAAGGGTTAAAGGATATGGTTCAGGCTTCAGACCTGGCGGAGGCATTGCTGAACAACGCGGACCGTCCGGCTGTCATCTCCGAGGACGGAAAGCAGGAACTATACGCTGGTATGCCCTTGCCGCATTTCAATGAAGTGGATGAGGGCGCAGGACTGGATGCGCTGGTAACCAATCGATGCTGGACCGCTCTGGGCCTGGATCCGTCTACCACTCTGCACGACGTGCGCTGGGGCGAGCACTTCACTGGCGCCGGCATTGACGATTTCGTCTGGGTGTTGCAGATTTCTGGAGCCGTGCCGGCGAATCATCTTCTCGGCGGATACAAGGGCGCGACCAGCGAACGCCAACCTGCAATGTATTTTCCCCTGGGTGGAGGCACGCTCAAGGGTGTGGGCCGTCCAGGAGAAATTGTATGGAGCCGGATCTTCGTGGAAGGCAATGCACTGCACGCCGACTTGGGGCGCGGAACAGTTGTCAGCCTGCCGGAGGCTGAAGTCACGCGTCGCTGGCAAAACACCACCAGCCAGTGGCCTCTTGTATCTGCTGTGTTGCACGGAGTTAGCCGGGATCAGTTCATGGCCCGGCATCGCGCCAACCATGTGAATGTTGTGTACGCGCCAGACGCTGCGACTGCCGACAATGCCTTGGCCGTGAAGGCTGCCATGCTGGATGAGATGGGCGTATCGGTGCATCTGTGTGGTGATGTGCGCTGGAAGTAATGGAGGGGGGTGCCCTACGCAGGTAGGCTGCTTTCGAACCAGCCTGGGAGGGGCTGAGGAGAGATGAATGCGCGTGTGGATTTTGGAACTCTACTAAGTATTTGTGGAGAAAAGTTGGAGGCGCGGGTCGGGATCGAACCGACGCGTAAAGGTTTTGCAGACCTCTCCCTTACCACTTGGGTACCGCGCCTTGGCAGGGCTGCTTAAATTAAAATCCCATACCGCCGTAGCCTACCCGGCCAGGGCCGGAGGGCGGAATGGAGCGGGAGACGAGATTTGAACTCGCGACCCTTGCCTTGGCAAGGCAATGCTCTACCACTGAGCTACTCCCGCTTACTGCAAGATTGAGTATACCGGGGCTGCGAAATCAGGTCAAACAGCGGCCAGCGCCGCGCCTGAAACCGGCAAGCCAATACCGGACCGCGACCCCTTCTCCTCGCGCACCAGCTCCCCATCGCGCATATACAGAATACGGCTGGCAATTGAGGCCGCTTCGGGATTATGTGTAATCATCAGCGTGGTTTGGCCCAGCTCCCGGTTCGAGCGCAGCAACATGTGCAGCACCGCGTCCGAACTCTTGGTGTCCAGATTGCCGGTAGGCTCGTCGGCCAGCACGATGGCCGGACGAGTAATCAGCGCGCGCGCGATGGCCACGCGCTGCTGCTCGCCGCCGCTCAGCTCGCTCGGCCGGTGATCGAGCCGTCCCTGAATCGCCAGCAACTCGCTCAAATCATTGAGGTAAGTCCGGTCCAGAGGCTCCTTCTTCCCGCTGACCGCGTAGGCGATCTCGATATTGCCCATGGCCGTGAGCGTAGGCAGCAGGTTGAACTTCTGGAAGACAAAGCCAATGCGATGCTTGCGCAGCCGCGTGCGCTCGGCGTCCGAGAGCGAGGCAAAGTCAACGCCGTCAATCACCACGCGGCCTTCGGTAGCCTGCGTAAGGCCGCCCAACAAATAGAAAAGAGTGGACTTGCCCGAACCCGATGGGCCGACGATGGCGACAAACTCGCCCGGCTCGACGGCAAGCGAAACCCGGCGAACGGCAGTGACCTTGATTCGGCCCGCAGTGTAAACCTTGGTCAGGTTTTCGGTAAAAATAATAGGCGATGACTTTTCGGGCTGCACATCTTGATTGTAATTGCGCGGGTTTGCAAAAAGCGTGAAAAGAGGCGAATCAGGGGCAAAACAGGGGCCTTTTTGGCTAAAAAGGGGGCAAAATCAGGGGTTTGCAGTTACTAATTCGTTAACATAGTGAAAATGCAAGTTATTGATACCGTGCAAGTTACAAGAAATAAAATGCTCAAAAAAAGATTTCCACAGGGTGGGGGGGTGGGGGGTAAGCCGAATTTAGGGGAAGAAAAGGGGAATAGGGGGTAGGGACTGAGGGACTAGGGACTGAGGGACTAGGGACCAGGGACCAGGGAGTAGGATTGCACGCGTTGGAGATTGGACGGTGGTCATCATGGCCTCGCATTTGCGACTGCTTCCATTGTGCGCGTGGGGAGGGAAATTATCTGCAAAACAGTGGTCAGTGGTCAGTGATCAGTGGTCAGGGGTCAGCCCGGTTATCCAGGCGGAGACCTTCGGCAGAGCGGCAAGGCAGGCTCTGGGCTGCCCGGCAAACACTTCCGACTAGCCGACTTGTCGGGAATAATCCTGTGAAGAACCTGTAGCGAGCAGAAAATACTACCTCGTCATCGATTTAATAATATTATTTTCAATAACTTACAAAATAAGATGTTTCCTAAGTTGCACTTGTAGCCACGCACACCCCGATCAATCGACGTATCGTAAAACGTATCACGCGCAAACGGCTTCGGGAACAACCTGAATCGCCGTTCAACGCATCTTAGTGTCCAATGTGGTACCCATTTGGTATCTGTTTGGCACACAAAGTGCGGTAGAATGACATAATGGCGAAGAAGACCCCAGAAGGGGAGAGGCTAAATATTCGCATGCCTCATATGTTGCATGCGTACCTAGGAGATCTCTCAGATCTGGGGTTGCACGGCGATACACGTTCTGACGTTGCGAGAACCCTCCTGGCGTTTGAAGTGGAACGGCTCATCAAAGAAGGCTTCCTCAAACTTCGCTCCCCCGGTTCGGGCGGAGGAGCAAATGCAGGCTAACCAATTACAATTCTTCTTCACCCCTAGGAGGGACCTATGAGCACCGAAATCGACCGGGAAGACGTTCTCCTTCTCATCTTCGATGCATATGACCGGCTATTTCACAGGGCGGCGTTTAACGGGGTCACTCGTCTCGAAAAGCTCGTTTTTCTTTTGGCGGAAGAAGCGGGGTTAAAGGATATCGGCCAATTGTTTGCGTTTCGTGCCTACAAGTTTGGACCGTACTCAAAGGGAGTCTATGATGCCGCCGCTTTTCTCCAATCTGCAGATCTCGTCGAAGTCGAGGTGAAACCCTACTACTCGTATTACTTGGCCGAGGAAGAAAAGGAACTTCAGCGGGATATTGATACAGACGATGAGTCGGGCGAACCGACACCGTCAGGCAACGAAAAACTCTTCACGCTTACGAAAAACGGCAAAACTCTGGCAGGCAGACTTCGATCTATTTGGGAAAACGAATATCCCCAGACCCTCGCCAATATCGATCAGATCGTGGGTCGCTACGGTTCCCTGCCGCTAAATCAGATCATCCGGTATGTCTACCGACGCTATCCAAAAATGGCGGAAAACAGTATCCATCCCGAGGCGAAGAGGCTCGCTCAGCAACCATGAACTGGCATGACATCATTCTGTGGTGTGGCCCCGCTTTCGCGTGGATTGTACTGTGGACTCAATTCGTCACTCTGCGCTTCTACGACAAGAACGAATCCTTGTTCAAGGATATTGATAACAGCGGAGCCTTGGACCAGGCCCTGAGCAGTATTGATGCACAAAAACTAGTTCCTGCGCTTGCGAGACTATGTGATGCGGTCGCGGAGGCGAAGGCTCTCAAGACGCGCGCGGAATTGAGTGTCCTAGTAACAGAAGATATTCTTGACGAGGTTGATTTCCTTCCCCATCTGGAATGGGTTGAGACCGCCCTTCGGGAAAAGAAGACGATGCAGGATCTCCGAGAAAGACTGCAGGAGCAAGCGGCGGTCCTCTGGAAGATGGGATTGTTGCACTCGCTAGCGGTTGTGTTTTTATTGGCCAGTCTTCTGATACCGCCATTGCTCCTGCGCGGAGCCACGGCAAGCCTACTGGCTCTGGTGATTTCCGTAACATTTGTCCTCATTGTCATGGGTGTCGTTCGCTATCAGCAGATGCGGGACAAATTGATACACGGGCTATCCGTCAATCGAAAGGCGTCGTGATGCCAGTTCAACTACCTGCGGAGACCAAGCTCCTATCTCCCGTCTTGGCCCTCTTTAAACTGCCCGGATACCAGACTGTACTAGAGGCCAAACTGAGCCGGAAGCGAATTGATGTACTTTTGGTTCCAAATGAAGAAGGTCCGTGGATCTCGATCGAACTAAAAGTAGAGAATTGGAAAAAAGCTCTATGGCAGGCTGCTATCAACACGCAGTTATCGGATCGCTCGTACGTCGCCTTGTGGCATACCAGAGTCCGATCCGCGCTTGAGCGAGAAAGTTTGTTCAGATCCTATCGAGTTGGAATAATCTCGGTCTCTGAAGCTAGCGCTGAAATCGTCTTAGAATCGACGATTACAGCAAATTCAACGCGCGCCTGCCAGCAGAGGCTAATTCTCGATGAGCTTGTGGGTGTGAGAGGAAAGGACGGGTATCTTGACACACTATCTCTTTTACCAGCATAACGTACAGCGTTTCTTCATCACACATATCGAGAAATTTGACGGCATCCTGGTCCCCTTCTCGATCGCGGCGTCGTTCCCCGCGGGCACCTACGGATTTCTTCGCGCACTCCTCGGCAAAGATCAAACCAAGCGCTTCGCATTAGATCCGCGCAGCGCATTATTCCAACAAGGATGGAATCGATCAAACATACGCGAGCCACACCGCAAGATGGCTGCCATTTTCGGTGAACCGTTCACTTCGGTTGGCTTGCTGCGTGCTCTGACGCCACATGATTTGCCGACAGCGAGAATCAACGAAATCACCAAGTCATGTATACAATATCAACTTGACTTCAAGGTCCAGAAAGACCAGCAGAGAAAGCTCGAGAAATATCGCAAGCTCCTCGGGATCGATACCGTTCCAAAGATCGCGAACCCCCAGCACTTCGTGCCTCCCTACTTTCGCTTTAGCGATGTCGGTGATGAGTGGTACGAAATCAGCATGAGCTGTGCAGAACAGGCAACAACTATCGTGCCTGCCAATCAACTTTGCCCAATCATACATTTTGCAGAATGGCCGACGTCGGATGAGTGGCAAGCTGTAGCAGTTCGTCTGAAGAATGCGGGGATATCCTCCTTGTTTATGTATCCCAACAACTTCAGGGAACACGAGGCAACGGAAGAGAAGCTTCAAAAGTACGTCGAATCTACCACCTCCGTCGTTGGCGCGGGCATAACCGCCATTGCACTGCATGGAGGGTATTTATCAATTCTCTTGGAGAAAAAAGGATTATCGGGATTTGGCAACGGAGTAGGTTACGGCGAATGGAGGGATAGCGGATATCACCGCGGCGGCACTGCTGAAATTCGGCTATACATACCAAAGCTCCACCGCTTTCTCGATCCTGCAAAGGCTCAGTCGTTGATATCCGGTAATCCCGAGTATTTCGCTGCCGATTCAGATCTGCTGAATGAATACGCACTGTCTAACAAGCCTCTGACGTCTGTCTCTCTACAAGAAGCACTCGATCACTTCATGGACTCTCGTCAAAGAGAGATTGAAGCTGTACGGGATAACACGCTTTTGCATTTGACCCAGGAACTCGCGGACACAGTTGAGGTCTTGAAGGCCATTGGTCAACTGGAGGCGGAGAATTACGGTCCTTCACTGACCCGGTGGAGAAGTGTTCTTTCCAAAGCCTAGGATGCTGGACACAGGCAGACTGATCACTGCTTTGATTGAGATTCGATTGGTCCCGAAAAACGCCGTTGTCGCCATTTAATACCTGAGTGGCCGGTAATCCAGAAACATTTCGCTTGGGCGAGTGGCTGGATAAGCGGAGAAACGCTCAGCATTTCAAGTCTGAAAGAAACGGCAAAGGCCCGTGCCTGAAGGCACCTGCGGATTCGCTCTCTGTCTGGGGGTTGAAACCCCCTGTTCCCTCCGATCCTTCTTCATGGGCTGAAGCCTCCCTGTTCCCTCCGATCCTTCTTCATGGGCTCATGCCTCCCTACTTCCCCCGGAGGCATACCTCAGGGTCGATAAAGCCGTGTTCAGATGCAAATCAATAGTTGAGCATTTACGGCATTATTCGACATGTTCAGCGCAGATTATTGAGGTCGCGCGCTGATACAAAGCCAAAGTTGATTGTTTGCGGCACATATCGGCATGATTGATGATTTTAAAATTCCGCATCACGATAGCCGAGAGGTCAGTGATTAGGGGTAAACAGGGGTGAATCCTTATACGATCCTTATTTCGAGCACCTGTGCATATGCTACGATTTTACAATTCTCTAGGGAAATCCAAGGAGCCCGGCCTCATGAAAAGCCTCTCGATTGCCTTTTCAGGCACGATTGCTGTTCTATTTGCATGTCTCGCCTATGTGTGCGCACCCGCCGCGATGGCGCAGACCTTCAGGGGAAGCATTCAAGGCACGATCACGGACATCACCGGAGCGGTTGTTCCGGGGGCGCAGGTAAAGGTCTTCAGCCAGGCCATTGGCTTGTCACGCACACTTGCGGCCAATGATCGGGGTGAATATGTGGCCTCCGAGCTGCCGCTGGGCACTTACAGCGTAACGGTGGAGAAGAAGGGCTTCCGCACCACAACGCTGACGCAGATTCCGGTGAGCGTGGGTTCGCCGACGCGCGCCGACGTGAAGCTGGTCGCCGGGGCGGTTTCGGAAGTGGTGGAGGTGAACGCCAGTGTGCCCATGGTGGAGACCGCTTCCAATACGATGGGCGGCACAATCGAAGCCATCGAGGCCGCTGAGCTGCCGATTAATGGACGCGACTATACGAAGCTGTTGGAATTGGTTCCCGGCGCGAGCAGCGATCCTGTGGGATCGACCGAATCGGCGGGCTCGTACGGACTATTCAGTTTGAACGGGAATCGCGGCCGGTCGAACAATTACTTGTTGGACGGGACCGACATGAACGATGGCTACCGCAACCTGCCCGCGATCAACCAGGCGGGCGTGTGGGGCTGTCCCTCGACCATTCTTCCGGTGGATGCGCTGGCGGAGATTCCGGTGACGGGCAGCTCGGAGGCGGAGTTTGGTCGCAGTTCAGGAGCGACGGTCAACATCGTGACCCAGAGCGGCACCAATCAGATTCACGGCAGCGCATTTGAATATTTTCGCGATGGATCGATGGCCGCACGCAACTATTTCAATACCGTTGATCAGCCCAAGAACGCGTTCACCAATCATCAGTTTGGCGGCAAAGTTGCCGGCCCATTCTTGAAGGATAAGGCGTTTTGGCTTGTTTCCTATGAGGGGCAGAGAGAAAACGGCGGGTTGCCGCAGTTGGGCACGGTGCCCACTACGACGGACATCACGGCCAATACGCCGGCGGGCGGAATCAATTCGGTGATCAAGAGCCTGCTGAACAGCCATCCGTGGGGCGCATTGCCGGCCACCGGCGACGGCAGCGAGACCTTCACGACGCCATTCCTCAACAACAGCGATAATGTCATCATCAAAGCTGATCAGCATTTGCATTTGTTCAGCACCGGCGACCTTTTGTCGGGACGCTACTTCTACAGCCACGGACTGCAAAGCTTTCCGCTGGGCATGCTGTACACGGGCAGCAGCGCTCCGGGGTACAACACGACAACACCGACGCATGTGAATATCGTTTCGCTGTCGTATACTTCCGTACCGAGGTCGAACCTGATCTTCGAGATTCGCGGCGGCTACAACCGCTTCTTGCAGCAATTCATACCGCAGGATGCGGGCCTCAATCCAAACACTGCCTATGGCCTGGACACTCTGTCGCCTGGCTACAGCACGCGCGACCTGGGCTTGCCGACGATCGCCGTGAGCGGGTACAGCCCAATTGGCGCGACATCCAGCGACTCGCGCGGCCGCGTGGATACGAACTACCAGCTCTTCGGAAATGTATCACTGACCAAAGGCCGGCATAGTTTCAAGGCCGGCTACGAGTGGCGGCGGACGTTCATCAACAGCTTCATCAATTCAGGACATCGCGGCAAGCTGGTCTTCAGCGGCCACACCTTCACGGACCCGATTACCAGCGCAGAGACGGTATTCACCCCGCTCGATGATTTCCTCTCCGGCTATATCGACGGCGGCAGCTCTGCCGAAGGGGACGGCACGCGTTACTCCTACCAGAACAATAGCGGGGCCTACTTGCTGGATTCCTGGCGCCTGAGTTCCAAGATCACCATCAATTATGGTCTACGCTGGGATTACTTCGGCGTGATCGGCGCCAAGAACAATGCCTTCAGCATCTTCAACGTCAAAACCGACAGCGTGCAGACCATCGGCGCCAGCGGTGCGCCCGCGTCGCTCTATCCTAAGGACTGGCACGACTTTGCGCCGCGCCTCAGCGTGGCTGATGATCTGTTGGGCAACGGCAAGCTGGTAATCCGCGCCGGGGCCGGCATCTTCTACGATGGCCCTTCGCAGGACTTCTTCGTCGGCAATCAGCCCTGGAATACCAACCCGGCCGAAGCCGGACCGGCCTTCAATAACATCGGCTTCGCATCGCCGCTTCCTACGGGAGTTGACGCCGCGGGCAATCCTGTCTCCATCATCTCCAAGGGCATTCCGATCTTTGGCGGCTATACGCCCAGCAGCGTCTTCACTGTCGACCAGAAACTGGTGACGCCGCGCTATGGCTCCTACAACCTCAACATCGAATCGCAGGTGGCACAGAAGGTTTCGCTGCAGATCGGATACGTGGGATCGCAAGGACGCCACCTCTTCCGCTTCCGCGATCTCAACCAGGTCAACAACGTGTCGGGCAGCGTGGACAGTTGCGGAAACGGTACGACGATCAGCTATATGCAACAGTGCTTCCCGACGTACACGGTTGGCTCATTGGTCAACACAACACTCGTCTACGCCAACCAGATTGAGACCAGCGCGCTGTCCAACTACAATTCTCTGCAATCGACGTTGAAGGTGCAAGGCTGGCATGGCTTGACGTCCACGCTGAACTACACCTGGTCGCATTCGATTGACACGGCCAGTGACGGATTGGACTTTGTTCCCAATGCCGCCCAGCCCGATGACAGCTTCAATCCCCGCGGCGACCGCGCCAGCTCCAACTTCGACGTTCGGCAGCGCGTGCAGTGGTATTGGACTTACAATCTACCCAAGTTCCATCCAGCGAAATGGATCACCAACGGCTGGGCGCTGGACGGCATGTTCAACTATGCCACGGGCCAGCCCTACACCGTAAGTTATATCTATGAAGGTGATTACAACGGCAGCGGCGAGTATTTCGGACGGCCGGACATCATCAGTAATCCCCACGCCGGCGCAAGCGGGACCAACCTGCTCAATTTGGCCTCCTTCGCCGCGCCTTGCAATGTGGACACGAATTCAGCAAGCTCAACCTACGAAACCTGCCTCAGCGGCTGGCATCCAGGCAGCGAGGGCCGGAACGCCTTCAATGCGACGAACTATACGAACTTTGACTTCTCGCTGACCAAAACCACACACCTTACCAAAACGGTGACGGTGGAACTTCGCAGTGATTTCTTCAACGTCTTTAATCACGCGAACTTCAGCAACCCGCTCTTACCGGGATTTGGCGTGGACGCTTTCGGCTACGGCGACAGCCTGATTGCTGGAGGCCGACTGGCGGCTGGTTCCCCCGGACAGTTTGTGACCACCACGGCGACGCCGGATGTGGGCAGCGGCAACCCTTACCTGGGAGGCGGAGGTCCGCGCAGCGCACAGTTGGCGGTTCATTTCATCTTCTAAAGAGAAACTATCAGGAGGATTTTTTCTTCTAACTAGAACATTTTTCTAGATAGCTTAAAGTTAGTCAACTTTCTCGTGCCCCATCCTTTCCGCAGAATAAAGCGGAAAGGATGGGGCACGGGACATTGCAGAAACAATAAAAATACTCTGATGTGGTGAGTCAGAAGTTCATTGAAGAACAAAAACAGATCCTTCGACTCACCACCCCCAGGCTGAAGAGTACGCCTGGGGCCCCGTTCGCTCAGATGGGATGAAAAGGGGCGTACCTTCCAGCTAGGTGCTCGAAGCACAGAGATGAAAAGGAGGAAGG
>Ga0302320_10017778_pt1 | contig 14404 bp, 14 predicted proteins | sample Bog_T0_3_FD_202130 | JGI IMG/M metagenome (GOLD analysis project Ga0302320, IMG submission 202130) | Peat permafrost microbial communities from Stordalen Mire near Abisko, Sweden - Bog_T0_3 | ecosystem: Environmental > Terrestrial > Soil > Wetlands > Peat | place: Sweden: Abisko, Stordalen Mire...
GAAGGAATGGCCTCGCGACATGCTGCGCCCCCAAATCAAATGCGAAGCTCAGAATCGCCCAATCAGGCCAGAAAGGGAATCCCAAACCTACCAAAAATCCGAGTCAGGCCATGCGGGGAGTGCTCTAGCCGAGCGTCCAGGCGAAGACGGCGGCCGAAATCACGCCGAGAGCGAAAAGGCCCCATTCGAGCTGGCCCCAGAGGGTGACGACTTCGCGCGAGTCGGCGTCCGCCGGCGCGGAAAGCAGTCGGTTGTTGAGCGGCACGATGACGAAATAAGTATAGGGCCAACTCGCCACCGCGAACAGCGCGCCGACCAGCCAGCGGATGTCGCTGCCCTGACCGAAGGCGGCGAGGCCGGAGATCGCCGCGAGCAAGGCGAGCCCGCCGAGCAGCGCGAAGCCGCGCCGGTCGCTGGGCGCCCATTCGCGCATCATCGACGAATCATCGAGCGCCAGCCGCGCCGGTTGCTCGACGAGAGTCACGTAAAGCGACGCGCCGGCGAAGGCCGAAGCGAAACCAAACGCGAGAAGACCTGAGAGCATAGCGCATGCCTTTGCAATGAAACGCGCCTTTCATGACGCCTCCCGCGTTCTAGCTCTTTTGCGCGAGAACCGGAAGAATTTTCGCTTAAGGCTTTCGTGCCGGGACATAAAGCCGACGGCGCGGCGTTAACCCATTCTATACGCGCTTTTGGCATGATTTGTGCAATGCAGCAATTGCTTATGCGCGCTGTCCAGACCCGGCTGGCGAAAGAGTCCGGCCGATCTGCTCAACACCTTGCCAAAAGGAGTCGAACGATGCCGTTATCGAGCTGTGTTCATTGCGGTTTACCGACGCGGATTCATTTCGCCTGGTGTCAGGAAAGCGGCGCCAAGGGCGACATGCCGCCCGAAGCCCTGCGTCCCGGCGCGGTGGTCTCCGAGTCCCGCGAATTACGCTTTTGCAGGCCGGTGAGAACGCAAAAAGCCCGCCGCTGAAAGCCGAGCATCGCTGCGCGGAAACATTGCAAAAGGCGCGTTTTCGGTCCAGTAGTGGCGGCCTCTTTCCCAGCAGAAATGGCCGGACCCGATCATGAAGCGCGCCTTGACCGTCACCCGCGAAGACAATTTTCCCGAATGGTATCAGGCCGTGGTCGATCAGGCCGATCTGGCCGAAACCTCGCCGGTGCGCGGCTGCATGATCATCAAGCCCTGGGGCTGGGGAATCTGGGAGCTGGTGCAGGCGTCGCTGGACAAGCGCATCAAGGAAACCGGCCACGAAAACTGCTATTTTCCGTTGTTCATCCCGCTGAGCTTCATCGCCCAGGAAGCGAGCCACGTCGAAGGTTTCGCCAAGGAAATGGCGGTGGTCACCCATCACCGGCTGAAGGCCGTCGATGGCAAGCTGGTGGTCGACCCGACCTCGGAGCTTGAAGAGCCGCTGGTGGTGCGTCCGACCTCGGAAACCATCATTGGCGACGCCTTCCGGCGCTGGGTCAGCTCCTATCGCGACCTGCCGATTCTGATCAACCAATGGGCCAATGTCGTGCGCTGGGAAATGCGCACCCGCATGTTCCTCCGCACCACCGAATTTTTGTGGCAGGAGGGGCATACCGCCCACGCCACCCGCGAGGATGCGCTGGAAGAAACGTTAAAGATGCTCGAAGTCTATCGCGAACTGGCGGAAGATGTTCTGGCCATGCCGGTGATGGTCGGCGAAAAACCTGAGAATGAGCGTTTTCCCGGCGCCGACGCCACCTATTCGATCGAGGCGATGATGCAGGACGGCAAGGCCTTGCAAGCCGGCACCTCGCATTATCTCGGGACCAATTTCGCGCGCGCGCAAAACATCCGCTTCCAGTCGGCGGCCGGCGATCTCGAATTTTGCCACACCACTTCCTGGGGCGTGTCGACCCGGCTGATCGGTGGCGTCATCATGACCCACGGCGACGATGACGGCCTGCGCCTGCCGCCGCGCATCGCGCCGCAACAAGTGGTGATCGTGCCGATGTTGCGCGAAAAGCCGGAAGACGCCGAGGTGCTGGCCTATTGCGAAAAGCTTAAGGCCGAACTCGATGGGCTTGTCGCCTTCGGCCAGCCTTTGCGCGCCAAACTCGACAAGAAGCCGGCCCGCGCCGCCACCAAGCGTTGGGATTGGGTGCGCCGCGGCGCGCCGGTCATCCTGGAGGTCGGACCGCGCGACGCTACGAGCGACAAAGTCACAATGATTCGCCGCGACAAGCTCTATGAAGGCGAAAAGGTCCGGTCGGAACTTTGCTCGCGAGAAGCCTTCAAGGAAAATGTTGCGGGCCTTCTCGCCGAAATTCAGGCAAATCTCTTCGCCGAGGCCAAGGCGCGGCTCGACGGCAATATTCGCTCCGACCTGCTCAGTTTTGAAGCGATCGCCGCGTTTTTTGGCAAAGCGGCCGACGACGACGAAAAGGGCGGCGCCTTCAAGGGCTGGGTGCGCGCGCCCTGGGCGCGTCCGACCGGCGCCGAACTGGAGCAGGTCGAAACAAGGCTCAAGGCCCTCAAGCTTACCTTGCGTAATGTTCCGATGGGGCAAACCGGGGCGCCGACCGGCGTTTGCGTCTTCACCGGACGCCCCGCCGTCGAAGACATCATTATCGCCCGGTCCTACTGAACCTCCCGCAGCGGATGAAACTTGATTTGCGTCATTTCCAGTCGGCAGGACCTTTACAGTGGGGCCGCAGCGACCTAGGGCTGTCATAAAAGTTTCGTGAAAATGTCATGTTCGGGGGCGGCGATGCTCGGCTGGTTTCAGGCTCTGATGCCGAAAGAGGAAAAGTTTTTCGATCTGTTCGAGCGTCACGCCGCGATTACGCTGGCCGCCGCCCAGGTCCTGCGTGTGCTGCTGGACGGCGGCGACAAGGTTGCGAGCCAATGCGAGGCCGTCTTCCAGCTGGAAGAGGACGCCGACGTCGTGGCGCGCGAAGTGGCTCAGGCGCTGCGGCAGACCTTCATCACGCCTTTCGACCGCGGCGACATTCAGAGCCTGATCGACGACATGGACGACGCCATCGACCAGATGAGGCAGACTGTGAAGGCGATTCGGCTGTTCGATGTCGTCGCCTTCGAGCCGGGCATGGTGAAGATCGGCGATCTCGTGGTGGAATCGGCGCGCGTCGCCGTGGAGACCCTGCCCCTGTTGCGTTCGATCAACGCCAACGCCGCGCGCATCCATGCCGCCAATGAAAAGACCGCCCAACTGGAGGAGGAGTCCGACCAGCTCTATCTCCAGGGTTTGAAAGCCTTGTATTTGCAACACAAGGACGCTCTTCCGATGGATTATATCGTCGGAGCGGAGATTTTCGGCCATCTCGAAAAGATCGTCGATTGTTTCGAGGATGTCGCCAGCCGTATCGACGGCATCCTGCTCGAACATATGTAAGGGCGAGCCATGGACAGCGCCAATCTGGTCTTGTTCGCGCTGATCGCGGTGGCGCTGTTGTTCGATTTTTTGAACGGGCTTCACGACGCCGCCAATTCCATCGCCACCATTGTTTCGACGCGCGTGCTGCGGCCGCAATATGCCGTCGTCTGGGCCGCCTTTTTCAATTTCATCGCCTTCGCTGTCTTCGGACTGCATGTCGCCAATACGGTCGGCAGCGGCATCGTCTCTGCGCAAATCGTCGATGACCGGCTGATTTTCGGCGCCCTGACCGGGGGCATCGTGTGGAATATCGTCACCTGGCTGCTTGGGATTCCCTCCTCCAGTTCGCACGCCCTGATCGGCGGGTTGGTGGGCGCGGGGCTGGCCAAGGCCGGGCCGGCCGCCATCGTGTGGAGCGGCCTGAGCAAGACCGCCGCGGCCATCGTGCTGTCGCCGGCGCTCGGCTTCGTGCTGGCGCTGTTCCTGGTGCTCGGCGTGTCCTGGCTGCTGATCCGCACGCGGCCCACCTCCGCCGACAAGAGCTTCCGCCTGCTGCAATTTGTGTCCGCCTCGGCTTATTCGCTCGGCCACGGCGGCAATGACGCGCAAAAAACCATGGGCGTCATCGCCGTCCTGCTGTTTTCCCATGGCAGCGGCGGCGCCTTTCATGTTCCGCTGTGGGTCGTGCTGGCCTGCCAGTCGGCCATGGCGCTCGGGACCCTTTTCGGCGGCTGGCGCATTGTCCACACCATGGGATCGAAAATCACCCGGCTGACGCCGATGCAGGGCTTTTGCGCCGAAACCGGCGGCGCGCTCACCCTGTTCCTGGCGACGGGGCTAGGCGTTCCCGTCTCGACCACCCATACGATCACCGGCGCGATCATCGGGGTGGGCTCGGCGCGGCGCGTTTCTGCGGTGCGCTGGAACGTGGCGCAAAGCATCGTTGTCGCCTGGGTGCTCACCATGCCGATGGCGGCGCTGATCGCCGCCCTGGCCTATGCAGGCGCCGGGTGGCTGCAATGAACCGCAGCGGCCCCGCCAAGGCGCGGAAGAAAGTCAAAAAGATCGTCAAGCCGCCCAAAACGGTCGCGACCGAACGACTGCAATACGCGGCGCTGCCCTGGCGTAGGACGGATCGACTGGAGATCATGCTGGTCTCCTCGCGCGAGACGCGGCGCTGGATCATTCCCAAGGGCTGGCCGATGGCCGGACGCAGCGGCTCCGCCACAGCTGGCATTGAAGCGATGGAGGAGGCCGGACTGCTCGGCGTCATCTCAAAACAGCCGATCGGCCAGTATTTTTACGAAAAGCGTTTTTCGCGCTACGTGCAAACCTGCCGTGTCGAGGTTTTCCCGATGCGAGTGGCGCGCCAGCGCGACGACTGGCCCGAAAAGCATGAGCGCAGCACGCAATGGTTTCCCGCTGAGGAGGCGATGGAGCTCGTCTCCGACCCGGAACTGGGCGCGTTGATCGGCGCGTTCATCCGCTCTTCCGCAAACTGAGACTCTAGATCGTGCGCGTGGACGCAGGCGGCGCGATTGTGTATTGGCTCGCGCAACCCAAATAGACACAAACGCACTCTCGCGCACTCTCGCGCGAAAAAAAAAGAGAAACGCCATGCCCCAGCTCCGCTCCCGCACTTCCACCCATGGTCGCAACATGGCCGGCGCGCGTGGCCTCTGGCGCGCCACCGGCATGAAGGATGGCGATTTCGGCAAGCCGATCATCGCCGTGGTCAACAGCTTCACCCAGTTCGTGCCTGGTCACGTCCATCTGAAGGACCTCGGCCAGCTGGTGGCGCGCGAGATCGAGGCGGCGGGCGGCGTCGCCAAGGAATTCAACACTATAGCGGTGGACGATGGCATAGCCATGGGCCATGCCGGCATGCTCTACAGCCTGCCCTCGCGCGAAATCATCGCCGACAGCGTCGAATACATGGTCAACGCCCATTGCGCCGACGCCATGGTGTGCATTTCCAATTGCGACAAAATCACCCCCGGGATGCTGATGGCGGCTTTGCGCCTCAATATACCCGCGGTCTTCGTCTCGGGCGGCCCGATGGAGGCCGGCAAGGTGGTCATCGAGGGCAAGACGCGGGCGGTCGATCTGATCGACGCCATGGTCGCCGCCGCCGACGCGAAAAACAGCGACGCCGATGTTGCGTCGATGGAGCGTTCGGCCTGTCCGACCTGCGGCTCCTGCTCCGGCATGTTCACCGCCAATTCGATGAATTGCCTGACCGAGGCGCTCGGCCTGTCGCTTCCCGGCAACGGCACCATCCTCGCCACACACGCCGACCGCAAACAGCTGTTTTTGGACGCGGGACGGACGGTGGTCGATTTGTGCCGCCGCTATTACGAGCAGGATGATGAAAGCGTGCTGCCGCGAAACATCGCCAGCTTCAAGGCATTCGAAAACGCCATGACGCTGGATATTGCGATGGGCGGCTCGACCAACACCGTGCTGCATCTGCTCGCCGCCGCCTATGAGGCGGACGTGAAATTCGAAATGCCCGACATCGACCGGCTGTCGCGCCGCGTGCCGGTCCTGTGCAAGGTCGCGCCCTCCGTGCCCGACGTGCATATGGAGGACGTGCATCGCGCCGGCGGCATCTACGGCATTCTGGGCGAACTCGACCGCGCCGGCCTGCTGAACCGCGACGTCCATTCGGTGCATAGCCCGAGCCTCGATGCGGCTCTGAAAAAATGGGATATCAAGCTTAGCGATTGCCCCGGGTTGGACATTTTCTTTCGCGCCGCGCCGGGCGGCGTGCCGACGCAGGAGGCGTTCTCCCAGTCGCGCCGCTATGACTCGGTTGACGGCGACCGCGCCACGGGCGCGATCCGCAATGCGGAAAACGCCTTTTCGCGCGATGGCGGCCTGGCGGTGCTGTCGGGCAATCTGGCGCTGGACGGCGGCATCGTCAAAACGGCGGGCGTCGACGCCAGCGTGCTCAAATTCGCCGGGCCGGCCATTGTCTTCGAAAGCCAGGAAGCGGCGGTCGAGGGCATTTTGACCGGCAAGGTCGTCGCCGGTCATGTGGTGGTGATTCGCTATGAAGGGCCGCGCGGGGGGCCGGGCATGCAGGAAATGCTCTATCCGACCTCTTATCTGAAGAGCATGGGACTCGGAAAATCCTGCGCCCTCATCACCGACGGCCGCTTTTCCGGCGGCACTTCAGGCCTGTGCATCGGCCATGTCTCGCCGGAGGCGGAAGAGGGCGGCCTGATCGGACTGGTGCAGGACGGCGACCGGATCGAGATCGACATCCCCGCCCGCCTGCTGCGCCTTGATGTTGCGGAAGACGAAATTTCGCGGCGCCGCGCCGTCATGGAAGCGAAGGGCAAAGACGCGTGGAAAGCGCAAGGCCGCGTGCGCCCCTTGAGCACGGCGCTGCGCGCCTATGCCGCCATGACCACCAGCGCCGCGCGCGGCGCTGTGCGTGTTGTTCCCTGATTTAAACTTGACGATTGTCAAAAGAAAATCCGCGCCAGCCCCGACAAAGGCGGCGCGGTCAGGTTTACACTGTTCGATATGAGACAAAGTGCTAACTCACCTATAGAGCTTTGCTGCGCTATGCAGGAGGCAGTGAGCTTCCTAACCTAAAAAAGGTCTGTCCCGCGCAACGACGGGGGCGTCCGCTCGGGCGACCGAAAAAGGCCGTAGGAAGCTCTCGTTTTTTAGGGAGGGCCGCAAATGGCTGCAAGCGCACTAGAAATAGAAAAAAATCCGAAATTCCAAGAGTTGGTCTCGACGCGCAAGAAGTTGGGCTGGTCGTTGACCCTTCTGACCTTGGTGATCTACTTCGGATTCATCCTGCTCATTGCTTTCGATCCGAAGTTTCTCGGGCAGCCCATCGGTGATGGTGTGATGACCCTCGGCATGCCGGTCGGACTGGCGGTCATCGTCTCGACCTTTTTGATCGTCGGCTTTTACGTCAGCAGGGCCAACGCCGCCTACGACGAATTGACTCGCCAGATCGTCGAGGAGAGCAAGTGATGTCGCGTTTTAAATCGCTCGTTCCCGCGTCGCTGATCGGCCTCGCCCTCGCCGCCGTTTCCAATCCGGTCCTCGCCGACGCGCTGGCCGGCCAGATGGAAAAGCAGGAGACCAACTGGGTCGCCATCGGCATGTTCACCGCCTTCGTGATTTTCACGTTGGGCATCACCAAATGGGCCGCCGCGCAGACCAAGTCGGCGGCGCAGTTCTATTCCGCCGGCGGCGGCATCACCGGCTTCCAGAATGGTCTGGCCATCGCCGGCGACTATATGTCGGCGGCTTCCTTCCTCGGTATTTCCGGCCTCGTCTACCTGTCCGGCTATGACGGCCTGATCTATTCGGTGGGCTTCCTGGTGGGCTGGCCGATCGTCACCTTCCTTATCGCAGAGCCCCTGCGCAACCTCGGCAAGTTCACCTTCGCCGACGTGGCCTCCTTCCGCTTCGGCCAGACCCCGATCCGCATTCTCGCGGCCTGCGGCACGCTGGTGACGGTGGCCTTCTACCTGATCGCGCAGATGGTCGGCGCCGGTCAGTTGATCAAGCTGCTGTTCGGCCTCGATTACGCCATCGCGGTGGTGGTCGTCGGTGTTCTGATGATCGTCTATGTGACCTTCGGCGGCATGGTGGCGACGACCTGGGTGCAGATCATCAAGGCCTGCCTGCTGCTCGCCGGCGCGACCTTCATGGCCTTCATGGTCATGATGCATTTCAACTTCAGCCCCGAGGCCCTGTTCGCCAAGGCGGTGGCGGTTCATCCCAAGCATCTGGCGATCATGTCGCCCGGGACTTTGGTGACCAATCCGATCTCGGCGGTCTCGCTCGGCCTGGCGCTCATGTTCGGCACCGCCGGCCTGCCGCACATCCTGATGCGCTTCTTCACCGTGTCTAACGCCAAGGCTGCCCGCGCCTCGGTGTTTTACGCCACCGGCTTCATCGGCTATTTCTACATTCTGACCTTCATCATCGGCTTCGGCGCCATCGTCTTCGTCTCGACCGATCCGCTCTATCTCACCGACGCGGCCAAGGGCCTCACGGCGATCAAGGGCGGCTCGAACATGGCGGCGATCCATCTCGCCAACGCGGTCGGCGGCAATATCTTCCTGGGCTTCATTTCGGCGGTGGCTTTCGCCACGATCCTCGCGGTCGTGTCGGGTCTGACGCTGTCGGGCGCCTCGGCGATCAGCCATGACCTCTATGCGACGGTGATCAAGAAGGGCGCCGCCAACGAGCAGGACGAAATCAAGATCTCCAAGATCGCGACCGTCGTGCTCGGCGTCATCGCCATCATCCTCGGCATCGCCTTCGAGAAGCAGAACGTCGCCTTCATGGTCGGTCTCGCCTTCTCGATCGCCGCCTCGTGCAACTTCCCGGTCCTGCTCATGTCCCTGATGTGGCGCGGCATGACCACGCGCGGCGCGGTCATCGGCGGCTTCCTGGGTCTCATCACCGCCCTTCTCGGCGTGGTGTTCTCGGCGAGCGTCTGGGAAGCCGTCATCGGCTTCCCCAAGGGTTCGGCGCCCTTCCCCTACAGCAATCCTGCGCTGTTCTCGATGACCATCGCCTTTGCCGGCATCTGGATCTTCTCCAAGATCGACAATTCGGCGCGGGCCAAGCTGGACCGGGCTGGCTTCGACGCGCAATACGTGCGCGCGCAGACAGGCATCGGCGCCTCGGGCGCTTCCGCCCACTAACTCTTTCGGGCGCGGCCTTCATGGTCGCGCCCGTTTTCTCTTTCAAATGAAATTGCCATGAGCGCCATACTGGACGTGTCGACGGCGCCTTTCGACCGGCTGACCCCCGACGAAATTGAAATTCTGCGCGGCTCGCTCGACGTCGCCTATTTCCGCCCCAATGAGACGATCATCGCCGAGGGCGCAGCGCCCGAAGGCCTTTACATCGTGATCAAGGGTTGCGTCGAAGAACGCGCCCAGGGCGAATTGATGGGCCTGCTGGGGCCGAAGGATTTTTTCGACAGCCGGGCCCTCGTCCAGGGCGCCGGCGTCAGCGCATTTATCGCGCGCGAGGAAACCCTGTGTTCGCTGGCGCCGCGCGCCGATTTGTTGCGGCTGATCAACGGCAATCCGCGTTTCGGCGCCTTTTTCTACATCGACATTTCGCGAAAACTCGACGCGCTGGCGCAGAAGGATGAATCCTCGCAGATCGAGCCGATGATGCGCGCCCGAGTCAGCGAGCTCTTCCTGTTGCCGGCGGCGCTGATCGACTCGGACGCCACCATCGCCTCGGCCGGGCGCATCATGCGTGACATCGACTGCAACGCGCTGCTGGTGCGCGATGGCGACCGCACCGGCATCGTCACCGGCATGAATTTGTCGAAAGCCGTGGTGCTCAAGGGCATGACCATCGACGAAACGGTGAAGGGCATCACGCAATTCGAAATGATCACGGTCGAACCCGACGATTTCGTCTCACAAGCGCTGCTGCTGATGACCAAGCACAACAAGCGGCGACTGGTGGTCAAGCAGGGCGACGAATTCGTCGGCATCCTCGAAGATATCAACCTGCTCAGCTTTTTCGCCGGCAATTCGCAACTGGTGGTCGGCCGCATCGATCGCGCCACGAGTTTGCCGGATCTCGGCGCCGCCGCCGCGCAGATTTCCGAGCAATTGCGGCCCCTGCGCCGGCAGGGCGTCAAATTCGAAGTGGTTGCGGAAATCGTCTCCGACCTGAATCGCCGCCTCTTCCACAAATTATTCGAATTGCTCTGCCCGCCGGAAATACAGGGCAACGCCTGCCTGATCGTGATGGGCAGCGAGGGGCGCGGCGAGCAGACCATCCGCACCGATCAGGACAATGGCCTCATTCTGTCCGGGCCGGTCGACGAGGCGAAGCTGCAAACATTCCGCGAGGCGTTTTCCGGCGCGCTGGCGAACTTCGGCTTTCCGCCCTGTCCGGGCCGCGTCATGGTCAACAATCCTTTGTGGTCGCGCACGCTCGATCAATATATCGCCGATTTCAGTCGGTGGACGACGGCGCCTGACGAGCAGTCGGCGATGAATGTCGCAATTTTCTATGACGCGGAATCCGTGGCTGGAGATTCGTCCCTGCTCCTCCGGGCGAAAAAGGCGCTGGTCGAAAAGGCTGCCGACGAGCGGGTGTTCCTCGGGCGTTTCGCCCGCGCCATCGAAACCTTCGAGCCGCCGATCGGCTTGTTCAACACGCTGAAAACCGCGGAAGGCGACGGCGACGCGCTGGATCTCAAGAAGGGCGGCATTTTCCCCATCGTGCATGGCGTGCGTTCGCTGGCCATCGAACGCGGGCTGGAGGAGACCAATACGGTCAAGCGCCTGCACAAGCTGGGCGAACTTGGTGTGCTCAAGCCGAATTTCGCACGCGAACTGGCGCGTGCGCTCAATTACCTGATGACCCTGCGGCTCGACGCGCAGTTGAGCGCGCAGATGGACTCGAAAGCGAGCGGCAGCCTGTTGCGGCCGGCCACTCTGACCAGCATGGATCGCGACCTGTTGCGCGATTCCTTCCAGGTGGTGAAGCAATTACGCGACCTGGTGCGTCACCACTTCAAAACGAATATGTTCTAGGCCACCATGATGGCCTTTCCGGCGCTCAAGCGGCTTTGGTATCGATTCAGGCTCCGCGATCCCGCCTACCGGCATCTGTTGGAGCCGGGGCCGCCGGATGAAGTGGTGTCGATCGATTGCGAGACCACCGGCCTCGACCGCAAGCGCGACGAAATCATCACCATCGCGGCGATCAAAATTCGCGGCGACCGCATTCTCGCCAGTCAGGCCTATCAGGTGGTGGTGCGGCCGAGCGTGGCGATCGCGCCGGAAGCGATCAAGGTGCATGGCTTGCTCGAAGCGGATGTGGCTCACGCCCGCCCGATCCACGAGGTCTTGCCCGATCTGCTGCATTTCATCGGCGGACGGCCGCTGGTCGGCTATTACATCGACTTCGACGCCGCCATGCTCAACAAGCATGTGCGCAAGTTCATCGGCATCGGACTGCCCAATCCGCGCATAGAAGTCTCCGGGCTCTATTATAATTTGAAATATGGCGACGCGCCGCCCGGCACCCAGGTCGACCTGACCTTCGCCCGCATTCTCGAAGACATGAAGCTGCCGCTGTTCAACCAGCACGACGCTTTCGCCGACGCGCTGATGACGGCGATGATTTATGTCGGCCTGAAGGATCTGGCGGCGCGGGGCGTGCCAATTCCGAGGCCCCGGCACAAGGGCGTGGAAGCGACTTATGGCGGCTAGAGCCTCGATCCGATGGAATCGGATCGAGGGCTAGGTTTTTGTTTGAACGCGTTTTCTTTACGCGAACCGGGTTCCACTTCGTTTTAAAACGCTCTGACGCCGCATGAACGGGATTTTAGCCAAAATGAACCTGCTTTCCCGCCGGAAATTGCTGCCCATGCTCGCTTTTCCGCTCGTCCTGCCGCTTGCGGGCTGCGGCGATCGGGAAGCGGACCGGGCGCGGGCTTTCGCCGATTTCCTGCAAAAGCGGGTCCTCGACCGGCCCGGCGTTCACATACCGGTTCTGAGCGACGAAGAACGCGCCGCAATTGGTCCTTATGATGCCGCCTTCGCCATCCTCAAGGGCTATAACGACGATCTTACCGCCGCGCTGCGCGAATTTGGCGACGCCTTGCATCCGGCGCCCAAAAACGTCCCGCCGCTCGACCTGCCGCAATATAAGCCCGACCTGCTCAAGGCCCGCGATTTTTTCCCGCGCGCCTCGGCCGCTGTCGACAGCGCTTTCGCCAAGGCGGAGGCGGCGCGCGCGCAATTGAAGCTGCCGGAACTGGTCAAGGCGAAGTATGACGCCGCTTTCAATCAGCTCGTAACCGCGCCGGCCAACGCCCTGCGCGAGATCGTTCCCCTGTCGATAGCGGCGATGAATTCGGAGATCGCCGTCGTCGATTTTATCGAGGCGCACCGAGCCGAACTCAAGCCGGCGGGCGGAAAAATTCATGCCTCCAAACCGGGCCTGCGCAAGCAGTTGGAAACCTTGCTCGCGGATTACAGCGCCAGCTTCGCCAAGGTGCAGGCGTCGCGCCGTAAGCTTGAGCTTGCCGTGCAAGGAGATTGAAAAAACAACGAGGCGGCGTGTGACCGCCGCCTCGCTTAATTTGTCGCCAGAAGGCGTCGATCAGATGAACGGCTTGCCCACTGGGAGCAGGTTGCGGCCGAACAGGCTGTTGAAGATGATGTGGAACATCATGTACCAGGCGCAGAGGGCGCACAGGATAAGATCCCAGGCGGCGAAAACTTTCAATTCGGGATGGCCCCAGTTGACGAGGTCAAGGGCGACAAAGCCGACAACCAGCAGGCTGAAGCAAATGAACATCGCCCTGGAGACCTTGATCGAGGCGATCCACAGGCCGATGCTCAGGAGGGTCCAGCCGAAGAGCAGGAAGCCGAGGTCGTTTTCGTTCAGGGCCAGCATCTTGATGCCGCTGGTCGAACCGAGCAGGTAGGCGCAGAGCGAAATCCAGAACGCCCCATAGCTGCAAAAGGCGGCGTAACCGAAATTATTGCCCATCTTTTGTTCCTGGAAGCCAGCGATCATCTGCGCCAGGCCGCCGAAGATGAAGCCGAGCCAGATCACCGGCGCAATGCCGACCCAGCCAAGATTATGGAATTGCAACATCATTGTGGTCAAACCGAAGCCGGCCAGACCGACCACCGCCGGATTGCCGAGCGGCTTTGAGGAAACTTGGTCGGTTTCTTGCGCGGCTATAAGAGAGTCGAGCATTTCATACGTCCTTCTTGGGCGGGGTTATGAATTTTTGTATGCGGTTTTGCATAGCTGATCGCCGTTTTTCGCGCGATTAAACATTATGCGTAATTCAAAGGCATATACTCGAGGCGTAATACTTTAGAATGCTTCGAGGGCGGCCGGTCTAACGCCTAAACAGCGCCGGTCCCGGCCGCAGCCTTCTGACGAGCGAGAAAAAGTTGATCCTGCTTAAGGTTAGGCCTATGCGATAGGAACCGAAGCTTCGGTTGGAATCCTTGATCCGGGGGCGCCAGCGACGGTTGGACTTTTAGGGAGGGCTCCCCTTGACCGACAACACGATTTTCGAGACGCGCGGCGAAATAGCGCATTTCATCTTCAACCGGCCGCAGGCGCGCAACGCGCTCACCTTCGATATGTATGAAAATTTGCGTGAAGCTTGCGACCATGCCGGCGCCGACCCGCAGATCAAGGCTTTGCTGATCTATGGCGCCGGCGACAAGGCGTTTGCCGCCGGGACTGACATTGCCGAGTTTCGCGCCCTGCAATCGGCCCAGGACGCCGTCGATTACGAAATCAAGATCGAACGGGTGTTGACGGCGCTGGAAAAATGCCGTGTGCCGACCATCGCCGCCATCGCGGGCGCCTGCACCGGCGGCGGCGCCGCCATCGCCGCCTGTTGCGATTTGCGGCTGGCGGCGTCTACCGCCAAATTCGGCTTTCCCATCGCCCGCACGCTCGGCAATTGCCTGTCGGTGGCCAATTACGGCCGCCTCGTCAACCTGATCGGCCCGGCGCGCGTAAAGGACCTGATTTTCACCGCCCGGCTGATCGACGCCGATGAGGCGCGGCTGTTTGGACTGGTCGGCGAAATCGTCGCCCCGGAACATTTGCATGCCAGGGCGGAAGAATTGGCGCAAACGGTCGCCAGCCACGCGCCCCTGACTTTACAGGCCACCAAGGAGGCGCTGGCGCGCCTGCGCCCCAAGGTCGAGACCGGCGACGATCTGGTCATCAAATGCTATCGCAGCGCCGACTTCCAGGAAGGCATGGAGGCCTTTCTGGCCAAGCGTCCGCCGCAATGGCGCGGCGAATAATCCATTCTTTGCTTGGGTCCGATACCGTCTTGATAAGTTATCGTGATTGTCTTTAGGTAAATGACTTGACTATGCGTGATATCTTGCTTATATTCATGATTAATAACTGATTAAGTTGCGCCTAAAAACAATATTGATATTTATAAATATATGTCCAGCAGCGCAGACGCGGGTAATGCAGATGTGCTGCGGTTGAGATCATAATTATGCGTT
>Ga0302320_10017779_pt1 | contig 14403 bp, 14 predicted proteins | sample Bog_T0_3_FD_202130 | JGI IMG/M metagenome (GOLD analysis project Ga0302320, IMG submission 202130) | Peat permafrost microbial communities from Stordalen Mire near Abisko, Sweden - Bog_T0_3 | ecosystem: Environmental > Terrestrial > Soil > Wetlands > Peat | place: Sweden: Abisko, Stordalen Mire...
GACCGCAGCTTGTGCCCCCACAACGTCCGCAGCGTCTGCCCGAAGATGTCAAAAATCTGCCGCATGTTTGTTAATTATGTTTGTTAATTATGTCTGCTAATTGTGTTTGCTGATTATACGGCGCGCCACTGCGCCGAGTTCCCTTCCGGTTGGACGCTTCTCCACTCAAAACATTGCGTACTAAAAACAAACTCAAGTCCTATCGAGATCAATATCATTCCGACCGAAGTGGAGAAACTCGCTGTACATCCGCCTCCCCAAGCTCTGCTCTATACCGGGACTTCCGGCGGCCTCTGTGTTGAAGAAATTCGTGTCCCCGAGAAACCTGGTCAACCTGACCGAATCAAACGTTATATTAGTCTCTCTAAGGAGACGATAGACCGAATGCAATCCGAGGCCCTCCATTTTCCCGCCACTCCCATCGCACTCAAAATGGGCGTAGCCATCGGTATCGGAATGCTGGCGGGCATGGAGCGCGAGTGGTCGAACAAGGACGTTGGCGTCCGCACCTTTGCCATCGTCTCGCTGCTTGGAATGCTCGCTTCTCTCGTCGGACCGAACGTAGCAATCGCTGCCATGATTGGCGTTTTTCTACTCGTCGGCGCCATGAATACCCGCAGCATTCTTTCCGACCGCTCCCTCGAAATCACCACTTCGGCCGCTTTGATGTTGAACTACCTTCTGGGCGTTCTGGTGGGCCTCGGTCATATCTTCACTCCGGTCGCAGGGGCCATCGTGATGACCATGCTTCTCGCCTGGAAAACCGAACTCAGCCGTTTCGCCGGAGGCCTGCAACCCTCCGAAATCCGCAGCGCCGTCTTGCTCGGTCTCATCGGATTTGTGATCTATCCCGTGCTACCGAATCGCTACATCGATCCCTGGCAACTTTTTAATCCCAGGGACGCTTGGATCAGTGTCATCGCCATCGCCGGAATCGGCTTCGTAAACTATGTTCTTCTACGGATCTACAGCACTCGCGGTCTGTATCTCGGAGCCATTTTCGGAGGTCTGGTCAATAGCAGCGCAACCATCGCCGAATTAGGCGCCCGCGTGCACTCAATTAATATGGTGAACCGGATCACCACTTTGTGCCTTTTAACGACGATCGCCATGTTCGCTAGAAATCTCATTCTCGCAACAATTTTCTCGCCGGCCTCGCTTAGCGCCACTTTGGTCCCGCTGCTGGCGATGACGTTGGTTACTGCTTTTTGGATATGGCGCGACCGGGGCACCGAAGAGAATGTAACCGGAACCTTGACTCTGGCTTCTCCGGTTTCGCTGTCGAAGGTGATTTGGTTCGGCACCCTATTTATCGCCATCCAAATCGCGGGAACCTTGCTGACTCGGTATTTTGGAAACTACGGGATGCTCGCCACCGGAGTATTCGGTGGCTTGGTCAGCAGCGCCAGCACCACCGCTGCCGCCGCTACCATGGCCATGCATGGCAAAATCACCCCCGCACTCGCCGGCAGTGCCACGGTCCTTACCAGCCTGGCCAGCGCAGCCGTGAATCTACCTATTGTCTGGCGAACCACAAAAAACACCGCAGTCATGAAATCGCTGACGTTCAAGATGTCCACCGTCGTCGCAACCGGTATCGCCGCAGTCGCCATCGACCGCACCTTCCAATTCTCCGAATTGCTCCTTCGGCGGTAACAACCTCGTTCCTACATCCCATCTCCCTGTCATTCCGACCGAAGCTTCGGTTTCCGAAGAAAGGCGGAGCGCAGGGAAAAACCTTTTTGTTGCGGCTCGGAAGCCTAACCTTGGGCCTGTTGTTAACGATTTTCCATTTCCAAATCCGAGCCAATCCGAGAAAATACGTGGCCGACCCTTTTTTCTCCCACTCCGCCCGAATTCCCTTCCTCTCCTGCGCGAACTTCCGCTATCCTCTAGCCCGGATGACATCTTTACCTCTTTCCGAACTGCTCGGCGCCACGGTCTATGACCCGTCCGGCGCGGCCGGAAAGGTCCGCGAAGTCACCGTTGCTCCCCAGGAAGACCGCGACCGCATCGCCACTTTCATCGTCAAAACCAAGTCCGGCAACCGCGTTCTTCCCTACTCCGCCGTTACATCCATCGACGCCAACATCCACACTTCGACCTACGCCTCCGACTGGCCCGCCGCCAACGGATCCGAAGGCCAATTCCTTCTCGAACGCGATCTTCTCGATCAGCAAGTCATCGATATCAACGGACGCAAAGTGGTCCGCGTCAACGACGTCGACCTGGGAGTGGAAGAAACCAAAAGCAACGGTACGCCCCATGCCATCCTCCGCGTCCAATCCGTCGATATCGGCGCCCGAGGCGCCATCCGCCGCCTGCTTCGCGGACTCGCGCCCCGCGCCGCTCTCGACACCGTCCTCCTTAAAATTTCTCCGCGCACCATCCCCTGGAGCTTCGTCGATCTCATAGAAACCGATCCCGCGCGCCGCATTAAACTAAAAACTTCTTACGACGGACTCGCCAGCCTCCACCCCGCCGACATCGCCGACATCGTCGAAGACCTCGCGCCCAACGAGCGCGAAGCCGTCTTCCGCACCCTCGACGAAGACGTCGCCGCCGAAACTCTCGAAGAACTCGAACCCAGCGTGCAGCGCTCCATCGTCGAATCGCTTGACTCCGAACGCGCCGCCGACATCGTCGAAGAAATGGACCCCGACGCCGCCGCCGACCTTCTCGGCGACCTCTCCCAGGATCACACCGAGCAGATCCTCGTCGAGATGGAGCCCGAAGCCAGCCAGGAAGTCGTCGAACTCCTCGAACACCGCGAAGAAACCGCCGCCGGACGCATGACCACCGAGTTCCTTGCGCTCCCGGTCAGTGCCACGGTCGAAAATGCCATCGGCGTCATGCGTAATTTCGAAGGCGGCATCGAAACCGTCAACACAATCTATCTCGTCGATTCCCACGGCACCCTCACCGGCGCCGTCCCACTCGTAAAAATCGTCCTCGCCAACCCCGGCACTCCGCTGCTCTCCCTCATACAGGAACCGCTGATCTCCACCCAACGCGAAACCAGCGACAACGAAGTCGCCGAACTCTTCGACAAATACAACCTGGTCACACTCCCGGTAATCGACGATCACAACAAACTAGTGGGCGTCGTCACCTCCGACGACGTAATCACCATGCTCCGCGGCAAACTCTATTGATTTTGACTGTGCTTTTCACTACCCACTACCCACTCCTCACCACCCACTGTTTATAATCTTCCCTGGAGAAACCTTTGCCCTTCGACGACCTCCGCCAATGGATCGCCGCCCTCGACCGCGCCGGCGAACTCAAACGCATCAAAACCGAAGTCGACCCTATCCTCGAAATTACCGAAATCACCGACCGCATCAGCAAGATGCATTTGCAAAAAGATAAAAAAAATGAGGGTGCCCCATCCAAGCCGATCTTTGGCTTGGGTGGGAACCACGAATCTCAACCCGGCGGCCCCGCCCTCCTCTTCCAAAACATCAAAGGGCATCCCGGACATCAACTCCTCATCAACCAGTTCGGCTCGGAAGCCCGCATGAAACTCGCCCTCGGCGTCAATTCCTTCGACGAATTCGCCGACCGCATAAAAATGTTCATGGACGTGAAATCCCCGCAAGGCTTCCTCGACAAACTAAAAATGCTTCCGCTCTTAACCGAAGCGGGAAAATTCTTCCCCAAGACCGTTTCCACCGGACCCTGTAAAGAAGTCATCCGCCACGACAATTTTTCTCTCCTCGATTTCCCCATCCTGCAATGCTGGCCGCAGGACGCCGGCCGCTTCATCACCCTGCCCTGCGTCGCAACGCGCGATCCAAAAACTGGCAAACGAAATCTCGGCATGTACCGCCTCCAGGTCTACGACGCCAAAACCACCGGCGCCCACTGGCAGCGCCAAAAAGTCGCCGCCGAGCATTTCCGCCAAGCCATGCGTAACGCCGGCACTACATCAGAAGCAGATGCCCCATCCAAGCCGTCCTTTGGCTTGGGTGGGGATTTTGACTCTCAGCGACAACGGCACTCCGTTGACCTCATGGCGCGTACCTCCGGAGGCCAAGTCCTCTCGCAAAATCCGACAGGCCGCATGGAAGTCGCCGTCGCCATCGGCACCGACCCCGCCGTAACTTTTTCCGCCATCGTCCCAGCCCCGCCTGACGTCGAAGAATACTTAATCGCCGGATTCCTCCGCGCCGCTCCGGTCGAACTCGTCAAATGCGAAACCGTCGACCTCGAAGTCCCAGCCTCCAGCGAAATCGTCCTCGAAGGCTACGTCAATCTCGATGAACTCCGCACCGAAGGCCCCTTTGGAGATCACACCGGCTTCTACTCCCTCGAAGATCTCTACCCTGTCTTCCACGTGCAATGCATCTCACACCGCAAGGATCCCATCTACGCCACCACCATCGTCGGCAAGCCCCCCATGGAGGACGCATACATGGGCAAAGCCGTCGAGCGTGTCTTCCTCCCGCTCATGCGCTTGACTATTCCTGAATTGATCGACATCAATCTACCCATCGAAGGTGTCTTTCATAATCTGATGATCGTCTCCATCCGCAAGTCCTATCCCGGACAAGCGCGCAAAGTGATGAACGCCATCTGGTCGCTGGGACAAGCCATGTTCACCAAAGTGATCATCGTCGTCGACGAAGATGTCGACGTGCAAGACCTCGCCGACGTAACTCTGAAAGTCCTCAACCACATCGACCCCGAGCGCGATATCCAATTCACGCTCGGCCCCGTCGATTCCCTAGACCACGCCTCCCGCCTCGCCAACTACGGCTCCAAGATGGGCATCGACGCCACCCGCAAATGGCCCACCGAAGGCTTCACGCGTCCGTGGCCCGATGAGATTGTCATGGACGCAAAAACGAAAGCGTTGGTCGACAGTAAGTGGAAGGGACTAACCAAAGAATTAGGGATTGAGTAAGCAGCTGAACCAGCGTATGCTGTATGTACATTTCGTGCATATCTACGTTTCTCTCACGAGCCTAGCCGATGCTCTTCGATTGGGACGAAACCAAGCGGCAATCGAACCTGGCCAAGCATCTGATCGACTTCGCCGACGCCGTGCAGATTTTTGAAGGCCCGGTATTTGAGAAGGTTCAGCGGCGTCATGACGAGAATCGAGTGCTCGCCGTTGGCTTGCTGGAAGATATTCAGACTGTCGTGATAGCCATGCGCGGAAAATACCGCCGTATTATTTCAGCCAGGAGGGCGAATCGCAATGAAAGGCAGGATTACGAGAATCAATTCGAAGCAGCGGACCAAGGGCGCAACCAACCTTGAGCGCGTCCGTGCCATGCCCGATTCGAGTATCGATTACTCCGACATCCCCAGGCTGAATAAGTCGTTCTGGAAGACCGCCAAGCTCGTTATGCCGGAATCTAAAGACAGGCTCACGATACGGGTCGATCACGACGTTGTCGAGTGGCTGAAAAAACGCGGCCGCGGCTATCAAACCCGCATCAATGCAATTTTGCGTTCATACATGGAAGCGCAATCGGAACGCTAATCCTAAGCCACATCAGCCCCGAGCGCCATATTTAATTCACTCTCGGCCATGCCTTCCGTCTCGCCAACCACGGCTGCAACCTTGGAATCAATTAAACGGGAGCGATCTTAAGTTCGGAGCAAGTGCGCTCACTTCTTGAACAGATTCTCAAACGCCTGGCGGGCGTCGTTTGGCCTCAGGCTGGCGGGCGTGGACGTTTCTTTTTCGCGAGTCACGCGAATCTCATAGAACGTGCAATTGTTTCGCGCGTCCTTCCTGGGAATGCGCTCGGGCACAGGCTGCATGCATTCGAAACGGCTGCCGGGATCGAAGTACATGCACTGCCTGCAGGAGTGCAGCTCAAAGCCGCACTTGGGGCATAGTCCGGTCGGAGGAATATCCTGCAGAACGGTGCCGCACTGCGCGCAACGCGAGACCGCGCGCGTGCCCGGCATATTTACTGGCTTCGGGCCCATACTGTAATCGCGCCGAGCCGGCGGTACGGAAGCCGGCTTTTCAACAAACTCTTTGCGCGGCTTCGCCTCGCGGTCGCGATCCTGATATCCATGTTGACGATATTTCGCCAAAAACCCTCCGGGCGTGTTGGCGTATTGTCTCGCCCGCAGCCGGTTTACACAAGAGGTAATCGATAGGGACGACGTCCCCAGGCCAAGGCCTTGTTGGTCGGGCCCGAAAGGAATTATTTCGCGATTCCGCACTAGCTGCCCGGTACTGGGCACTGCCCAACTACAATAGAAACATGATCCATGAAATCTTTCCTGTCGGGCCGCTGCAGTGCAACTGCTCGATTATCGGAGATGAGACTACGCGCGAAGCCATGGTTATCGATCCGGGGGACGATATTGAAAATGTGCTCGCGCTGATCTGCAAGCATAAGCTGCAGGTAAAGCAGATCGTGATCACGCACGCCCACATCGATCATGTGGGAGGCGCCATGAAGCTGCGCGCCGCCACGGGAGCTCCTATTCTGCTGAACGAGAATGACTACGCGCTGCTGAAAATGCTCGACGCGCAGGCCGAGTGGATCGGCGTGGCTCCGCCGGGCGTCGTGAAGATCGAGCAGAGCTTGAGCACCGGCGACACGGTAAAGGCCGGAGCGCACACCGCAAATATTCTGCACACTCCCGGTCATACGGAGGGAAGCGTTTGCCTCTACTTCCCCGCCGAGAAACTTTTGATTGCCGGTGACACTTTGTTCGCCGGATCCATCGGCCGCACCGATCTACCCGGCGGCTCTATGCAGAAACTCATGCAGTCCTTGCATGGAACCGTGCTCGCTTTGCCGGACGATACAGTCGTCGTACCCGGCCATGGACCGGTCACCAGCATTGGCGAGGAACGCGAGAGCAATCCGTTTCTGGTGAAACGGTGAAACTCACCACATACATGTTTTGCTCACAGTTGCATGCGATCTGACAGTCGAGCGAGCGGTACAATTTATTAAAGGCGGAGTTGCGTTTCGCGCGGGTCGCGAATTGGCTGTTCGGCACGGCTGAAGCCGTGCCCTGATACGAATCCGCGGAAACACCGAGACTAAGACCTTTTGAACGCCGCTGTTCGGCCATACTCACAATTCGGTTACTCAGCGGTCAATAAATTCCAAGAAACGCCGTATCCCTTCCGCGAACTCTTCTTCCGGCCCGATCAGGCTCAACACCATATAACCGTCGCTGGGAAAATCATAAAAGTGGCCGGGATGCGCGAGCACCGATTTCTGACGGAGCAAATTGACGGCTAACTCTTCGTCGGTCTGCATGACTGGGACGCGCAAGACGGCGTACCATCCGCCTTCGACGCTTAGGCGCTGGCAACTTTTCTGTCCGGCAAGTTGGCGATCGAGTTCCGTGAGATTGGCCAGAACTCGATCCCTCAACTGTTTTTGAATGCTCGTTCTCTGTTCCAGCAGCGCCGGAAGTGCCCACTGGATGGGGGCATTCATCGAGAGAAACGTGTCGGCGATTACTTCCAGCCGATCCATTGCCGCTTTAACTTCGGCCGTAGGGCCGCTGCTGGCGATCCATGCAACTTTCATTTGCGGCAGCGCCGAGATTTTTGAAACTCCGCTGAGAGTAAAGGTGAGCACATCCTGGTTGCCGGCGAAGCTTTTCTGGAGTACGCCCCCATGCGAATAATCCAGAAACACTTCGTCGGCGATGATCGCCAGATTGTGTTCTCGGCAAAATCGGTTGAGCAATTCCTGTTCGTGCGCATGGACAAACGAGCCGGTGGGATTGTTGGGATGAACTACGACCACGCCCCGACTTCGCCTCGTCACAACTTTTTCCAGCGAAGGAAAATCCATCTGCCAACCGTGATCGTAGATCAGGGGATAAGGGATGAGTTTGACGTCCTGAAGATCGGCAAGAAACTCGAACAAAGGATAGCTGGGCTTAGGCACCAGCAACTCGTCGCCGGGATTGCACAGCAGCCGGAAGACGAAAGAATATCCTTCGCTGGTGCTGGTGGTGAGAATCACATTATCCCGGTCGAGGCGAATATTGTGGGCGGTTTCGTAATACGCGGCGACGGCAGAACGAGCGCTGGTCAGGCCTTTCGGCTGAGGATCATAATCCAGCACTTTTGGCGATGCTAAAGATTGAAGGATCAGCGCATCCTCGTAACGGAGTCCGGCACGCGTGGGATTTGAAATTGTAAGATCGAGAATCCGGGCGCCGCTCGATCGTACTTCGTCGAGAGCCTCGGTGAGGCGGTTGCGCGTTAGCTTCCAGTTTGTGCGGTCGGAGAACATGAAAGTCAGCGGGTAGTGGGTAGTGGGCAGTGGTTAGTAAAAGCGTCCTCCAGCTTTTATTTGGGCACCGCATTTTATCGGCAATCAGTCACTTAGTACCGGGCCGCGCATGTTTCGGCTCGTAGATTCCGATTTTGCCGCCGCCGGGGAGGGCGATGGTCGAAAGCCTTCCCCAGGGCTGCTCGCTCACTTCCGAGACAGTCACTTTCTTCCCTTTCAATTCATTGAGCGTTGCGGCGATGTCATCGCACATCAGAAAAAGCTCGTGCCGGTCGTTCTTTTCTGAATCGTGAAAGGCAGCTTCGGCTTGTGGCATGGCGAAGATCAGCCAGCCATGTCCGGCGTCGACGGAAGGAAACTTCAGTACATCGCGAAAGAACGCGCGGTCGGCCACTGCGTCTTTGGTGTAGATCACGATGTGGGCGCCGTTGATCATATATCAGTTCCCTGTGGGCAGCGTCGAGTGATCGGTAACGAGCGGCCTTCAGGAGCCAAAGCCCGCGATTCCTGGGTTCGGCACGGCTGAGGGCTTCTCCCTTCCCGACATGTTATCTGATATTCCTAGTCGCTGGCCACTGATCACGGACCACCGACCGCCATGTGATTCAGCCCCCCCGGGAACCGTTTTGCAGGTCGAGGTAACCGTCGTTCGAGGATGCCGCAGCCTTGACGCCGCCGGCATGAATCTTCTTTGGGATCGTAAGAAATCAGACTGAAATTGTCCGGAGCGTTTATCCTAGATGCATCATGTCTACGCTTACTGAAGCTACGCCGTCGCACGTGAAGACCCGGGTTGAATCCGACAGCATGGGGAAGATTGAAGTTCCGGCCAATGTGTATTGGGGTGCGCAGACGCAGCGGTCGCTGCTGCACTTTAACATTGGGCGCGACACCATGCCGCCGGAGTTGATTCACGCCTTTGGCACGCTGAAGAAGGCGTGCGCGCTGGTGAATCAGGATTTAGGGAAATTGCCGGCGGACAAGGCTGCGCTCATCGTGCAGGCGGCGGATGAAGTGATTGCGGGCAAGTTGGACGACCAGTTTCCGCTGCGCATTTGGCAGACGGGCAGCGGAACGCAGACCAACATGAACGTGAATGAAGTGATCTCAAACCGGGCGATTGAGATTGCGGGCGGAGAGTTGGGGTCGAAGAAGCCAGTGCATCCCAACGATCATGTAAACATGTCGCAGTCGTCGAACGATACTTTTCCGGCGGCGATGCATATTGCGGCGGCAGAGCGGGTGAAGAATGTTTTGATCCCGGCGATCAAAGACGTGCGGGATGCGATTGCGGCGAAGGCGAAAGAATTTCACGATGTGGTGAAGATTGGCCGCACGCATTTGCAGGATGCGGTTCCGCTGACGTTTGGTCAGGAGTTTGGCGGATGGGCGGCGCTGCTGGAGCGGGACATCAAGCGGCTGGAGCAGGCGCTGGACGGGCTCTACGATCTGGCCATTGGCGGAACGGCGGTGGGAACGGGTTTGAATACGCATCCCGAGTTCGCCGAGCGGGCGGCGAAAAAGATTGCGGAACTTACGGGGCTTCCCTTTCGCTCGCACGGAAATAAGTTCGCGGCGCTTTCGGCGCACGACGAGATTGTGTTTGCGCAGGGGGCGATGGAGACGCTGGCGGCGTCGCTGATGAAAATTTCCAACGACATTCGCTGGCTGGCATCGGGTCCGCGCTGCGGACTGGGAGAAATTTCTATTCCGGAGAACGAACCGGGATCGTCGATCATGCCCGGGAAGGTGAATCCGACGCAGTGCGAGGCGATGACGATGGTGTGCGTGCAGGTGCATGGCGCGACGGCGGCGGTTGGGTTTGGCGGGTCGCAGGGGAATTTCGAGCTCAACGTTTATAAGCCTGTGATCATTTACAACTTTTTGCATTCGGTAACTTTGATTTCCGATGCGTGCCATGGCTACGTCGAGTACATGATCAAGGGGATCGAAGTGGATCGCGCCAAGGTGGATTGGTATGTGAAGAATTCGTTGATGCTGGTGACGGCGCTGGCTCCAAAGGTAGGATACGACAAGGCTGCGGAGATTGCACACACGGCGCATGTGGAGCACAGTAGCCTGCGCGAGGCGGCACTGAAGCTCGGATATCTGACGGGGGAAGAGTTCGATCAGTTAATGCGGCCGGAGAAGATGACGCGGCCGTAGAACTTCATAAGCGTTTGGGCGTAGTAGTAATCACGATCACGCTCACCAAGACCAGAACCGTTCCCAAGATTGTCCGCGTGCTCAGCGCTTCCCCTCCGAAAAAATATCCAATCAACACTGCCACGACCGGATTCACGTACGCGTACGTGCCAACTTTCGTCGGCGACTCGTGGTGGATGAGCCAGACGTAAGCGGTGAAGCCGATGATTGATCCGGCGATTATTAGATACAACAGAGCGAGCCAGGCGTGCAGCGAGACTGCCTGTGGATGAAAATTTCTAAACTCGCCGAAGCCCGCGGAGGCCGCGGCTAGCAGAATCCCGCCGATAAGCATTTGCGCTCCCGAACTCATAACCTTAGATTCGGGAAGCTGCAGCTTCCGTGTGAGGACGGTGGCCACCGACCAACAGATCGCAGCCCCGACTAAGGCAATGGCGCCGACTTTGTCGATGGGAGCGTCGCCCAGGTTAAGCGAGTGGCTGACCAGAATGGCGACTCCGGCGATGCCGATCAAGAGTGCGAATCCGAGGCGGAAGGTTAATTGCTGTGTCCGCAGGATGAGAATTTCGGCGAGCGCGATGAAGACGGGGATGGTCGCCAGCATCACTGCCGCGATTCCCGAGGGCACGCGTTGTTCGGACCAGAACAGCAATCCGTAGTCGAGCAGAAAAATCATGGCGGCCAGCAGAGTGACGGAAACCCATTCGCGGCGGGTTGGGCTGGGCGTGCCCTGGGCGCGCGTCCAGAGGAAGAGCACGATGCCGGCGGTGAAGAAACGCATCGCGGCGAGCAGCAGCGGTGGAACTTCGTGGACCCCGATGCGAATGGCGAGGAAAGTGGATCCCCAGACGAAGTAAATGATGGAGAAGGCCAACAGGGTCTTCCAGCGGGCTGGGCGGAGCGTCGAGGTCATAGGAGCGAGCAGGACATCCTGTCACGCGTAGTGTTTCGATGCACAGAAGCCAGCGAGGAAGCAATTTTATGCTTGAAGAGATCCCACGGTACTCATTCATTGGTTGGATTAGGATTTCATTCTAACGTGTATACTTAGTATCTACATTGATTCGAAAAGGACCTTATGCCGAAAGCGCAATTAGCGAAATGGGGAAACAGTCTGGCGGTACGGATTCCTAAGGCTGTCGCGGAAGAAGCCCGGATGCGCGAGGGTGATTCCGTTGTTGTCGAGGCTTTGGATGGCCGCATCGAAGTACGTCGCGGCGAGAAAATTCCAACCCTGGAAGAACTCGTGGCGAAGATCACTCCGCAAAATCGCCACAAAGAGACTGACTGGGGGCCTGCCCGCGGGAAGGAAATCATCGAGTGGTAGCGTCCTACGTCCCCGAGGCGGGAGATATCGTATGGCTGGATTTTGATCCGCAGGTAGGGCGCGAGCAAGGCCGCCGGCGTCCGGCTTTGGTGTTAACCGATGGCGCCTACAATCGCGCCAGCGGATTGTTTGTTGTCTGCCCGCTGACCAGCAAACGGAAGCCTTATCCCTTCGCGCTGCCTGCGGTGGTCGATAAGGTGGAGGGATCGGTGCTGGTAGACCATCTCAAGAGCATGGACTGGAAAGAGCGGCTGGCCAGATTCCACTCCAAAGCGGACCCGGCACTGCTTAACAAAGTTCGCGCCTATGTCGGAGTCTTATTGCGAATCCATTGAGATAGGTGAGCCTCCGCTCCGGTCGGCGCCGGAGCGGAACCCCCACTACCCACCTGCTTAGCCTTCGGTGGGATGCAACACGCGGAACGTGTTGCCACCGTTCGACCACACCAGCACCAGCGCATCTTCTCCCTTGGGAATGCTGGAGAGCGCCTTGGCTGCATCCGCGGCAGACTGCTGGGGATGGCGATTCACTTCAACGATGACGTCTCCGCGCTGCAGGCCGGCGTTGTCGGCCGGACTGCCGGGTTGCACATCCTCGACCACTGCGCCGTGAACCGAGCTGGGGATATGCAACTGGTCGCGGTCGCCTTCGCCAAGATCGCCGAGGCTCAATCCCCAGCGGCCTTTGCCGTGTTCGGTTTCCGCAGAGGCCGAACCGGGAGTCGCGCCCATGGCCTCGAGCGTTACGGGAATCGTAGTGGTTTTACCTTCGCGCAACACCTCGAGTTGGATGGTTTCACCCGGCCGTTTCTGTCCAACTTGCATCTGCAGTTGGCCGGCATCGGTGATGGGCTGTCCATTCAATTCGGCGATCACGTCTCCGGTGCGCAAGCCAGCTTTTCCTCCGGGAGAGTTGGGATCGACCTGAGTGACCACCGCGCCGCTGGCGTCCTTCATCTGGAAGAACTTTGCGTTGTCGGGAGTGATATCTGAAATGCCGATTCCGATGTAGCCATGGCTGACTTTGCCATCCTTGATCAAAGTTTCAACCGTGGGCTGAACGATCTGCGCCGGAATGGCAAAGCCCATGCCGGAGAACGATCCATTGCCGGAAATCAGGAAGGTGTTGATGCCGATCAATTCGCCGCGAGCATCGACCAGCGCTCCGCCGGAGTTGCCGGGATTGATGGCCGCGTCGGTCTGAATAAACTCGCCCGGCTTGCGGCGATCGCTGGCATCCGGATTCGGACGATTCAGCGCGCTGATGATGCCGCGGGTTACCGTGAACTGAAATCCGTAGGGATTGCCGAAGGCGAGCACGGTCTGACCTTGACGCAGTTGCGTCGAGTTGCCCCACGGCAGGCTGGGCAAGTTTGTTCCTTGTACTTTGATCACGGCGAGGTCGGTGAGCGGATCCGTGCCAATGACTTTCGCCTTCATCACCTGGCGATTCGTCATGGTTACGTGGATGTCGGTGGCCCCCTGCACCACGTGGTTGTTGGTGACGATGTAGCCATCGGGCGAAATTATGACGCCGCTGCCGAGGCCGTGCTCAACCTGCGGACGGTTCGGCATCATGCGGCCGAAGGGCATGCCTTTGAACGGGCTGTTAGGGCCGAAAAACTGCTGCATGTTTTGCGAGGAATCGTCGTCGGCTTCCTGCGGCGAGGCCTTCGAAGTCACGGTAACGTTGACCACCGCAGGAGTGACCCGGGCGGCCAGGGTTTCCATGGCACGGTCAAGCGTCAGCAATGCGGCGACGGTGTTGTCGTCGAGCGGCGCCGCGGCAGGAGCCACAGCGGCCGCGTGCGCGGAATTGGTGAACTCATAGGTTGCCACACCTGCGACGGATAAGACGGCGACCGCGGCCACGAGCAAGCGCCGGGTCAGGATGGTTTTCCAGGTTGTCATTTCACTTCTCCTTGTTAATTTTGGACCGTTAATTTTCGGACGTTAATTTTTTGTAACTAATTGTTTAGTTGTTGCTGTCAAAAAAATTTGCCTACGTCGTTTTTGCGACGGGAGCGATTACGGGTTCCATTCCAGCCGGTTGCTGCACTGGGACGTTGTGATTGAGACTTGGGTTTGGATTGAGCTGACCTGGTTCGAGCCAGTCAATCCGCCAGACGTAGACGCTCGAGACCCAAGCATTGCGGCCCACGCGCTCGCTGGTTTGAATCAGGAAAATCGTTTCGGTGGAATGAGTTTGGGAGCGATCGGCCACTGGAATTACATTGTCTGGGGTCGCGGATGCGGAATTCTGTTGGGCGAATGGCGATGGTTGCGTTGGCAGATTCACTGCTACCTTTGATGTCAGCCGATTCTGTTTCCGAACATCCTGGTGATGGACGCCCGCTCGTTTCGGCTGAACCGCCGGCCCGACATGCAGCGCTGCGGGGATGACGGCCGCTCCGTGTAAGTGGAAAGCATCCGAAGGTACGGCTCCAGGTTCGTCCGCAGAGGCGGACTGCGGGTGAGACGGCTGATCGAAAGCTACAAACTGCGGAGCACGCAGCATGAAGACCAGGCACATAGCGCAAAAGGCACTCAAGAGCCCAACGGCCGGCGTCCAGACACGCTTGCTATTGGGACGGGTCCCATCCAGAATTCGAGTCAACCGTAACGAGACTTCGTGGGCGCGATGAACCAAGGCCTGCGCCATGGCCCA
>Ga0302320_10017781_pt1 | contig 14403 bp, 13 predicted proteins | sample Bog_T0_3_FD_202130 | JGI IMG/M metagenome (GOLD analysis project Ga0302320, IMG submission 202130) | Peat permafrost microbial communities from Stordalen Mire near Abisko, Sweden - Bog_T0_3 | ecosystem: Environmental > Terrestrial > Soil > Wetlands > Peat | place: Sweden: Abisko, Stordalen Mire...
TTCCGGGCTGTAAACCTTGAATCGCGACATACTTCTTTTGTCGCCCAAACACGCTGTGAATTACAAGTGCCTTGTGTAGTTCTCACGCAGACACTAAAGGCCACGTCAATTCGCCATCTTTTAGTGGGTTAAAACCCCCTGCTCCCTCCGGAGTCTTCGATTTACAACTGTAGTACTAGACCTGACTGCATGCGTGTGTCTCAGCGAACTGGATCATGGCCTGTATGTTCCGATGCGGCGTATCGCGGACAATCTCGCATCCGGCCGCGACAATCCACTGCGGACCCGCTATTTGCCGCAGCGATTCCAGCGCCTGCGCAATTGTTTCCGGCGTTCCGCCGCGCACATCCTTCACCGGATTCAGATTCCCGGCCAGTGTTTGGCGCGGCCCCATCTGGGCGCGCGCCTCTTCCATGGGCACGGGAAAATCGATGTCGACCATTTCGCAGCCCAGCGTTCCCATCCCGGCGAGAATCCGCCGCGTATTTCCGCAGATGTGCAGGCGCACCCGGCCGCCTGCGGCGTGAATGCCGTCCACCAGCTTCTTTTCCCACGGCCAGACAAATTCCTTGTAGATGCGCGGTCCCACCAGCGACGCCGCCGCGTCTCCCACTCCGATGATGTCGGCCCCGGCACGAATCTGCGCGGCGGCGAAGCGGATGGCCGTCTCCACCGTGAATTCGAACAGCTCGCGCACAAACTCCGGATCGTCGCTGAAGTCGGTCATGAGGCGGTTGATGCCGCGCAGGTCGGCAGCCTCGGCGCACGGACCCTCGACCCAACCCTCGACAAACAAATCGCTCCCCACTCGCCGGCGCAGCAACTCGATGCCGCGCACACGATCTTCCATGCGCCCGCCCGGGATCAGTTCCGGGGGCCGCAACCGCCCCAGCACCGCTTTATCGAGCAGCAAGGCGTGTTCCTCAATGATTGCCGGCGGCTGATCGTCAAACCATTGCAGGGCCGCGCCGGTGTCAGCTGCCTCGCGTGCCGGATCGGAGATTGCCGACACGTAGTCGAACCCGAACATCTCCGCCGTCTTCACCTGCGCGTCGGCAAGTGTCGCATATTCGCGCGCGTACTGCCCGTATTTCACTCCGAGAATATCGGCGGCGAACATCATGGTGATGGGCATGGAGGCGAGCCGATCCGTCTCTTGTCCCGCCAGAACCGCAAGAATTCGTTCACGGCCGGTCATCAAGTACACACTTTCCGCAAAAACAGGACTGCCAGTCAGTTTATGCCAGAAGAAATCTGGCCGTAGTATGGCACAAAGCCCGGTATGGTGTTTGGCGCTTCAGGCCATGGAACCCACGCGCAATTTGCCACGCTCGCGTTGCACTGCAATTAGTATGGGGATGGGAGAGTCGTGCTGTTCGCAGCGCGCGTACCCACAGCGCATGAATACCCGCTTCGCATTCGGAAAACACGGTGTCGACGTAGCCGTTCCCGGCGGCTTCGACTGCCATGTAGCGCACACGCGCTCGGCGCCCGCGCTCGGCGGCGTGGACGCGGCAATTGAAGCTGCACTGGATGGTCCGATCGGATGTGAGTCGCTTTCGCGGCTAGCCGCAGGCAAGAAGACCGCGGCCATCTCCGTTTGTGACATCACGCGCCCGGTGCCCAACCGCATCACGCTGCCGCCGCTTCTCGAGCGGCTTCATGAGGCGGGCATCCCCGTCGAGGGAATCACGATTCTGATTGCCACTGGCCTTCATCGCGCGGCGACAAAAAATGAGCTCGACGTAATTCTGGGGCCGGAGGTTGCGCACAAATATCGCGTGGCGAGCCACGACGCACGCGACTTTGCGGCGCATCGCGCGCTGGGCACGACGCGACGCGGGACCCCTGTTTATATTGACGAGCGCTTCATGGCCGCCGATCTGCACATCACGCTCGGCTTTGTGGAGCAGCACCTGATGCTGGGGTTTTCCGGCGGCCGCAAGCTGGTGGCGCCCGGCCAGGCCGCGCAGGAGACCATCAAGGTAATTCACTCGCCGCGTTTCATGCGCGAGCCGCTGGCCACCGAGGGCTCGGTTGAAGGCAATCCGCTGCACGACGAGTTGCTTGAGATTGCAGCCATGGCGCGCCATGACTTCATCCTCGACGTCACGCTCACCCGCGAACGCGAGATTTCCGGTGTGTTTGCAGGGCATGCGGTTAAGGCGCACGCCGCGGCCGTTGATTTTCTTGAGATGACCTCTCTAGTGACCATTCCGGCGCCGGCTGATGCGGTGATCACGAGCGCCGCCGGCTACCCGCTCGACCTCACTTTCTACCAGACCGTCAAGGGACTGACCGCCGCGCAGCACATTGTGAAGCCCGGCGGCAGAATTCTGGTGCTGGGCGAGTGCGCTGAAGGCATCGGCTCACCTGAATTCGCGCGCATGCTTGAGGCGTATCCGGGCCACGCGGCTTTTCTCGATCAGATTAGGGACACGCGGGTGGAAGTGGACCAGTGGCAACTGGAACGCCTGGCCCTGGTCGGCATCAAGCACGAGTTATTCTTCTACACGCCGGGAGTTCCCGCGGCGCAGCTCGGCAGCCTTGCGCCGAGAGCCTTCAACACGCTCGACCAAGCTATTGCAGCCCTGCTCGACGGGCTGCCCGCCGGGGCGCTGGTGGTCCTGGTTCCCGAAGGCCCGTACACCTACGCAAGGCCCGCGCCGGCATTCGCCTGAAGCGCTACACGCTGATTCCGACGTTGTAGCGTGGCCACAGCGGACGCTCCGCGTCGTGATCCACGATTGGCGCGCCGTCGCATTCTACTTCGATGACCGTAGCGGGCTGGTCGGGCGCAACCAGCGGCAGACCGGTGAGCCGGAGAGTGAACTCGTCCTGCGTGAACTCGACTTTCTGGCCGGTCTTCAGAAGCTGCGCTGACAGTACCTTGGGCTTGAGGCCACCGATGGCGACGACAACCTCCGGCTGATAAAAGCCAAGCCACTCCGCAGCCGGCGTGTGGCCGGGCCAATAATGCTGGTGAATGTAAAGCGTGTAGCCGCGACGCGTGTAGTTCGCGTTGGTGTTCCAGTCGAATTGGCCGCGCTCCGTACCGTAGATCGCGTTGCCATTGGTATCGAGCCACTTGCCGACCGACTCAAGAACGGCCACGGTTTCAGGTGGAATGGAGCCATCCGGCTCCGGCCCGATGTTGAGCAGATAATTTCCGCCGCCGCGCGCGCAGGTGGCCAGGTTGTCCACGATGGTCTTGGGTGTCTTCCACGCATCGTCGCCGCGATTGAAGCCCCAGCTATCGTTCAGCGTCATGCAGGTTTCCCACGCGCGGCCGGCTGCAGACGCCCGAATTTCCTGCTCGGGAGTGGAGAAATCCCCTTCGAGACCGTTGCGGTTGTTCACAATGATCTCCGGTTGCAGGTCGAAGACCATCTCGTTCATCCGCTCCGACTCCCACTGCTCCGCTGTCAAAGGCCAATCGACGTCGTACCACAGGACATCGATCTTTCCGTAGTTGGTCATCAGCTCGCGGATGAGGCCGTGGGTGTAATCGACGAATCGCCTTCGCGCGGCTTCGTCGGTCTTGCATTTTGCGCCGTCGGGGTGGTGCCAATCCATGAGCGAGTAGTAAAAGCCGACGCGCAGACCCTCAGCACGCGCGGCCTCAACGTACTCGCGCACCAGGTCGCGTTCAGGGCCTTGTTTGGCGGCGTTGTAGTCGGTGAGCTTTGAATCCCACTGGCAGAAGCCTTCGTGATGCTTGGTGGTCATCACCATATACTTCTGGCCGGCGCGTTTGGCCAGCCGCGCCCAATCGCGCGCCGCATTTGGCCGGGGATGGAAGTGCTTGGCGAGTAGCTCGTATTGCGGAATGGGAACGCCCTCCACTTCCTTGGCCCACTCATGCTGGCCGATCACGCTATAAAGGCCCCAGTGGATGAACATGCCGAATTTGGCCTCGTGCCACCACTTCATGCGCTGCTCGCGCGTGGCCGCCTGCTTTTGACCCGCGGGTGAATTGCCCACCGAAGGAGCGGCGGCCTGGTTGCCCGGCAGTCCCATTCCATCTGCATTTGCGGCGGTCAACGCCAACGCTCCGGCCGCGCCAAACTGCTTCAAAAACGTGCGTCGCGTGCTCTCGTTCCAATCCATGTGGTCTCCTCGAATTTTTCCCGGGGGATTGTTTACTGGGGCTATCTCGTCGGCTCCCGGCGGATAAGCGGATTGCCGCCTTTTTCGTTAGCGTTAACGAAAGCGGCCAGGTTACTGACCGAGTCAATATAGCAGACAGAGCTTTTTAATTTTCCGAGGGTTTTTCGACGTGATCGACGACGATGGTGTCGACCGGGCCTTTGGCCGATTCGAGTTTCAGGCCTAGCTGCTCCTCGAGCGCGGTGAAGATCGATGGCGGCGCATCTGCCGCTGGCGGCGATGCATTCGCCTGCTGGCCCGCTGACGCAGCCATCTCGTCCGGCGTCCATTTGAGTGCGATGTCGTATTTGCCGGCCAGGCCGGTTTTGTCGACGATGATCCGGCCTACTTCGTTCGACAAGATGAACACCAAGTCATCCGTCGAAATTCTGTGGCCTGAGTAGCTCCCTCTCCCCTTCGACCAGCCAGAGTTCTCATCTTCAGCCGTTTTCTTCAGCTTCAGGCCGGCCCTGGCAACGACCAGATCGTAGACGGGCAGCATTTTGGTTGCATGGTGGATTCTGAGTTGAAAGCGGTCGGCCAGCAGGGACTGCATCATAAGTTGCTGTTGGCGACTTTTCTGGGCATCCGAAAGGTTCTCGATCGCGGCCAAGGTATCATCATCCATCTTGGCCTCAATGTCGAAGCGATCGGAAGAGGCCCATGCGGGCAGGTTGGCGATCTGGTCGGGCGTCAGGATGTCGTAGGACTCGATGATGAGCGTCTGGACTGTGGCGCCGGTCATGGAAATGCCGTCTGGCGACCATCTGGACCAGGAACCGAGACCCGAGCTGGGTTTGCTCGGTTTCACCGTAATAACGTCGTATGCGGACGGTTTGCCGCTCGTTTTCTGTGGGGTTGCGGCAGCCGCCTGGGCAAACGCTGAAGCCGCCATGGCTATGCCCCCGGCGGCGCAGAGCAGCAAGGCTCTCATGCAGGAGTTCATTGAACGGGAAAGACGCCGGTCCATGGGGCGGACCTTCCTTTCGCAAGCGGGCTCTCCCTATTGTCTCTCCGCGGCCAGATAGACGGCCAACCCGGCGAGCAGGGCGAGCGTTGCCGCGACGGGAATCAACACCATCGGGCTCCAACCCGAGTCAAGCAGGCCGGTTGGGCGCAGGCTCTCAAGATGCAGCGAGGCGGCTTGAGGAAGCTGTTGCAGCCAGTTGAGCCAGGCGACGCCGTGGCGGGCCTCAATGCCTACAAAACCGATTGCGACGATGAGGTTGACCACCAGCGCGAAGATCTGCGCGCTCACCAGGGGCCTGCCGATGCTCTCGACGGCGGCATTGCGACGCCTGAGTTGCGCGCGCCACCAGAGCGCGCCTGCGGAACCGAGCTTGGCTGAGCCGGCCTGGGCCGCGGCAATGGTTTCAGTCCGCGCTCTCTGGAATGCACCGGCCACCAGCGCCAGGTCGGCACAGGCGCGGCAGGTGCTCACATGATCGCGTAGCTCCGGCGCGCAGGCCTGCGGCCACTGGCCGCGTTCCACCAGATCGCTCACTTCCTTCTCGCGCGGGCAACTTCGCAACATTGCAGAATTGAGGGTCATAGCACCCTCCCGCCGCGCGCGTCCTGCACGCGCAGGAGCTTGGCAATTTTGCGCCGCGCCCGGAAGAGCAGCAGCCGGATGCTGGGCGCGGCCAGACCCATGACCACCGCGATGTCGCGATGGGAATAGCCCTCGGCGTGGGCCAGCCAGAGCAGTTGCCGCTCGCGCGCCTTCATTTGCTTGAGCGCGGGGCCAAGCACGGCACGGGAATCGGACTGCGCTTCGGTGCCGGGAACAGCGAAAAACTCTTCGGGGATTTCGTCGATGGAGGCGGCACGCGGCCTGCGCCAATGGTCGCGCAACAGGTTGGTGGCAATGCGAAAAAGATAGAGCCGCGCGGCCACTTCGCCTTCGGCGGCAAGCGACGGCGCGTGGGCCGCGCAGAGGAAGCGTACGTAGCTTTCCTGCATGAGGTCCTCGGCCAGCGGCGGATCGCCCGAGGCGCGCACGAGATAGGCCCACAGCGGACGCGAAGAGCGCTCGTAGAATCCGGCGAACGCCTCACTATCCATGGGCGGGAAGGCGGCCCGCGACGCGGCGATCTGCGTTTCGCGGGCCAGCGCGTCCGGAATTGCAAATTCCCAGGGCATGCGTCTCCTTGCCACGGCCGGATCCCCTCCGGCTCACAGTCTCTCTCGCGGGCCGACCGGCTCAGAATCAGCCTGCTCCGGCATCAAGCCCAGGCGACGGGCCAGCACCCACGTGACCCCTGCCGAAAGGATAAACCCGATTCCCGGCATCAGCGCCAAGGTGCCCAATACAAGCATAGGTACGTTCATATCCGGCTCCACGTTCCTGAGCAGCAGGAGCCCGACGCCCAGCAGGACCAGAACAATCCCGATCTGCAGGGGCGTAAGCACTCGCGCCACGGCATTTGGCATGCGCCGGGTGGACTCAATGCCGATTGGAATCGGCGCCGCTTCAAGGAAGCGCTTGCCGGCCTCCGTCTCCATATACGCGGCCAGTTCCTGGCTGGAACTGAACTTGTCAATCAGCCGGGCGTGGACTTCGCTCTGCTGTTTGAAGGTGCGTCCCCAGCGCCGGTTCTCGACAATCAGGCGAATGATCCACACCAGCGCGCCGAAGAAGAAAATTGCCACGATCATGGGCGCAACTTTATCCATGACAGCGTCCAACCCGCCACTCGGATGACCCGGTTCCGCAAACTCGGGCCAGATTGCGCGCTGCAACTCCTGGTCGCGCTGCCCGGTGTTTCCGGGCAGCCGGCTGAAGAGATAAAAGTCGGGATTTTGCGCAACGTAAGGATGCGCGGCCAGAAACTGCGCCAGTTCAGGATTGTTCCGGCTCACATAGGCCTGATCGGCAAGCAACGAAGGGTCGTGGGCCACCACGGTGGTCAGTGTGGGACTCATGCGCAGCAGCTTGAGCAGTTGGGTCTGCGCGTCGGCTACTTCCTGGTCGGTAAGCGCAGCCTCCGAGGCTGCGGGTTTCGGCTCCGCCGGCCGCGTCTGCGCAATCGCCTGCGCTCCCGCGCCTGCCGTCAACACTCCCAATAGAATCCAGCTTCCCATCCGTTCAAAGTTCTTCATCTCGATCCCCTTTTGTCTATCAATATCTGAATGCGCTTCTGGCCATACAACGAAGCGGGAGGGCAATCGGTTAACAGATTTCGGGATAATTGCGGGCCTGTGAGCGAATGGGGGAATCTTCGGCGGTGGTTGGGGAATCAAAGAGAGCGCATCTGAGATTTTGAGGAGCACTTATTTCATGACTTTAACTGCTAGTGAAACCAATGAGTTGAAGCTGCCGCCGATCATGGAAGGCGTGTTGCCGGTCATTCACCAGCGCTGGAGCCCGCGCTCGTTTACGGATCGCGACGTGGACCAGGCGGACTTGGCGCGCGTTTTTGAGGCTGCCCGCTGGGCTGCGTCTTCAAGCAACGAGCAGCCCTGGAGCTTCCTGGTTGGCACCCACAACTCGTCAACTCACAAGAAGATATTTGAGGCGCTGGTTCCGTTCAACCAGACTTGGGCGGGGAAAGCGCCGGTGCTGATTCTGGGCCTGGCGAGGAACAAATCTGGCCGCAACGGAGCGCCTAACCTCTACGCGATGTATGATTTGGGAGCAGCCAGCTCATATCTGACGTTGCAGGCCGCAGCACTCGGCCTGAGCACTCACCAGATGGCGGGATTCGACAAGGACAAGGCGCGCACACTGCTTGAGATTCCAGGAGATTACGACTTCGGGTCAGTCATCGCTCTTGGCTACCAGGGTGAGCCGGAGGCGCTGCCCAACGACCAGCTGATCGAGCGCGAAACAGCGCCGCGGGAGCGGAAAGCGTTGAGTGAGTTTGTTTTTTCCGCGTGGGGAGAACCGCTGGAATTGGGCTGAAATTGGCGGAAAGCGCCTTTCCGGGGCTAAAGCCCCATTGATTTTGCTGGCTTTATGCGGGGGTTGAAACCCCCGCCTCCCTCCGGGCTGAGTTTTTCCGGAGCCTGTAAGGCCCTGACTTACCGGCCCTGACCTAACAGCGGCGCCCTTTCAAAAGCAATTTGGAAGGTGAGTGCCGAATCTGGCGAATTGAGGCCGGTTGGGACCTCGGGGTAGAGTGGAGGCTGGAGGCATTTCCGCATTGAGCCCCGCAACTACCCGCAGACGTACGGTTGGGCGCCGGCCGACCCACCGGACTGCAAAGGGGCGGAAGCGGGGATTGGGCTGGCGATCGCGCCTCATTCTTTCGGGCATCCTGGTTATTTTTGGGCTATTCATGTGGGGATACCTGGCGCGAAGGATGGCGCCAAAGTCCAACACTTCCCTCACCCGTTTTGACGCCATCATCGTTCTGGGCTCTCCCGCGGACACGGACGGGAACCCCTCGCCGACCGAACTCACGCGGGTAACGGAAGCGGTTCACGAGTACGAGAGAGGCGCGGCGCCACGCCTGATTCTCACCGGGGGAGCAGTGGGCAACCGGTTTGTGGAGGCGCGGGTGATGGCCCATACGGCCGAGGCGCAAGGGATACCGGAATCAGCCATTTACGTGGAGCCGGAGGCCAGAGACACGATCCAGAATGCGTGCTATGCGGAGCGGATCATGAAGACACATGGCTGGCGGTCGGCGGAAGTGGTGTCGGACGGCTGGCACCTGGAGCGCGCGGGACTTATTTTCAGCCATCTTCCGTTGCAATGGAGTGCGCATGCCGCACCGCCGCTGGAGCCCGAATCGGGGTTCGACAAGGAGTCGGCGGCGCTGGGCGAGACGTTGAAGACAGTGCGCGATCTGCTGTGGGGCCGTCCAATAGAGCGATGCGAACCCTGACTGGAATGAATTCGGGCGCTGCCCGCGTTGTCCCTCGCTGGTATGGTCTTGTAAGCTGGTTGGTGATGCGCCTTCCAGTAAGATTGTCCGCCTCCTTGATTGCCGCTGCCGCTTTGGCGCTTTGCGCCGGAGCCCAGGCGCAAGCCCAGAACTCCTCCTCATCTCAGAGCCCTGCCGTCCAGGCAAGCAATTCTCAGACGGCGGAAACCAACCCCTACATCACCACCGATCCGTTGGCGAATGTGCGGTACAACAACCGGTTCGACGTATCGCTGGGGTTTGCCTACCAGCACGTCAAGGCGGGGCCGAACGTGCTGCAGGGCGCGAACCTGGGCGGATTGGATGTGTCGGGCTCGTTCTGGCTGAGCAAGCACTGGGGCATAGAGGGCAGCGAGCGGAGCGTAGTGGGTACCAGCGGCGTGGGCCAGCCGAATTCGCTCAATATCAAAGGACCGTTCATCAGCGAGTACATCTTTGCCGGCGGCCCGGAGTGGCTGGGACCGCACAACAAGCATGGGGCGCTGATTGCGCACGTGCTGGTGGGCGGGACTTACGGGGACTTTACCAAGGACCTGCTGGGCCAGGGCGCCAGCTACGTGGCGTTTTACAACAACCAGATTGCGCCGGCGGCTATCATGGGCGGACACTTCGATCTGAACCGTTCGGAGCACTGGGTCTTCAGGGTGACGCCGGACGCGGTACTGACGCGCTACGGGATTAACTACGGGAACAAGATGACACAGACGGATATCAACTTCGCCATCTCAGTGGGGATGGAATACAAGTTCAGCAAGAAGCGCTAGGGCCTCGAATCAACCGAGGGGCGGGAAGCAGAATGGTCTCGCTATGCGGCCAGAAGGGGAAGGCGGTCTACGCCCGAATCCCCAGGGCGGCTGATTGAAGCCAACCATCTTCGATACAACATCATCGACAGGGCGACGTGTGCAGCCAAGTTGGCCTGCATGTGGTATTCTCCAGCGTTCGATGGCGCTTGTGGAAAAGTGTCGCCAGAGAATATGCTGTTTCGGATGGTGGCACTTTTCAACGGCAAACGGGGCGTTGGGAAGAGAAGCCAGAGCGGAGTGCAATGGACATGAAAGACACAGTTGGAGTATTGCTCGCCGGCGGAGCAGGAGAACGTCTTTTTCCACTCACCCGGGACCGGGCCAAACCGGCGGTGCCCTTTGGCGGGCATTACCGCATTATCGATATCACGCTTTCCAACTGCATCAATTCGGGATTGCGCCGGGTTTATGTGCTGACGCAGTACAAGGCGCTGAGCTTGAACCGGCACATCCGCGAAGGCTGGACGGGAATTGTGGCCCAGGAGCTGGGCGAGTTTTTCGAGCTGATGCCGCCCATGCAGCGGACCGGAGCCAACTGGTACATGGGGACGGCCGACGCTGTGTATCAGAATATTTACTCGATCGGCAGCGAGCAGCCGAAGCATGTAATCATTCTTTCCGGCGATCACATCTACAAGATGGACTATAGCCGGATGCTGGCGCACCACCGGGACACCAATGCGGAGGTGACGCTGGCAACGCTGCCGATTGCGCCCGATGAAGTTTCGCGATTCGGGGTGGTGGAAGTGGCCAAGAGCGGAGAAGTGCTGGGCTTTCAGGAAAAGCCGGCCACGACCAGCGTCCGCTCGCCGTTCAACCCCAGCGCCGTTGATGCCTCGATGGGCATTTACATTTTCAACACCGAGACGCTGCTGAAGGCGCTGATTGCCGATGCCGACGATCCGGACTCGAAGCACGACTTTGGCCACAACATTCTGCCCAACATGCTGGGCAAGAAAAAGATGGTGGCCTACAGCTTTGTTGACGAGAACAAGAAGCAGGCGCTTTACTGGCGGGATGTGGGCACGCTGGACGCCTATTACGACGCCAACATGGACCTGTGCTCGGTGTCGCCAATCTTCAACCTGTACGACAAGAGCTGGCCGATCCGGACGCGGGTGCGGCAATATCCTCCGGCGAAGTTTGTGTTTGGCGAGCCGGGACGGTCGGGCATGGCGGTCAACTCGGTCATCACGGCGGGCGTGATCATCTCGGGCGCGTCGGTTTCAAACTCCGTGCTGTCGCAGGACGTGCGCGTGAATTCCTACTCCGACGTGGATTCGAGCATCATTTTTTCGCACGTGAACATCGGGCGTCATTGCCGCATCAAGCGCGCCATCATCGACCGCGACGTGCACATCCCGGAAGGCACGGTGATCGGCTACGATCCGGTGGAAGACAAGCGGCGGTATTTCGTGACGCCGTCGGGGCTGACGATTGTTACACGCGATGCTTCGCTGTTTGAGAATCCAGTGGATCCGGAGTTTCTGGAGCGGTACTGAGCGGCTTGAATCACAACGCGTTCAGGAAATTCTCGAGATCGAGCGTTTGCTGCGGAGTCAGGTTCATCTGGAAGCGCGAGTTATAGAACGTCACCACTTCCTGGATGGTTGCGGCCGATCCATTATGAAAGTATGGAGCGCGAGCGGAGAGCCCACGCAGCGGCGGCGCGATGACGCGATTCACATCGGCGCACTGTCCCGTAAATAATGCCGTGCCCGGGTCGGTGGTTACGTAGACTACCGGATTGCCATTTGCGCCGGTGCAGCCGGTGATCTGATAGATGGGCAGATTGGGCGCGGATAGCTGCTGGAGGCCGGCGATGATGCCGGCATCGGTCTCGCTGGCTACCAGGCGGCTGGCGCCGATATCCATCGCCAATGGAAGCGAGTGGTTGCCGATGTTGGGCGTGTCGTGACAGGTGCCGCAGGTTCCATTGACCACTGCCGGGCTGCCCAGTGCGGCATTATCGTTGAGGCCGCGCACGCTGGTGATCTGGATGGGCGCGGTGTTGAAAAGAACCTCGCCGCGGGCAATGCTGGCCTGGGCTGGAGTGGTGCTGCCGGCCCACGCCTGGAACAGCGTGAACACCGCGGGGTTGAAGGCCGCACCCTTTGGGTCCTGGCCGAATGCGTCGTTGATGCCGGGATAATAATTTTGCGAGGCAACCGCCGCGGCTCCGCCGGTTGCGCCGCTGCTGCTCAGCGATCCGGCCTGGGTGTCAGTTGCCTGGGCGGTATAGAGGCCCTCCTCGAACGCGGCAATTTGAGCCAGTTGTGCCGAGGTAGGAGCCGTGCTGCCCTGCTCGTGCGTGGCAATTGCATTGGCTGCCTGCGCGGCCAGATCGGTATCGAGATTGGCGCTGAGTGTGGCCTCGGAGTTCAGCGGCGAGACCGTCTCCCGCGTATCCCACATGACGTTACTGAGAAATGTAAGGTCGGAGGCAGGCAGCGGGCGCCGGTAAACAGAGTACGTCTGCTGTCCGGTTGAGGAATTGGCAGTGACCGCGCACCCGTATGGATCCTGGTTGACGGCAATCTGGAACTGCACGTTCGCGGGCAGCACCTCGGCGATACGGATCAAGCCGTTGTTCAGCACTAAGCTGTGGCCGGCGCTGTCGCCGGTGGCCGCGGTGGGACAATTTGCGCCATCCACGGCAAGGAACAGGGGGTCAGTTCCGCTGGTGCTGGTGAACAAAGCCTGGGTACTGGCAGCGCTGATCGACATCCCCTGGTTCAACTGGTGACAACTGTCGCAGGCGCGGGCATTCGTGCCCAGCTTCTGGAAGAAGATGCCGTTGGAATCGATGCTGCCGGTCGCGCTGAAAGTGGATACCGTTCCGGTGGGCGTTGGGTAGGGCTGCAGGCTGGGAATCAGGGTGCCGGTGGTGGTGGTCGTGGTGGAGCTGCTACCGCAGCCGGCGAGGATGAGAGCCACCGCGAGGAAGAGTGATGCGCGTTGCCTGTCTTTATTTAACCGGCCGCCGCACACGTTCACGAGCGCGGAGTGCGAGCTACGGGTTTTTCTCAGCCGGATCACCGGATTGATTCTCCGTTATCGGAGGAAACAACCGAATGATAGCACGCATGCGGATAGGGCAGTTCCGTACGACCGAGGACGGTTGGATGGCAGGTTTATTTTCTCAGCGAATAAACGGTACGCCGCGCTAGATGGAATATGTGGCTGAGGGCACGGTGCATTGGCAACCAGGCTCGGGCCGTGTTCCAGCTTCGTCTTCAGGCGACTCAATCAGCGTGTTGAAGACGGCCTGATACATGCCGTTGCGGCTGGTCACTTTCCTGCGGCGCGCATCAAGAAACCCGAAGCGGAACGGGGACGAGCTCTCCATCTCGGCGAGAAACCCGGGAGAGAAAAACTCGCGCGCATTGGCAACTGCCCCGACGATGAGCGATCGCCAACTGGTTCGCAACAGGTCCTTGAGGGTCGCGGAGCCGTTGGGGAAGCGATTCATTTCGGCGCCCACGCACTCGCTGAAGTTGAGCAACTGGATTACGAGGCTATCCAGCGGCCGGCCCGCGGCGGCGGCGCGCGTAAACAGCGTGGCCGAGCCGCGGCGCAGGTCTTCCGCAACGTCCTGCAGATCGTCTCCCAATTGCAGCAGTGCGCCCCAATCGAAGGCCAGCCGGCTTTCTTCCGCACTGAGCCAGCCGCGCGCGAGGCAGGCATCGGCGAGCACCGAGCTGCCGCCCTTGGCGCAACTGATGCGCAATACCTCGGCATTGGAGCAAAAGCCGTCGCTGCCCAGTTGCGCGATGCTTTCTTCCTGGGCCTGATGAATTGCGAGCAGGGAGTCGAAGACCTGTGGATAGCGGTCGCGGGGATACTGCCCTTCAATCAGCCCGACCAAGGCCCATACCGGGACCTCGCGGTCATCTTCGGCCGGAAGCGGGCCATCGCGCAGCCGCTCCCGGAAGCGAGCGCAGAAGCGCCGCTTGGCCGCGCCGGATTCATCGTGGCTGTCGAGATAGTTGTCGGTATATGGATACAAGAGGCTGTATCCGACGATCGACGGCGTGATTTCGAAATGTTCGCCAAGCAGGGGCTGCAATCCGCAGACGGTCCAGGCATTGCGGCAGGCCTGAATGATGGAGGCCATGCTCAATTGGGCATCAAAGCGGCGCGCCCAGCGGGCAAATTCGATGCCGGCGGGCAGAAAATCGCTGGTGATGAGCTCGACCGCCTGGTCTTCGAGGCCCAGTGCGGCGACGGCAAACTGGCCGAACAGGGCTACGAGCCGATTGCGCGTGGCGAGGCGCCCGATTACCGTTTGCGGAGCCTTCCTGATCTCCCGCTGAACGGCGCGCATTGCGTTGTCATAAGCTTTTTCGCGGTTGCGCTGCTCATGCGGACCGTAGTGCAGCCCGCGCGGGAGCGGCATTGCGGCGCATGATCGCCAGGCTTCGGCGGTGCGAACGGCCTCGGCTTCAACCCACGGCCAGCTGTAGATTTCCTGCATTTCTCAGTGGATTACGAAACGGCGGGCGAAATGGTTCCCCGCGGTCCGGTTTACGCGCGCATCCGAGGATCGATTCGGCGGAATCAAAATCCCAGGGAAC
>Ga0302320_10017782_pt1 | contig 14403 bp, 11 predicted proteins | sample Bog_T0_3_FD_202130 | JGI IMG/M metagenome (GOLD analysis project Ga0302320, IMG submission 202130) | Peat permafrost microbial communities from Stordalen Mire near Abisko, Sweden - Bog_T0_3 | ecosystem: Environmental > Terrestrial > Soil > Wetlands > Peat | place: Sweden: Abisko, Stordalen Mire...
ATTTGGAAAGGAGCGTTGCAGTCCGCGCATTCGTGAATTTGCGAGTGACGCTTAGCCGAGTTCTCGGGCGGGCCCGCTATTTGTCAAGAAGACCACTTATGCTCCAAAGAGGACCCGGGTGATGAGATTCTTTTTTGACAGGGCACTGGAAGGAGTTTACGATTCCATTGGAGGGATCGAGGCGTTCCGACGAATATCCAAGAGATTTCATCACAAAGTAGACCTGGACCCGAACCTCAGAGTGCTGTTCCCCAAGAACATGGCAGCCTTGGAGGAGCGAGTGGCGCTGTTCTTGATCGAACTGACGGGTGGGGGTGCCGTGTACACCGCCCTTCGAGGCAAAACGAGCCTAGTTTGTCGGCATGCCCACCTCGCCATCGGGTCAGCGGAGGCAGAATTGTGGCTCGGGCACATGAAAGCCTCACTGGAGGAGGAAGGCGTTAGCACCGCAGTCACCACAAGACTCATGGCCACGCTGGCCGAGCGCGCCGCGACATTGGCCGATCCACTCGTTCATCTCTATCGGATTCCGACACCAGCCTTACGAGCGAAGCTTGAAGAAGACCCGTCCCTTGCGCGATTGAACGACCATGGTCGGAATCTGATGTGCAAGGCTGCAATCGATTGGGATGTTCCCCGTCTGCGCCTGCTCCTGGATTTCGGCGCCGATGTCAACATGGAGGACGCCGGAGGGCACAATTCCCTCTATCGGGTTGCTAACGGTAGGGGTTACGAGGATCAGGGATGTATGGCGCTCGAACTCCTGATAGCCCACGGTGCCAACGTCAATCAAGTCACCGGCGTGGGCCGGATGACACCGCTCCACATGGCAGCGCGGCGAGGGATAGTTGCTATCGCCGCAGCTTTGCTTAACGCTGGAGCGAAGGTAGATGCTCAAGATTCAAAAGGAGAAACTCCGCTGCGACGGGCGGTCAACTGTGGAAAGGGTGAAGTCGTCCGGCTATTGATTTCCCACGGCGCGAATCCTCTAAGCCAAGATTGGTTCGGCCGCACCGTTCTTCAAGCCGCAAATGACGAACGAATGCGGGACCTCCTCAAGGACGGACACGTTGAGGCTGGGACGTGAGCCTATTCGCTTTTTGCCCTATTGGCCACCCGGATGGGCCGGAATGCGTACCCGCCACGGCCAGCTAGCGCGCCTACCCGTATTGACCCAATCTTTACTTGACCGATACCCTTGCCCAATGGCTTCTTGACCTCCTCCTGGATTATCTTATTCGAAGCCAAGGTGTACGCAATGTGAGCGAGCCGTGGCTGAGCGCTATAAACGATATGGCGCCCTCGATCAACGAGGATCGATAAGAGGGGGATTTTATCGATGAATGTGCCCATTTGGTTACCGACGCTTTTCGTCGTCGGCGTGGTCGTGATGCTCCTGTTTCTACGCTTTATGGAGTTCTGCGACAAGGTCTAAGTTCCAGGAGGGACTTCGAATGATCTACGTAACATGTATCGTCACCGCTTTTCTGTTTGGCTACCTATTCGTCGCCCTAACCAAGCCGGAGAAATTCTAGAGCTTACGGTTGCGGGCAACGCGCCTCAAACAACGACCCAATAGGACAAGGTCATGCAAATCTGGTTACTACCCATTTTGTTTCTCGTCGTTTCGACGCTGATCGCTTTCCCTTTGAGCAAGTATTTAGCTTGGATCATGAACGGAGAGTACAAGGCGCCACGCTTTCTCAAGTGGTTCGAAGATCGCCTCGATAGCGGTCCTCAAGACTGGAAGCAGTACACCGCTTCCCTGCTCATATTCAGCACTGTTCTCTTCGTGTTTGGCTACGTGGTGCTCTCCATCCAACCATGGACGCCGCTCAACCCCGATGGGAAAGGGATGCTGAACCCAAGCACCATCTTTCATTCGGCCATTTCGTTTATGACGAATACCGACCTGCAGCACTATTCGGGAGACCAACACTTTTCGACCTTTACCCAGCTCATTTTTGATGCTTCGAATTGGTTCTTGAGTGCCTCCATCGGGTTCTGCGCATTGGTTGCGATCATTCGTGCGCTGCGGAGCGATAGCCACCTCGGAAACTTCTTCGTGGATATGTGGCGAGTAGTCACCTACATGTTCATCCCCGTTTCGCTGGTGGTGAGCATCATCTATATCTCGCAGGGCAGCCCAATGACTCTGGACAGCTCCTACCATGTGCAGACCCTAGAGGCCGGCGCGATGGGACAAGACTCGACCGGAGCCAATAAGCCCCAGAACATCGTCACGGGTCCCGTTGCCGCGCTAGAAAGCATCAAGATGCTTGGCACCAACGGTGGCGGCTACTTTGGAATGAACTCGGCCCATCCGTACGAGAACCCGACCGACGTTTCTAACTTCTTCAACACGATCAGCATGATGATCTTTCCGTTTGCACTTGTGCTCATGTACGGAAGGATGCTCAAGCAGTGGAAGCATGGGCTTGTGCTGTTTGGGGTGATGTTCACGTTAATGGCAGGAACGGTGATCTGGGCCATATGCTTTGACACCCTCATGCCTAATCCGGGGCTTACCGCGCACCCGGTCGCTCGGACGTTTCAAACACCGAACCCAGATGCGCCTGGCGGCCTGACTGCCGTCACCCTGCCGGCCGTCGCCGGGCTCCCCGTGGATCAGCACCTCGGCAACCTGGAAGGTAAAGAGCTTCGCTTTGGCACGTCAGCAGGCGGTGCGTTCTCCGCGATCACCACCGACGTGACCTGCGGCGCCATCAACTCGGAAATGGACAGCTTGCATCCGTTGGCGGCCCTTGCCCCCATGGTTGGCATGTGGCTGAACTGCATCTACGGCGGCAAGGGAGTCGGCATGATCAACATGCTGCTCTTCGTGGTGGTCGGCATCTTCATCGCTGGCCAAATGGTTGGTCGCACCCCGGAATACCTGGGCAAGAAGATCGGGGCCAAGGAAATGAAGCTCGCGGTCATTGCCCTGCTGGTCCATCCATTGCTCATCCTGATGCCGACCGGCATCTTTGCCGCGACCAGTTGGGGACTGCAGGCGATCAGCAACTCAGGCCCGCACGGCCTCTCGCAGATCTTCTACCAATTCTCTTCGGCGTCGGCCAACAATGGTTCCGCTTTCGATGGTTTGGGAGTGACCTATGGGTTTGCCAACGCGACCAGCCCGTCACCGACCGCCATCCAGTGGGACATCGCCACCGGTCTCGTCATCCTCTTCAGTCGGTTCCTGCCGATCGTGGCGCCGATGGCGATGGCGGCATTCCTGGGCCAGAAGCAGACGAGTCCGACGAGTATCGGCACCCTCAAGACCGATACCACGACGTTCTCGTTCCTCTTGATGGCAACGATCCTCATCATCGGAGCGCTGCTCTTTCTGCCGATCGCCGTGCTTGGACCGGTGGCCGAACACCTTGGCCCGATTCCCTTTGGAGGTTGACCATGAAACACGCAAGTTCAACATCAACCCATCTTGGGACTCATCCTCGTTACCGGATTCAGTTTAAGGAGTATTGCAATGAGTAAGGCAGTGAATGTGCCCGCAGATCTTCATGTGGGCGTTGGTCAGCCGGGGCAGAACCCTCACAAAGGCGGCCGTGGAGCGATCGACTCCACCATGCTCGTGGGGGCGCTGAAGCAATCCATCGTGATGCTTCGCCCGGACATCCAGTGGAAGAACCCAGTCATGTTCGTCGTCGAGGTCGGGGCGTTCTTGACCCTTGGTTACGTTGTCCAGGACATCGTCACCAAGACGGTCACCCAGGTGCCCATCAGCTACTTCATCGCCCTGGACGCGTGGCTGTTCCTCACCGTCTTGTTCTCGAACTTTGCCACGGCGCTGGCCGAGGCAAGAGGCAAGGCTCAGGCCGAGTCGCTCCGTAAGGCGCGACAGGACACGTTGGCCTACCGGCTCACTGCGTCGAAGTCCATTGAGCAGGTCAGCTCAAGCGTTCTCAAGGTCGGCGACTTGGTGGTGGTCGAGGTTAACCAGACCATCCCCGGCGATGGCGAAGTCATCGAGGGGATCGCCGCGGTCGATGAGTCGGCGATCACCGGCGAATCGGCGCCGGTCATCCGGGAATCCGGCGGTGACCGGTCAGGCGTGACCGGCGGTACCAGGGTGCTGTCCGACCGCATCGTCGTACGCATCACCAGCGGCGCCGGCGACTCCTTCCTCGACCGGATGATCGCCCTCGTCGAGGGCGCAATCCGGCAGCGAACTCCCAATGAGATCGCCCTCACCATGGTGCTCTCTGCGTTCACCCTCATCTTCCTCATCGTGACAGTGCCGCTCTGGCCAATGGCCTGGAACGCGGAGCAATACATGATGAGCTACCTTGGGCTAAAGGTTCCCCTCAAGAGCCTCGGGACCGACATTCCCACCCTCATCGCCCTGCTCGTCTGCCTCATCCCCACCACCATTGGCGCGCTGCTGGCCGCCATCGGCATCGCCGGTATGGACCGCGCTATGCGGGCCAACGTGATGGCCAAGAGCGGCAAGGCAGTAGAACTGGCTGGCGATATCGACGTAATCCTTCTCGACAAAACGGGGACCATCACGATCGGCAACCGCCACGCGACCCAGTTCATCCCGGTTGGCAAGCATAAGGAGGCCGATGTGGCCAAGCTTGCCGCGCTCGCTTCGGCGGCCGACGAGACTCCCGAGGGCAAGAGCATTGTGCGGCTGTACGAGAGCGCCGGCAACTCCGGAGTTTCCCTTCCGGGAAGCGTCGAGGTGGTTCCCTTCACCGCCCAAACCCGCATGAGTGGCGTGGACTTCCCGGACGGTCGGAAACTGCGCAAGGGCGCCTCCGACGCGGTGGCCCAGTACGTCACCGAGGGCGGCGGCAAGGTTCCGCCGGAACTGCAGGGCATCGTCGATGGCATCGCCTCCAAGGGCGCGACCCCGCTCACCGTCGCCGATGGCACCGAGGTGGTCGGAGTGGTCGTTCTGGAGGACATCCTCAAGCCGGACCTGCGGCCACGCCTGCAGCGGCTTCGGCAGATGGGCTTGAAGACGATCATGATCACGGGTGACAACCCCCTTACCGCCAAGGCAATTGCCGAGAAGGCGGGAGTGGACGACTTTGTTGCCCAAGCCACACCAGAGACGAAGTTGGCCTACATTCGCAAGATGCAGGCCGGCGGCAGCCTCGTAGCGATGACGGGAGACGGCACCAACGATGCCCCTGCCCTTGCCCAAGCCGACGTGGCCCTCGCAATGAACGCGGGTACTCAAGCCGCCAAAGAGGCCGCCAATATGGTGGATCTCGACAGCGACCCCACCAAGCTCATCGAGGTGGTGGAAATCGGCAAGCAGTTGCTGATGACCAGAGGCTCGCTCACCACCTTCTCCATCGCCAACGACGTCGCGAAGTACTTCGCGATCATCCCCGCGCTCTTCGCGGGCACCTTGCCCTGGCTCAAGGCGGTGGATGTGATGAATCTGCACTCGCCGACATCCGCGATTCTTTCGGCGGTCATCTTCAACGCGATCATCATTCCTTTGCTTATCCCGGTGGCTCTCAAGGGAGTCAAATACAAGCCGCTGGGCGCCGACGCGCTCCTGCGTCAGAACCTTCTCGTCTGGGGCCTTGGCGGCGTACTGATTCCGTTCGCCGGCATCAAGCTCATCGACATGGTCATGGTGGCGTTCCACATGGTCTAGTCCGAAACGGACTCAACCAGAGGTCATAACAATGTCAAAACTGATTGTAAAGAGCCTTGTGCTTCTCTTCTTCGCGGTCGTGCTGTGCTGTGTCGTTTATCCGGCGGTCCTGCTGGGCATCGGCCAAACGTTCTTCCCATTTCAGGCGAATGGAAGCCTGGTGAAGGGCCCCGATGGCAAGGTGGTCGGCTCGCTCCTGATCGCGCAACCGTTCACCAAGGACGAGTATTTCCAGCCTCGTCCCTCGACCAACTCGTATGACGCGACCGCCGGCTCATCCTCGGCCCTCGCCCCTTCAAACTACGCCTTGAGAGACCGGGTGGCTCGGTCCATTGCGCCGGTCGCCAAGTATGCGGATGGGCCCAAGGCCGGTCAACCGGTAGCGCCGGATGTTGAGACCTGGTTCCAGAAAGACATGCTTGGAGGCCAGCCCCACATCGTCGCTCAGTGGGCCGACAACCACAACACCCTAGCCCAGAACTGGGATACCGCTGATCCCAAGAACGACGCCTACATTGTCGCTTGGCAGAACGCCAACCCCGCGATCGTGACCCAATGGATCAAGGACAACCCCGCAACGCCCAAGCCAGCGGGCAAGGACCTGGCGGTGGCGTTCTTCGAGCATTTCTCGAGCAAGTATCCCGGCCAGTTCCCATCCTCCATCACGGCGAAAGACAAGAACGGGAAGGACCAGACCATCATTGGTCCGGTCAAGACCGGGTCCGATATCCAGACCATCTTCTTCGAGTCCTGGCGCGAAGATCATCCCGACGTGAAGCTTCAGGATGTGCCAGGAGACATGGTCACCGCGTCCTGTTCCGGCCTCGATCCCGACATCACGCTGCAGAACGCCGAATTCCAACTTGACCGGGTCGCCGGCAAGTGGGCGTCGGATACCAAGCGCGATGCGGCCGCCGTCAAGACGGAGATCCAGGCGATGCTCGACAAGGACGCCACCGCTCCCTTCGGCGGTCTGGCCGGCGAGAAGATCATCAACGTACTCCAGGTGAACCTCGAACTTCGCACGAAGTACGGCGCACCGCAGTAACCCTTCGAAACCCAGTTCCGCGTCCCGGGGCGGCGTCCAGCCGCCCCGGGGTAAGGCCTATCCGACATGACTGAGCACGCCAGGGTCCTCTTTATAGACCGCGAACCGATAAGGCATTCGATACGTGCGGCTCTGCTAAAACACGGTCATAAATACAACGAGGCCTTGACCAGCGCGGCGGCGGTTCTCGCCATAGGAGCCAATCAACCGGATGTCATTCTCCTCGCAATCGACCTGCCCGATGTCCATGGTCCGGAAGCGGTGGCACTGTTGCGACCCCTCACCGAAGCGCCGCTGATTGCTGCCATTGAGCGCAAACAGGAGCCTTACCGAAGAGAACTCCTGATGGCGGGGGCAGATGACGTGATCGCCAAGCCCTACCATGCCAAACATCTGATCGCCCTGATTCGGGTTGCGGTACGATACTCTCGGCTGGCGCCAGAGCCCGCCGACCGGGTTATCCAGACCGGCCCCTTGACGATCATGCTCGCCACGAACCGAGTCTATTGCGATGGTCTCGAAATTCACGTGACTCCAAAGGAACTCCAGCTCCTCATCACGCTCGCGCGCCACCAAGGTGCGGTTGTGCCTAACGACCAACTTCTCACCGAAGCGTGGGGCGCGACCGACAGCCGTGAGGCCCGTTACCTCAAGGCCTACATGAGCCAGCTTCGCCGCAAGCTGAAGCGGGACCGTTCTCGCGCCCCGTTCATTCTCACGGAGCCTGGAGTCGGTTACCGTCTCACCGCCTACCGTTAAAGATGGATCGACTCACCGTATTCGGGTTGTTTGCCGTGAGCGCCATGCTCATTACATACGCGCTGGAAGGCCGCGGACGAGGCTGGGTGCTGGCGTTTGCGGGCGCATGCGTGTTGGGTTCGGTCTATGGATTCCTGCAGGGTGCGTGGCCGTTTGGGTTGCTCGAAGGCATCTGGTCCCTAGTTGCGATGGCACGTTGGCGGGGCCTGCGGAAGGCCGACTAGACGCTCCGATACCGATTCACGGCGGCGCCCATGCCTGGTCCGTCTCCAAAGGCGAGGTCACGATACAAGCTGGGACACAGCGGGCTGGAGGCCTCAAGGGCGCGCCACTCCAACCACAAGGCGTCGTACTGCTTGATCGCTTCCCTGAGTTGATTGAGATCGGCCGGCATTCCCTGGTCATGTAAACGACCGTTCAACAAGATGGTCCAGCCCTCGGCAATGATCGCATACTTGATGCGCCCATACGTGCAGGAGATTCGCACGTAGGATTCAGTGGTCTGGTCGTTGAAGTGGATCTCATGCCCCAACTCCTCAATCCGCTTCCACATCGAGACCGCTTCACCCTTTTCGGCGATCGCCTGGCTCACAAGCCCCTTCTTGATGAAATCGCCAAGGTCAGGAGCGCTGAGGTAGTGGTCGCGCGCCCACCACTCGTAAACGTAGGCCCCAAGACAGGTGAGTTGGCCGCGCAGCACGGCCTTTTCGGAGAGGAGGCAGAGCTCGCGGAAGCGTCCTCGGTCTTTTCCTCTTAGGCCTATCGAATCCATGTACTCGTTGAAGATCTTGGGCTCATCCTGAGCCGGCTGCTCGGCAAAGCGACTAAGGATGAAGGCATTCAACGCGCACCAGAACTCATTGGGGATGAAGGGGCCTTCCCAGCCCCCGCCTCTCGACCAGGTCCAAACACCCTTAAAGACCTTGGTGCGTCTCAGGTCACGGAGGCCCTTGATCTCCCCCGGCTTCATGAGCCACGCATACTCCTCCCAACCGTCAAGCACACCTTGGCCAATGTAGTAGGGGTGGGCGCCCTTACCGTAAGCTTCTCGTTGGCACTGGACTTCGACGATCTGGGCATGATCGCCGATGCCGAGTGTTGGATTGAAGGGAGTGAGTTGGTGAAAATCACCCGCTTGGTGTTTGATGGAGAAGAAGAGTTGAGGGTGAGGCTCTACCGCTTGCGTAACCTTCAAATAGTAGTCGGGGTGAGTGTGGAGGAAGCCAAAATCCCATGTTCGGTAAACCATCCGCTTGCCCAATTCCTCGCAGATCACCGCCCGCAGCGTCTTGACGAGGGCGATGTGGCTTTGATCGGCGTGGGTGATCGCGGTGTTGCCGTGCATCACGGCTCCGTCTTTGACGCCGCTTGCCGTGTGATAGGGATAGGATTGAAGGTAGACCTCGCCGGTCCGAAAAATGATGCCGTCGAGAAGGGGAAATCGTGAGAACAGCTCGCGCATCTGGGCTTGCAGGAGCTCCTGCGTCTTGGGGAAACGGATATCGATGCGGTTTTGGTCGTCACAAATCTGGTCATGGAAGTGGTCCACCAGGGCTTGGGGAAACACCATAAGGTCCGACATCGCCATCGCGAGCACTCCTGCTGCCTTGGTTGCCTTGATCGCTGCGTCAATCTCAGCGGCCCTTTGAATCGCCCACGTCCGCTCGGGCGAGCCCTCCGGAAGGAGCCCGGGAATCACTGAATCGTAAGTGGGAACGCCGGGAAATTGCCCGGGAACCACCATTGCGTCGTAGCCCCAGGATTTTAGGAAGGCCGGGTCCTGGAACCTTGACGCCACGTTCTTGGCGGAATCCGGCGAAGGAGCGGGATGGGCCGAGAGGCTCATCCTCGCCGGATTGCACAAGTCCATGAGCCACAAAGGTTCCGCATGAGTACCCCGATGGAATGAAGTCCAAGCGATGCCCGGCAGGCTGCTCGCTGCGACCCACCCGGTGGTGGCCTCTAAGAGGGTTCTGCGGCTGATTTCGGTCCCACCGTCTTCGGGGTTTACGTGTTCGTCCACGGTAGTAAGTGTGATTCAGTCCGGGCGAATCATGCTGACGTAATGACGCTCTCCCCTCACGGGTGAGGCTCAAACGCCTAAGCACGACGTAATACGAGGGCGCTTCTCCCATCTTCCCACGAAGGCGGGTTCCCGCCAGGAGACAACTCATGAATTGCTCATACTCGTTATCGGTCGCCGCCTTGGTGGGAAGCTGTCTGGCCGCTATCAGCCTGACGGGCCAGTCCTCGATGACATCCAAGCCGCCACCCGGTTTCACCCCACCCGCCCCGAAGGCGGCGCCCATCGTGATGACTGATGTGGACGGCCACTACGCCTATCCCAATCTGCCTCGCGACCCCTACCAAATGAGCGCAAGTGAACTCATCAGCTTCCGAGTTCAAACCTTGGATGTTCTCATCGGCCCACTAAAGATCGAGGTGGCGAACGAAAACCTGCACCCCCGGCAAGTCCAGGAGTACGGCATGCACGAAGGACTGCTGAGCGAGTTTGAAGACCAAGAAGCCCCCTTGCTCGACCCAAAGAAATCGGTCAAGGAAAAGCTGGGCTTGGTCAAGGCTTCTATCAGTTCTGAATCGGCCTATGTGCGGAAACGCATCGCCTATGAGGCGCCCATCAAACTGCCGGACGGCGAAGGTTGGGACACACCCCAAGAATTGGACGCTATGCGGCGCATTGCCAAGCTGCTCGAAGAACTGGCCGGCCGCTGTGATCAACTCTCCAAAGGCCAGCCTGGGGAGACGCCAAGATGAATTCTTGCTTACCCCACTCCCGAGCCAGACCCCACCAAGCCAACACTTTAGAGAGTGGTCCCCGAGAACCGTCCCTCAAAAGCCAGCATCCTGGGCGCGCTGAGCCAGGCCCTTGATCTTGTCGAAGGGCAACCCGAAGGGCATGCTTTGCGAACCGCCCAGATCGCCCTTCGAATCGCAGACGTCCTCGGCCTACCCGATGACGAGCGAGAGGACCTTTATTTCGCCGCGGTCTTGAAGGACTCGGGGTGCTCCAACAATGCCGTACGCATCCACAAGATCTTTGGTGGCGACGATCACCTGATCAAACGCGGAGTCAAGCTAATCGACTGGACCTCGCCGACCGAGTCGGTCAAGTTCGCCTGGCGCAATACCGAAGCGGGTCGCTCATTGAGCGCCAAACTTCTGCGGATGGCAAGCAACGCGCGTCCACCCCGCCAGATCATGAGCGAGGTGACCGAAGCCCGGTGTACGCGGGGGGCGGCGATCGCCCAGATGCTCAGCTTCCGGCAGGCGGTCGCCGATGCGATCTTCTGTCTTGACGAACATTGGAACGGTCAAGGCGCCCCGACCAAGCGTTCGGGCGCCGCGATCCCCTTGCTCAGCCGCATCCTGTCTTTCGCCCAAACCTATGATGTGTTCCTTGCCACCTACGGGCCCGACGAGGCCAATGCGATGGCCCACTCACGTTCCGCCAAATGGTTCGATCCGGATATCGTGAAGGCTTGGGCGGCGGTCGACGCTGGGTTCTTGGACGTGCTCGGCGACCCCCTGTTCGTCGCGCGGCAACTGCCCCAACTTGATAACCGGGCGGTCGAGTCCGACCTTGATGCGATCTGCCAGGCGTTCGCGATGATCATCGACGCGAAGTCGAGCTTCACCTCGGAGCACTCGACCCGCGTGATGCAGTATTCCGTTCAACTTGGCGCCGCTTACGGGTTCACCCAGGCTCATCTTGCAGATCTCCGTCGTGCCGCGCTGCTTCACGACATCGGCAAACTCGGCGTGCCTACGGGCATCCTGGAGAAGCCCGGCCGTTTGGACGTTGAGGAATACGAGCGGGTCAAGCTGCATCCCAAGTTCGGCCATGAGATCCTCGGCCGGATCCCCAGTTTCGAGTACATGGCGGAGATCGCCTCCTGCCATCACGAGCGACTGGATGGCAAGGGATATTGGCGCGGCCTCAGCGCTGAGCACCTCTCGCTTGATGTCCGGATCGTGAGCGTGTGCGACGTGTTCGATGCCCTCAGCGCCGATCGTCCCTATCGGGACGCGATGCCGTTGGAGAAGGTCTGGGCGATCATGGATCAGGAGTCCGGGCCCAGCCTGGACCCGGACTGCGTCGCGGCGCTAAAATCCGTTCGATGCGCGCCGCTCCACGCGGCAGCGTAGCGATCTACTTTAGAACGACCACCATCGCGCTGCCGGCCGGCACTGTGACCTCAAGCCTGCCATGGGAGGCGAACGCCAGGTCGACTTCCGGCGACCAGTCGCCGGTGCCAGAGACTTCTGACCCGGCAAAGGTGACGTGGTCCTTGGCATCAAGGGCTGGTGCGAGCAGCGGCCACAGGGATATGTCTCCAGACGATGTAGCAAGGTTCACGCGCACATCCTTGCTCTTATCATTATTGAAGAGCGCCACCATAGTGGCGCCACTCTTCATTGCGGCATACGCCTTCAGGTTTACGTGAGTGGGGCCCAAATCGCAGGCGATGAGTTGGCTTCCCATAAATTGGCTCGCGAGCAGGATGCCGTAGTAGTCGGGACGCGCGGTGAAGCCCGCCTTGGGGTCGCCGGCGATCGGCGTGTAAATGGCCTTGCCGCCGCCGTGAAAAGTGACGCCAACCGCGCCCCACGAGGCGTTGAGAAAGGAGAACTCACCCGCCCATAATGCGGAGGCGAAGGTATCGCTCACCCCTGCCTTGCCGCCCCGGTAGCAGGAGTTGCTTTCGGTGTTTCGGTAGGGTAGGCCGATCTTTTTCGCGGCATCGGTATCTCGCTTGATGTTGTAATCGAACCACCCGCTCCCGTTGAGAATTGTGTCGATCGTGACCTTGGGGTCGGTGGGCGGTCCGGTCCAGTAGAAGTGGCTGCTGAGGAACAGCACATCGTTCTTCCGGATGCGCTCCACAAAGTTCGGCACCCAGTCCCAGCAGGTGTCCGGTCCCGCGACGGGGGCGTTCGGATCCTCGGCCTTGATTGCCGTATCGAAGGCGACCCACTCCTTATAGAAGTCGTCGAAGCCGTAAATCTTGGGACGCAGCCCGTTCGAGGAAAACAGGTCAGGTTCGTTGCCGATTTGGAGGGCGACGAGGTCCGACCCCATGATGTTCCCGACCGCCTTCGCTTCGTCGGCCGCCTCGGCAGGAGTCCCGGTTCCCAGGTTCAGCCCATAGATCAGCTTCCAGCCGGTCGCCTTGAGGAAACCGTGCAAGGCGGCAAGGGTCTTGGGGGTGATGACGGTGGTGGGGATGGGCGCCGACCCCTTGTCGGCATCGGCGATCGTGCCGGTGGCAACCGTTGCAGTCGGGCTCCAGCGCGTGTACTCGCTGGTGTTGCCGCCAATCCGCAGGATGCCATGCCTCGCCAACCGCTTGAAAAGCCCGACCAACGCCTTGTCCGAAGGCGCGAAGAAATCCGGGTTGGCAAGCTGCAACGACTCATAGCTGAGCCCGATGAAGTCCTCCGGGATTGGCGCGATCACGACATCGGGGTGGAGAGTCAGCGTCACCTGTTCGGTTTGGGCGAAGGCCCCCGAACCAAGGGTCGCGAAGAGTAGCAAGGCAGCGAGGAACCCGTGCGGGCGGGGAGGCATCAACCTTGTTATACCGGTAACGGCCCACTCCGATGGCTACGCTCCTCGTTCGAGGAATGGCGTCCTCGTTGCCCGCCGCAACGAAACCCGTGTTGTCTGCGCACCGCATGGCCCCGACTTTGGTGAGCGTGGCCGCCTCAAAGGAGTTTCAGTCCGTCGGTTGCCCTGGGGTCAATAGACAACTCAGCGGCGGTTTCTTCAAAGTTAATCGTGACCCAGTGTTGGACCACAGCCAAAGAGCCATCCTTGGTCCGCACCTGAAACGAGAGTGAGACCGGAAGGCTCTGCGGGTAGGTGGCCATCGAAACGATGTCCCCGAGATTCTTAGTACGAAAACTGAATGAAACGGAATCTCGCTGAGGGTCTACCGGCGCAAACGTACGACCGCAAGTGAAAGCTTGATTGGCCCAGTGATCGGCAGGACTTAGAATGGCGCTCTTGCCAAACGGCAATAATGCGCCGAACCCAGCCGGCTTCGTCAGAATAATCAACCCCGTCGCGAAGGTCCGCTGTTCGACCTTTGCCGGCATCTGAATGAGATATGAGAACTTCCTAATGAAAACACCGCCGCCCACCGAGTCGGCAAAGGTTCCGGAATTCCCCGGCATTTCCGGGGCCGAGGCCGCCGTAGTTGGCGGGGCTTGGGGGCCGGAACGGAAGAAAGAAGCAGCCAACATGAGGATCACCACCCCAAGCACCACGAATCCCGAGACTAGGCGGCGTACCCGCGTCAGTTCTGGGGTTTGGCGAGTAGACCCGGGTGGCGCGGTCACCGGTTCGGAGTGCTCTTGGAATTTCGGGGCTGCCCGAGCCTGCTCGGGACGGAGTCCAATTGCGCGGGTAATGCCGGCCAGCGCACGGGCATAGTCTTTAGTCGCGTCGTACGCTTGCATCACGTCCCAGATCGGCGGCACCGAACCCGGCGGGCATTCCTCAGCGATCACCGGGATGACATCTTGGATCCGCTTCTTATGCTTAAGATTGACTGCGGCATTAACCTCTTCCGCCACCCAAGACGACGAGAGCGCATTCGGCGTTTGAATCAGGATGACCCAGTCGCAGAGGCCGAGCCCTTCGTTGATGCTGCGCGCAAAATTGCCCGATGCGATCTGCTCATAGTCGACCCAAACGTCGGCGCCGGCAGACTTCAGATCGTTAACCAGCCGCTCGGTGAAAGCGTTGTCTAGGTTGCTGTGGCTTACGAAAACCTTGGGACCGGTCATATTCATCGCTCTACAGCCTTGTCGGTTGGCGGGCCGCCCGACTCGCGCCTAGCCTCCCACGCCCCCAGAGCCTCCTCATGTCTAAGCCCGGCGCCACTATAGGAGCCGTAACCATCTTAGCTTAGGCTTCTGGAGACTGTCT
>Ga0302320_10017785_pt1 | contig 14399 bp, 13 predicted proteins | sample Bog_T0_3_FD_202130 | JGI IMG/M metagenome (GOLD analysis project Ga0302320, IMG submission 202130) | Peat permafrost microbial communities from Stordalen Mire near Abisko, Sweden - Bog_T0_3 | ecosystem: Environmental > Terrestrial > Soil > Wetlands > Peat | place: Sweden: Abisko, Stordalen Mire...
CAGGCTCAGCAAGCCTCCGGCAGACAAAATGAGCGGCGAGATACCTGTAAAATCGCGGATTTTGAGGGGATGCGGAGAAATACCGGTCAAAAAACTTTATAACTCGGCGATTTTCAGAGGTTCCCTAACTCGTAATGTAACTCCTGAAGGCAGGAGTTCTCGAAAACTGCCCATGAGTTCACGGGTATCTTCGCAAACAGGATAGAAAATAATCGTGTGCTTTGTGTGCTTTATCCAAAACATTGCCGACTTTTGTTGGAGAATCGTCCCTTTGCAGTAGCTGCTGTATTCTCTTCTCGGCGTTGAGTCTTGGGGAAGTGACCCGAACACAAGATCGCAAAGACGTTTCGATTCGTCTCCGGACCACGCGTGATTTTGTATTATTGCCATCAGCTCAAAAACATCGTCCGGTAGAGCGTATCCCGCTGCACAGGCTTGAACCCGGCGTCGCGAATGATTCGGCGCAGCTCTTCTTCCGTCGTGCAGTTACTCGTTCCCGCGGCCTTCACCACATTCTCTTCCAGCATCACCGAGCCTACGTCGTTGCCGCCGAAGTGGAGGCCTAACTCCAGCACCTTTAATCCCTGCGTCACCCAGCTCGCCTGCACGTTCTCGATGTTATCCAGATAGAGTCGCGCGATGGCCAGCACCTTCAGGTACTCGACCGATGTCGCTTCCTCCCAGCCGCGGCCGCCCAGCGCCGTGTTTCCCGGCTGGAAGCTCCAGGGGATGAAGGCTGTGAATCCGCCGGTCTCCTCCTGCAAGCGGCGCACCACTTCAAAATGATTGATGCGCTGCTCAAATGTCTCGCCCACGCCGAACATCATCGTCGCCGTGGTCCTCATGCCCAACTGGTGCGCGGTGCGATGCACGCTGACCCAGTCCTCGGTGTTGCACTTGATGCGGGCGATGCGACGGCGAACATCGTCGTCGAGAATCTCCGCCCCGCCACCGGGGATCGAATCCAGGCCCGCTGCTCTCAGCCGCACAATCGTTTCGCGCAGGCTCAAGTCGGAATATTTCGCGATGGCCAGAATCTCCGACGCCGTCAAACAATGCAGCCAGATCTGCGGAAAACGCTTTTTAATCCCGCTGAAGAGCCTCTCGAACCAGTCGATCTTCAAATCAGGATGGATGCCGCCCTGCATCAGCACTCCAGTCCCGCCCATCTCCAGAGTCTCGGCGATTTTCTCGTAAATCTTTTCGAAATCGAGAATGTAACCTTCTTCCGAGCGAGGCCCGGTCAGCGGACGGTAGAAGGCGCAGAAGGTGCAGTACTCGGTGCAGAAGTTGGTGTAGTTGATGTTGCGATCGATGATGTAGGTGACTACACCCTCGGGGTGCAGGCGGCGGCGCACGGCGTCAGCCTCGAAGCCCAGTCCGATCAGGTCGGGGGAGTGGAAATAGTCGAGAGCCTGTTGGCGAGTCAGCGGCATAGTTTCGATTTTAGAGTATTTCATTGTTTCTGTAATGCGGGCCTCGGTATCCCACCCTGGTACCGTGACCTCTTGAATTTGTAATAGCAGGAATGTAGCGCGGGCGTCCACGCCCGCGCTTGTCCAGGCACAATTACTAAATCACACGGTCTATGCACTAGCGCAGCAGCGCGTCCGCCGCCCACAGAATCGGAGCCTGTCCGTGGAAGTCGCCGGTCCGCCGGGGCCGAGCCAGGTAGTATTCCAGGCTGTTCTGCTTGCCCGTGCCCGCGCAAACCTGCGTCACGTCGTCATTCTGGTCGACGTAGCCAATCACAGCCAGCCACGCCTTGCGCGCCGCCGGTCCGTAAGCCGGGCCATCAAGCCATCCATTCTTGACGCCGGTAATCATCGCGAAGGTGAACATGGCGGAGCTGGAGCTTTCCGGCCAGGACTCCTCGTGGTCGATCAACTGCCGCCACATCCCGTCCTTGCCCTGGTACTTCAACAGCGCGGCCATCATCTTGCGATAGCCGTCAAGAATCCGCGCCCGCTGCGGATGATCTTCGGGCAATGTCCGCAGCATCTCCGCCATGCCCGCGGCGAACCAGCCGTCGCCCCGGCCCCAGAAAAAAGGCACGTCCGGCGCATGGTAGAAGAGCCCGTTGGGCTGTTGCAACTTGTCCAGGTAGGCGACCATTTCTTTGGCGTCGCGGTCCAGATACTTGCGGTCTCCGGTGGCGCGGTAGGCTTCGAGTTGCAGCATGGTCAGCATATACATGTCGTCAACCCAGAAGCGCGTTTCCGCGGAAAGCCCATCGGGTTGCGGATTTTCCCATTGCCGGTCCGCCCACCAAACGCCATCGGCCAGGTACTTTGGGTCTTTGGTCTGAATGGCAATCTCAAGCGGAATGACGCCGAAGATCGAGTGATCCACATGATGCAGCATGGGAATCCTCGCCGCCTCGGCGCCGCCCGGTAAAAGCGGATCGAATTTTTGCACCAGTTCCTTTCGCAGCGCGTCGTCCTTCGTCAACTGCGCAAAGTTCAGCGCGCCGTACCAGGTGGCCACCTCGGAATAGTGGATGGTAGCGGTGTACTGATGCGGACTCGAGACAAAGTGCTCGGCCAGCCTTTTGCCCACTTCCTGGGGCGTGGCGCCTTGGGGCAGGCTGCTGAAGTAGTCAGTGCCCTGCGCAAGGGCCGGCAAGGCTATGGCGAGAGCGAGCGCTGCTGATAGGAATGCAAAATTGAAAATTCTACCGTGTTTCATTCAAATCTCCTGTCTGGACCTAAGTGTTGATTTGCTGCCTGTTCCTGCCGCGAATGAAACTTGCACTTGCGCCGGCAAGGCTGCCTCACTTGCCGGATTTGGATTGCGGAGCCGGCTTGGAAGCGGGCTTAGGCTTCTTTTCCGGGCTGGAAACGCCAAAGCTCAAAAGCAGGAAACTGAATCCCTTGCGCAGTGAGTCGAGCACACTCATCGTTTCGCTCTCCTTCCGTTCTTTTGAGCCGGCGCAGCTTGCATTCTTGGTGACCGGCAAATCCAGCCCCGCCCGCGCTACTTCTTCGTTTTCGGGCCAAGTACCTCCGGCGCCGGCGCAATCGGTTCCCCGCGCAGAATCTTCACTGCGGCCGGGGGCAGCGGCTTGTCGGCATTAGCCAGTAGCAGGCTCACCTGCCATATCTGGTTCTCGTTCAGCACGCCCTTGTACGCCGGCATGCCGGTCAGCCGGATTCCGTTGGCCACCTTCCAATAAGTCTCGCCCGGCGGGTCGTCGCTCACCCCAACCACCGCGTTGTTATGGTGCTTCTCCCATAGCGGCGGCGCGTCGGGATACATATGCGCGGCAAACCGCGAAGGCTTGCCGTGGTACCCGTGGCAAGTGGCGCACTGATCGCGGTAGACCGCTGCGCCCGCCTCCAGGTTGGCCTCATCGGCCTGGATGGGTGGGGTCTTCACCACCTCCCGGCCGATGCGCGCATCCAGCGGAATATGGGTCAGCAGCCGCTCCTGGGGAAATGGCGGGTCGGCCACTGCCACCGGCACATCGCCATACTTGAGCCATACCAGCAGTGCCGCCGGCACAAGCACGATGCACAGCAGAATTCCAAGAAATACTCGCCCCATATCTTTCGCTCCTCCGCTGGCCTTTATCCTAGAGCATTTTGCGGCTTCCCATGCCGAAAATAAAGTGCGATTCCGTGATGTGTGGACCTGAAACCGATGCTAGTAACCATGCCGGACAGTTTTAACCAGGCCTGATTGCAAGTCGATTCAGCCCATTTCAAATGGTTTTTCCGGCTACTATTATCTCTCCCGCGCGTCCAATCCAAAGCCGTTTCAACCCAAGCCTCACCCCTAAGGTGATTTAATACCTATTGGGGGGAGCGCTGTGCAGGCTTGCTTCCGTACTCCCGTGGAGGAAACCCGAAACCGATGTTTTTTTCTCGCCGTATTGCCCTTCTTCTGGCGCTGAGTATCGTCGCAGCCAGCGCCGCTTTCGCCCAAAGCTCCAGTTCGAGCAGCAACCCCACAGCCCCCGACCAGGCCCAGGCCGAGCAGCCCGCCCAGTCTTACGGCAAGTTGAATCTCCCGGCCCGCATCAAGGCTCACCGTGCGGTGCGCCGCGCCGCCGCGGCTGAGGCCAAGAGTTCCAGATCGAACAGCAACCCCACCCCCGCCCAGGCCGGGCAGCCCGCCGATCAGTCCCAGGGCCAGTTGAGCGTCCAGGCCCGCATCCGCGCCCGCCGCGCCCAGCGCCGCGCCGCCGCCATTCACGATGCATACTCCCACCGCTATGAGGAGTACACCGGCATGGGCTACCGGCGCTTTGAGCCCGGCTCGACGCTGCAGCGCGCCCACGAGTACGCCTGGAACGTCGGCTTCACCCGCTACTTCGACGAGCGGCTCGGCGTGACCCTCGACGGCCGAGGCTACTACGCCACGGCCTATACGGGCATCAATTACCTGGGTGTATCTAACCTCTACACCAACCCGGCCATCAGCCAGTATTCCGCTCTCGCAGGTCCCACGTATCGCTTCTACGTGCTGCCCAAGTTTTCCGTTTCCGGCCGCGTACTGGGCGGAATCGAGCACGGAAACTTTTCCGCCAACACCGACCACAACACCAACACCGCCACCGCGCTGGGGCTCTGGCCGGATGGCTACGTCTTCGCCGCCGCCGCCAGCATTCCCGTCGAGTACAACCTGACTCCCAACATCGGGCTCCGTGTTGCTCCCGAATACAACTTCACCGGCTTCGGCTCGACCGTGCAGTCCAGCCGCGGCTTCACCCTCGGAATCGTCTACCGCTTCGGCAAGCAGTAAACGTTTCGAGCCAGGGAATAATTGTATGCGGACAGCGTGGCGGGCTTCTTTAGAGCAATCTGAGTAGCCCGCCATTTCAGTTTGATTTTCCATTGTTTAGCTTAGAAGCTGTTTCATAACCTGGTTTTGAAAGGGCACGGCTTTACAGCTTGCGGAAAAATGCAAACGGAGTAGCAAGAAGCGTCAGGGCACGACTTTACAGCTTGCGGAAAAATGCAAACGGAGTAGCAAGAAGCGTCAGGGCACGGCTTTACAGCTTGCGGAAAAATGCAAACGGAGTAGCAAGAAGCGTCAGGGCACGACTTCACAGCTTGCGGAAAAATGCTAACGGAGTAGCAAGAAGCGTCAGGGCACGACTTTAGTCGTGCCGTAAATGCAACAAAACAAATGTTGGGCTTTAGCCCCTGCGGTCTGCTTTTCTTGCAATTCGCTTGAAAAAAGGCCTATTTTCGCAGCCTCTTCAGTCGTGCCGCAAATGCTTGATAAAAAAAGACGGGCTTTAGTCCCTGCGGTCTGCTTTTCGTCTGATTCGCTTGAAAATGGAACTTTTTCCGCAGCCTGTTTAGCCGTGCCGCTGACAGAGCATGATAATCGCGGGCTTTAGCCACTGTGGGAAAGCTCAAAGAGGGTCAGTATTCGGTTATGAAACAGCTTCTGATTTTCAGAGAAGGCAGACGCACATGACGGATTCCAGCGCAATTGATGCCAAGAACATCAACGACCCGGTCGAATCACCAGCTGCCGCCGAAGATGATTATGAGCGCGCCATGCGAGGAGCCTTTGCTCTGATGGAGAAGGGGTTCCACATGGGCGAAATCCCCAAACTGGACCGTGAAGCCCTGCATGATCGCGCACCCTTTTGGCCCAGGAAACCCCTCTGAGCAGATTCTTTGCTTGCTATCATCAACTCAGGCTCCCGGCAAACTTGATCCGGGCTCTCCCGCTGAGGTTACGTCTCGTTGAATTCCGCCACCCAGGCCGCCATTCCGGCAGAGCACCCTGCTCACACTCCGGCGCACCTCCACGCGCCTGAGGCCGGGGCCACGGCCACGCTCATCCACGACCTGCGCGAGCTTTTCAAGGTCAGGGTCGTCGGCCTGGTGCTGGTCACCGGCTGGGGCGGCTTTTACCTTGGCTCCATGCAATCCGGCATCACCAGCGTGCAACGCGGCCTGCTGGATACGCTGCTGGGCATCGGCCTGGTCTCAGCCGGGGCCGGCGCTCTGAACGAGGCCCTGGAACGCAAGATCGACGCTCTCATGAAGCGCACCGCCGACCGGCCCATGGCCGCCGGGCGCTTTTCGCTGGCTCAGGGAGTGCTGGCCGGCATGGCGGCGCTGGCGCTGGGCGCGGTCTGTCTGGCCGTCACCACCAACCTGCTCACCGTGGCCTTGGCGCTGCTCACGGCCTTCACCTACGTGGCCATCTACACCCCGCTCAAGCGCGTCACCGCCCTGGCCACTTTCATCGGTGCGTTTCCCGGCGCAATGGGTCCCATGCTGGGCTGGACCGCCGCTCGCGGCCGCATCGAATGGCCGGCCGTGGCTCTCTTCGCCATCCTCTTTGTCTGGCAATTTCCCCACTTCATGGCCATTGCGTGGCTCTATCGCGAGGACTACGCACGCGCCGGCATCCGCATGTTGCCCGTCGTACAGCCCGACGGCTGGTCCACCGTCGCTCAGGCGCTATTCTTCGCGGTAGCGATGATTCCTGTCAGCCTGGCGCCCTGGCGGCTGGGTCTGGACAGCCCCACCTACGCCCTGCTGGCTATCGCGCTGGGGCTGGTTTACCTTGGCTACACCATCCGCTTTGCCGGCATCCTGCGTGACCGCACCGGGGAAGAAAGCCGCAAGCTGGCCCGCGATCTGCTCAAGGTCAGCGTCCTCTATCTGCCCTTGTTGTTCACCGCGCTCATGCTCTGCGCCACGGCGAATCAATAGAAATTGTCTGGGTGCCCCAAGTCTCGATTCTGAGACCTGGGAATCCACCAGAGGCTTTTTCTGATCCCTGATCTCTGTGGTTTGCAGATTATTTCCTCCCAGCGCGCACAATAGAAGCAGTCGCAAATCCGAGGCCCAAATGACCATCCTCCAATCTCCACAATGCGCGCAATTCGATTCCCTGCTTCCTTCTCCATTTTCGCTGTATCTTCCCCAAATTTCCGGCTCACCCCCACCCCCCTACCTGTGGAAATCGTTTTTCGACCATTTTATTTCTTGTAACTTGCTCATAATCAATATCTTGCATTTTTACCATGTTGACGAATCAGTAACTGCAAACCTCGTTTTTTGCCCTCTTTTTGGCCAAAAAGAGGACATTATGGTCCCAAAAACCCTCATTTTTGCGTTTTCTGAAAACCCTCAAGTACCGCAATTTGGGATCTTCGCAGCCGGGTAACCATTCTCGTCGCGTTCGTGTTTTTGCGGTTAGGGAGGGTTTTTCTGATCTCTGATCCTTGTATTTTGGGAAACCACGAACCCTGATAGGTTATCTTCATGAGGAGCAGCCCAACTCGCCGCATCGAGTTACGACTGGGATGAACTGCCGCCAACTCGCTAACTCGCTATTTCCGCGAAGCGGAAGCTAACTTGCTGATTTTGTTTACAACCCGTCTCATCCAGTAATTTTGTTCATGAGGAGACCGTGACGACCTCAGTTCCATCCTCGAACACCCGTTCCGCCATTGCCGCCATTCTGGCCGTAAGCGCGGCGGCCACGGCCTTTCTCTTCTGGCTGATCTACGTCCATCCCGCCGCCGATTCCGCCAGCGTCCGCCTCGCTTTTTTGCCCGCGCTCAACGCCCTCCTCAACGGCCTCAGCGCAGTCGCCCTGCTCATCGGCTACACCTTCATCCGCGCCCGCCGCATCCCGGCCCATCGCGCGGCCATGATGACGGCCTTTGCCTTCTCAACGCTTTTTCTGGTCAGCTACATCCTGCATCACGCGCTGCACGGCGACGTCCGCTATCCGGCCCACGCGGCCTTGCGCTCTATCTACCTGCCGCTGCTGGCCAGCCACATTCTTCTGGCGGTGGTGGCGCTGCCGCTGATTCTGGTCACCTTCTTCTTCTCTCTCACTGGCCGGATTCCGCAGCACCGCAAAGTTGCCCGCTGGACATTTCCGCTGTGGCTGTATGTCTCCATCACCGGCGTCATAACCTGGGCGATGCTGCGCCTGGCGCAAGGATAGGAAGATTGATGCCGGCAATCAGCCCTAACCCGAATTCTCCCAACGACGGCGCCCGCCAACTGCTGCAATGGGGCGTGTCCACGCTCGGCGCGGGCCTTCTGGCCGCGGTGCTGCTGGAGACCCTGCTGGGTGGCTTTTCGCCCACCGGCGCTCACACCAACACCGGCTGGTTCGCCCTCATTGTCGCCCTGATGTGCATCCCCTTTGGCGGCCTGCTGACGGCGCTTGGTGCGGCCAAAGCTCTGCGCAACCGGATAATTGCTCGCAAACACTAATGGCTGCTATGCTTTTCATCGAATGGAGTAAACCAACATGGCCAAGAGCGTTAACAAAGTCATTCTTTTAGGCAACGTAGGCAAGGACCCCGAGATTCGGTCCACTCCCGGCGGCACCCTGGTGGCCACATTTGGGCTGGCCACCTCTGAACGCCAGAAGGACGCACAGGGAAACTGGCAGGACCGCACCGAGTGGCACAACCTGGTGGCCTTCGGCCGCACCGCCGAGATCATTCGTGATTACGTGAAGAAGGGTTCCAAGCTATACATCGAGGGAAGTCTGCGAACCAGCAATTGGGAGGACAAGCAGTCCGGCCAGAAGCGCTACAAGACCGAGATCATCGTCAACGACCTGTCGCTGCTCTCCGGGCGCGAGGAAGGCTCGGGCGGCGCTCGGTCGGCGGGTTCCGGCAGCTCGGCGGCCAGCTTCGATCAGCGGCCACAGACCGCCGCCGACGCCCCGGATGAATACACCCAGCAAACCGAAATCTCCGACGCAGACATTCCGTTCTAATACTTGGATCAAGGAACAGGCGGCGAATACAGGCCGTAGGTTCAGACCACGCGCGCAAAAAAACCTCTACGCAGACGTAGAGGTTTTTTGCGATAAATTGGGCCATTTCGGGTGCGAGGGCTGCTGAAATGATTTTCTATTTCTTAGACGCTGCCAGCGGATCGTTGTCGCGGTCGGTGGCTTCGGAGAGGGCGGCCAGTCTTGCGGCCAGCGTCGGTGACCAACTTGTCTCCGAAGCGCGCCATCTCCAGTTGCCTGCGGCCAAGGCGGGGGTATTCATGCGGGCCTCCGCGCCCAGCTCCAGTAGATCCTGCGCGGGAACAACGGCCATCTCCGCCACGCTGCCCTCTATGGCCCAAATCAGCGGCCAGACCGGCTGCTTGCCTACCGGACCCACGTAAGCCTCGATGGCGGCGCGCTCCGCCTTGCCGGCCGCCTGCCACCAGCCCAGTGTGGTGTTGTTGTCGTGGGTGCCGGTGTAGGCCACGGTGTCGGGGGTGTAGCGGTGGGGCAGATGGATGTGCGCACCCTTGTCGCCGAAGCCAAATTGCACCACCTTCATCCCCGGCAGGCCAAGTTCGTGCCTCAGTGCGTCCACCTCCGGGGTGATCACGCCCAGGTCCTCGGCAATGAGCGGCAGCGGCCCCAGCGCCGCCTGCAATGCGCGGAAGAGAGCCAACCCCGGCGCCTTGACCCACTCGCCGTGGACCGCCGTCTTCTCGGCAGCGGGAATCGACCAGTAGGCCTCGAAGCCGCGGAAGTGGTCCAGGCGGAGGATGTCGTAGAGCTTGCAGGAATGGCGGATGCGGTCGATCCACCAGTCAAAGCCCCGCTTGGCGAGCACATCCCAGCGATAAAGCGGGTTGCCCCAGCGCTGGCCGGTGGGCGAAAAGTAGTCAGGCGGCACGCCGGCAACGTGGCGAGGCTTCAGATTTTCGTCCAGGTCGAAGATTTCGGGATGAACCCACACGTCGGATGAATCCATGTTGACGAAGATGGCCACATCGCCCAGGATTCTGATCCCTTTCTCCGCGGCAGCCTCCCGGAGTTGATTCCACTGGAGGGAAAAGGCAAACTGGAGGGCCTGTTCCTCGGCAACCTCGCGGCTGTGTTGCTGGGCTGCCTGTGTGAGCGCCTCCGGCTGGCGGCGGCGCAGCGGCTCGGGCCACTCGGTCCACGCGCCGGTGTTGAATTCGCGGCGCAGCACGGTGTAAAGAGCGTAGTCGGCCAGCCAGGCCTCCTCGACCCGGCAAAACTCCTCAAACTGCTTCCACTGGCCGGCCAGCTTCGAATCGTGCGGCCCCCGGTCAAGAAAATTGCCCGCCGCCTCAAAGAGCAGCGGAAGCTTCTGCACCTCAACCCTGTGAAAATCGACGGAGCCGCCGCGGCCGTTGAGGTCTGCGATGCGGGAGCCCTCGATCCAGCCCTGGTTGGAAAGCAATTCCAGGCTGATGAGCAGCGGATTTCCTGCAAAGGCCGAGGTAGCCGCATAGGGCGAGTTGCCGTAGCCGGTGGGGCCGAGAGGGAGAACCTGCCAGACGTGTTGCCTGGCGGCGGTGAGAAAGGCGACGAACTCATGGGCGGCAGGCCCCAGGTCGCCGATGCCCCCATAGGAGGGCAGGGAAGTGACGTGCAGCAGAACTCCGGAGGAGCGGAAAAACGCCATGGTTTGATTATCAGCGGAAGCGGCTCCGGACGCGATGCCCTGTATGACACAAAAAACCCGCATCCGAAGGTGAATGCGGGCCTTTTGCTGTTTTCTGCTTGTTTCCAGCTTATGTAGCCGGGACGCCTTTTCCCTTGGGCATGCGAATGCGGTTGTGCTTCTTGTAGTCTTCCATGATGGTGCTCAGGAAGATGTTGAAGGCCTCTCCGCGGCGCTGGTAGAGAATCTGATCCTTGGTCTGGTCAAAGTTTTTGGCGATCTCGTCGGCGGCAGGCTCCTGCTTGTCTACTATCTTGGCCACCACGCCGGTGCGCCCTGCGCTGATGGGTCCGCTCAATTCTCCTGGCTTCAGATCGAAGAGTTGCGGTGCCACCTGAGCCACCTGACCGAAGTCGGGAACTTGGCCAGTGGGGCCTACCAGGTCGCTGGTCTTCAGAGTTGCGCCCACCGCCTTGGCGGCCTTGGACAAATCGTTCAAGTTTTTAGCCTTCTCCGCCAGTTCCTGGGTCTTCTGGCTAAGCAGAATGGGGAGTTGCTCGTTGCGGTAGTCGTCGGCAACGCGGCTCTTCCAGTCGGCAAAGGCGGGTGCGTGCGCCGCGGCGATTTCAGCAACTTGAAAGACCGCGTAGCCCTCGCCGGTGGTGGCATACTGCGGAGGGTCGCCCTGCTTGGACTGGAAGGCCTTGCCGAGAATCTCGGTAGAGTTAGGCAGAGCGGAGATTACGCCCTGCGCGCCGACCAGCGGCGTGGTGGTTACTTCCAGATGGTGAGCTGTGGCGGTCTTCTGCAGGCCGTTCTTGACGGCCTCGGAGGTCAGCGTCCGCGCGAAGTTCTCTTCGGCCGCTGCCGCTTTCTGGCGAATCAGCGTGGCCTGGATGGCGGGCCGGACTTCGTCAATGGATTCGGAGTGCGCCGCCTGCCGCTCCTCCACCTGCAGGATGTGGTAGCCGAATTGACTCTTCACAATCTCGGTATCGCCGATCTTTTGGTTGAAAAGAGCCTTCTCGAACTCCGGCACCGTGGCGCCGCGCTTGAAGAAGCCCAGTTCACCACCTGCGTCCTTGCTGGAGTCCTCGGAGTTCTTTTTGGCCAGATCGGCAAAATTCGCGCCGGCCTTGATCTGCTTGAGCAGTCCCTCGGTCTTGGCCTTGGCTGCGGCATCGGTTTTGGCGTCGGCCCCGGCCGCTACCTTGATGAGAATGTGGCGAGAACGGGCCTGCTCCGCAACCGTGTACTCGGACTTATGCGCATTGAAGTACTGCTGAATATCCTGCTGGGTGGGCTGCGGCACGCCGCCGGGCAGCTCATTGGGAGTAAAGGCAAAGTAGGTGATCTTGCGCTGCTCGGGCACTGCCGTGGCATAGCGCGCGGCGTTCTTCTTGAAGAAAGCCTCCAGATCGCCGTCCGACGGGTTGATGGATTTGCGCAGGTCGTCGGCGGAGATTACCGCATAGTCGAACTTGATCTTGACGTTTTCCTTGCGATAAGCGTCGCGGACATCCGCATCGCCCACCGTGACTCCGGCGGTAATCAGCGCTTCCAGCCGGCGAATGATGATATCCTGCCTGATTTCCTCCTGAAACTCCTCGACCCTCATGTTGAACTGGCTGGTGACAAAGGCGGTGTAACGGTCAAGGCCGATGTAATTGCCGTTGGGATAGAGGTATTCGCCAAACTGTCCTTGGTGAAGGAAATGTCTTATATCGTCGTCGTTGGCGGTAATGCCCAGCTTTTCGGCCTCGATAAGCAGAATCTGCTTCTGCACCAGTTGCTGGCCGGCCTGCTGCTCGAAGAGGTGCAGAATCATTGGGTTGTCAGCGTATTGCGGGTTCCGCTGCTGCACCATCCGGCGGGCCATTATGCTGACCCGTTCCTGGCTCACTGCCGTGCCCGATGAGAAGATGCTGTTGTACCAGTGGGGGTAGATCGTGGCGTAGGTGTCAGTGGCTGAGGCTCCCATTCCGGTCAGGCCCGGGATCAGGTAGACCACCATGCCCACCGAAGCGGCGGCAATGATGATGACAAAAAATGCCTTGGTAACGCGATTGTCTCTCTGCAGGAAACGGATCATGGATGGACTCGGACCTTCAACTCTCTATGCACGCGCGGGAGCACCTGTGTGTCAGCATAAAAATGCAGCGGGCATCTCCCACGGATGCGCAATTGTCGCTTGACGCGATTCATTGTCATTATAGACGAGCGCGGGCGCGTTGAGCAGTCAACGGGAAACGCGAGATCCTGCGCAAGCAACGGGAGTGGCGGATAAAACGTCTTTTGAGTCCGGATTGGACGGGATTTGATTCCGAGATGGACGAGGTATAAATCCGAATTAGACGAACAGCGCGGCTGAAAAAACAGAGGGCACCCCGTCTTCCGGGATGCCCGCGTATTGTGCAGATTGTCAGGTGTTTAGCGCCAGTAGTAGTAGCCGCCCACGGCGTAGTAGGGGTGATAGTAGACCGGCGGATAACCGTACTCATAGGGATACGGCTGGCCATAACCGCGCCGGTAGAGCGCCGGGCCGCCGTGATAAAGTCCCTGCGCCAGTCGGGCTGCCTCCTGCGCGCTGACCGGGATGACTGTCAACGGGGAGTTCAGGTGGAATGCAACTTGTGCCTCTGCGGGAATCCAGACGTTTGGCCCGGGAGTAGCCGCGGAAGCCGCAGTGCCGGCCGCCACGCCTGCTCCGGCGCCGATGGCGCATCCCACACCGCGGCCGGCGGCGCAGCCAATCATGGTGCCCAGTAAGCCGCCGGTTATGGCGCTGCCCACCGTATGGCCGGTCTTATTCGGTCCCTTGACCTTGAACTGGCCGGAATCGAGCGGGTAGTCCTGGCCGCCCAGGTCCAGCGAGGTGAGTTTGAGCGCCAGTTCGGGGCTGCCTCCCAGGTCGCCGGCCTTCTTGACTTCGGTCACGACTCCATGAGCTGTGGCGCCGCGGGGAATCGCCAGCACACCGCCGACGGTTACATCGCGAATCACCGTGAACTGGACCTGCTCACCGTCCTTGGCGTGCTTGGTGCCGACCGGCTCGCTGGTACGCAACTGCAACAGTGTGCCCTGAGGGATAGTCACCGGGCCTTTGGGCGTTTCCTGGGCTAGCGGAGGCGGCACGGGCTGATACTCATCCGGCGAAGAGGGGTCCTGCCCACGGGCCTGTTGCTGAGCCCGTCTTTGGGCCCGAATTTCGGCGATCACCTCCGCGCGAATTTGCGCACGGAGCTGAGCTTGGGCATCGGACTCGTCAGGGGGCGGTAAGGGACCGTCCGGCCCGGTCGGGGAAGCCGCGGAATTGGGGGCTCCTGCATCACCTTGCTGGCTGTCAGCCGGGTTCTGCGTGGGCGGAGGATTTTGCTGATTGCCGGCCTTGAGGTTATTGTGCACCTTGGTCACGCCCTGCACCTGGCTGGCAATCGACTCCGCCAAGTCGCGGGATGAGGCAACTGAAACCGTTCCGGAGAGCGTGACCTCGCCCTGAATGGTGGCTGCGGTAATCAGGTCGTTCTTTAGCACCGTGGAGGCGTCCAGGGCATGAACCACGTCCATCTCAATCTGGCCGTCGGTGCGGACCGGGTCCGCCGGGGAAGCCTGTGCGAGCGCCATAGCGCCGCATAGGGCTACTAGCCCAACCCACGCCAAGGCCTGGGGGATAATTCTCTTGAACATTGGCCTATTCATTGTCGTGTTTCTCCTGCTGCTGAAGTCTTGCTCCCGGTTCACCTTGATTAGACGGAGAACCGCGGAAGCCGTCATCGGATTGAACCCCGCTGCCGGGAAAAAGTTCCGTGACTATAAAAGAGTTTCAAGAAAGATAGCGGACTTTTCTGGTCAGGAAAGCACTCTAAATCATTGAGGAACGGCTGGGAAACTTTCAGGGATGAGCGTTAGGGAACCTCTGATCAACCCATCATTTTCTCGCACACAAGAAAAAATCTGACCAAGTCGGCGATTTCGTGCGCTGTGTCCTCGATTTTTCCGGCTTTACGCCGTGCTACCTGCCTCGTTTTTC
>Ga0302320_10017786_pt1 | contig 14399 bp, 11 predicted proteins | sample Bog_T0_3_FD_202130 | JGI IMG/M metagenome (GOLD analysis project Ga0302320, IMG submission 202130) | Peat permafrost microbial communities from Stordalen Mire near Abisko, Sweden - Bog_T0_3 | ecosystem: Environmental > Terrestrial > Soil > Wetlands > Peat | place: Sweden: Abisko, Stordalen Mire...
ACCAGAATGCGTTTCAGGCGGTGTCTTTCTTCGTCGGACTCGATCTTGCGGCTGACGCCGACATGAGTGACCGTCGGCATGAAGACCAGGAAGCGGCCAGGGAGCGCAATGTGGCTGGTAATGCGCGCGCCCTTCTTGGCAATCGGCTCCTTGGCAATCTGCACCAGAATCTCCTGGCCCGGCTTCAGAAGGTCGCTGATGATGGGCAGGTCGGACAATTGCATGGAGCGGCGCGTGGGCCCGCGGCGATTGCTTTGCTGCGGAGCGCGTCCGCGGCGGCCGCGCGCGTTGCGGTCTACGCGACGTTGTCCTGGAGCAGCCGGAGCACTACTTGTTGCGCCCTCTTCTTCCTCGTCCTCGTCAAAGTCGACTTCTTCGTCTGCTCCTCTGGCTTCAATGCGGGCTTCGTGCAGCAGTTCGCCCAATGCGCCGGCGCGAGCCTGCGCGGGAAGCGTCTCCTCTTCATATACGTCGAGGTCATGATCGTCGGCCTTGTGGCGGCGGGCATGGAGCCCTCCATCCAACTCCTCGCCTTCAATCACTTCTTCTTCCACGTGCCCCTCGCCCGGAGCATAGGACGACTTGGGCGGCGCTGCGGCGGGTTTCTTTTTGCCGGTCAGTAGATCGAGTAGACGAAATCCAGTGGGGGGCGCAGGGTCGATGTTGTGCGAAGCCGATGCATCGGGATCAGGCTCGTGTTCAACACCATGACCCTCCTGACCCTGAGACTCGTGAGCTTGAAACTCGTGCGCCGGAGCGGCCTGTGTCTCCTCTTCCATCTCCTCATCGGCAACAATATTTTCTTCAGAGTGGCGCGGTTCAAACTGCTCCTCGGAGTCGACGTCACTGTGCTCGTGTACAACCTCATGCGATGTGGAGCCAGCAATCTCATGGAGCGCGGGCGAACTGGACTCCTCGCCTTCGAGCTCCTCCATGGTTTCGAAGCTATGTTGTGCGTGGGAGGTTTCTCGTTCAGCTGGCTCCAGGCCGCGCTCACGGTGCCGCGAAATCGATTCTCCGGGAAGCAATCCGCTGCCGTCCCATGCAAGCGGCGCTTCAATCAACGTTGAGGGCTTAAAGGTGTAGCTCGGCTTTGCTGGCTCAGCACTCTCCTCGGCTGCCCCGGTCAGTTCAGCAGGGCTGCTCGGAGAAGATGCGCCGTATTTGGAAAGAGACTCGCCGGGGAGAAGAAAGGGCGCGGGAGCGGATGACGCTCCGCGTGGCGATTCGACTGGCTGTTGGGAAAATACCTGGCGGCCCGATGATTTGCGATCGGAGCGCACTCTACCCTGGTCGCTCGCTGAGGCTTGAATCTCGGTAGCGGTCTCGAACTCGCCGGACACGTCAGACTCTGGCGGCGTTGAGTTCTCCTGCTCTGTGTCAGCATCTGCGCCGGGCTCCGGAGCCTGTCCCTGGCCGCGTCCACCGCGGCGATGCCGTCTGCCGCGCCAGCGGCGGCCGCTGGTTCCTTCCGGGTCTGCGCCTTCGGGCGTGCTTACCGGCAGGCCGGGCGCAGGGGATACTGCTTCTACCACCAGTGGCGCGGCTCCGGCTGCCGGACGACGGTCTCGCGGCGCGCGGTCCTGACGCGTGTCAGATAATTGTTGTGGTAATTGTTGTGGTTTCGGTTCCTGCCTCTGGCGAGACCGGTCGCCGCGCTTGTCGTTCAAGCCGTCTTGCAACCCATTCTGGCGTTGGCCGCTGGAGTGCTGAATCTCACGAGGGGCTTGATTAGCTCCGCTCTCCGCGGCCTTTTCTACTTCATCGGAGTCTTCCTGATCTTCAAGCTCGACAAAGTCGGTTACGTAAAGAAACGCGTCGCGCTCGAGACCGACGTCGACAAATGCCGATTGCATTCCGGGAAGCACGCGGGTTACGCGGCCGTTATAGATTGACCCCGCCAGGGTGTATTCGTTTTCGCGTTCGTAGTAAATCTCCGCGAGTTGATCGTCTTCAAGGATTGCAAGCCGCGTTTCGTGCGGCGTGCTGGAGATACAAATTTCCTTTGCCATCGTACCTTTCCGCCCGCGAGCTAAAAGCTGCGGGTACTAGCGGCAAGGTCGGCACTGGATATGCAAATCCGACAGGGGCGGGGACGAACTAAAAGGAAGACCCGAAAGACTCTCGCTTGAGGAACGCCGCATGGCAGTTGGCCCTGGGGGCCGCGTGCGGGTCGGAATTTGCCAATCAAGCTCCGTGGTGAGGTGATCCGTTTGCAGAGAGTTTGTGGCCAACCGCTCCCCACCGGGAGGGGCCGTTCCGCCGCTTGCCTGCGCATGGTCTGTCAGCACGAAAAAGGCCGATATCTTCGACCCAAAATGCTCCGCGCTTCGGATGCTTGGTACAGGTTTCAAGTGGCTTTCCTGTCTCTGCTTGCTCATAAACCCAATCCTGCCGGTCGCGATCCAGGCGACCTGCCGGCGAACTACTCTATTCCTCTTCCTGCCAGCCGGGAAGGTTCCAGGCCTGGACAGGGGCTAAAACTCTTTGACACGGCGTTTGCTTCTGTCGAATAAAACGCCTCAGTTCACGAACCTGCGCATGCGTACATTCATCGCCACGCCCAGGGCCAGGAACGAAAACAACACCGAAGACCCCCCGTAACTCATTAAAGGAAGAGGGATTCCGGTTACCGGCATAAAGCCGATGACCATGCCGACATTGACCGCAATCTGAAAGGTCAACACAGCCACGATTCCCATGATAATGAGGGAGCCGGACAGGTCGGCGGCTGTTTGAGCGTTCTGAATCAAACGCATCAATATGAAAAAGTATAGCAGCAGGACGAAAATTGCGCCCACAAAGCCGTGCTCCTCGCTGAAGGCGGCAAAGATGAAGTCCGTATAGGGAATGGGAAGGAAGTAACCCTGAGTCTGGCTGCCATTTTCAAGCCCCTTGCCCCACAGTCCACCGGAACCGACGGCGATGAGCGATTGGCGAATCTGGTATCCGCTGCCTTTAGGGTCGTTATCAGGGTTGATGAAGCTGGTAAGCCTTGCCTTTTGATAGGGTTTAAGGATTTTCCCACTCGTCCATACGCCGGCGATCAGGGCCGTGGCACAGATGGTCAAAATGGCCGCCTGGCGCAGGTTGATGCCGCCCAAAAACAGGCCTGCCACCAGAATTGGCGCATAGGTCAGTGTGGTTCCCAGGTCCGGCTGCACCAGGACCAGGGCCATGGGCGCGCCCACCAGAGCGAAGGCCTTGAAGATATCCCACCAGGTCAGATTGCGGCCGCCAAGGTTGGCAAAGTAGCGGGCCACGATCAGAATCAGGACCAGCTTGACCCACTCCGAAGGCTGAAACTGGATTGGCCCCAGGCTGATCCAGCGCCGCGCTCCCAGCGCCTTGTGGCCCACGGCTTTAACTGCCACCAGCGAAAAAAGAAATACCCCGTAAATCCAGGGAGACCAATCGAGCAGGCGGTGATAATCGATCTTTGCCAGGACGAACATGCCGGCCATGCCGGCGGCGATCCAGATCAACTGCTTGGATTCAAAACTGGCAAACTTTGTATGCCGGGTGGCTGAGTAAATCTCCAGCACGGATAGGCCGCACAACAACAGGACCATGCCCAGCAGAGCCCAGTCGAAGTCGCGAAAGCTCAAGATGCGGCGCATCAATGAAGGTCTTTCGGAAGGTCTTTCGGGAGGTCTTTCGCAAGCGAATCCTGCTTGGGTAAGTCTTGCTTGAACCTAATCATTGAGGTGTTGATCAGTGAGGCGTTGAGCCACGCCGGCAGTGAGAAGTGGCCTGTGGCCAAAGCCTGCGGCAGTGCGGAAACCGGTGGCACGGTGACGAAAAAGTGCCCGCCGCCAACGCCGGTATCGTCCATCGCGGCGGATTGAGACTTGCCGGAATGCGACTTGCCCTCCGATGTCGGTGCGGGCACCGACCACACCGCGCCCACTTCCACGGGTTTGCCGGCCCCAGCCTGCTCCAGTACGTTCTTGTCTTCCTGGCGCTTCTTGTTCACGTAAGTGATGGCAATCTTCTGCGCAATGAGCGCGGAGTTCGCGCCCCAGTCGCCATGCTCCTGAAGCACCACAACGGCGATCTCAGGATTGCGCCTTGGAATCATGCCCACAAACCAGGAGTTCGGCGTTTTTGAGCCGCCCTTGTTGTGCGTGTCGCCGCCGCCGACCACCTGCGCGGTGCCGGTCTTGCCCGCAAAGTCCACCCCTTCAAGATGCGCCGCCGCTGCTGTGCCGGTAACTGTCGCCGCCGCCATCCCGTCCGTAATTCTGGTCCACGTATCGGCATCGAGCGGGACTGTCTTGTCTCCCGAACCGGCAAAGCTGTCCAGCAGCGCCTGACGGAACTGGGCGGGAAGCTGCGCCGGATCGACCACGTGCGGGCGAACAAAGTGCCCGTTCGACGCGATGCCGCTCAGCGCGCGCAACAGCTGAACGGGCGTGACCTGCGTCTCTCCCTGCCCAATGCCAACGGAGATGGTATTGCCGGCGAAGTATTTCTGGTGGTAGGTCTTGCGCTCCCACTCCGTCGAGGGCATGATGCCGGCCATCTCGTTGGGCAGATCGATGCCAGTCTTTTGCGACAGGCCAAAGGAGACAGCGTAGCGGGCAATCGTATCGATGCCCAGCTTCTGCGCAAGAGTATAGAAAAATGTGTCGCAGGAGAGTGGGATGGCCTGGTCGATGCTCAGCACGCCATGGTGCCGATCGCACTTGAAGAAGCGCCCGTAAAACGTGCCTCCGCCTACGCAGTTGACGCGCATGTCCTGCGCCACGCCCTCCTGCAACCCCGCCGCGGACATGATGATCTTGAAGGTCGAGCCGGGCGCGAGCTGATCCTGGATGGCCTTGTTCATCAGCGGATGGTTGGGATTGGTAATCAGGTTGTTCCAATCGGTACGGTTGATGCGCACGGCAAAATCGTTGGGGTCGTATGCGGGGTGAGAGACGAGCGCGAGAATCTCGCCAGTACGGGGGTCCATGGCTACCACAGCTCCGTTGGCATCTCCGAGAGCGAGTTCGGCGGCGCGTTGAATGTCGTTGTCGATGGTCAGCTTCAGGTCCTGGCCCGGAGTGGCGTGTTGCGTGCGCAGGTAGCCCACCTCGCGCCCGTGGCTGTCTACAATGACATCGCGAGATCCGTCCTGGCCGCGCAGCAACTCGTCGTAGCTCTCTTCCACTCCAGCCTTGCCGACCACGTCGCCCGGCTCGTCGGCGGCGAACCGTGGATTGTTCAGATCCTCCTCGCTGACCTCGCCCACGTAGCCGATCAGATGGGCCGCGAAGCCGTCTCGTGGATAAAGCCGCCGCTCTTCGTCGATGGTTTCGAGCTCCGGCAGCTCATTGCGGTGCGACTCAACGAACGCGACTTCGTCGGCGGTAATGTCCTGTTTGATGGCGATCGCCTGATAGCCGGCTGAGGTGCGGGTGCGGCGCAGTGTGGCTTTCAGTTGGTCCAGATCGAGATGCAGCCCCATGGCTATCATGGGCAGATCGGCATCCACGTCGTGGCCCTGCTCGCGCACCAGGAAGCAGGAGACCGAGGGGTAGTTATCCACCAGCAGGCGGCCCTCGCGGTCAAACAGCTTGCCGCGCCCGGCCAGCACCGGCACTTTGCGAATCCGGTTCTGTTCCGCAAGCTCCTTGTAGTTTGCCGCGCCCAGCACCTGCAAGCGCCAAAGCCCGGTGGCCAGCGCCAGCATCATGGCGAGGATGCCGTACTGCACCACCGTCGCCTTCAGCGTGGAGAGCTTTTCGCCCCGATCGTATTTGCCGCTGCTAGTAAACATCGATGGTCACTTCCCTAAGCATAAAACCAAATTCATTCCAAGTGCGAATCTCAATTTGAATCGAGCCTTTCCTTGGTCAGGTGCAACTGATCCCTGACCCCTGAAACCCGACCCCTGTTTTTCAGTCCCTGATCTGCAGACGATTCAGTAGCGGAAACAGCACCATCGCGATCACCGAATTGTCCACCGCCTTTACCAATTCCGCCAGCCATCGCCAATCCAGTTCCATTCCCAGCAGGAATCGATACACAAAGAGATAAATTCCGCTCGCCAGCAGGGAAAGCGAAAAATTAAGCGCTGCGCGAATCAGGAAGTTGTCCACATCGAAGCGAACGCCTACCGACGCGGCCAGGTAGCCCACCACCGTCTTCGCAAGCCCATTCAAGCCGATGGCGTGATGCGAAAGCGCATCCTCAAACAGGCCCATCGCCGCGCCCATGATGGTGCCCTGGACGGGGCTGCGGCGACCCAGCGCAAAATAAATCGTCACCACCAGCGGCAGATCGAACAGAATCCAAGGAGAAATCCTTCCCAAGGCCTTCGGCAGCCAGGCCTGCAAAGCTAGAGAAACCAGCGGCACAAGCGCGTAAACAATCAGCGGATAGCGGCGGATTTCGAGATCGCGACGAAAGTTCGCGCCGAGCAGGGACATACCTAGGGTTTCCTCTCCTCATCGGCGGCTTGAGGCGCCTGTCCCTGTTTTGTTGCATCCTGCGACGTATCGGCTCCCGACTGCCCAGCTTCGGATTGTTTGGCCACGCTCGGAGAAAAGCGATCCGGATGCAGCGCCGGCAACAGCTTTGGCGCCGGGGCAGGCGCGGGCGGCACTGCGCTTGCTCCAGCCGGACTTTGTCCTGTCCCGGTAGTATCCGGCGCGGCTTTTGCATCCGTCAGGCCCGGCAGCCGCTCGGCCATGATCTGCGACTCCTTCAACTGGTTCTGCTGCGCCTCTTTCTGCTGCGCTTCCACCTCCGGACCCTTCAGCGTCTCGCTGGCGGCTATGTTGTTCTGGTCGTCGGCAGAAAACCGGGGCTCGGTCGAGGTAATCACCAGCACTTCGTCCAACTGCTCCAGATGCGCGGCTGGGCTGACGATGACGTCAATAAACGAGTCGCGGTCAGGATCGCGAACCACTTTGAGCACGGTCCCGACTGGCAAACCGCGCGGAAAGATCAGATCGCCTCCGGCGGTCAGAATCTTCTCGCCTGGCTTGATCCGGTCGTCGGCCAACAGGCCCACCATCTCCAGGTTTCCTGCCGCATCGCCCTTCAAGATTCCGCGAATGCGCGTGGTCTCCAGAATCACTCCCGCACCGCTGGTCTGGTCATTCACAACCAGCACCTGCGCCGAGTGCTGAAACACATCGCGCACCTTGCCCACGATTCCGTCGGCGGAAATTACGGCCATGTCCTTCTTCAATCCGTCGTTTGAGCCTTTGTCTATATAAAAAACCTTGGACTGGTCGCTGCCGCTGGTTCCGTAAACCTGCGCCGCAACGGTGGAATAGATATAGCGCTCTTGAAAACCCAGCATCGCCTGCAGCCTTTGGCCCTGGCGCGCGTCCTCAAGCAGGGCAGCCTGTTCCAGCCGCAGCTGGTCTACCGTTTTTGTGAGGTTCTGGTTTTGCTGGAGGACGTAGCGTAGATCGAAGTAGCCCGTCCACATTTTCTGAATGCCCACGAGCGAGTAATGAATCGCGCGCTCGGGCGGAGAAACGACCGCGTTGGCCCAAAGGCGAACCAGCCGCACGCCGCTTCCATCCGTGGTATCCACAGCACCCCGTCCCGCATCGGAACGACGCACCTGCGTGGCCAATCCAATGATCTGCGCCGCCAGAAAAGCCAGCAGCACCAGTTGGTTGCGAAAGCGAAAAAAGAACGATTCCATAAAAATCAGTGGTCAGTGAACAGTGAACAGTGGTCAGTTTTCCGTGCTGCGGGAACTGTTGAATTCTCGGACGAGAAGATCGGGCCTTCGTCCCCTGACTGCGAATGCATTTGAAAATTCAGACTCCCTGCATAGCCCAACTGATCACTGACCACTGTCCACTGCCTTTAATCAATTTTGATCTTGCGCAGCAGCTTGAAGTCGGAGAGCATCTTGCCGGTGCCGAGCACCACAGATGCCAATGGATCGTCGGCCACGGAGACCGGCAGACCGGTTTCTTCGCGAATGCGCTTGTCCAAATTCTTGATCAGCGCTCCGCCGCCGGTGAGTACGATGCCTCGGTCGCTGATGTCGGCCGAAAGTTCCGGCGGAGTGCGTTCGAGTGCCACGCGGATGGCGTTCATGATCACCGCCAGGCATTCGCCCAGCGACTCGCGAATCTCGCTGTCGTCGACGGTAATCGTCTTCGGCACGCCCTCAATCAGATTGCGGCCCTTGATCTCCATGGTGAGCGGCTTGTCCAGCACGTACGCCGATCCGATCTCGATCTTGATCTGCTCGGCAGTCCGCTCACCGATCAGCAGATTGTATTTGCGCTTGAGATAATTTGTGATGGCCTCGTCCATCTGATTGCCGGCCATACGCACGGAGCGCGAGTAGACAATGCCGCTCAGCGAAATCACCGCAATGTCCGTAGTCCCGCCGCCGATGTCGACAACCATATTGCCCGAGGGCTCGGTAATGGGCAGACCGGCGCCGATGGCCGCCACCATGGCTTGTTCCACCAAGTACACTTCGCTGGCCTTGGCGCGATAGGCGGAATCTTCGACAGCGCGCTTTTCCACCTGCGTAATCTCAGAGGGCACGCCGATGACGATGCGCGGATGCACCAGCATCTTGCGGTTGTGGGCCTTCTGAATAAAATAGTTGAGCATTTTTTCCGTGACCTTGAAGTCGGCAATGACGCCGTCCTTCATGGGCCGGATGGCGACGATGTTACCGGGCGTGCGGCCAAGCATCTCCTTGGCCTCTTTGCCCACGGCCTCTACCTCACCGGTGTTCTTGTTGATGGCGACAATGGAAGGCTCGTTGACCACGATGCCTTTGCCTGCCGCGTACACCAGCGTGTTGGCGGTGCCCAGATCGATGGCCAGATCGCTTGAAAACATGCTGAAAAGCGAGCGTAGCCCGTGCGTGCGCGATGAGCGCGATGTGTACCCATTCAATGACATTGGGAAATTGAATCTACCTCAGGTCTATTGTACGGCCCGAGGCTCGCGACTGCATCATTTGGCCTGATTTCAGGCACTTTCAGTCCCTCGCGCCTCGCGATACCTGCCCAGTTCCTTCACCATGGCGCAGTGACTCCGGAGGGCTTCCATGGCTCGCGCACCCTCTTCGCTTGAGCCCATTTGGAAATCCACATAAAAGATGTACTCCCACGGGCTGCCGTGTACGGGCCGGGACTCAATTTTGGTCAGATTTGTGCCCCTTGCCGCCAGCTCGTTCAGCACGGCGACGAGAGATCCAGGACGGTTCTCCACACTGAACGCCACGCTGGTCTTGTTCGCTTCCGGATCGCTAACCGCGTCCTCGGTTCTTTGCACCAGGAAAAAGCGCGTGTAATTCTCCGGGTTGTCCTCGATTCCCGCTTTCAGGATCTCCGCGCCGTAGTGGCGTGCCGCCGCCTCGCTGGCTATTGCTGCCTGGCGTCTGTCGCCGAGCTCGACAATCTGCTTTACACTCCCCGCCGTGTCGTAGTTGGAGACGGGCTGCATCTTCGGATGTTCGACAAACAAGCGACGGCACTGGGCCAGAGCCACGGGATGCGAAAAGACGCGGTCGATTTCATCAATCGAAGCGCCGGCAATGCCGATGAGATTGTGGCGAATGCGCAACAGCGACTCCCGCACCACGCGCACGTCGTGCGTGAGCAGAAGATCAAAATGCTCGGCCACCGAACCGGCAAGGCTGTTCTCGATGGGTATAACCGCCGCATCTACCGTGCCTTTGGTGAGCGCTGCAAACACCTCGGCAGAAATCGAGCAGGGAACAATCGTCGCGTCGGGCGACATGCGGGTTGCCGCGTCGTGGCTGAATGAGCCGGGTTCGCCCTGGATCGCGATCTTCATGCGGTGCTGCTTTGCCTCAATATGAATTCAAATGGAAAGGAGAAAGTTGAACCTCAGTCTCGCACAATCATACAGAGTTGGCATACAGAGTTGGCATACAGAGTTGGCATACAGAGTTGGCATACAGAGTTGGCGCGTTAGGAGTTCGCTGGGTCAGCAGTGAAACGCACTCAATGGCGCAGAAGGATATCTACCGCAACAAAGCCCAGAAATACGGTCGCGATGACGCCATTCATGGTGAAGAAGGCCGCATTGAGCCGCGTAAGATCCTTGGGCGAAACCAGGGAATGCTCGTAGGCGAGCAGCAACCCCACGGCAGCGACGCCCAGCCATCCTGCCAGACCAAAATGAAACAGCATGGCGAACCACGCCAGCAGCGCCAGCATGGCAAGATGCATGGCCCGCGCCGCCCAAAACGCTGCTGAGATTCCCGCCGCCTTGGGCAAGCTGTAGAGATTCACCGAGCGATCGTGCTCATAATCCTGACAACTGTAAAGTACGTCGAAACCGCCGGCCCACAAAGTGACAGCGACCGTCAAAACCAGAATGCGCGGGTCCAGATTGCCGCGCACCGCAATCCACGCCGCCGATGGAGCAAGGCCAAGGGCCAGGCCCAGCCCCAAATGCGACCAGCGCGTGAGGCGCTTGAGATAGCTATAACCAAGCAGCACGATCAGGACAATGGGGGATAGCAGAAGCGTGAGCCGGTTCAACTCACCCGCTGCCACCACAAATATCAGCGCCGCGATCAGCGTGAACCCCAAAACGAACTCGCGAGACAGCAACCCTGCCGGAATCGCCCTGGTGCGGGTGCGAGGGTTGGCCGCGTCCAGGTCCGCATCCGCCCAGCGGTTAAACGCCATCGCCGAGGAGCGCGCCGCCACCATCGCCACCAGAATCCAGCCCAATGTGCGCATGGCAGGCAGGCCATGGGCCGCCAGCAGCGCCGCCGTCAGAGCAAAGGGCAGCGCAAAGATGGAGTGCTCCCACTTGATCATCTCCAGCGTAGTGCGCGTTTTCGACAAGATTCCCGGCATCGATGGCTCTACATCCAAGTTTAATGCTTTCGGGTGTGGACCAATTCCACCGTTGCAGCTTCTGCTTGAACATGCATCTGTGACTCAAATCACAATGAAAAATCGCATCTTGCTGATACAAACGAGGGATCATCCTGTTCATTCATTGCGCCAACTTGATGTAATCTTTTTTCTCCCGGACTGAGAGCATGGAATTTGACCCCAAAGCCTTTATCGCCGATCCCGAGCTTTTTAGCGCTCTGGAGCGGCAGTGTGCCCAACTTAACTGCGCGGCAGAACAGACTCTCTTCCAGCAGGGCGACCCGCCGGCAGGCGTTTACATACTTCAAGATGGCGAGGCCACTCTGTCTCTGGAAGGTCCGGACGGCCACACGATTCTTTCAATCCGCGTCCATCCCGGCTCCCTGCTGGGACTTCCCGCAATCCTGGGCGGCCAGCCTTACTCTTTGACCTCTGTTGCCCAGCCAGGAGCCCGAGTTGGCTTTGTCTCCCGGGAAGACTTCACCCAGCTTATCCAGGCCAATCCCCAGCTTTCCTTCAAGATGCTTCAAGTGCTTGCCGCTGAGGTTCGCACCGCCCGCAGCGCGCTCCGTTAACACTGCTCTCTCCAACGTCCGCGCCCATCTCTGCTAAACTCACACGTTATGTTCCTCGCGTGTTTTCTCATCGCGGTCTCGGCCTATCTGCTCGGATCCATCCCTGCCGGATACCTGCTGGTTTGGGCTTTCCGCAAGCAGGACATCCGCTCCATGGGCAGCGGCAACATCGGCGCAACGAATGTGCTGCGCGCCGGCGGCAAGGGACTGGGCGCGGCTACCTTTTTCCTGGACATGCTCAAGGGCTGTTGCGCCGTCTGGCTGGGCACGCTCATCTGGAGCGCCATGATTCTGCTGATGCATATAGTTCCCACAGCGCCGCTGCGAGACTTTCAGGCCTTGGCTGCTTTGTCATGCGTGCTCGGCCACATGTTCCCGGTTTGGCTTCGTTTCAAGGGCGGCAAGGGCGTGGCCACAGGCTTTGGAGTCTTCCTGGTGGCTGCGCCGTGGGCAGCGCTGGCCGCCATCGGTGTCTTCTTCCTGGTTCTCGCCCTCAGCCGCTATGTGTCCCTGGCATCGATTCTGGGCGCGGGCTGCTTTCCGGCCTTCGCCTGGCTGCTCATTCGGGGCGATCGCCCGCTCTTTTTTGTCGCCGTTCAGGTTACAGTTGCACTGCTCATCATCGTCAAGCATCACCAGAACATCCGTCGCCTGCTGGCAGGCACGGAATCCAAGTTTGGAGCCAAACAGCCCGCATGAGTCGCATCTTCGTTGTAGGTTCCGGCGCATGGGGAACCGCCATCGCCCTCTCGCTTCACCGCCGCGGCGGTCATCACGTCACACTCTGGGCTCACAGCCCTGAGGCCGCGCAGGAGATCGTTCGCGACGGCGAGAACAAGCACTTCTTTCCCGGCTTTCCCATTCCGCAAGATCTCGCCGTCACCGGCGATTGTTCCGCCGTGCATGACGCTGAAATCGTCGTCTCCGTCGTACCCTCGGAGTTTCTGCGCTCCGTGATGGCGCGCCTGCGGCCCGATCTTCACGCCGGACAGATCATCGTAAGCGCTACCAAGGGCGTGGAGGACCATACGTTTTTGAGAATGACGGAAGTGATCTCTGCCTGCCTCGCCGAAGGCCTGCCGGATTCAAGGTTGAAGGATCCTAGCATCATGAAGGGTACGGACTTTAGCCCGTACATCAACAACCCCAGTCCATCTAGCGGGGCTTTAGCCCCTGAGGGAATCCCCGTAGGCGCGATGTCCGGCCCCAGCTTTGCGCAGGAGGTTGCGGAGGGCCAGCCTACCGCGCTCACCATCGCCTTCGACGCCGCCGCCATCGCCACCCGCATTCGGGAAGAGTTCTCCTCCGAGACCTTGCGCCTCTATACCTCGACAGATGTGATTGGAGTCGAGCTGGGCGGCGCGCTCAAGAACGTCATCGCCATCGCCGCCGGTGTGGCCGCCGGCGTTGGCCTTGGGTACAACTCAACGGCCGCGCTCATCACCCGCGGCATCGTCGAGATCACCCGACTCGCCATGGCCTGCGGAGGCCGCCGCGAAACCCTCGCCGGGCTCAGCGGCGTTGGCGATCTCGTTCTCACCTGCACGGGTACTCTCAGCCGCAACCGGACTGTCGGGCAGGCGCTCGGCCAGGGCCGCAAATTGCCGGAGATTTTAGAGTCGCTTGGCGGCAAAGTTGCTGAAGGCGTGCGCACCAGCCGCGCGGCGCTGGGACTCGCACGAAAGCACGGCATCGAGATGCCCATCACCGAACAGATGGAGCTGATTTTGAATGATGGAAAAGATCCGCGCGAGGCGATTCGCAATTTAATGCTGCGCCCCGGCAAAGATGAGCACTAGGCCGGTTAGTAGCCCTGCTTCTTGTTCACAACATTTTTGAGCGGCTCGCCGTTCTTGAATCGCTCATACTGCGCAACGAAGAACCGCATGGAGTCATCGAGCCAGGATTTGGTTCGGTCGGCGGTGTGCGGCGAGAGCAGCAGGTTGTCGAGTTTGTAAACCGGATCGCCTTCTGGAACCGGCTCCTGTTCGAACACGTCGAGCGCCGCGCCTTTGATTCTCTTCTCCTGGAGGGCGCGAACCAGCGCTGCCTGGTCTACCACCGGTCCACGGCCAAGATTTATAAAGACACAAGCAGGCTTCAGGGCCGCAAAGACGGAATCAGAGATCACGTGGTGCGTCTCCGGAGTAAGCGGCGTTGCGGCCAGCACGTAATCGCACTCGCCCAGCATCTTCTCCATCTCGTCGCGCTCGAAAAACCGATCGACAATCGTGTCTGTAGTTGTTGCCCGGTTTCGTAGCGCGAGAATCTTCATCCCCATCGCCTTTGCGCGTTTCGCCGCGGCCTGCCCGATGCTGCCGTAGCCGATGATGCCCAGCGTCTGCCCGGCAATTTCATCGACGAGAAATATCTCCCACCGGCCCGCCTCTTGATTGCGAATCATGCGCCGCAGGTCTTTGGCAAAGTAGAGAATTGCCGCAAGCGCAAACTCGCCCAGGGCCTCGGAAAACACTCCCTTGGCGTTGGTGAGAATGACCGCGCTCTCGACCAACTCCGGAAAGAGCGTTGCATCCAGCCCGGCAGCGCGGGAATGAACCCACTTCACATTGGGCGCGATAAGCAGGACAGAGCGCAGCTGCTCCCGCGACCCCGACCAGTACAAAATAGCGCTGGCCCTCGGGGCGGCTTCGGCAAAATCTTCAACGGTCTTGCCGATGACGCATTCGACGCCCGCCAACATGCTGAACTGCGGCGAATCTTCATCGGTAATGACAAGCACGAGCGGATTAGCATTCATTTCGTTCGCTCACGTTATAAGCTCTTGTGTTGAGACGCCAAGATCACCGATGCGCTCTTAGATTTACTGTAGACTTCCGTGCCCCATCCTTTCCGTTTTTTTTTTCTGCGGAAAGGGTGGGAGACCACGAAACTCAACCGTCTCAAATTTCTAACCGCGCTTCTTTCCACCCGCTCCCGGCCGCTTGAAGGAAGACTTCGGGGCTCCGGGCCTTGAACCGGCGCG
>Ga0302320_10017787_pt1 | contig 14399 bp, 11 predicted proteins | sample Bog_T0_3_FD_202130 | JGI IMG/M metagenome (GOLD analysis project Ga0302320, IMG submission 202130) | Peat permafrost microbial communities from Stordalen Mire near Abisko, Sweden - Bog_T0_3 | ecosystem: Environmental > Terrestrial > Soil > Wetlands > Peat | place: Sweden: Abisko, Stordalen Mire...
TCAGCATCGACCCGCCCACGGCCTGCACCATCCGGAAGGCGACCAGCCAGCCCAGGCTGGGGGCCAGGCTGCACAGCAGGGAGCCCGCCGTGAAGACCGCCAGGCCCGCCTGGAAGGTCCGGCGCCGCCCGATCCGGTCCGCGGTCGAGCCGGACAGCATGAGCAGGCTGGCCAGCACCAGCGTGTAGGCGTCGATCGTCCACTGCAGGCCGGACACCGACGAGTGCAGCTCACGCCCGATCGACGGCAGTGCGACGTTCACGATCGTGGTGTCCAGCCCGACGATGAACAGGCTGAGGCAGCAGATGGCCAGGATGAGCAGGCGGCGCTGGCGGCTGAGCTCGGGCAGGGCAGTTCACCTCGATCGTGGCTTAGGTGCGCTCGCGGTTCCGGTGACGCTTGTGTTCCTACAACGATTGTTAGCCTACAAGTAATCCCGCACGGCGGCCCGGCTGGGGGCGGCGGGACAGGGAGACGCTGATCACGAAACGCTTACGTGCGTCCGGTTCAGGTGGGCCAGGTCGCCTTAAGGGACCAGCCTGGGGACTTGACGCAGGCCGCGGTCTGGCCGCAATCGGGCCCGCATCCCGTTTGCCTGCGACAAAGAACACCGAGGGTCTACATTTGTGCCACCTACAGACTAGCCTGGGGGCTCCTCATGGCCGGGAGCAGCCGGACCGCGGGCTCTAAGTGCCGCGGGGGAGAACTATGAGCCGGAGGCTTCTGCAGCTGGTGATGCCGGTGTTCCCGGACCGGCGCATGTTCCGGCTGCATGACTCGGCCGTCGACCCCAACGCCCCAGGTGCGCCGCTGCCTCCGGTCGGATCGCTGATCAGCGCCAACCGCGAGCAGCTATGGGTCGGGAGCCTGCAGGAACAACTCGACGTCCGGCTCGTCATCGAAGAGTGGGATGGGGCCCCACCCCAATTCGGCGATACCTGGCAGGAAGAGGCGAAGTGCCGCCTGTACCTGCGCGGGTATCTCAGCATCGACGAGGGCTCGGCGGGCAAGGCCATCCACGGGCTGCGGCTGGCCAGCGGAGTGGGCAACTACGCCGTCCGGGTCTACGCCAGCAACCGGGCGGAAGCGGCGCGCAGCTACGCGGAGCTTTACGACGCCCACCGCAACCCGCTCGCCGACGAATTCCAGCAGGCCAAGAAGCAGCTGGAGGGGTTGGAGCGGTACCTGATCCAGCTCTGGCGGGAGTACTTACCCACCACGTGATCTGCGGGGCGGCGCGGGTCTCGGCTGGCCCGGCCCGCGGCGGCGCCTCCCCCGGTACACGGGCCGGCCCCGCGGCAGACGCCGGGCCTAACAGCCCTGGTCAGGCCTGAACTCACCAGCGGCCTGTTTGCGCCAGGTCACTTTGCGCCAAGTCACTTTGCTCCGGGCCGCTTTGCGCTAAGGGCGCGCAGCGCTAAGTCGCGACGTCCGCGCCCGCCGCCCGGGGCGATCACGGGCCAAGGAACGTGCCCGTGTAGGCGGGATTCACCGTGGTCCCGGATCCGTCCGCCGCGTGCACCGCGTTGGATGAGACGCGCACGGCGGGGCTCTGGCTGGTGCGGGCGGTGGCCGACCTCGCTGCCGTGCCATGCGCGGCTTTCGCCGTCTGACCGGAAGTCCCGGCGGAGCTGCCCTTCCCGGGCCCGGCGCTGATCCTGGGCTGGCCGGTACTGGAAACGGTCGTCACCGGCTGATGGCCGGGTGTCCGGGAGCCAGACCGAAAGGGCAAGATCGCGTAGACCATGAGAGAAACCATCGCGACGACGGCGACGGTGAGAAGCGAACCAATAACGCGAGCTCGCGCGGACCGGAAGACGTTCACCGGGCCTGGCCGACGGAACGTCGACATCCGGGCCGCCAGGCCCGGATCCTCCGCGGCGAGACGCCGCTCAATTTCAGCGAGCATGCGCTGCTCGTCCATAGACAGCGCCATAGCGCCACCTCCGCGTCGCACGCTGGTGGATGTGTAGTTAACTATCCCCCACCACAAGATCTTTATCCAATTGTTCCGGGTTTGTAGTCACTCGTTTTCCTGTCCGGCCGGACGCTGGAGGCCGCCGCGAGACCCGCAACCGCCGAACCGGCCTGGCTCAGGATTATGCCATGACGCTCACGGTTGCACCAGCGAATCGAACAGGTGAGTGAGTTCGGCCGCTGGGTCTGCGGTAAGGCCGCTGTGCACGGGACCCGGCTGGACCACGGTACTGCGCGGGGCGGTCAGCCAGCGGAACCGCTCGCCCAGCGGCCGCCCGGCCAGCGGTCCTTCGGTGCAGGCCTTGCTGAACGCGCGCAGGCCGCCGCGCACCGCGTCGAGATCGGCCCGCGGATCGAGAGCCAGCAGCCGGCCCTCGTCCAGCTCGACCCGCGCGCACAGGTAGCGGAACTGCTGAGAGTAGACGATCACTCCCACGTTGATCGCTTCGCCGCGCTCGATCCGCGGTACCACCCGGATGACGGCGTACTCGAAGACCTCGGTGCCTGCATGCTGCGGGCCCGCCTGCTGCGGGCCCGGCTGCTGCGGGCCCGCCTGCTGCGGGCCCGGCTGCTGGGCGGCGCCGGCCGTCACAGCCGGATCACCTCCGGCACCAGCGGGGCTCGCGTGCGCAGGTACGAGATATAGGCCGGCGCTCCCTGCTCACCGAACCAGGCCGGCGGCACCAGCGCGGCCACCTCCGAAAGCAACGGCCCGGTGATGAGCGGAGCCATGGCCCGGTGCGCCGCGGCCAGCGCCGTGGCACGATCGCGCAGCACATGCTCGCGCGCGTCGAAGGACCGCCGCGGGTCGGCCGTCGGCCAGTTGTGCTGGAAGTACAGCGCCGCGCCGTGGTCGATGAGCCAGATGTCGCGGTGCCAGACCAGCAGGTTGGGGTTACGCCAGGTGCGGTCGGGGTTCTGCACCAGGGCGTCAAACCACAGCAGCCGGCTGGCGAATTCGGCGTCTGCCGTCCAGCCCAGCGGGTCGAACCCGGCGGCCCCGGGCAGGAAGTCCACGCCCAGGTTGAGCCCGCTGCTGGCCTTCAGCAGATCCTGGATCTCGGGATCGGGCTCGCTGCCCGGGATCCGCGGGTCGAGCTCGGCCAGCACGAGTTCCGGCACGCGCAGTCCCAGCCGGCGGCCCAGCTCGGCCGCGATGATCTCTGCGACGAGGGCCAGCGGCCCTTGCCCGGCACCACGGAACTTCATCACGTAGGTGCCCAGGTTGTCCGCCTCCACCAGGGCCGGCAGCGAGCCGCCCTCGCGCAGCGGGGTGACGTAGCGGGTCACCGTCACGTGCTCTAGCACGGCCGCCACCCTATCGTTCCGGTCAGCGCGAGCACTCAATCGTTCCGGCCAGTGTGCGACGTCGTTCCGGCCACCTGCGACACTCACCGAACACATGTTTGCCTTATTCGAATAAGAATTCTATGCTCACGAACATGCGCTGGGATCACCTACGGCTGGACGGGTCACCCGACGACAGCCCGGGTGACGTCTTCGGAGCTGGACAGGACCACGGCGGCGGCGGCCAGCACGGCGGAGAACAGCCGGGGGCCCAGCCGGGGACACTGTTCGACCGGGGCGCGGTGACCCGCACCTTCGACACGCCGGGCTTCCGCGGCATGACCTTCTACGAGATCCAGGCCAAGTCCATCGTCAACCGGGTCCCGGCGACCTCCCGGATGGCCTTCAGCTGGACGATCAACCCCTACCGAGGTTGCCAACATGCATGTGCCTACTGCCAAGCAGGTGAGACGCCCACCCTGATGGCGGATGGAAGCACCAAACCCCTGGCGGACATACGCGTCGGCGACGCGATCTACGGCACCGTCCGCAGCGGTTTCTACCGACGGTACGCGATCACGACCGTCCTCGCGCACTGGTCCACGATCAAGCCCGCCTACCGGATCACGCTGGCGGACGGGACCCAGCTGATCGCCAGCGGTGACCACCGCTTCCTCACCGAGCGGGGCTGGAAGCACGTGACCGGCGCGGAGCAGGGTCCGCTGCAGCGGCCGTTCCTGACCATCAACAACAAGCTGATGGGGATGGGCGGGTTCGCGGAAGGGCCCAAGAACACCGTCGATTACCGGCGTGGCTACCTCTGCGGCATGGTTCGCGGCGATGCCCACCTGCCCAGCCACCACTACACACGAGGAAAAGGTAACCAGTTCCGCCTCGCGCTGGTGGACACGGAGGCACTGAGCAGGACCCGCTGCTGCCTGGGCACCTTCGGCATCGTGACGACGGAGCGCACCTTCGCCGAAGCTCATGGGCAGCGGAAGGCCATGCGGGCGATATACGTGTCCTCCGCTGGCTCGGTGGAAGCGATCCGGCACCTGATCGCCTGGCCCGAGGCGCCCACGCCGGACTGGCAGAAGGGCTTCCTGGCGGGGATCTTCGACGCCGAAGGCAGCTACAGCCAAGGGGTATTCCGCATCGCCAACACCGATCCCGAGATCATCAGCCGCGCGGCCGCGGCACTGGCGTCGCTCGGTTTTGCCTATCAGGCCGAACGCACCGAGGGGCGGAACGGCCTCGTCTTTCTTCGGCTGCGCGGCGGGCTCAGGGAAGTGCTCCGGTTCTTCCACACCGTCGATATCGCCATCACCAGGAAGCGCTCGATCGACGGTGTCGCGCTCAAGAGCGACGCCGAGCTGAACGTGACGGAGATCAAGCCCCTGGGCATCGAAGTGCCCATGTACGACATCACCACCGGGACGGGTGACTTCATCGCCAACGGGGTGGTCAGCCACAACTGCTTCGCCCGTAATACGCACACCTACCTCGACCTGGACGCCGGCCAGGATTTCAACTCCAAGGTCGTCGTCAAGGTGAACGCCCCCGAGCGGCTGCGCAAGACGCTGGCGTCGGCGCGCTGGGCGGGCGAGCACATCGCGATGGGCACGAACGTCGACTGCTACCAGCGCGCCGAGGGCAAGTACCAGCTCATGCGCGGCATCATCGCCGCGCTGCGCGACTACGCGAACCCCTTCTCGATCCTGACCAAGGGCACCCTCATCCTGCGCGACCTCGACCTGCTCACCCAGGCCGCCGAGGTCACCGACGTGGGGCTCAACGTCTCAGTGGGATTTGTCGATAAAGAGCTTTGGCGATCCCTGGAGCCGGGCACGCCGAGCCCGGATCGGCGGCTCGACGTCTGCCGCACCCTGAACGGCGCCGGGCTGCGCTGCGGCGTGCTGATGGGCCCCGTGATTCCGTTCTTGTCCGACTCCCCGGAACAGCTGGCGGCGGCCGTGCGCGGGATCGCCGCGACGGGTGCCGGGCACGTCACCCCGATCGTCCTGCACCTGCGGCCGGGGACACGGGACTGGTACCTGCGCTGGCTGAGCGAGCACCACCCGGCGCTGCTCCCCCGCTACCGCAGCCTGTACCGGCACAGCGCCTACGCCCCGAAGGACTACCAGGCGGAGATCACCGGCCAGGTTCGCGAGCTCGCGCGCCGCTACGGAGTCGGGGCGGCGACCCCGGCGGGAGCCCGCTCGCTGGAGGCCAGCCCGAGCATGGGCCCGATTCCGCGTGCGGACGCACCCGGCTCCCCCGGCCAGCGCGGCTCCCCCGGCCAGCGCGGCTCCCCCGGCCAGCCCGGCTCCCCCGGCCAGCGCGGCCGACCCGGCTCCCCCCGCCGGGCCAGTCCGCCGGGCGGGCCTGCACAGGACCCGGCCCAGGGGGGCCCGCAGCAGCTCAGTTTGCTGTGAGGCCGGGCGCCCGGCGGAGACCCTGGGCGCTGATCTCGTAGCCGCGGGTCGCTTCCAGCGGCGGAGAGTAGACGTGCACGCTGAACGCGGGAGCCAGCGACGCGTTGACCAGCTCGTGCACCTGGCGCCGGCCCAGCGGCCGGGTCCCGCCCTCCGGGATGCGCCGGATCTGCGTCACGACCCCGCCGAGCACCGGGATTCGTTCCTCCAGCTCGCCCCGCATCACCAGCACGACACCGGCCGAACCGCCATGATCGTGCCAGCCGGTGCCCCGGCCGGGCCGCCAGGACTCCAGCCAGACGTCGTGATCGGCCGCGCTGTGCAGCCGGATGCGCCGGCAGGCTCCGGGCTTCGCGCGCAACAGGTGCTGCCATTCGCCCGGGCGGGAGGTGACCACCTGCGCGATCAGCTCCATCCGGAAGCCGCTCAGCGGCACCGGGACATCGGCTGCTGGGCCAGGCCTGCGCAGCATCGGAATCCGCCCTCCCCGAAAACATACTAAACAAGTCGGAAATATTGATATTTGGTACAGAGCGTAGCGCCTGCAACCGTACAGTCAACCCCTGCGCGCAGCAAACCCCCGAACGACGGCCAGCACATATATAGAGGCGAATGGCACGAAGATCCGGTGGCGGACCCTGCCGTAAAATCGAGTGGCGTGACACCCGAAGGGAACGACGCAACGCCCGGAAAGCCCTCCCTGGAACTCAGGCAGGCCGCGCCGGAGCCCGGGGGCCTGACGGTCCGCACTGTGCCCATCGACGACCCCGGCGATCTGCTGGCCCGCATTCCCCCGGCGCCAGCGCTGGCGTGGGTACGCCAGGGCTGCGGCCTGGTGGGCTGGGGGGAAGTCGCGCGGATCACGCTGCCCGCGGGCGAGGACCGCTTCACTGCCGGGGAGAAGTGGCTGCGGGACCTGTTCGAGGGCGCCGTGGCTGAGGACCGGGTCCAGTTGCCCGGGACCGGCCCGGTGGCTTTCGGCAGCTTCACCTTCGACCCCGCCTCGGACGGCTCCGTGCTGATCGTGCCGCGGGTCGTCCTCGGCCGGGACCAGTCGGGCCAGGCCTGGTTCACCACCATCTCCGACGGCCCGGAGACCGCCGCGCCCGCGGATGATCTGGCGGCGGTTGATCTGGCGGCGGCGGTTGATCTGGCGGCGGCGGTTGATCTGGCGGCGGCGACCGGCACCCGGCTCCGCCCGGGCACCACCGCCAGCCCCGGCACCACTGCCAGCCCGGACACCACCGCCAGCCCCGGCACCACCGCCAGCCCCGACGGCACGGGGAGGCTGGACTGGCACGACGGCAGCCTGACCGCATCCGAGTGGGCGCAGGCGGTCGCGGACGCGGTCGGCCGGATCGCCGCCGGGGCCCTGCGCAAGGTCGTGCTGGCCCGGGACGTCTTCGCCACCGCGGCCGGCCCGATCGACGCACGCGTGCTGCTTCGCCGGCTGGCCGCCCGCTACCCGGACTGCTTCACGTTCGCCTGCGCGAACCTGGTCGGGGCCACGCCGGAGTTGCTGGTCCGGCGCCAGGGCAGCGAGGTCACCGCGCTCATCCTGGGCGGGACGGCGCCCCGAGGGGCGTCCGAGGCCGAGGACGCCGAGCTCGCCGCCGGCCTGCTCGCCTCGGCCAAGAACACCGAGGAGCACGCCTACGCGGTCACCTCGGTGCGGGACGCGCTCGCCCCCCTGTGCACCGAGCTGGACATCCCGTCGCAGCCGTCGCTGCTGAAGTTCGCCAACGTGCATCACCTGGGCACCGCCGTTCGTGGCACCCTCGGCCCGGATCGTTCCGTGCTGTTCCTGGCCGGTGAGCTGCACCCGCCGGCAGCGGTGTGCGGGACCCCCGCCGAAACGGCGCTGGAGCTGATCCGCGAGCTGGAGCACATGGAGCGCGGCCGCTACGCGGGCCCCGTCGGCTGGGTCGACGCCCAGGGCAACGGCGAGTTCGGGATCGCGCTGCGCTGCGCCGAGCTGGCGGGCGAGCGGGCCCGGCTGTTCGCCGGCTGCGGCATCGTCGCCGGCTCCGATCCGGTCGCCGAGGTCGCCGAGACGGAAGTCAAGTTCCTCCCGATGCGCCAGGCACTCGAAGGCTGAGCCCCTGGCCACCATGATCGGCAGGCTTTCCGCAGCTGCTGCGGAAAGCCTGCCGATCATGAACTCGTTGACCCCGAACGCGCGGTTGGGGGGGTGGCGGCTTCCAGCCCCGCGGCTGCGCGGCAGGCTTCCTGCAGGCGGGCCCGCAGGGCCGTACCGGCCTCGCGGGTGGTCCGGGCTTCTACGACCCGGAGGCCATGGCCCACCAGCGCGCCCGGCAGGTCGTCCCATTTCTCCAGGCGCGTGTACGGCAGTCCCGCGGCTCCCGCCAGCTGAGCGACGCCGGCCCCGTGCGGCGTGCCGAAGACCCGCTCGAAGGGCCCGGGGAACGCCGCCTGTTCCAGCAGGGAGAAGATCCCGCCGCCGTCGTTGTTGACCACCACCAGGCACAGGTCCGGGCGTGGCTCGCCGGGGCCGAGGAACAGGCCTGGGGCATCGTGCAGGAACGCCAGGTCGCCGAGCAGCGCGAACGCCGGGCCACCGCCCGCGGCCTGGTGGGCCAGGGCCGCGCCGATCGCCGCGGAGGTGGTGCCGTCGATACCGCTGGCGCCCCGGCTGGCCAGGACGCGCAGCCCGTCCCGGGGGGCCATGTGGTGGTCCAGGTCGCGGATGGGCAGGCTGGACGCCGCCCACAGCAGGGCGCCCTGCGGGAGCGCGGCCGTCAGATCCCGGGCCAGCCTCGGCTCGGTCAGGCCAGGCTCGGCATCCAGGACCTCGTCCGCCGCCCGCCGGGCCGCCACATCGGCCCGCAGCCAGGACTCGAGCCAGGCGGAGGCGCGCCCGGGGGCGCCGGTGAGCCGGACGGCCGGTACGACGTCACTGGCCGTCCGGGACGGATCGTCCCACCGGCCAGGCTGCCTGCTGAGCACGATGTGACGGGCCGGCGGCCGCGTTCGCGGCGTGTCCGGGCCGCCACCGCGAGGCGCCAGCCCCCGGGCGGCGGCCGACCGGTACAGCATGGTCTGCAGCCGGGACAGGCCGGGACGGCCCGCCGAGATGATCACGTCCGGCCGGTGCTCGCTCATAAACACGGGCGAGCAGCCGAGCACGTAGTCGTAGGCGGACAGCGCGTTGGGCCCGCGGCGGGCACCGGAGGACGGCTCGGCCAGGATCGGCCACCCGGCGGACTCCGCCAGCTCGCGTACGGCATCGGTATCGCTGTCGCCGTCCCCGCAGATCACCAGGCCGCGCTCGGTCCATGGCAGCTCCAGCGGCGCCGCCGTCCAGGTCCTGCCGAACGTGGTCCAGGGGGCGCCGCCGGACCGGCCCGCCAGCGCCTCCGGCCAGCGGGGCCCTGCCTTAAGGGGCGCCGCCTTAAGGGACGCCCGGCCCACACGCTCAGCGCCGCGGCCGTCCACCGCCTTGTTCCTACCGCCCACCGGACCCGTCTCGCCACGGCCGGCCCGGACCTCTCGGATGGCCTGCCCGGCCTGCCCAGCCTGCCCGGCTGCGGGGCTATCCGCTTCTCCCTGCCCGCCCGCCTCCTCCTGGCCACCGGTCTGGCGCTCGGGGACGAGCGGGTCCCGGAAGGCCAGGTTCAAGTGGACGGGACCCGCCGGGCCACCTGGTCCTCCGGTGGTCCCCGCCGCAACCCCCCAGGCCCGGCAGGCCAGCGACCGCCAGTACCCCACCATCCCCGGCTGCGCCTCCGGGGCGCCCACCTCGCAGAACCAGCGCACTGCGCTGCCGTACAGCTTGATCTGGTCGATGGCCTGGTTGGCCCCGGTGCCGCGCAGTTCCGGCGGGCGGTCCGCCGTCAGGACCAGCAGCGGCACGCACGACTCGTCCGCCTCGATCACCGCCGGGTGGAAACTGGCCGCCGCCGTCCCGGACGTGCAGACGACGCATACGGGGCGCCGGCTGGCTTTGGCCAGGCCCAGCGCGAGGTAACCGGCCGAACGCTCGTCGATGCGGACGTGCAGCCGCACATCGCCCCGCTGCGCCCGGGTGAACAGCTCCATGGCCAGCGGCGCACTGCGGGAACCGGGCGCGACCACCGCGTCGGTCATCCCGCACCGGATCAGCTCGTCGGCCAGGGTGACCGCCAGCGCCGTCGACGGGTTCATCACCGGCTGAGGTCCCTCAGGTCCGCACCGGAGGGCCCGCTCACGGGCGCCACCTCGTCCAGGAACCTCGCGGCGGCGGCCGCCCGGTCCCGCCACGGCCCTGGGTCGACCTCCCACCGGGCCAGCTCCGCCGCCGAGACGGCAGGCCGTCGCACCGGCAGCACTCCCCCGGCCGGGGCCAGCGGCTCCGCGGTCACGTCCCCCGTCAGCAGGCTCATCGTGCCGAGCCCGCAGGCGTACGGCAGCTCCGGCAGCGCGGCCGCCAGCGCCACGCCCGCCGCCAGCCCCACTGAGGTGTCGACCGCGCTGGACACTACCACCGGCAGGCCGCACGCCGCGGCGATCCGCAGGGCGGGGCGGACCCCGCCCAGCGGCTGCACCTTGAGCACCACGATGTCGGCGGCGCCGGCCGCCCGGACCCGCAGTGGGTCTTCGGCGCGCCGGATCGACTCGTCGGCGGCGAGCGGCACCTCCGTCAGGCGGCGCAGCTCGGCCATCTCCGCCAGCGTCGCGCACGGCTGCTCGGCGTACTCCAGGCCGAATTTGCCCAGCTCAGACAGCATCCGGGCCGCATGCGCGACATCCCAGTGGCCGTTCACGTCGATCCGGACCTTGCCGCCGGGGCCCATGGCGTCCCGGACGGCCTCGACCCGCGCGATGTCGTCAGCGTCGGCCTGGCCCCGTTCGGCGACCTTGACCTTCGCTGTCCCGCAGCCGGACCCGGCGGCAATCTCGTAAGCCCGCGCGGGACCCACGGCCGGCACCGTCACGTTGACCGGCACCTGGTCCCGGATCGGAGCCGACCACCCGGCCGTCGCCGCCTCGATCGCACTGGCCAGCCAGCGGGCGCTTTCCCGGGGGCCGTACTCGGCGAACGGGGAGAACTCCCCCCAGCCGGCCGGTCCCTCGATCAGCGCGCCCTCGCGGACGGTGATGCCACGGAACTTCGTGGTCATCGGGATCGCGAACGCCCGGAGCGTTCCGAGCAGAGACTCCGGAGTCTTCGGAGACTCCGCGGCCTCCAGCGCTGCCCCCGGAGTCTCCGCTTGCTGCCACTCGGCCACTCGCGCACCCTCCGCCATGAGAATCGTCGCGGTGAGAGATTCGTCACCGCGCGGGCCCGCCACCCGGCGATCGCTGTCCCCGCGGACCGCCGTGTACCTGGGGCCGGTCAAGCAGGATCTAACCTTACGTGCGTGGTAGAGCGTCCTTTGCATGCGGTTGTCCTGCCCCCGCCGGCGGCCGGCGGGCGGCTGCTGGAGATGCTCGCGGCGGCCCTGGACGGCAGTGGCCCGGCGATCCTGCCGCTGGAGGCGGATCTGCCCCGGGAGCGGCTGACCGGCATCCTGGAGGCGTTCGCGCCGGACGCGGTGGAGACCGCCGACGGCCTCGTCCGGCGGCCCGGCGGGCACGAAACCAGCCCGCACACTGCTGTGGTGATCACCACATCCGGCTCGACCGGGCAGCCCAAAGGCGTCGAGCTGAGCGCGGCCGCGCTGACGCATTCGGCGCGGGCGTCGCTGGCCCGGGCGGGCGCCGCGCCGGGTGACCGGTGGCTGCTGGCCCTGCCCGCCACGCACATCGCCGGTATCCAGGTCCTGGTCCGCTCGCTGGTGGCCGGCACCAGCCCGGTGATCGCGGGGCGGCTGGACCCGGCCGTGCTGGCCGGCTCCGGCTGCGCCCACGTCTCCATCGTGCCGACCCAGCTGCGGCGCCTGCTGGCGGCTGACCAACCGCCCGTGACCTGGGCTCCGGCGTTCCGCTCGGTCCTGCTCGGGGGGGCAGCCGCGCCGCAGACCCTGCTCGGACAGGCCCGTGCGGCAGGTATCCGCGTCGTCACCACGTACGGGATGAGCGAGACCTGCGGCGGGTGCGTCTACGACGGCTTCCCACTGGAGGGGGTCACGGTGGCGACGGGCGGCGACGGCCGGATCCGGTTCCGCGGCCCCGTGCTGTTCTCCGGGTACCGGCTGCGGCCGGACCTGACCGCGGCCGCGCTGGACGACGGCTGGTTCGTCACGTCCGACCTGGGGGCGATCGACGCCTCGGGGCAGGTCACGGTGCGCGGGCGGGCTGACGACGTGATCAACACCGGTGGCGAGAAGGTCGTGGCCGCAGAGGTCGCGTCGGTGCTTGAGACCTGCCCGGGAGTACGCGAGGCTGTTATTATCGGCAGGCCGGACCCGGAATGGGGCGAGCGCGTGACTGCGGTGATTGTTCCGGACAATTCCGCTCAGCCGCCGACTCTGGATCTGCTGAGCCGGCATGTACGGGAGCGTCTGCCACGTTACGCTGCTCCACGAGAACTGGTGCTGCTGGACTCAATGCCGATGCTGCCAAGCGGCAAACCCGATCTCGAAGTCCTCCGCCGGGAACAATCCCCGGCCGAAAACGTTACTAGATAGTGCCCGAGCGCACGCTGTCGCGAAAGCGCCGGGTCCCCTAGACGAGGACGCCTGGCGGCGTCTGTGAACGGCACGCCTGACGTGCCCGTGTCAAGAGGAGAAGGAGGGAGGTGTCGCATGCCGCGGACCGCAATCGCCACACCGGTCGGGGACGGTGAGGTAAGCACTATGCGCGTGGACGACCTGATCCAGCGAGGGCGCAGCCAGGGTCACCTGTCCCTCTCCGAGCTTCGGACGGCCTTTGAGCAGGCGGGCATTGCCCCGGCCGAGGGACGTTCCATCCTGCGCGAGCTCGCCGATGCAGGCGTGCGCCTGGCCAACGAGCGCCAGGAAGCACCCAAGAGCAAGCGCACGACGCCCAAGCCCGGCACCGTGAAGGCTGGCACGGCCAAGGCAAGCACCGCCGAGGCCGGAACGGTCAAGTCGCAGCGCGCCAAGACCGCCGAGGCATCTGGCGGGAACGAGGTGGCGCCCACCGCTCAGGTGGACGCCGTCGAGGACGTGGCGATCGAGGCCGAAGCCGAAGCGGCCGCGCTGGCCGAGGCCAGCGACCGGCTGAGCGAGGCTGACCTCGACGACCAGACGCCCGCCATGGGCGACTCGGTGCACACGTACCTCAAGTCGATCGGCCGGACCAGCCTGCTGACCGCCGAGCAGGAAGTAGACCTGGCCAAGCGGATCGAGGCGGGACTGTACGCCGAGCACAAGCTGGACACCGAGCCGGACCTGAGCGAGGACTTCCGCCGGGACCTGGAGGCGGTGGCCGAGGACGGCCGGCGGGCCAAGGCCCACATGCTGGAGGCCAACCTCCGGCTCGTGGTGTCGGTCGCCAAGAAGTACACCGACCGCGGCCTGTCGCTGCTCGACGTGGTGCAGGAAGGCAACCTCGGCCTCATCCGGGCCGTGGAGAAGTTCGACTACAGCAAGGGCTACAAGTTCTCCACCTACGCCATGTGGTGGATTCGCCAGGCTATTCAGCGTGGCTTCGCGGACTCGGCCCGGACCATCCGGCTGCCGGTCCACGTGCTCGAGATGCTCAGCAAGCTGAGCCGGGTCGAGCGGGACATGCACCAGCGCCTGGGCCGGGAGCCGACTCCGGAGGAGCTGGCCGTCGAGCTGGACCGGACCCCGGACCAGATCGAGGAGCTGCTCCGCACCAGCCGCCAGCCGATCAGCCTGGACTCCACGATCGGCGAAGATGGCGAGACGAGCATCGGCGACCTCATCGAGGACACTGACGCCCCGGAAGCCTCCGAGATGGTCGACCGTCAGCTGATGGCCGAGCAGCTGCGCAGCGCGCTCGACGCGCTGACCCCGCGCGAGGCGACGATCATGTCGATGCGGTTCGGCCTCTACGACGGGAACCCGCACACGCTCGACGAGATCGGCCGGGCCCTGGGCCTGACCCGGGAGCGCATCCGGCAGCTGGAGAAGCAGTCGCTGTCGAAGCTGCGTCACCCGAGCCGCGCTCAGCCGCTGCTCGACTTCGCCAGCTAGATCAGCACGGCAAACGTCCGCAGTCCCCCGGGGGCTGCGGACGTTTTTTATTCTGAACGGCTCCGCTAGGAGCAGCACCGCGAGTCGCGCGTTACCGGCTCAGCGAATCCCGGCGGTAGGCCGGCGGTGACCGGCCCGGCTGGGCCGCCCTACCGGCAGCGGAACGCGGCGTCCAGATAGGCCGGCGGTGACCGGCCTGGCTGGGCCGCCCTACCGGCGGCAGAACGCGGCATCCAGCGTGGACGTGCTCCTGCCCCACATATTGTCGGCGACGTTGACCGTGTCTCCGGGGAGAACGATCTCATCGATGCGATCGAGCAGGTCGCTGGATAGGTCGATGCCGTCGGCGGCCAGGTAGGACTCGAGATGCTCCATCGTGCGCGGGCCGATGATCGCGGAGGTGACCGCCGGGTGGCGGGTGACGAAGGCGATCGCCAGCTGGACGAGGGTCGTCCCGGCTTCGTCGGCGAGCGCCCCGAGGGCGTCGGCGGCGTCGAGCTTGGCGGCGTTGGCGGCGTTGGCGGCGTTGGTGCTCTCGTAGACTCCCGGGAAACGCTGCGCCCGGGCGGCCGAGCCCGGGCCGCTGATCTGCTGGCCCTTGCGGTAGCGGCCCGACAGCCAGCCACCGGCCAGC
>Ga0302320_10017788_pt1 | contig 14398 bp, 8 predicted proteins | sample Bog_T0_3_FD_202130 | JGI IMG/M metagenome (GOLD analysis project Ga0302320, IMG submission 202130) | Peat permafrost microbial communities from Stordalen Mire near Abisko, Sweden - Bog_T0_3 | ecosystem: Environmental > Terrestrial > Soil > Wetlands > Peat | place: Sweden: Abisko, Stordalen Mire...
CACGCTTCCTTCAGACACCACCTCGCGATGACGCCCTTGCGCTTCGCTATCACTTCTCCCCATCTGGATGTGAAGAGGACTTGCACCTCCAAGCTGTCATTCATGCACGGCGTACAACACAAAGCCCCCGGCGGGTTGGCCGGGGGCTTATTGTGTCTGAGGAGAGAAAGCGTTAGGCGCTGAAGAGGAGGATGCCGACTGCCTTTTCTTCGGTGGCGCCTTCTTCCGCGCTTACGGGGCGGTAGAAGAGTTGGTTGTTGTCGAGGTAGACCTCGAGGAAGGCTGGGCGGGCGGTGATTTGTCCGGCGATCAGGGCTTCGCTCAAGGGGTCTTCAACATAGCGCTGGAGGGCGCGGCGCAAGGGGCGCGCGCCGTAGCTGCGGTCGCCGAGGGTTTTGTCGAGGATCCACTTTTTGGCATCCTCGGTGACGGAGATGGTGATGGACTTCTGGGCGAGGTTGGCGTTCAGGCTCTGGACCAGGAGTTCGACGATCTGGATGAGGTCACCATCGGAGAGCGACTGGAAGAGGATGACCTCGTCGAGACGGTTGAGGAACTCAGGGTTGAATGCCTTCTTTACCTCGGCCATGACATTCTTTTCGACAACTTCGTTGATCTGGTCCTCGCTATCGCCGTGGAAGCCGAGCGACTTCTTCTCCTTGACCAGGTACTTGGAGCCGATGTTGGAGGTCATGATGAGGATGGTGTTTTTGAAGTCGACGGTGTTGCCGAGGCCGTCAGTCAACTGGCCATCTTCAAAGACCTGGAGCAGGATGTTGAAGACATCGGGGTGCGCCTTCTCGATTTCGTCGAGAAGGACGACGGAGTAAGGCGAGCGGCGGACGCGTTCAGTGAGCTGGCCGCCTTCCTCGTAGCCGACGTATCCCGGAGGCGAACCGATGAGCTTGGAGACGGAGTGCTTCTCCATGAACTCGGACATATCGAAGCGGATGAGGGCCTTGTCAGACCCGAAGAGGAAGTTGGCGAGGGTGCGAGCCATTTCAGTTTTGCCGACGCCGGTGGGGCCGAGGAACAGGAAACTCCCGATGGGGCGATTGGGTGATTTGAGGCCGGCGCGGGAACGGCGGATGGCGCGGGCGAGAGCGCTGATGGCTTTCTCCTGCGAGATGACGCGCTTGTGGAGCTCCTCTTCAACGCGGAGGAGCTTCTGGGTTTCTTCTTCCTTGATGCTGGTGACGGGAACGCCGGTCCAGCGGAGGGCGCGGAGGTTTTCGCGCTCTTTGCGTTCTTCGTCGGAGTAGAAGCGGGCCTTCTCGAACTCGTGGTTGGCGATGGCCGAGTCCATGCGATGAACGATGAACTTGATGCGCTTCTGGACTTCAGTGATCTCCTCGGGCAGCGAGGTCTGGCGGAGCTTGACGCGCGCGCCAGCTTCGTCGATGAGGTCGATGGCCTTGTCTGGCAGGAAGCGGTCGGGGATGTAGCGGTTGGAGTGGGAGACGGCGAACTCGACGGCCGCATCGGTGTAGCTGACGGCGTGGAATTTCTCGTAGCGCTCCTTGATGCCCATGATGATCTTGATGGCGTCGGCCTCGTTGGGCGGAGGAACCTTGACGGCCTGAAAGCGGCGCTCGAGGGAGCGATCTTTCTCGATTGACTTGCGGAACTCGGCGGGGGTGGTTGCGCCGATGCACTGGATTTCTCCGCGGCTGAGCGCGGGCTTGAGGATGTTGGCCGCATCGAGCGAGCCCTCGGCAGAGCCTGCGCCGACGAGCGTGTGGAGCTCATCGATGAAGACGATGGAGTTTTGATTTTCCATCAGCTCTTTCATGATGGTTTTGAGGCGCTCTTCAAACTGGCCGCGATACTTTGTGCCGGCGACGATGAGCGAGAGGTCGAGGCCGAGGACTTTCTTGTCTGCGAGGAAGCTGGGGACTTCGCCGTCGGCGATGCGCTGGGCAAGGCCTTCAACGATGGCGGTCTTGCCGACACCAGGTTCGCCGATGAGCACCGGATTGTTTTTGGTGCGGCGGCAGAGGATTTGAATGACGCGCTCGAGCTCGCCATCGCGGCCGACGAGGGGATCGAGCTGGCCGTCCATGGCGGCCTGGGTCAGGTCGCGGCTGAACTCGGCGAGGAGGCTGGACTCGCGCTGGCGCTGCTGCGCAGGGGCTTTCTCCTGGGTGACGCGAGCGAGCTCGTCGCGAATCTGGGCGAGCTTGAGGCCGCGCTCCTGGAGGATTTCAGCGGCGAAGCATTTCTCTTCGCGCAAGAGGCCTAGGAGCAGATGCTCGGTGCCGATGTGCTTGTGGCCGAGACGCTCGGCCTCTTCAGCGGCATAGGCGAGGACGCGCTTGCACTCGTTGGAGAGCGGGAGGTCAACGGATGTGGAGACCTTCTCGCGGATGGTGGTGTGCGCCTCGATTTGCTTGCGGATGGATTCGACCGAAGCATGAGAGCGCAAAAAGCGGTTGGTTAACGCCTTGTCCTCGCGCAGCAGTCCGAGCAGCAGGTGCTCGGTCTCGATATAGGGTGAGCCGAACTGGCTGGCCTCATACCGCGCGAAGAAGATCACGCGCCGTGCCTTCTCCGTATAGCGTTCGAACATGGTCTTCTCCCTAATGCAGGCTATCGGCTGAAGTGGCCGCCTGGTTGAAGTTACCAGTGTCAGCCCAACGTGCGCGTGCCTTTTTTTTGACTTCGCCGCCGGCGGCTCATGAAGCTGTTCCCTGCCCCGGACGGCTCTTTGGGATGGTCTGTGGGCGATCTGGCTGCCCTTCGAATTCCCCGGCGCTGAGGCCGCCAAAAGGGAGATCCATCCTGCCCTGGCAACCGGGATGGGATGAAACCCCATTGGTTCCCCAGCTGCTTACTAGATAAGACTCACGAAAACCGCTAGATGGTGCATTATCTGTGATCAGCGTGCGGCTGGCAATCCCACTTGCGGAGATGGTACCAGCGGAGAGAGCCGGCCGTTTTCCAGGCGCAGGGCGCGTGTGCAGCGGGCGGCTAGATCGAGGTTGTGGGTTACCAGAATGGAGGTGAGGCCGTGACTCTGGTGGAGGCGTTCAATGAGGTCGAAGACGCGGCCGGCGGTGAGCTCGTCGAGGTCGCCGGTGGGCTCGTCGGCCAACAAAACCTTGGGGTTATTGACCAGGGCGCGGGCGAGGGCGACGCGCTGCTGCTCGCCGCCGGAGAGCTCGCCGGGACGATGGCTGGCGCGGTCTTCAAGGCCGACTTCGCGGAGCCAGTTGGCGGCGATTGCCAGCGATTCCCGTTTGTTGTTGCCACGGGCGAGCAGCGGCATGGCTACGTTTTCGAGGGCGGTGAACTCGGGCAGGAGGTAGTGGAACTGCCAGACGTAACCGATTTCGCGATTACGAAAGGCTGCGGCCTGGCGGGTGGAGAGCTGGGCGACGTTGGTGGAGGCGCATTCGACGGTTCCGGCGGTGGGGGCATCGAGGGCGCCGAGGATGTGGAGGAGGGTGCTTTTGCCTGCGCCGGACTGGCCGACGATGGCGATCATGGCGCCGGTTTCGATTTCGAGATTGAGGCCTTTGAAGAGTGTGAGGGTGCCGCGGGCGGTCTGGTAGGTTTTTTCGAGGTTCTGGACGCGGATGATGGGGGGAGCGGATTGCTCGGGCCGCAGTTTGGTTTCCCGCGCGGGGCGGGTTGCCGGAGGGGCAGCCGCTGGGGAGGTTTTTGTCATCTGCTGGTTCTATTTTATCTTGCCGGGCCAGCGGGCACCTGCGGCCACCTGCGGTGGGGCCAGCGTTTGGGTCCGTGGTGGGCTAGGAGCTTATCCGTAGGTAGGCAGCGCGAACCTCCTGGTCGTCTGTCTTTTTGGGATTTCGGCGGGCGGGAATCGCCTGGCGGCGAGGACGCCGCCAGTACAGCCGGCCAGGAGGCCAGCGCTACAATTCTCCGTGGCCTGTGAGAGATGCGAACTAAGGTTTGGAGAGGGCGGCGGGGTTGAGGCGAGCGATGCGGCCGTTGGGGCCGACGATGAAGGGGAGCGAGAGGGCGTTCCAGTTGCCGTTGTCGAGGGGCTGCCAGGTGCGGCCGTCGTCGCGGGAGATGTCGGAGCCGTTGGTTCCGGCGGTGATCCAGAGGTTTTGGGAGTCGGAGTATTGGACGGCGGAGCGGTAGCCGTGGGGCGGGGTGGTGCTGGGGAGCCAGGTCCATCCGCCATCCGTTGATGATGTCGCCGCGGTGCCAGTGCTGTCGTTTGGCTTTGAATAGTCGCCGCCGACAGCCACCAGGTGCCAGTACTTCCCAAATCCGCAATCGCTGCATGGGCTGCCGGTATATCGAAGGGCGAGGGCGAAGGCTCCAGCGCTGTCGATGCCCGCCTTTAGGGGAACGGCCCGCATGTTCCAATCCGGAGTCTGAAACATGCTCCCATAGCGTCCATTAGAAAACCGTGATTTTGTTTTTGACCGGCCCTCCCAGCGTTCGATGAGGAAAGCTCCATCCTTGCCGGCGGTCACAAAGCCTGGAAAGTAATCAATGCCGGGGTCCCTTGTGTCTCCTTTTCCCCTATTCGCTTTGCCAATCGAGCTGTTGCTGGCCGCAAAAGCGGCGAGGGAAAGACCCTTCAATTGGAGAGACCTGCTGCGGTCCGGCTTCCAAGTGGTTCCACCGTCCTCTGTTTCCAAAATTGTGAATCTTCCCTTGACTGGATCACCAAGCAGCATTCCTTGACCATAGATTGCATTCAGCCAAAAGCTGTCGAAGAATCCCTCCGGTGCATCGGGATTCTTGAATAGCAGCGCCCACGTATTGCAGCCGTCGGTGGTTTTGTAGAGGCGGCTTTTATCGCCGGGGCCGGAGGCCATGACGATGGCGGTGTTGGCGTCCCAGGCCTGGACGCCGCGGAAGTCGAGGGTTGCGCCGTCCTTGTCTCCGTCGGGGGTGGCGCAGCGCTGCCAGTGCTGGCCGGCGTCGGTGGTCTTCAGGATGGTGCCGGCGGTGCCGCTGGCCCAGGCTACTGTGCCGTCGATGGAGTGGATGCCGCGGAGGCCGGCGGTTGTGCCGGAGTCTTGCAGTTGCCAGGGTGGGCTGGAAGGTTGGGCGGCAGCGAGGGTGGTGGCGGTGAGAAGCAGGGCGCAGCGGAGGGCTTGCATGGGTGGAAGTATAGATGCTTGTTGATCCGGACTGAAATTAGTTTGTGGTTTCCCCCTCGCGCTTGGTGGTGGGTCGAGAGCGGGAGAACGAAACATTGTGGTATCCCACCCATCCGCGATGAAACTGCGGATGGATGGGGCACGGAGCTGTGGTGGGAGAACGGGGAGTCTCGGAGTCCCACGTCCCAAAAGCGGGACCTGGGGCCCCGGGCGCGGGCGTGGCCGCCCGCGATACCGCCGGCCGGGAGGCCGCCGCTACTCGCTCTGAGGCGTCTCATAACGTATGCGTGTTTTCAAGGAGAATATGTCTGGGTGTCTTCAAGGAGAATATGTTTGCGTGTCGTCAAGGTGAATGCTCCAGGGCTGCGGCGGATGAGGTGGGTGGAGGCGGTGGAGGAGCGGGGTGCGTGATAAATTTTCAGCAGTGGCCCAGTGTCGCAGATCACTTGGCGTGCGGCATGGGGGCAGGTAGAAATAGAACTAACCCGTGAATCGATTTCGTCTCTTATTCTCCCTTGTATTAACGTCTGCTTTTTTGGCGGGCACGTGTGCGGCCTCTGCGCAGGAGAGCCGCTATGAGAAATTGCGCGGGCGTAATGCGGAGATGGCGAAGCTGGAGCCGACGTGGATGGGTCCGCTGACGCACTCGGATGCGCGGATTGCGCAGGGGATCAAGGTCTCGGTTTCGAACTCGGATTATCCGCCGGGACATACGATCAATTACGGAAACAATCACGGGATCAGCGTGCTGGCGGCGCGGCGGTTTCAGTTTGACTTCGATCCGCCGCCGTATTTCCGGAACCACACGAGCGCGGAGAAGGACGGGTTTGGGAACGCGGCGGTGCAGGCGAAGTATCGGATTGTGTCAGGCAACGCGGAGCACGGCAACTTTGTGGTGACGGCGATTCTGCTGCACGGGTTTGGGGCGCGGGCGATGGAGAACCAGTTCTTCAGCGCGTACTATATTCCGACGCTGGCGGCGGGCAAGGGGTTCAAGCATTTTGCGGTGATCTCAACGCTGGGCGGGGTTTTGCCAACGAAGAATGTGTGGGAGCAGGGCCGGGCGGTGGAGTGGAACCTGACGGGCGAGGCGCACGCGACGCAGCATGTGTGGTTCAGCCTGGAGAATAATGCGCTGTATTTTCACGGCGGTCCGCTGGACGGCAAGGCGCAGAACGAGGTGACCCCGGCGGCGTTCTACACGGTGCGGCGCAAGGATTGGGGGCCGCAGCACGGCTCGTTGATTTTTGGCGCGGGGATGCAGACGGCGACGTCGAAGTTTCACCTGTATAACCACAATGTGATTACCGAGATGCGGGTGATTTTTTAGCCAGAGCAGATTCGGGGTTGCGCGGGAAGACGGGTTGGGTGGGGCGATTGGCGGCGGGCACGGCACGCGAATGCACAATTTGTGCCGCTTTTTGCACATTGGGCACAGGGCGCGCGATGGAAATCGGGTAAATTTCCGGTTGAATTCCGATGTACAGCGGGTATTCTATTGACATTCCGCGGTTCAAGTTTTTCCCGTCAGGCACGCGAGCTTAACTCGTAACAGAGGCACCGTCTCTGCATTTTTGGACTGAACATAGGACATTTCATTCATCCCAGAGCCTCTGGCGCAAGCAGAAGAGGCCACAAGGGAAATCTTTTTTTTGAGGCTATGCGACGTGAGGAATTCCATGCGATTGATTTCCGCTCTGACTCTTCGGCTGCTGGCGGTTGCAGTAGCTGTTGCGCTGTGCAGTCCCGCGATTTGGGCACAGCAGACACTTGGCGGCATTACCGGCGAGGTGACCGACGCCTCAGGGGGCGTGGTGCCAAACGCAGCGGTTACGCTGGTGGGCGAGCAGACATCGCTGACGCGCACGGCCAAGACCAATGGGTCAGGCATCTATCAGTTTGTGAATCTTCCTATCGGCACCTATACGCTGACGTATACGGCAGAGGGATTCGATGTGCAGAAGACGCAGCACATCGCGGTGCAGGCCGATCGCACGGCGACGGTGAACGCGCAGTTGAAGGTTGGCAAGACGAGTACGACGATTGAAGTGGAAGCCTCGCCGCTGATGAACGCGGTGGACACGACGAACGGCTACGTGCTGGACAATGCGCAGATTGATATGGCTCCGCTTTCGACGGGCAGCTTTACGGGGCTGGCGATTCAGTCAACGGGCGTGAGCGCGGAGCTGCCGGGCGGGACGGGCGTGAACTCGGGGTTGGGCAATGCGCCGATCTGGGCCAACGGACAGCGCGACACTTCGAATACATTTCTGTTGAACGGCGTGAATGCGTCGAACCTTTTCAACGGCAAGAGCACGAGCCAGGTGGCGTCGTATCGCGTGATCAACAACACGGGATCAGGCAACAGCACGGCGGGCGGGATTATCCAGAGCAGCGCGTCGATTTATCTTTCGATCGGCAACGCGATTCCGAGCCCGGCTCCGGAGACGCTGGAAGAGGTGCGGGTGAACGCGTCAATGTATGACGCGCAGCAAGGGGCAACGGCGGGCGCGCACCTGGACATGAGCACCAAGTCGGGCACCAACGGATTCCACGGCAATGCGTATATTCATCACGGGACGGATTGGCTGAATGCCGCGCCGTTTTTCTTCAACAACGATCCGGATATTCCGGCGGGGCAAAAGGTTCCGCAACTGCATCGCTACACTGCGGGCGGAACGGCGGGCGGACCGCTGGTGAAGAACAAGCTGTTCGGATTTTTGGCTTACCAGCATTTACACGTGTCGGACCAGGAGCTTGGGTACTCGCGGTTTTCGGTTCCGGTGGGTCTTTCAGACGACCGGAGCGCGGGGGCGCTGGCCAATGTTGCCAATGCGGGCTGGGGAACGACCCTGACGGGCGCGGACCTGAACAACAACGCGGAGAACCCCGGCAGCAGCGTGGCCTATGCTTTGATGAACGCGCCAGCCGTGAAGGGAGAGCCGGGCAAGTGGCTGGTTCCAAATCCGACAGGCGAGGCCAGCATTACGCATCCTTATAACGTTTCGATTCCGGGGACGGCTTATTTTATCGGCGATCAACTGGTAGGCGATCTGGATTGGAACGCAAGCGCGAAGGACACGGTTGCGGTGAAGTACTATTACCAGCACGATCCGACGACGGCTCCGTTTGCGTATTCGAACGTGCCGGGATTTGCGCAGCACCTGGATGCGGGCAGCCAGGTTTTCTCAATCAATAACGTAAACCTGCTGAAGAGCAACCTGAGCGTAACGGAGACCCTGGGAGTAATCCGCGAGAAGATTTACTCGACGAACGAGCAACCAGTTAGCGCCGAGCAATTGGGCGTGAACAATTTTGGGTCGAGCTATTATGCAGGCGTGACGATGGTGGACGCGCTGGGCTCGAATACGCCGACCGGAGAGCAGACGCTGAATATCGGTCCGGGGTCAAACCAGGGTTCGCTGACGGGCGTGTTTCAGAATCGCATTATGCCGTCAGGGAACGCGATCTGGACGCTTGGCAACCATACGCTGGCATTTGGCGGAAGCTGGTCGCATACGCAACTGAATACGCGCGACCGGCGGCCGGGCACGGCGGGCACCACGTCAACGGCCGACTTTGGGCAGTTTGTGCAGGGGTTGGTGACGACGAACGACAACTTCAACACGACGACCTTTTTGCAGGGTGACGGCGACCGGTATTATCGCGCAAGCGAGACCGGGCTGTATTTGCAGGACAAGTACCAGATCAAGGCGAACCTGAGCCTGACGGCAGGCATACGCTTCGATTTGAACGGCGGGTTCAGCGAGAAGAACGGGCGGCTTTACAACTTTGACCCGACGCAGTTCGATGCGGGAACGGCGAGCGACCCGACGAATCCGAGCGGGACGATTACGAACAACGGATATGTGATTGCGAAGGACTCGCACGACACAACGCTGACCGGGCGGCAGTGGGGCCTTGGCCCGCGCATCGGGTTTGCGTGGTCGCCGGCGCGGTACTCGAGCAAGGTAGTGGTGCGTGGCGGCAGCGGATTCTATTATGACCGCGGCGAATTGTTCACCTATTTCTCTCCGGGCTACGCGGCCGGGCTTGTGGAGGGCGGACCGTTTGGCGTGTCGCAGTCGCCGCCGTTTGTGAACTCGCAAGTTTGCAACACGGCAAACCTGAGCTACTACAACGGATATATTCCGACGTGCGATCCTGCAGACGCGAACCTGAGCATGCCGTGGGGCGCGAGCCTGGGAGCGGCGCCGACGGGGAAGGCCTCAGACATTACCAAGGCACTGCCGAATGCCTACCAGATTGCAAACGGCGCGGAGCCGTACTCGATGGGCATCTATGACCGGAAGAACAAGCTGCCTTACTCGATCAATTACACGCTGGACGTTCAATGGCAGCCGCGCAACACGGTGGCGATTGAAATTGGCTACGTGGGCAATGTGGGGCGCCACCAGGTGATTCCGACTCCGTTTAACCAGGCGCAGATTGCGAGCCCATCGGCTCCGATTCGCGGCCAGAGCTACTCGTATGGCTACACGATTGAAGATACGGGCTACAATCCGATCAACCTGCCGGATAATACGCCTTACCTGACGAACTACGAAGGCGGCAACGTGGATTTGCGCGTACCTTACATTGGGTACTCCGGCGAGTCGATCGATTACCGGGCGGCAGGCATCTCGATGTACAACGCGGCGCAGTTGCACGTGGACAAGCGGATGGGCCACGGCGTTCAGGTGGGCGCGTCGTATACGTTCTCGCACACCACGGATGAGCAGAGCGCGCTGGGGCTGTTCTATAACGGCGATAACCCGAGCAACCTGCGCAGCGGATACGGCCTGGCGGACTTTGACCGCAAGCACGTGCTGAACTTCACCTACACGTTTCAACTGCCGACCGTGCATACGGAACATTGGCTGACGGGCGCGGTGATGAACGGCTGGAGTTTGAACGGGATGACTGTTCTGCAAAGCGGACAGCCTTACAGCGTGATCGATTTTACAGGCGCGGTGGGCAGCGTTTTCTATAGCGTGTCGGACGGCATCAACAATCCGATTGTGCCGCTGGCTCCGGGCTATACGGCGAAGTCCGCCAGCACGGGGAAGTCGGGCGCATTTGGAACCGAGGATGCCGCGTTGAAAGCGCAAGCCTTCACGATTCCGCTGTTGAATCCGGGGGACCTGGGCGGCGCGATTCCTGCAAACGATCCCTATGAGACCAATTTCATTTCGCATGGCGAGCGCAACATTTTCCGCCAGGCGCCGCAGAAGCGCGCGGATGCATCGCTGGTGAAACAGACGACGATCAACGAGCGCTTCAAGCTGCGCTATTCGCTGGATGTATTCAACCTGACGAACACGACCAGCTTTGACGTGACGGGCGACCAGGTTTCGCAAAACATGGACTACAACGGATATCCAACGCAGGGCACAACACCCGCGCCGACGGGGTGCGACGCCTCAGGGCACCAGACCAACACGTCGTTCTATAACTGCCCGGCGGGGCTGGGCATCACACTGCACACGATTGGCAGCCCGCGGCAGATCCAGATGTCACTGCGGCTGGATTTCTAAGGCAGGACTGAGAACGAAACCAAGGGCGTCCGCGATGGTGCGGACGCCCTTGGTGCGTCTGGGGGAGGTTTTTTGAGGCTACTGAAGCGACAACGCTTTATGACGAAGCACGGCTTGCTGCACGGGAGTTGCGGAGTTCGAGGGCCTAGAATCTTCTCATGACGAAGAGTGCTTCACCGCTTCAGGTTCTGAATGCCGGCATCGCGGGTTGCGAACGCTGTGAGCGACTGCGCAGCTATTGCGCGGAGGTGGCTCGTACTCGGCGGCGGGCGTATGCGGAGTGGGAGTACTGGGGCAGGCCGGTGCCGTCGTTTGGCGACGAGACGGCGCGTGTGCTGGTGCTGGGGCTGGCTCCGGGAGCGCATGGATCAAACCGGACGGGACGGCCGTTCACGGGCGACGGCTCGGGCGAGTTTTTGTATCCGGTGTTGCATGAGGCCGGGTTTGCTTCGCAGGCGAGGGCGGAGAGCCGCGACGACGGTATGCGGCTCGATGGTTTGTGGATCAGCGCGGTGGTTCGTTGCGCACCGCCGGGCAACAAGCCGACCGTTGAGGAGTTGCGGATGTGTGCATCGTGGCTGGATGAGGAGATGACGCTGCTGGCGGATTTGCGGGTGGTGGTTTGCCTGGGGCGCATCGCGTTTGATGGCCTGCTGGGTTGGGCGCGGCGCACGGGGCAGTTGACTGGACGGGCAGGGTTCACTTTTGGGCATGGGGCGGAGTTCAGCTTGGCGGGTGGGCTGACGGTGATTGCGAGCTATCATCCGTCGCTGCAAAACACGAATACGGGCAAGCTGACGCGGCCGATGTTTCTTGAGATCTTCAAGCGGGCTCGGGTAGTGGCTGGACTGGGATGAGCAGAGATCCGGCGGTTTATGCTGAAACGTGGAGGAAGCGATGGATGAGTTAGCGGCGGAGATTTTGAAGAGGATCGACCCTGAGGCGCCGGCGCCTCGCGCGGTGCATACGAATCCGGTGGATCATTATTCGCCGGCTGTGCTGCTGGAGCGCGAGGCTTATTTGCGCAAGGTGGCGAAGCACGGAGACGGGTCGGCGAGCGAGATGCTGAAGGAGTATCCGCAGCACTTCACGATGCTTTCATTTCGCAGCCGGGATGGTGAGGCAGAGGTGCATGAACACCACGCCGATCTGTTTTATGTTCTGGACGGGCACGCCACGCTGGTGACCGGAGGGACGGTGGCCGGAGCGAGGGCGATTGGACCGGGAGAGACGCGCGGCGACGCGGTGGAGGGCGGGACGCTGCTGGAATTGCGGGCGGGCGATGTGGCGCATGTGCCGGCGGGCGTGCCGCACCAGATGCTGGTGGCGAGCGAGAAGACGATGACTTGCTTTGTAATGAAGGTGGTTGAGAAGGCTTAGTGGATTTCTGTTTGCGATGGGCCGGCGTACATTTCGAGGAGAGTGCGGGCGGCTCGGAAGGATGTGGTGCGCCCTTCAAGAACATCCTGCTCAAGTAATTCCATGCGCTGGCGGATCGCTGGTTTCGACTCGAAGCGCTGGCGCAATCCCTCTTGAATGATCTCGTGCATCCAGCGGCGGGTTTGGTCGCGGCGCGCGAGGCTGAACCAGCCGTTGGCTTTTGTCAGCGCGGTGTGCTCCAGTACCGCGCTCCAAAGCTCGACGATGCCGCTGCCGGTTTGAGCGGAGCAGTTGAGAGCACGCGGTGTCCATTCGGATGGGGATGCGGGAAGATAATGGAGCGCGTTCTGCGCTTCGGTGCGCGCTCTTTCAGCGGAGATGAGATTGGCGCCGTCGGCTTTGTTGATGACGACCAGGTCAGCCAACTCCATGATGCCGCGCTTGATGCCCTGGAGTTCGTCGCCTGCGCCGGCGAGCATAATGAGCAGAAAGAAATCGACCATGTTGTGGACGGCGGTCTCGGACTGCCCGACGCCGACTGTCTCAACAAGGATGTTCTGGTAGCCGGCCGCTTCGCAGAGCAGCATAGCTTCGCGGGTGCGCTGCGCCACGCCGCCGAGCGATCCGCGCGACGGGGAGGGACGGATGAAGGCCATGGGGCTGGAGGCGAGCGTGGTCATGCGGGTCTTGTCGCCGAGGATGCTGCCGCCGGAGAGCTGGCTGCTGGGGTCGATGGCGAGCACGGCGACACGCTGACCGTGCTCGGCAATGAGCCATTTGCCTAAGGCTTCAATCAAGCTGCTCTTGCCTGCGCCGGGAACACCTGTGACGCCGACGCGGATGGAGTTGCCGCTGTGAGGGAGGCAGTCTTCAACGATGCGCTCGGCGAGTTCGCGATCGGCCGGGCGCGAGCTTTCAATGAGGGTGATGGCCTGAGCGAGGATGGTGCGATCGCCGTGCAGGATGCCGCTAATGAATTGCTGCGGCGAAAGGGAGCGCCGGCGGGAGATTTTGGCGAGCAACTCGCGCGGCGGCTCCTGGGCCGGAATGCCGGGCCGGACATGCAACGCGCTGTCGACCGGGTGAGTCAATCAAGACGCTCCTGCAATCGGGGCGCCGCGCAGAGTTTCAATGATTTTCTGTGCGGCAATTGGAATTACAGTACCAGGCCCGTAGATGCCGGCGACGCCGGCCTGGTAGAGGAACTCGTAGTCCTGAGGCGGAATGACGCCGCCCACGACCACAAGGATGTCATCGCGGCCGAGTTTGCGCAACTCGTCAATCAATTGCGGAACCAGGGTTTTGTGGCCTGCTGCGAGCGAGGAGACGCCGGCGACATGGACATCGTTCTCCGCGGCATGGAGGGCAACCTCGCGCGGGGTTTGGAAGAGCGGGCCGATGTCTACGTCAAAGCCGATATCGGCGAATGCAGTGGCGATGACCTTTGCACCTCGGTCGTGGCCATCCTGGCCCATCTTGGCGACGAGGATGCGGGGGCGGCGGCCTTCTGCTTGCTCAAAGTCGGCGACCATCTGACGCGCTTTTGTGAACTCGACGGCGTTGGCGCTGGCCGCCGAGTAGACTCCGGCGATGGTGCGGGTGGTGGCCTGGTAGCGGCCCCAGACTTTCTCAAGCGCGGAGGAGATTTCACCGAGCGTGGCGCGTTTGCGGGCGCAAACGACGGCGCAGTCAAGAAGGTTGCCGTTGCCGGTGGAGGCGCATTGGGTTAGACGCTCAAGCGATTGGAGGACGGCGTCGTTGTCGCGCTCGCGTTTCAATTGGGCGAGGCGAGTGATCTGCGAGAGACGCACAGCGGCGTTGTCAATGTCGAGGACGGGAATGAGCGGCTCCTCGGGCGATGGATAAGCATTGACGCCAACGATGATGTCTGCGCCGGAGTCGATGCGGGCCTGCTTGCGCGCCGCAGCTTCTTCAATGCGCATTTTGGGAACGCCGGTCTCAATTGCTTTGGCCATGCCGCCGAGGGATTCGACTTCTTCAATCAGCGTCCATGCAGAGTTCATGAGCTCGTGGGTGAGGCGCTCGACATAGTAGGAGCCACCCCAGGGATCGACGACGCGGGTGATGCCGGTTTCTTCCTGGAGATAGATTTGCGTGTTGCGGGCGATGCGGGCGGAGAAATCCGTGGGCAGGGCGAGGGCTTCATCGAGCGCGTTGGTGTGGAGCGATTGCGTGTGGCCGAAGGCAGCAGCGAGGGCTTCAACGCAGGTGCGGACGACGTTGTTGAAGGGATCCTGCGCGGTGAGGCTCCAACCGGATGTTTGCGAGTGGGTGCGGAGTACGAGCGACTTGGGATTTTTGGGATTGAAGGTCTTGACGAGCTTGGCCCAGAGCATGCGGGCGGCGCGCATCTTGGCGATCTCCATGAAGTGG
>Ga0302320_10017790_pt1 | contig 14397 bp, 16 predicted proteins | sample Bog_T0_3_FD_202130 | JGI IMG/M metagenome (GOLD analysis project Ga0302320, IMG submission 202130) | Peat permafrost microbial communities from Stordalen Mire near Abisko, Sweden - Bog_T0_3 | ecosystem: Environmental > Terrestrial > Soil > Wetlands > Peat | place: Sweden: Abisko, Stordalen Mire...
TTACCTGTGGCACTGGTCACACGTGGAGAAAGCAGTAGTGCCGTTGTGACAGCCGAAGCATTGCCCGTTGCCGCTGTGATCAGCGACGGATATGAGCCCTTGTTTCCGGGTCTGAAACAGCTGGGCTCCTGTCGCTGGCAGCCTGGTATGGCAATCCGCACAGACGTAGCCCTGCGAGGCATGCGTGCTGTGGTCAAAGCTGACCGTTCCCTGAGCGCCACCACGGTAATTGAACGTCTTGACCTGTTGAGCGAGCGCACTCAGGCAAAAAAAGAGGCCAGACGCCAGGACACCCAGCGCCAATCGCCGACCTGTTTGCCCGCGCATCCTAGGCGAGAATGTTGCGGCTGATGCTGGCAACATTGGGAACAGCGGTCAGCACCATGGCGGCTGTCATTTCGTCGCGCATGGTCTTCATGAACAGCGCTACCGCTGGACGGCCACCGCCGTGGGCAGCACGCCACAGGTGCCGCCCCACGAGCACTGCATCCGCGCCCAGGGCCACGTACTTGAGCACGTCGGTCCCGTAGTGGACGCAGCCGTCAACCAGAATCACCATCTTGCCCTTGACCTTGTCGACGATCGCAGGCAGGACTTCCGCGGTCGAGGGCGTGTGGTCCAGCACCCGCCCCCCATGATTGGAGACGCAGATGCCTGCCGCTCCGGCTTCGCCTGCCAGCAGCGCATCGTCCGGCGTCATGATGCCCTTGACCAGAATGGGAATCCTGGTCGCCCGTACCAGCTCACGCAGTTGCGCGACGGTCTTGGGCTCGACCGCAGTGTCCTTCGAAGCATCCATCCAGCCCCGGCCGGCCGAGTCAATGTCAACGGTGATCATGAATGCCTTGGCGGCCTCCGCCAGCCGGATGACACGAATCAGGTTGTCGTTGGGGCGCGGCTTGATGCCGGCGACTACTTTGCCGGGATAACGCGCGGCGACGTCGTACCGGGTCTTGGTGACGTCCCACGGATCAGACTGAATGTCACCGACCGATCCCATCGTGCCCGCATCGACACAACCGCCGATGATCGCGTCGAAGTACTCGGACTCCGACATGTCATTGAGGTGCGGGAAGTTCACCGCCAGGCCCCCGATCGGTGCCGCCATCGCCGGAAACGACAGCTTCTGCCCGAAGATCACCGTGGAGCAGTCCGGTTTCTTGTTGCCGCTCAGCGGCCGGCATTTGAGCTTTATGCGCTGCAGGCCGGTGAAGTTATTCTGGAACGACATCCCGGAATCCAGTCCGCCGATGCCCGGAAATTCCCCCGCGCATGCAACGCCGTCGCACTGCGGACATACACGGCATATGGGATAGAGCGCCTGACGGGCATTCTGGTAGACCGCCGCAACGCTGCCGGTTGCACTGGCAGGTCCGTAGTGAGTAGCCGGGGATGGCGAGCCGGATGCTGGGGGTTTGGTCTGCTCAGCCGCCGCCGCTGCTGTCGCCGTTGCCGCTTTGGCTGCCGGAATCAGGGCGCTGCTGGCAAGTGCACTGGCGCCGAAGAGCACCGAAGCTTTCAATGCCGCTCTTCTGTCTATGTTATCCATGGCACTCCTCAGTTCGATGGAAATCGGCGGAATGGGCGAGTCAACCGTAGGACGAGGGCCACGTCTGTACGCTAGCTAACATACGCGCCGGACCACGGCGCGGCCTATTTTCAGCGCCGAGCTTGCCGCAGCGCCGGCGCATCGTTGCCGGCGTCACCGCGCGTCCCGACGGTGTGGTAGCCCTACTAAAATCTAAAGGCTTCGCAGAGCAGGGGGGTGCAAGCGCTGAATGAGCGGCTCGGGTTTCTCGCCCCTGAGCGGCGCAATCACGTTCAAACCGCTTCGCTTGCACTTATCGTTACTAAATCCGGACATTTCGCCTCGGCCGACGCGACCCGTGCGGTACTCGAGCGTAGCTTGACGGTGATTCGAAGGCTGAGCGACCGCTCCCTGGCCGATGTGCGAGTAACTGCCGGAATGCCTGCGAGGCAGCAGGTGATCTCTCTGGCCAACTTTGTGAGTGAAATGAAGGTCTCGGCCTCGCTGCAGGCAAAGGCCCGAGAGATTATATTCACGGTTCTCGCTGTTGACCCACTCCTGGCTATAGAAGTTGATCCGCACTTGCTGGGCGCAGCAGTAGGGAACTTGCTGCAGAATGCTTTCAAGTTCACACGGCACCGCGGCAACGTGGTACTGCGTGCCTATGTCACCGCCGATCGAATGCGCGAAAGCGTGCCAGCATCGGTTATGGCGGGATGCCAATTTCCTTCAGCAGGGCCTTGACGCCGTTCCAACCGATCTGTACGCCGATGCTCAGCACGATGAACGCTGACAGCCGCAGCACCACGCTCATACCCCGCTGTCCGATTCTCGCGGCGAATCGTCCGGCATAGCGGTAGGTCACCCAGATGCACGAGGCAACGATGCCAGTGCCGATGACGGCGACCATGATCTGGAGCACCAACCCATTCAGGGTATGCGAATGGTTGGCACCGATGGCGACGGCGACCGACATCACGCCGGGATCGATGGTGAGCGGCATCGTCAATGGATAGAACGAGCGCGCGAGCGCCGCGTCCGAGGCCTGGTGGCGGTCGATTACCGCTTCGGCCGGCTTCGGCTCGGCGTTCAGGACCCTCCAGCCGAGGGCGCACAAGACCGCGCCCCCGGCTACCTGAACGACCGCGATCGACAGATCGAACAGGCGCAGGACGAACGAACCGAACAACATGGACCCCAGCAATAGCATGAAGGAATAGCCCGCTATTCGCATTGCCAGCAATTTCCGCGTGGCATCGTCGCAACCCGACGTCAACCTTAGGAACAACGGCGCATCGCCGGGAGGATTGACGATGGGCAAAACGGCGCCGACGATCACCAAGATCGCCGCCAGGAAATGCGTAACGTCCGTCCAAGCCATTATTGCGCACGGGGAATCGGCGCGCGCCAATCAAGCTGGCTTACCGACGAGCAGTGCGCCTGTGGCGGCGGCATAGCGGGCTGTCTCCTCCTGAATGGTCGTCGGGGATCACTGCGCGAGGATTCCAACACGTTGCCCGTTGGTCGCCTGTGCGCTAGCGTACGGAACAGGCGGCGCCGGCATCAGTATCACGATCGCCAATCAGTAATTCCACGCTACCAGCATCGTGGAACATTGCGAGAACGACGGCAAGCTTGAGATAGCGCGGCGAATGGCGAATTAAGAAGTGTGAAGTCTCGGGACGTTATCCCCGCGAATCCGCTCCGCTACGCCCTCCTAGTCATTGCGACGTGCTACTTATAGGGAGTTGCAGCCTAGCTCGCCAAGCCAAAAATCCGCGACCTCCTTTGCCTACACCGCATCCGGCACCATGGTTTACCTTCTCGCTCGGCCTTTGGGTGGCGTTCGCCAGCTAACCACTGCACACAGTGGACCGTCGCCACAGGCCGTCAGCGATTTACAAGTGACTGATTCCAATAGTATAAGATCAAAAAGCACGGCCTTGGGAGACCATGCTTCGGGCCGGACGCGCTTGTTGAAGGGATTTCAGCTAGCCACTGCACCAACGGAATTACGCCAGGTAACCACCGCACTGACCGTCGAGGTGAATGCCGTGAGCCGAACCAGCCCAACTTCGCTGACGTTTGAAGTAACCCCGGGAGCCGTCGCGGTGCACGGCGGTCGTCTTGTCGTGATCGAGCAACGAGTCAGCGCCGGCGAGGTCGAGTTCCGCGATGTCGCAACGGGAGCGCGCTCCAACGTGCTGGTCGGATTTCTGCGCGGGTGGGAGGCGGGGCCCCTGACCGAACTGTTCAACACCCGTGACGAACAGCGCCGAGTCATCGATGAGAGGGATTGGGTAATCGCGCGGGAGCGCGACCGCGTCGTAAAGGAACTGCTGGCGCGGGACGGTGAGCCGGAGTCCCACATTGGCGCCGCCTCGTCAGCGCTTGGGGTTGCCCGGCCGCAGATCTACACCTGAATCGCGCGATACCGCGCCGCCGCGCACACGAGCGCGCTGCTGAATAAGCCGAGCGGTCGACCGGTCGGGACCATCCGCCTCGGCGCGCATCGAGAGCGCTTGCTGCTCAGGACGATCCACGAACGATACCTGAAGCAGCCGCGACTGAAGCCCGAGGACATCTACAAGGAAGTAACCCGGCGATGCAAGGCCGCTGGGCTCCGAGAAGTCGCCCGCGGTACGGTCTTGGCGAGACTGCTCGCTTCTGGACGGGGATTCGGTACGCTGAGGGCAGCAGGTCGCCGGCATCTATTCGCCGGACCTCCTGGCCACGCAGCAAGAAGTGCGGATTGCGCGCGGCAGCAGCGGCAAAGCGCAGCGCCAAGTCGACTACTACGCACCGTTGAATGGCTCTATCATGCACTTGGGCGTTCGCCAGGGCGCGGCGGTCGAACCCGTTGCCACTACAGCCAAGAGTTCGCTGCGGCCGACCGGCTTCAGCGCGCGCCACGCGTCACCTGCGCGCCGGCGGGTCTGTGCCCCGCGCGGGCGTGACGCTAGGGGATCGGGTTCGTATCGTGATGCGTTCGGTCGGCATGACCCGCAGTCGGCGCGACGTGGGGTGAGATGAGTTCTCGCTGCGCATGGCATTCGCCCCCAGCGTCAGTATCGATCGATGCGGCATTGCTGCCGGCTTATGCGGAGTGTTCATCAGCGTGTTCCTCATTGGAGTTCGGGCTTCGAGGGTACCGATACCATGAATCGATTTCGGCGCGTCCGCGCACTTAGCGCAGCGTAACCGCAGCCTTGGCCGTGGCCCGATGGGGAGGGTGCAGGCAAGCCATTTAGGGCTATTGTGCCTAAGCGGTTAAGCGCAAACAGTCTGCCGCCGTGCGAGGTTATGTTTGCTGGAGACCGGAACATGAACTCGGTTGGCGATGACCAACGATGAGCATTGGCAACGAGAGCTCATTGCCGCGCTGCAAATGGAAAACGCATTCAATGCCGCACCGCCCGAGTATCTGAAGCCGACGCGGGCCGATGGTCACCGGGCGGTTGCCAACATTCAAGCGTGGCGAGCCTATCTGCCGGAGCCTTGCGTGGCCACGATGATTGAGGATGGATGGCAGTGGTCGACCTAGCCACTGCGTACCTGCAGACGCGCTTCATAGCGCAGACCAGAAGAGGAGGTCGCCCAGCTGAGCAGCCGCTCAATCCGGGTAAAGCTACCCGGGATCTCTTGGCGCTGAATATTGACTTGGCTTCAGTGATGCAGGCTGGACGCTGGAAGACTAATCGGACGCCGATGCGGTACGGGAAACATGTGCTGGCAGCGCGGAGCGCGATGGCGAGAGCCGCCGAAAGACTGCGGCGGGATTAGCTGGCGGGAGCATAACGCGTTCAGGGTTCCGGTTCGTTTACGCCACATGGAAGGCAGCCAGCAATAGCATTTCCGCGACGAGAGCGCGGAGTTGCGACTATCTCGATCCGCATATGGCATGCAGCAACCCTCCCGGGCGACAGCATGATGCCGAACACGGCGTCGTTTCGTTATTCCTTGGCAATCTCGGATTTCATCTGCGCGTATTGTTCGCGGGTTATCTCGCCTTTCGCGTACCTTGCGTCGAGAATATCCAGTGCCTCTTTGCGCGGCGATCCGCCGTATTTCTGGTGCGCCCGGTAGGTATAGCCCCAGTTTCCGATGCTCGAAAACAGAAGAAATATTACGCCAAACCACAGAAACCAGCCCCAGCCGAAATACCAGTCGTTCCAATAAGCATGAGCCATTTCGATTCTCCGTCGGTTACTGCCATCAGGTTCCTGGCCAAAGATAAGGTTGACAGCTGCGCAGCGCGAGCCGCGACTCGGGAACCTGCTACATCAGTGGCCATGGGCGCCACCCGTGTCGTGCATGGCGCTTGGCCTAAACTATGCGCGTACTCGGTGTGACGCTCTGTGCGCTGGCACGCTCTTAACTCAGGACGAGATCGTATCGACAAGCGCAGGGATAATGTCAGTTGAGATAGGCTGCGGCATTACTACATTGATGCCGTGCGCTAACGAACAGACGCTGATAGGGGCATCTACGTACGGTCAGTGCCTATGCGGATGTTGGAGGTCTGTAGATGTTACAAGAATCCAAAGATTTGGTTGGCATGACTGTCAAGGCAAGCGACGGCGACCTGGGGCACGTCAGGGAATGTTATTTCGACGATGAGGCGTGGGTCATTCGCTATCTGGTGGTTCAGACCGGAGCTTGGCTATTGGACCGCAGGGTGCTGGTCTCGCCGATGTCGATGGGCAAACCCAACTGTTCATTGAAGACGCTTCATGCACGGCTCACGCGCGAGCAGGTACGCAACAGCCCTGACATCGATTCGGACAAATCCGTGTCACGCCAGCATGAGTTGGAGTTCCATCGCTACTACGGCTATCCGTATTATTGGGGTTACAGGGGCGTTTGGGCCACAGAGCGGTTGGCGTACGAGCCCGCGCAGTGCCCGGAATACTATCCACAACTGCGCAGTTGCAAGTCGGTCACCGGATATCACATCCAAGCGGTGGACGGCGACATTGGCCACGTCCAAGGTATGTTGTTCGATGAAGAATCTTCGGCCATTCGCTACCTCATCGTGAATACGGGCAATTGGTGGCGGGGACACCAGGTGCTTATCGCGCCGGAATCGATTGCGGACGTGAGTTGGCCAGACAGGAGAGTGGTAGTGCAATTAACGCGCCAAGCCATCAGGGAAGCCGTGCCCTATGATCGGGCGCTGTTGCCCGATCGCCAGGGCGAAACCCTGGTTTACGAACGCTACGGGCACGACGGCTGCTGGCAATACGACTCACTGTCATCCGTCTCGCCACGAGCCGGTCCGGCCGACGCCCACCTCGTTGAGCGTGGGTAAATCGAGCGGTTAACGGTTGATCACATGCGCGAGGTTGGAAACAAGGGCACTAAACTGCACTATCGGGTTCGCGGAGCGGGGCAGCCTGTGCTGCTCATTCACGGGCTAGGCTCCAGCGGTGCGGACTGGGCGTTGCAGGTGTTGGCTCTTGAGTCCGAATTTCGGGTTATCGTGCCGGACTTACCCGGTTGCGGGCACAGCGAACGGCGCGGCGGTGCCTGCGCCATTGAGAGTTTCGCCGATATCCTGTGGACCTTGGTGGATGAGCTCATGGAACCTCAAGTCAGCATCGTGGGGTACTCGCTCGGCGGGGCGGTCGCGCTGGAGATGGCGCTGCAGCGCCCGCATGCCGTTCCGCGTCTCGCGTTGATCAATACTCTGGCGACCTATCGGATCGATGACTGGCGCAAATGGTACGAAGCCCGGATTCCAGCCGCCCTGGTGCGGCTGCTGGGCATGCGTAACATGGCGCGGCTGCTGGCGGAGCGGTCATTCCCGGAGCCCTGGCAGCGGCAGATTCGTGATCGCGCGGTGGCGGTCATCGGGGCGGTCCCCGCCGCCTCGTACCTCGCCATGGCTGCAGCGCTTGAGCGTTGGAGCGCCACCGAGCGCCTTGACCAACTGCGTAGTCGGATTTTGATGATCGCCGCCGGGCACGACTTCACGCCGCTGGCGGAGAAACGTGCTCTCGCCGCACGGATCGGGGCGGATATGGTGGTGGTGCGCGGCTCGCGCCATGGCACGCCGTTCGATTCCGTCGATCTGACGAATGCGAGTCTGCTCGCACATCTGAATGATCAGCCTCTGCCAGCGCGCGACACCTGGGTTCGCGATGAGCTCGCGAATGCGCCGGCGTGGCTTCTGGCCGCTAGCATTGTCAACGAGCACTGCGTTAGCGAAGCAGAACTGGACGCACAAGCCTCATAGGCCTTTGTGCCTCAGGTCAGGACCCATACCTGAAATCGAAATCAGTGCGCGGGTGTCTGCCTGGCTCCAGGCGCCGCGCTACCGCGGGATCCAGCGCCGGGTAGTCCGTATAGCCCGCGGCGCGGCCGCCATAGAAAGTCTGGGTATCCACGGCGGCCAATGGCGCGTTGAGACGCAGCCTGTTGACCAGGTCCGGGTTACTGATGAATGCCTTGCCGAAAGCAACCATGTCAGCCGTTCCGCTGGCGATGGCATCGATCGCCATGCTGCGCGTATAGCCATTGTTGACAATCCAGGCGCCTTGTTCGTTATTGCGCTTGAAATGGCTGCGCAGCAAGGCATAGTCGAAAGCTGCAACATCGCGCGCGCCGCTGGTCGCACCTTCAATGACATGAATGAACGCCAGTTTCAGTGGCGCAAGTGTCTCGAGCAGGAAGTTGAATAGGCCTTGCGCATTGCTGTCCTGTCCGGCATCGTTGCCCGGATTTACCGGAGACAGGCGCAATCCGGTACGTCCGGCACCGATCTCCTCGACAATCGCCCCCATCACCTCCACGGGTAGCCGAACGCGGTTCTCCTTTGAACCACCGTAGGCGTCGGTGCGGTCATTGATACTGTCGCGCAGGAATTGCTCGAGCAGGTAGCCATTCGCACCATGTACCTCAACACCGTCGCACCCGGCGTCCATGGCGCGTCGCGCGGCCTGACGGTACGCGTTGACAATGCCAGGAATCTCTTCCAGCCGTAGCGCCCGCGGTGCCGACACGTCCACAAAGCCATCGGCGGTGAAGGTTTTGGCATTGGCGCGGTGGGCCGTGCTCGATACGGGCGCCTGCCCATCGAGCTGCAACGAAGTGTGAGAGATCCGCCCGACGTGCCATAACTGCATGACGAGCTTGCCACCCTTGGCATGCACGGCATCGGCGATGCGGCCCCAGCCACTGACTTGTTCCGCATTATAAATCCCCGGCGTGTCCAGATAGCCCTGACCCTCGGGGGAAATCTGCGTCGCCTCGGTGATTATCGCTCCGGCACTGGCGCGTTGCTCGTAGTAGGTGGCCATCAGGGAGGTGGGCACCTGCCCGGGGCCGGCCCGGTTACGCGTCAGTGGCGCCATCACGATGCGGTTAGCAGAATCAATATGGCCGAAGCGAATCGGGTCGAACAATGTCGTCATTATGCAAAACAGACCTTAAGATCATTTTTTACGTGTTTGACGCCAGCGGATCTCCATGCCAATTTCCAGATGCGCTCGAGATCCCACAGGCTCTGGACTCTGCCGCTGAGCGTGACATCGCCATCATGGACGGACACCGTTCTATCCTGGAACCTGGAAGCCGAGCGGCGCTTGAGCGCGGCCTCGATGTCGGCCTGAATACTGTTAGTGGCTGCTCTGGGCTTGATCCCGATGCTCTCGTTGATCCCTTTGACGCCTAGGAGATCGGGGATGAATTCGGCGGCGTCAAGGCGCTGGTAATTCGATTCCCCCTCGCCGGAGAGAGTGACCCAACCATCCTCCACCATGACCTGGACAGCGTCCTGCGGAAGGTAGCTCTGGCATTGCAGCGTGTTCACGACTGAGCGTGCCAGGTCTGCATCGGTGCGATTGCTGATGCCTGGTAGGTTCACATCCATTTGCACAGCCAGGCCTTTGACACCGTCGTCCCGCTTGGTTGCCTGCTCTGCCTCCCATTTCTCCGTGAAACTGCTCACCCTGCCGGCCAGCGTGACAATGCCATCCTTGACCTCCACCCCGATCTGGGATGTGTTCACTGCGGGATCCCAACCGAGTTCGGCGATGACATCCTGCTTCAATTGCTGGTCGGTTTTCATTCAACGCGCTCCTTGAATAGTTGCCAATGAAGCTAGACCCAATACCATCGACGCGTCGGTACGCCAACCCACCAACTCGACCCGGCAAGTCGATCCGTCAAGTCGATGAACTATCGATGGGCGTCGCTGCGCTCAGGATAACAACACCTTCTTATAGGGCAGGAGCCGGTCAAATTCACGTTTGACCACCTCATAGCACTCGCAAGTTCGTTTCTGCAGGCCCGGTCGATCCAGGACGGTGATCTTGCCGCGGTGGTAGCGCACCAGGCCGGCTTTCTGCAGTTTGCCGGCGGCTTCCGTGACGCCCTCGCGGCGCACTCCCAGCATGTCGGCGATCAGCTCCTGTGTCATGGTCAGCTCGTTTGAGGCCAGTCGATCGAGGCTCAGCAGCAGCCAGCGACACAACTGCTGGTCCACGCTGTGATGACGGTTGCAGACCGCCGTCTGACCCATCTGTGTAATGAGGGCCTGGGTATAGCGCAGCAGCAGGTGCAGCAGTGGGCCGAAGCGCTCGAACTCATCCTTGAATTGGTGTGCCTTCATGCGGAAGGCATGGCCGGCACTCTGCACGACGCCTCGGCTAGGCGTGGATCCACCCCCCATGAATAGCGCGATGCCCAGAATCCCCTCGTTGCCCACGATCGCAATTTCCGCCGATGCGCCGTCCTTCATCACAGACAGGAGCGACACGATAGCGGTGGTGGGGAAATAGACATAGCGAAGCTTCGTCCCGGACTCGTAGAGCACTTCGCCCAGATCCAGCGGCACCTGTTCAAGATGGGGTGCAAGTCGCAAGTACTCGCTTACTGGCAGTGCATCGAGCAGATGATTCTGACGGGGATCCGTGCTTGACGGCTCTGATGCCTCCGGTCCACCGGAGCGCGTAGCTGTGGCGCCGCGTCGAGCGCGGCTTCTTCTGACTGCCATACCAGAAGCATACACAAGCACGTGCTCATGTGTTCGCTAACAGACATAGCTCCCACTGAGTTCTTGGCCTTCGACCGCAATCGGTAGTCGCGTGTCCAGAACTGTGCGAAGGACCCTTCAGACACCACTTGGACGCACCACGATGCACAAAGCCGGTGCGAGTGCCGCCTGTTTGCGGTTCGCCGCATCTGTATGTTCCCTCGACGCTGTCAAACCCGGACCGAACATGCGCCGGTCGGTGCGATAACGAACGGAGCGGGTGGCGAATTGCCGCTAGGCTGCTTGCACACAGGAGGCCATCCGCAGCGTGGCGGGCGGCGCTCTATGGTGCAATACACCATGATCGAATCGGGGGAGCATCCTCCGCAAGAAATCGCTTGTATTGCGGTTGTCGACGGGCATTGTCAACCAAAGGAAATCATCACCTTATGAAAACCGTATTCGCACCATCGCGCCTCGAGTTCGGCTTGCGGCAACTGATGCTGGTCGCGCTGTGCGTCGCCCCGCTGCCGTCATTGGCCGCCACTGCGGCGGCAACAGCGGAAGTCGCGCCGGCGAAACAATGCCTCAAGGACCTACAGGCGTTCGATTCCGGTCTGCATAAGGATGGCTACTGGCTGGACGGCGGCGGTGACGGTTACGGCTACCCGGTTTATGGTTACGGATTCAACTTCGGCGATCGCTATGGCGATGCCGGGCGCTATTCCAACGCACGCCCAGGATACGAAGTCCGCACGCTGATTGCAGCGGCCCGCATTCTTGGTCGAAACGGACAACAGGCGCCCTGCGAGTCCGTGCTGGGTGCCGCCCGGGACCGCTATTCGGTCTACGCTGCCGAGCTTCGCGCCGGCAAGGTTCCACCTGCGGACGTGACCGGTTGGCGCCGTCAGCAGATCGAGACCGCGGTGCCGGTCGCCGACGACAATGTGGCGTATCGTTCGGACCAACTGATCGGCGCCAGCATTGTCAACGTCCAGGACGAGAGTCTCGGTAGCGTCGATGACATCGTGATGAACCCACAAACCGGCAAGATTGCCTACCTCGTGGTCAGTCACGGCGGCTTTCTCGGCATCGATGACAGTTACACGCCAGTGCCCTGGGCGGATTTCAAGTCGACGTCCGGCACCAATCTTCTCATCCTGACGGCGACCAAGGCCACCCTGGAGGCGGCACCGCAAGTGCACGGAAATCAAGTGGACCGGGGGACCGAGTTTGCTTCCCGCAGCCAGCAGATCGACAAGTACTGGTCCGGTCACATGCCGGTTGCGATGAATTGAACGCTGGTCGTCGAGCGTGCCATGGGGGTGCCGGGGCGATCGCGCTCTGCGCGATCTTCGCGATTACGATTTCTTCATCATTCCGCCCCATGTGTTCCAACGAACAGACGGGCGCGAGACGTCCTCAATAGAGTCTGTGCGCATGAATGATCTGACTGATCAGTAGGAGGCGACAATGTTACGCAGTGTCAAGAGTTTAGAAGGGTTCGCAATCGGTGCGACTGACGGGATATTTGGCAAAGTGAAGGATTGCTACTTTGACGATGAAGCCTGGGTCGTCCGCTATCTTGTCGTCGACACCAGCACCTGGCTTGGCGGCCGCGAAGTCCTGATTTCCCCGTACTCTATTGGCCAACCCGACTGGGCCGGGAGCGTCCTGCCGGCGACAATCTCCAAGCAACAGATCAAGAACAGCCCGAGCATCGACACCGACAAACCCGTGTCGCGCCAATATGAGAAGACCTACCTCGGATACTATGGATATCCCTACTACTGGGGCGGAGCGGGCTTTTGGGGTAGCGGTTTCTACCCCGGCACATACTTGACGGGGATGGATGCGCGGGATTACGACGGCTACCGCGGCTATCTGAAAGCGCCAACTTCAGATGATGGTGATCCGCATCTGCGCAGCTGCAACGCCGTCAAGGGTTATCATATTCGCGCGAGCGACGGTGACATTGGTCACGTGCACGGGTTTTTAGTGGACGACTCCACATGGTCGATTCGCTATCTGATCGTCAATACCAGCAATTGGTGGGTTGGCCACAAAGTGCTGATCTCGCCGGAGTGGATTCAGGATGTGAGCTGGGCTGAATCTTACGTCAACGTGTCCATTAACCGTCAAGCCATCAAGGATGCGCCGCCATACGATGAAAACGCGCCGTTCGACCGTGACAATGAACGCGCGATTTACAGTCACTATGGTCGAAAGATCTATTGGCACAATAATCGGGAAAGCGCTCTGGCTTGAGCTCGTCAGCTGGCGTAGCGTGGCCCGCGATCTCGGACCACGCTTCGTCAGTATCGCCGATATCCGAAAACGATGATCGATCGAGGGCGGTGACGGCGTGGCAGGCAACATGCAAACCGATAGCTTTGTCGTGACCGGCATGCAGTGTGGCGGTTGCACGATCAAGCTATCGCTTGCGCTGCGCATGCTGAGCGGCGTCGACGATGTGCAGATATCGCTGGCATCCGGGGAGGTGACCGTTGTCTACCAACCAACCCTGGTGTCGCCAACGCAAATCCAGGAAACCGTGATCAGGACCGGCTTCGGGACCGCCGGCATCAGGGCGACCAACGGCCATGATCCCAGGCCCGATCAGTGCGGATGAGTCTCACAAGACCCAATCGGCTCCACGCTGTGCGATAGCGTACCGACGCGACCAGGTCCGAGGCCTATTTTGGCAGGCAACATCCCGCCGCGCCCGCACGCAGTACAACTACATGCCAGAGTCCCCGGTCCTGAATCACCGCATAGTTCTTGCGGCACGTCCTCAGGGGGCACCGCGCCTGACGGATTTTCGAACCGAGGCGCTGCCGATCCCAGTTCCCGCAGCCGGGCAGCTGCTGATGCGTACGCTGTATTTGTCTTTGGATCCTTACATGCGTGGTCGGATGTCGGATGCTCCCTCCTATGCGCCCGCTGTGCGGATCGGGGATGTCATGGTGGGCGGCACGGTGTCGCGGGTCGAGGCATCGCAACAGGCAGGCTTTGCGCCTGGGGATCTGGTGCTCGGCTACAGCGGCTGGCAGGAATTCGCACTCTCCGACGGGACTGGCCTTACCCGACTCGATCCGCAGGCAAGGCACCCCTCGCTGTATCTGGGCGTACTCGGCATGCCGGGATTGACTGGCTACATGGGTTTGGTGGATATCGGGAATCCTCAGGCGGGTGAAACCGTCGTGGTCGCCGCGGCGAGCGGTGCCGTCGGAGCGGTCGTCGGTCAGGTCGCAAGGCTCCTGGGCTGCAAGGTCGTCGGTATCGCTGGCGGCGCAGAAAAATGCCGCTTCGTCACTGGAGAACTCGGCTTCGACGCCTGCATCGATCATCACGGTGCGGGCCTGCCGGCGCGCCTCGTAACCGCCTGCCCGCAGGGAATCGACGTTTATTTTGAAAGCGTCGGGGGCGCGGTGTTCGATGCGGTCCTGCCGCTGCTGAATGTCCGCGCGCGGATTCCGGTCTGCGGGCTGATCGCCCTATACAACGATGCCGCGCTAGCGCCCGGACCGGATCGGACCGGTCTGCTGCTTGCGACGATACTCCGGCGCCGGCTGCGCATGCAGGGATTCATCGTCTCCGAGGATTACGCCGGGCGTCAGGCGGAGTTTGTAGCCGTCATGAACCCATGGCTTGCGGCGGGGAAGATCAAGTACCGGGAGGATGTCATTGAGGGCCTCGCGAATGCGCCAGGGGCGTTCATCGGCATGCTCAGCGGCAGCAATTTCGGCAAGCTCGTCGTGCACATGGGCACAACACCAGCACAAGGACACAACGCATCATGAGCGCACGCTACTTCGCGATCGTCTGGATCAACCATAACGCGGCAGAGGTATTTCGTATCAACGCCATCGAAGAATCGAAGCGAGTGGTC
>Ga0302320_10017792_pt1 | contig 14396 bp, 16 predicted proteins | sample Bog_T0_3_FD_202130 | JGI IMG/M metagenome (GOLD analysis project Ga0302320, IMG submission 202130) | Peat permafrost microbial communities from Stordalen Mire near Abisko, Sweden - Bog_T0_3 | ecosystem: Environmental > Terrestrial > Soil > Wetlands > Peat | place: Sweden: Abisko, Stordalen Mire...
CATCCCGACCCCGATCACCATGGACGAACTCGAAGACATGTTGATGGAGCACGGCATCATGAAGCCCGTGGACGAGGCCATCGTCGGCAAGACCGCCGCCGAACTCGCCGCCATGTCCGCCTGATCAGCAAATAGATCCCGGCGGCCTCGCTCAGGGGCCGGCAGTGGGTGACTGTAGAAATGCGTTCAGAGCCGTACGCGGCTCTGGATGGTTTGCAAGGTCGGGATCTCTGTTTGGAGGGCGATCCGCATGACGTTGGTCGAGGCTTGGATAACGCCGGCTGCCTTTTGCGAGGTTACGTCGGCTGAAGACGTTGGCGCGCCGGCCCGCCGTCTCGACTATCGAGGCCTGACCGGACTCGATCGCGCTCAGGCCGATATCGCCGACAACAGGGATTTCGACCGGCATGCGCTCGCATGCATCCTCGATGTATCGGAGCGCGCGGAGCCGGCCGGTCTGACTGACGAGCAACTGTCGGAATTGACCGAAAGTTGCTTTCCGGCCTGTCGCTTGCCTGTCGGGGTCGGGAATATTTCGCCACCGCGGGCGGAAGACGAAGAAGTGACGATGGTACGGGACCTGCTGCGGGCCAATCGCTCCAGCGACGGCGAAATCGGACATTGGCTCGCCGCCATGATCGCGCGACGTTGCATGGAGCCCAATCATCTGTGGGAAGATCTCGGACTGCGCGAGCGCTCCGAACTCACGCGTCTGCTGCTGCGCCACTTCGCGCCGCTCGCCGATCGCAACACCCGCGACATGCGCTGGAAGCGCTTCTTCTATCGAAGCCTCTGCGAAGACGACGGCTTCGTGATGTGCTCGACGCCGGTTTGCGCGCAATGTCGGGATTTCGACTTGTGCTTCGGCGACGAGAGCGGCGAGAGCCGAATGGCGGAGAGACGACGCGAAATCGCGCTGCGCGAGAGCGATCCGCGCTGAGTTCAGCGCCTCGCTCGCGTTTGTCCGCGAACGCACATGCGCTGCAATCGCGAATTTGTCGCGATCACGACAGCGCGAATCGACACTGCCGAATCATTACGATATATCAGATGCCTAACCCATGGCATGGTAGTTGCTTTCCCTCACATCGCGCCAGGAGTCCCGGACATTTCGGAGCCACCGTCGATGTCGCGTGAGAGTCCTGGCAACCCAAAGGCAATCGAGCCGCCCATGTTTGACAATCATCGGCACAAGACCTTCTCTCGCGATCGGGTCGTCCTCAACGACACGACGCTGCGCGACGGGGAACAGGCGCCGGGCGTCGCCTTCACCACGAAAGAAAAGGTCGCGATCGCGCGCGCCCTGGCCCACGCCGGGGTGCCGGAATTGGAGGCCGGCACGCCGGCGATGGGCCGCGACGAAATCAACGCGATTCGCGCCATCGTCGAACAGGGTTTGCCGCTGACGACGATCGCCTGGTGCCGGATGCTCACGGGAGACGTCGATGCCGCGCTCGAGGCGGGCGTCTCGATGGTCAACGTCTCCGTGCCGGTCTCGGACTTGCAGATCGCGGCGAAGCTCGGCGGCAAACGATCGACCGCGCTGGAAATGGTGAAGCGCGTCGTCTCCCACGCGCGGGACAAGGGCCTCGAAGTCGCCGTCGGCGGAGAGGATTCGTCTCGCGCAGACGTCGGGTTTCTGATGGAGATCATGGCCGTCGCCAAGGCCGCCGGCGCGCGCCGATTTCGTGTCGCCGATACGCTGAGCGTCCTCGATCCCGACGATACGCGCGCGTTGTTGAAGGCTTTGCGTTCCGCGACGGACCTCGAGCTGGAATTTCATGGTCACGACGATCTCGGGCTGGCGACGGCCAATACGCTCGCGGCGATCAAGGCGGGCGCCACCCATGCGTCGGTGACGGTGATCGGTCTGGGAGAGCGCGCCGGAAACGCGCCTCTCGAAGAGGTCGCGGTCGCGCTGAGGCAACTCTATCGGCTCGAGACCGGCATCGTCTTGTCTGAACTCGGAGCGGTCGCGGAAGTCGTCGCCAAGGCGGGGGCCCGCAGCATTTCGCTCAACAAGGCGATCGTCGGCGAACATATCTTCACTCATGAATCCGGCATCCATGTCGACGGATTGTTGAAAGATCGCCGCACCTACCAAGCGCTCGATCCGGAGCTTCTGGGCCGCTCCAACCGCGTCGTGATCGGCAAGCACTCGGGGCTGTCGGCGATCGACATGGTGCTCTCCGAACTTCGCCTTCCCGCGGACTCCGAGGAGCGGCGTCGTATTCTCGCCCGGGTGCGCGAATATGCGGTCGCCAACAAGGGGCCCGTTCGCGAAGAGGTCATCGCGCGGATCTGGCGCGAGACGAGAAGTCAATGGCTCCCCAGCCGCGCGTGAGGTCCTGATGTCGGATATCATCGACTTGCCAGCCCGCGCCTCATCGGCGCCTCACGGAGCCAGCGCGCCCTCGCTGTTCAATCAGATCCGCGCGGACGTGGCTTGTGTTCGCCTGCGAGATCCCGCCGCGCGCGGCGAATTCGAGACGCTGCTGATCTATCCCGGCGTTCACGCGCTGATCTGGTATCGCATCGCCCATCGTCTCTGGTTGGAGAACTGGCGATTCAGCGCCCGTTTGTTGTCATGGCTCTGCCGATTTTTCACCAATGTCGATATTCACCCCGGCGCCAAAATCGGCAAACGCCTGTTCATCGATCATGGCGCGGGCGTCGTCATCGGCGAAACCGCCGAAATTGGCGATAATGTGACGCTCTATCACGGCGTCACCCTGGGCGGCACTTCCTGGTCGACGGGCAAACGTCACCCGACGCTCGAAAGCAACGTGATCGTCGGCGCGGGCGCGAAGATTCTCGGGGCCATCACCGTGGGAAGGGGCTCGCGCGTCGGCGCCAATTCGGTGGTCATCGAGAGCACGCCGCCCGAGGTCACCGTAGTGGGCATTCCGGCCCGCGTGGTGCGGCCGCAATTGACCCACCGTCGCCTCGTTGGTCACATCGATCTCGATCATCACCTGATGCCGGATCCGGTCGCCGAAGCGATGAGCGTCGTTATGGATCGCATCGAATTCCTCGAGGCGCGACTGGCGCACCTGCAGAAGCGTTTTCGCCAAGCCGGGCTATCGCCGCAAGGGGATGCCGATGGGTTCCCGAGCCGCCGCGATGACGCGGATCAGCACTGAAGGAGAGTGAACATGAGCGATTCGTCCGCAAGCGCAAGTGAGTCCGGCGACATTCTGAAACGATTGAATCGCGCCTCCTCGGCCGAAGAATTCTTCGCGCTGCTCGGCGTCGGATATGACCCGAAAGTGTTGAGCGTCGTTCGCCTCCACATTCTCAGACGCATGGGTCAATATCTCGTCAACGAGTCGTTCGAGGGTCTCGACGAGGCAGGAATCGTAGACCGTTGCAGGGAATTCCTCGGTCAGGCCTATGCCGACTTCGTGACCTCCTCGCCGCTCGATCAGCGGGTGTTCAAAGTGTTGAGGGAAGCGGTCGCAAAACCAAAGTCGACCGTTTTCGTGCCGCTGACGGCTCTCAAATAACCAATGCGACGAACTGAACAGAATTGAGCGAGGAACTTTGCATGACTGACATGGCCGAGTTGCGGAAGCGCAAGGAACCGCTCAATCGCGCAATTCTCGAGGCCGATCCGGGCCTGTTCGCCACCCATTTTCTCAGTTGGCTGGAAATAACTTCGTTCATCGGCGCGCTCAGGGCAGGAGAGGCCCGGGTTCCCGATGACGGCGCGACCCCGGCGCTTTTCCCCGCTCAGTTGAAGAGCCCCTGTGTCGAACGGGTGGCGAAAGACGCGGTTCTCGCCTTTTGCATAACCGCCTCGCTCAAAGGCGACAAAGCCGCCGTCGACGCCGTCGAAAAAGCTCTGACGGAAATCCTCGGAGCCGGTTTCCCCGGTTCGTCGAGTTTGCAATCGTTTTCGGCGTCGATCGAAACTCCCGCGACCCTCGACGATCACGTCGTCCAGGTGGCCGGCAAGATGCTTCGTGGCGACATTGCGCCGCCGCCGATGCGCGCCAAGGAATATTGGAATACCGGCCTACGTTTCTTCGAGAAGGCGCGCGGCTCCAATTTCGTTCATGAAATCATGTATCCCCTGGCCAAGTGGCATCGCGAGCGCGGCGCGGAGATTTTGGAAAAAGGCGTCGCGTTCCTTGCCCATATCGAGGAATCCGTGCCGGTATTGCGCGAAATTCTCGCCGACAAGCGCAACGATCAGGCCTTCATCGCCAACTTTCTTCTCAAGCTCACGCCGGCGGTCGATATGGAACTGACCGACGAATATCAGGGACTGCTGCGCTCGCTCGCCCGCCGTAATTGACGCACCGAAAGCCCCACGGAGGTCGCATGCCTATCTACAATTACAACTGCCAGGATTGTGGAGCGGATTCCGAGTTGCTGGTGTTTGGCTCGGAAACGCCGGTATGTCCAACCTGTCAGAGCGGGAAATTGGAGCAGCGGATTTCCCGGATCTCGGGTGAACTGAAGACGCCGGGGCTCGCCAAGGCGGGTCGACAGGCCGCGGCAAGAGCGGGCCATCTGTCGAATTTCAGTCGAGGCGAGCGCGGCGGGGCTTGATCCACTCATGTCGGAAGACCGACAAAACGTCCGGCGGGCCGCCCAGCGTTCCTGTCGCTTCCGAAAATCGACTGTTACATCATAAGCTTATGATACTCTCGGTCGTGGCCTGACCCTTGCTTATTGGGGTGCGTGGCTGGCCTCGCGCCTCGATCCACCCCCCGGCGCGTCCTGACGGCGCGCCCGAACACAGAGTTGGAAATTATGGCCAATGTAACCTTTTCCTCGCCCGTCCTGCCCAAGAACGTCACGGTCTATGCGGTTGCCGGCGATTGCAAGACGATCCTGGCGGTCGCCGAGAAGAACAAGATCAAGATCCCCTTCGAGTGTCGCGACGGCGAATGCGGTTCGTGTCTCATCGAGGTTACGCCGCTGCAAGACGGAAAAATGGGCGAGGCGCTGACCGAAAAAGAGAAGAAGATGCTGAGGACGCTCGGCAAGATCACCAAGGAGGAGATTGCCCGCGCCGAAACGGATGACATCATGCCCAAGCATCGTCTGGCGTGTCAGTTCATCGTCCGCAACCAGGACATCCTGGTTGAATTCACTGGCGTACCCGGGGGTGCGTCGTGATCGACGAGCCCCACGAGAACGTAGATGTCTTTCTCGCCTATGCGTTGAAACTCGAACAGGAAGCCGCGCTGCGATACGATCAATTGGCGGATTCCATGGGCGCGGCCGGCAATCGCGACGCGGAGAAGATTTTCCGCAAGATGTCGAAGTTCTCACAGATGCACTATGCCGAGGCGCGCGCCCGGTCAGGCTACCATGACCTGCCCTCTCTGGCGCCCCAGGACTACCAATGGCCGGATTTCGAAAGCCCGGAAACCGCGGCGATCTGGGCGGCCGATCCGTTGATCGCCAAGGACGACGCGCTTCAGATTGCGCTCGACGCCGAACGCGCCGCTCACGAGTTCTATTCGCAGGTGCTGGAAAGAACCGTGGACCCGGAAGTCAAAGTCCTGGCTCGCGAATTCGCCACCGAGGAAGGCGAGCACGTGCAATGGATGATCCGTTGGATCAAAGAGGATCAAGCCAGGATGCCGCATGACTGGGTCGATGGGCTGCAGTTTCACCTGTAGCGCACGACCGTCGTCCGCCCCGAAGTGGGGCGCTTTTCGGGCGTGTGACGAAGAACCTGGCCAAGCGCCAGTCGCCCGAAACAGGTTCCGCCGTCTGGCGGTCGCTTTGGCTTTGGGTGTCGCGTTGGCTAGACACACGTCTGTCAGAATCCTGAACCGGTATCGCTTCTGTGCTCCGGCAATCGACAGAAACCTTGCGCGGGCGCGTCCAGGGCGGAATTGAATTTGGACGACAGGTTCTGGAATGCGATCAACCCGGTGAGTTCGGCGATCGTGTCCTCGTTCCACCGCGCCTTCAGTCGCGCACGCAGTTGGTCATCGATCTGTTTCAGAATCATCGCTTCGGCATATTCGAGCGCCAGCCGCGCCTCGGGCGAATCGAACTGGCTATTTCGCCAGTCGCCGAGCGCGTAAATCTTGTCGTAGCTGACGCCGCGCCTTTGCAGCGTCGCCGAATTGATGTCGACGCAGAACGCGCAATGGTTGATTTGCGAGACGCGCAATGTGACCAGGGAGCTAGTGACCTCGAGGCGCGGCGCCGTCTGTCGCCCGGCAACTCCGCACGAGCATGAGTCCGTTTCGCCACAGGTTTTGCAGAAATGGGGATTGGGTTTGGATTTGGAGTAACGTTCGGGGCGGAAACGTGTGTCAAGGTGGCGATGATTCTCCCTGCCGAAATCGAGGCCGTGATGCGAAGTCTGACACTGCTTCTGCCGGCGCTGGCGCCTTCGTGGCGGTTTTTTCCTTCCGTCGCGCCCTCGCCGCGGATCGAATTCCGTGCGCCGCAGGCGACCGGGCCCGAGGAGGCTGAATGGCGCGAATTTCGCCCCGCGCCCCGGAAAGTCTCTGTCGGCGCAATGCTGAAACGGATGTTCTGGAACCCCGGACGGAATGAAACCCTGTTTCTCGTCACCTGCGCCGAGCGCCTGCTGAGCGGTGAGATCGAATTCGCGCGCCGCGAGATCGCGAGCCGCATCGCGCGGCAAATACCGGCGCCGCCGGCTGGGCGGGAGCACGCGCCGTTTCTGCAATTTCGCTTGGTCCTCGTCAGCGGCCATGGCTCGGATTTCCGCAGCGATGTCGCCTACATGTCTCCCGTCTTCGTTCCCGCTGACCTGGCGGCCGCGTGAGCCTCGATTCCGCAATCCGCATGACAGAAGTCCTCGTGGCGCTGGCCTTCATCCAGCAGAGCCTCGAACATTTACGCGGGGGGCGGGACGAGCGTCGGCTCTATCTGCCGCGCCTCCTCGCATGCTTGCCGCTTCTCCTTGGCTTCGCGGCGCCCTGGGCCTGCCTCGCGCTGCTCGCGATCGGCGTCATGATCCTGCGGCGATTTCACGGACCCTACAATGGCGGCTCCGACAGGATGAGCCTGCTTGTGCTCTGCTGCCTCACGCTCGCGCTCTTCATGCCCGTTGAGCGTTGGCGGGCCGTCGCGTTCGCCTATCTCGCCGCGCAGCTTACACTCTCCTATTTCGTCTCGGGCTGGGTCAAGATCGTCAACCCGGACTGGCGCAGCGGACGCGCGCTGCGCGACGTTTTCTCTTTCTCGGCCTATCCGGTCGGCGAAAACCTGCGCGGATGGGCCGATTATCCGGGCCTGCTGCGGGTCATGTGCTGGGCGGTGATGGGCTTCGAATTGTTGTTTCCGCTCTGCCTCATCACGCGGCCGACTTTGATCGCGGGTCTCGCGATCGCCGCGACGTTTCACTTCGCCAATGCTTGCCTCTTCGGCCTGAACAGGTTCTTCTGGATCTGGCTCACCGCCTACCCGTCGCTGCTCTGGTTTCAGGAACGATTGTTCCCGCTGGCCTGAGGCGCCGAGACCCGTGCAGCGGACGACCGCCTCCCCTTGCCAGCGGAGCCCGGCAAACCGCGCGTTCCGGATGAAAAATTACGGACAATTTGGCCAACGATCGCGGCCCTTCGTTTGCCGCGTCGCTGCGTTGCTCGCAATGATGGCAGATTACCGCCCCGCCTTGTCCAGATCGGCGAACTCCGCCTCGCTCAGCTTCACGTCCGCCGCGGCGACGTTCTCTTCGAGATGCGCGACCTGGCTGGTGCCGGGGATCGGCAGGATGACGGGGCTGCGCTTCAGCAGCCAGGCGAGCGCGATCTGGCCGGGCGTCGCCTTGTGCGCCTTGGCGATGCGCTCGACGATGCCGCCGGGTTTCAGCAGGTCGCCGGCGGCCAGCGGGAACCAGGGGATGAAGCCGATGTCGTTCTTCTCGCAATAGGCGAGGACGTCCTCGCTGGCGCGGTCGGTGAGATTGTATTTGTTCTGCACCGTCGCGACCTTGAAATAGCGGCTCGCTTCCTTGATTTCGGCGACCGAGACTTCGCTCAGGCCCGCATGGGCGATCACTTTGTCGGAGAGCAGCGAGGCGATCGCGGAAAACTGCTCCTTCGCCGGCACCTTCGAATCGATGCGGTGCAATTGCCACAGGCCGATCGTCTCGACGCCGAGGCGGCGGCGGCTCGTATTGGCCTGCTGGATCAGATATTCGGGCCGACCCACCGGAATCCACTGGTTGGGCCCGGTGCGCGTCAGGCCGCCCTTGGTGGCGACCAGGATCTTGCCGTAGGGGTGCAGAGCTTCGTGGATCAGTTCCTCGGAGACGTTGGGCCCGTAGGAATCGGCGGTGTCGATGAAATCGACGCCGAGTTCGGGCAGGCGGCGAAGGGTGGCGAGGCATCCCTCCCGGTTCTCCGGATCGCCCCAGATGCCGCGCCCGGTAATGCGCATCGCGCCGTAACCGAGACGGTGGACGGCGATTTCGCCGCCGATCTTGAACACGCCAGAATGTGTTGCGCTAACCATTTCGTCGGCTCCGTTGCTTCGAACGAGGCCGATGTAGGCGCCCAGGGGCCCTCTTGCCAGGGGGCGGCATATGCTCACGCGCCGGGGATGAGTCCGGGGCTTTCCGTCATGCTCGCGCTCGTCGCGGGCATCCACGTCGGGACAATGCAGGAAATTTTCCCGGCGAGGCAGGGCGCCTCGACGTCCGCGACTGGCTCGCAACTCACTATGATCGCCGTGACGAGCACTGCCGCGACGGTAAGGCCAGCGCTCGACCCCCCTGAACGCCCATTGGCGCTAGGTTAAGCCCGGCAGTCTCCGTCATGCCCGTGCTCGTCACGGGCATCCACGTCGGGCCATCGCAGATAAGCTTCCGAATTGGCTAGTGAACCGCGACGTGGGTGGCCGGGACTGGGCCCGGCCATGACGGAAAACGCGGTTGATTACCCCAGAAAACCGCAATCCAGCGCCTATGCCCTGAACGCTTCAGCCCCTGACCAGCTTCAGCATCCGCTCGACATGGGCGATCGGCGTTTGCGGCAGGATGCCATGGCCGAGGTTGAACACATGGGCGCGGCCTTCGAAGCCGGAGAGCACCCGCGCCACCCCTTCCTCCAGGGCCCGGCCGCCGGCGATCAAGGCCAGCGGGTCGAGATTGCCCTGCAGCGCGAAGCGCGGAGGCAACATCGCCGCCACGGCGCGCGGCTCGACCGCCGTGTCGATGCCGATACAGGAGACGCCTTCGATGTGCGCGAACTTGCCCAGTTGCGTCGCCGCTCCGCGCGGAAAAGCGATGATCGGCGTCGACGGCGATTTTTCCTTCAGGCGGGCGACGATGCGCTCGACGGGTTTCACGCACCAGCGTTCGAATTCCTCCGGCGGCAGCACGCCGGACCAGGAATCGAAAATCTGTACCGCTTCCGCGCCCGCTTCGATCTGCCGCAGCAGATATTCGGCGGACGAATCGGCGAGCCTGTCGATCAGGCGCTGAAACAGCTCGCGCTCGCGATAGGCGAATATGCGCGCCGGCGCCTGATCGGGCGTGCCCTCGCCGGCGATCATGTAGCTCGCCACCGTCCACGGCGCGCCGCAGAAGCCGATCAGCGCGGTTTCCGGGCCGAGCGCGGCCTTGACCTGCGAAACGGTCTCGAACACCGGGGCGAGGCGCGACCAATCGGGCGTCTCGCGCAGTTTGAGGAAATCCGCTTCCGTGGCGATCGGCGGCAGTTTCGGCCCCTCGCCGGCCTCGAAACTCACACTCTGGCCGAGCGCGTCGGGCATGACGAGAATGTCGGAGAACAGGATGGCCGCGTCGAAACCGAAGCGGCGGATCGGTTGCAGCGTCGCTTCCACGGCCAGTCTGGGCGTGTAGCAGAAGTCGACGAACGACTTCGCCGTGGCGCGGATCTCGCGATATTCGGGCAGGTAGCGTCCCGCCTGTCGCATCAGCCAGATCGGGGGAACGCTCTGCCGCTCGCCGGCGAGCGCGGCGAGAAGGGGCTTTTTGGCCGAGGGGGCGGAGGCGGTCATTTCGCTTCGTCTATTCTGTCAGGAGAACGCGACAGACAAAAGCGTAACTTTGCCTGAAGCTCAAGCCCCGGCGCCGAGGAACGACCTCGGGCCCGGGGCGGGGAGCGCCGACTGCCGCCTATTCCGCCGCCTTCTTCATATCCGGATACGTACAACTGGCGGGTTCGGCGACGGGCTGCCGCAACGGAACGATTTGCGGCTCCTCGAAGGGCAGGTCCAGCGCCAACCAGACGTCGACGAGCGCTTCGACGAGATCCCTGACCTGGGCCTCGCTGTGACGCGGCGTCGGGGTGATACGGAGCCGTTCCTCGCCCTTGGCGACGGTGGGGTAGTTGATCGGCTGGATATAGATTTCGTGACGCTCCAGCAGCATCTCGCTCGCCGCGCGGCACTTGGCCGCGTCTCGCACCATCAACGGCACGATGTGCGAGGGATTGTGCAGCACCGGCAGTCCCGCCGCGCGTAGCGCATGCTTGACCAGCCGCGCCATGTGCTGATGGCGCTCGCGCTCCGCTTTCGATACCTTCAGGTGCCTCACCGCCGCCGCCGCGCTCGCCGCGACGCTCGGCGGGATCGTCGTGGTGAAGATGAATTGCGGCGCGTAGGAGCGCACCGCGTCGACGATCGCGGCGCTGGCGGCGATATAACCGCCCATCGCGCCAAAGCCCTTGGCGAGCGTGCCCTCGATCACGTCGATCTCGGCCATCAGGCCCTCGCGCTCGGCGACGCCGCCGCCACGCGGGCCGTACATGCCGACCGCGTGGACTTCGTCGATATAGATCATCGCGCCGTAACGCTTGGCGAGCGCGACGATTTCGGCGATCGGCGCGATGTCGCCGTCCATCGAATAGAGGCTTTCGAAGACCACCAGTTTGGCGCGTTCCCGGGGCTGCGCCGCCAGCAGCGCTTCGAGATGGGCGACGTCGTTATGCCGCCACACCTGCTTCTCGCAGCCCGCGCGCCGAACGCCCTCGATCATCGAATTGTGGTTGAGCGCGTCCGAAAGAATCAGGCAGTCCGGCAGCAGGCTGGCGATCGTCGAGATCGCGGCGAGATTGGAGATCCAGCCGGAAGTGAAGACCAGCGCGGCGGGCTTGCCGTGGAGATCGGCGAGTTCGGCTTCCAGGCGGACGATGGGGTGATGGGTGCCGGAAATGTTGCGCGTGCCGCCGGCGCCGACGCCATGGGCGCAGGCCGCCGCGACGCTCGCCGCAACGGTGGCGGGATGGCCGCCCATGCCGAGGTAATCGTTCGAGCACCAGACGGTGATTTCGCGCTTGTCGGAATCGTCGCCGCGCGGGCGCCACGTCGCGAACGGAAACCGCTGCGCGTCGCGCTCGAGATCGGCAAAGACGCGGTAGCGCTCCTCACGCTTCAGCACGTCGATCGCGGTTTCGAAACAGGCTCGGTAGTCCATCCTCAATTGCGCCTTTCTCACTTGGCCCGAAGCTATATAGGGTAACGCTTGCAGACTTGCCCCGCGCCGAGCGCGCTTTCTATGCCTGAACTCTCTTTCCCGGGCCAGTCCTCTTATCGGAGGAGCCCGCACGCGGATGCCCGCTCCGGCCGCGACAGGTTGGCGTGAAAACGTGAGTCTTCGATTGACGAAACGCAAACCCGGGGCGCGCAACGAAAAAAGTGCGCCGCCGTGGCAAATTGTCCTTGTCGCTCCGGCGTTTCCGAACCAGTTTGTGCCGCGAGTGGGGAGTGGTGGAAATGGGTCGGTTGCAGGGCAAGACGGCGATCGTCACGGGGGCGGGGAGCGGCATCGGGCGCGCCAGCGCCTTGCTGTTCGCGCGCGAAGGGGCGTGGGTGTTCGCGGTCGATCGCCAAACCGAGGGTCTCGAAGCGACGCTCGCGGCCGCCAACGCGGAAGGCCTGGAAATGACCGGCGAGGTCGCCGACGTCGGCGACGAGTCCGCGGTCAAGGGCTTCATCGCCCGCGCCGAGGATGGATTTGGCGGACTGGACGCGTTTTTCGCCAATGCGGGCGTCAGCGGCGGCCTCGTGCCGCTGTTCGAGCAGAGCGTCGAGCTTTGGCGCGACATTCTCAACGTCAATCTCCTCGGGCCGTTTCTGGCGATCAAACACGCGGCGCCGGGCATGGTGGCGCGGAAAAAAGGCTCGATCGTCCTCACCGCGTCCGTCGCCGGCCTGCGCGCCAATGCCGGCGGGCATCCCTACAGCGCCAGCAAGGCGGGCGTGATCAGCCTCGCGCAGACGGCCGCCAATGCGCTGCTCGGCACGGGCGTACGCGTCAACGCCATCTGTCCGGGCCTCATCGAGACCGGGATGACCAAGCCGATCTTCGACCGAGCCAGGGCTCACGGCTCCGAGAGCAAGGTGGGTCAGCTCAATCCGTTGCAGCGGGCGGGTCTGCCCGAGGAAATCGCCGCCATGGCGCTGTTCCTTGCCAGCGACGAATCCTCTTATGTCAACGGGCAGGCTTTCCCGGTCGACGGCGGCCTTTCGAGCACCCATCCGTTCGCCGGGCCCAGGTTCTGAGCCCGGCGTCGAGCCTTGTTTTCACGTCCAGTAGCGTCGGCTTGCCGATTGGGGTAAACATCGGTCGAGTGAGGGTCGGCTTCACGCCGTTTCGGGGAGGCGTAATCCGGTGGGTAACTTTTTTCGCCTTCGGGCGCTCGGCCTCGCCTTTGCCGCATCCGTCACTGCGCTGTCGGCGAATCCGGCGCTCGCTAGGACTTCCGTCGCGGACGGCGACGGCGGGGCCGCGTCGCAAACGGACCTTCCGCCCGTTCAGGTCGCCGCGGCCAAGCAGACCGGGGGACAGACCTACCGGGCCGCACCGCCGCCGCGACAACCCGATCACACATTGCCGCCGCCGGTCAATCCGGTTCCGGTAAATCCGGTTCCTGTCAATCCGGTTCCAAACGATCGGGTTCCTGTCGATTTCGGCGAGCCGGCGGCGACGGCGCCGCCGGACACCACGACATCATCGACTTCGGCGTCCTCGTCCGCCGCATCGGGGCGGACGTCCGGGCGGAGCGCGGCACGCAGTTTTCCGGTCGTGACCTTGCCGGCGGCGGGCGAATCGCGTTTCAAGCAGGATCAGGTCGTCGTCGCGATCCCCAAGAGCCTTTCGGCCGCGCGGATTGCGGGAATTTTGCGCCGCCACCATCTCACGGAGATCGACTCGTCGCCCGTCATGTTGAGCGGGGTTTCGTTTCATGTCTGGTCGTTCACCGACCATCGCACGGTCGCGAAGGTCGAGCGTGAACTTGCGCGCGAGGCTGGGCTCGAGGCTCTGCAGCCGAACTACATCTTCGCCCTCACGGAAGATCTTGCGGCCGCCTCCGCGACCGCCTCGACGCCTGGGCTCTACGCGCTGGACAAGTTGAGGGTAGCGGCGAGCCTCGACCTCGCCGTCGCCGAACCGATCAAGGTCGCTGTCGTCGACACCGCGATCGACGAAGCCCATCCGGACCTCGTCGGCGTCGTAGCGGCCCGGTTCGACGCCATTGGCGGCGGCAAGCCGCCCAACAGTCTCGATCACGGCACCGCGATGGCCGGCGCCATCGCCGCAAACGGGCAAGTGCGAGGCGTCGCGCCGAACGTGCGCGTCCTTTCGGCGCGAGCGTTCGATACGGATGGCTCCGGCGGCGCGCTGGGCTCCTCCGAGACGATCATAAAAGCGATCGACTGGGCCCTGCGTTCCGGCGCGCGGGTCATCAACATGAGTTTCGCCGGACCCAAGGATCCGGCGTTGCACGAGACTCTCGCGTCTGCCGCGAAGAGGGGCGTGGTGCTGATTGCCGCGATCGGCAACGCGGGGCCGAAATCGCCGCCGCTCTATCCCGGCGCGGACGACAATGTCATCGCCATCACCGCGACCGACGCCGACGACCACATCTTCGCGATGGCGAATGTCGGCGCTTATGTCGCCGTGGCCGCGCCCGGCGTGGATGTGTTGCTGCCGGCGCCCAATGGCGGCTACTCGCTGGAAACCGGCACTTCGGTTTCGGCCGCGCTCGCCTCCGGCGTCGTGGCGCTGGCGTTGGAGCGAAAGCCGCGCGCGACCCTTCAAGACGTGAGGAGATGGCTGGCCGCCGGCGCCCGGCGTCCGGCGCTCGCCATCGACAAGGCGCTGATCGGCGCCGGCGTCATCGACGCCACGGCGACGATGCGCGCGGTCGGCGGCGAAGGCGTGGCCGGGCGCTGACGGCGGCCCTGCCGTCCCCGCGTTCGGCTCAGCCACCCGAGCCGGCGGGCAAAGCCATCTTGACGATTCCGCTGGCGCGCAATCTGGCGAACAGCGCGTCGAGCCCGGCCTTGTCGAGCGGCGTGGCGCCGAACCGGATCTTGTAGAACCCACCGCGCGGCCCTTCGACGATCGTCCCTTGGGTCGCGGTCAGCAGAGCGCCAACCTGATCGAGCCGGGTTTCGGGCGCGAAGGCGACCAAGGCCTG
>Ga0302320_10017794_pt1 | contig 14396 bp, 13 predicted proteins | sample Bog_T0_3_FD_202130 | JGI IMG/M metagenome (GOLD analysis project Ga0302320, IMG submission 202130) | Peat permafrost microbial communities from Stordalen Mire near Abisko, Sweden - Bog_T0_3 | ecosystem: Environmental > Terrestrial > Soil > Wetlands > Peat | place: Sweden: Abisko, Stordalen Mire...
CGCCTCTTCGACTGCGATCTCGTCGAAGGGGTTCATCGACATCTTGACATTGGCGAGTTCAACGCCCGAACCGTCCGATTTGATGCGGATCTTGACGTTGTAGTCCACCACCCGTTTGACGGGCACGAGTATTTTCATGTCCCTCGAATCTCCACGTCGGTTCTGCAGCGCTTTGGCGCCGCAAAAACATGGGGGAACCCCTAATCTCGACATCGGGGCGAGTCAACGCGACGCCCCTCGGCTTGGCGACCTAATATCGACTAATGTATGCGATGTCGGGAGAGCGTGGATGCGGCCCGCCAACGCCCGGAGCATGCGGCATCCGCGCCGCCGAACTCTTACGCGGGTCGCGTCGCGACCATCGGCAGCGCGGACGCCGCCGCTCCCCAATCAGACCCGGCTCCCCAAGCAGACCAGACCGTCACTTCGTGCTGGCGGTCTCCGGCTCTTTGGGCGGGGGATTGCCGTGGAGCAGGTTCACCGCGGCGATGAGCTGGGTGTCTTTGGTCACATCGGGCGGGACGTAGGCGTCGGACCCGGTCTTCTCGTCGTCGCCGTTCTTCAGATGGCCGGTCAGCGAGGCCTCGCCGCGGCTGGCGACCTTGCCTTTCAGGTCGTCGGGAATGTTCTCCAGCACCCGATAGTCGGGGACGATGCCCTTGGCCTGGATCGAGCGGCCCGAGGGTGTGTAGTAGCGCGCCGTCGTCAGCTTCAAGGCGCCGTTATCGCCGAGCGGCAGCACGGTCTGCACCGAGCCCTTGCCGAACGAACGCGTGCCGATCAGCGACGCCCGATGCAGGTCCTGCAAGGCGCCGGCGACGATTTCGGAAGCCGAGGCCGAGCCGCCGTTGATCAGCACCACGACCGGCTTGCCTTCGGAGAGGTCGAAGCCGGGCCGCGCCGAATAGGTCTGGGTCTGGTCGGCGTAACGGCCGCGGGTCGAGACGATATCGCCGTCCTCGACGAAGGCGTTGGCGATCTCGATCGACTGGGTGAGCAGGCCGCCCGGGTTGTTGCGCAGATCGACGATGTAGCCCTTGAGCGCTCCGGCGCCGGGGCCGGTCTTGAATTTGGCGAGCGCCGCCCGCACCGAATCGTAGGCCTGCTGATTGAACTGGGTGATGCGGATATAGCCGACGTCGCCGCCCTCGATGCGCGAACGCACGGGTTGCACGTGGATGATCTCGCGCACGATCGTGAACACCTTGGCGTCATGATTGGCGCCGCGTTGGACGGTGAGCCGCACCGGAGTATTGGCGGGCCCGCGCATGCGGTCGACCGCCTCTTTGAGGCTGAGGCCCTGCACGTCGGTGTCGTCGATTTTGACGATGACGTCGTTGGCGAGCATGCCGATGCGCGCGGCGGGCGTGTCGTCGATGGGAGAGACGACTTTGACGAAGCCGCTCTCCTGCATCACTTCCAACCCCAGGCCGCCGAATTCCTCGCCCTTCATCGTGGTCTGGAATTCGCCGAGCTGTTTGGGGTCGAGATAGTTGGAATGCGGATCGAGTGCGGCGAGCATGCTGTTGATGCCGGCCTCGTTGATCTTCGTCACGTCGGGCTCGTCGACGAAGTCGTCGCGCGACAACGCCGCGTCCATCACGCGCTTGTAGAGCGCGACGCCCTTGACGCCGGTGGCGCCCTTGGCCGCGAGCGAGACGCCGCCCAGGCCGACGCCGACGAGCGCGCCGAGGGTGAGATAGAGGGCGGCGCGGGCCATCGCGCGGGGACCTTTCCTGGAAATCTCAGTTCGGCTTCGCTTCGGGCGAAGCGGCGGGTTTGGCTTCCGGCGAAGCCGCCGGCTTGGGCGCTTCCGCCTCCGCATGCTTGACACCGTGCAGCAGATCGACCGCGGCGATGAGCTGCTTGTCGTTCTTCGGATCGGGCGGCACATAGGCCTGCGATCCCGTCTTCTCGTCGTCGCCGTTCTTCAGATGACCCTTGAGCGACGCTTCGCCCTTGGTGTCATCCTTGCCCTTCAAGTCGTCGGGCACGTCTTCGAGGATGGTGACGTCGGGGTCGATGCCCTTGGCCTGGATCGAGCGGCCGGACGGGGTGTAGTAGCGCGCCGTGGTCAGGCGCAGCGCGCCGTCCTCGCCCAACGGCATGATGGTCTGCACGGAGCCCTTGCCGAACGAGCGCGTGCCGATCAGCGTCGCGCGCTTGTGGTCCTGCAACGCGCCCGAGACGATTTCCGAGGCCGAGGCCGAGCCGCCGTTGATCAGCACCACGACAGGCTTGCCGCTTGAGAGGTCGCCGCCGGGACGGGCCGAGAAACGCTGCGCGTCCTCGGGGTTGCGGCCTCGCGTGGAAACGATCTCGCCCTTGTCGATGAAGGCGTTGACCACTTCGATCGACTGGTCGAGCAGCCCACCGGGATTGTTGCGCAGATCGAGGATGTACCCCTTGAACTTGTCGCCGGGGATGCTGGTCTTGAACTTCTCCATCGCTGCGCGCAGGCCGTCGGCCGTCTGCTCGGTAAACTGGGTGATGCGCACATAGCCGATGTCGTCGGCCTCGACATGCGAGCGCACCGACTGCACCTTGATCTCGGCGCGCACGATCGTGAAATCGATCGGGTCCTTGGCGCCCTTGCGCACGATCTTGAGCTTGACCGGCGAATTGACGGCGCCGCGCATCTTGTCGACCGCCTGGTCGAGCGTGAAGCCCTGAATGCTCTCGTCGTCGATGGCGATGATCATGTCGCCGGAGAGGATGCCGGCCTTGGCGGCGGGCGTGTCGTCGATGGGCGAGACGACCTTGACGACGCCCTCCTCCTGCGTCACCTCGATGCCGAGACCGCCGAACTCGCCTTTGGTCTGCACCTGCATGTCGCCATAGGCCTTGCGGTCCATATAGCTCGAATGCGGGTCGAGCGACGACAGCATGCCGTTGATCGCCGCCTCGACGAGTTTCGCCTCGTCCGGTTTCTCGACGTAATCGTTGCGGATCTTCTCGAACACGTCGCCGAACAGGTTCAACTGCCGATAGGTGTCGGCGACGGCGGCATAAGCGCTCGGCGCGACGAACTGGAGCGCCGTCGGGGCCGCAACCGTCAGGCCTACGCCCATAGCCGCACCCAACGCCAGATAGGAAACTTTGCGAATCATCCGTGCGCCTTCTCGATTACGTTCTTCGCCCACCACGGCCCCGGGTCGATCGCCGTCTCATTCTTTCGTAGTTCGATATAGAGAACGGGTTGCGCGGCGCCAATAGCGGCGGCCGTCGCCGTTCTCGCCGATCCATCGCCCATCGCCGCCACGGCTTCGCCGGCCAGAACGAACTGCCCGACCGACACGTTGATTCTCTCCATGCCGGCCAACACCATATAGTAGCCGTCGCCGGCGTTCAGGATCAAGAGTTGTCCGTAAGTCCGATAAAGTCCGGCATAGACGACCCAGCCGTCGATCGGCGTCGAAACCGTCGCCTTGGGCGGGGTCGCGATGGATAATCCTTTCTCGGCGCCGCCGTAATCGTCGGCCGCGCCGAAACTCTTCAATACCGCGCCGACGACCGGAAGCGCCAGCGTCCCTTTGGCTTCGGCGAAGGCGACGGCGGGTTTCAGCCGCGACGGATCGTTCTTGCCGACGCCCAGAATCGCCGCCGCCGCGGCGGCTTCCGCGCCCGCCTTGGCGCCGGGAATCGAGGTCTCCATGCGCGCGATCAAATCTTTGAGCGTGAGCGCCTGATTCGCCAGCTCGCTCGCCCGCTCGCGTTCGGCCTGCAGCGCGGTTTGCGCCTGGTCGAGCGACTGCTGGCGCGCGACGACGAGATCGGCGAGCTTTTCTTTGTCGAGCGCGAGCGCGCGCGCGGAGGCGTCGAGGTCGTCGCGCTCCCTGCCGATGCCCGCCTTGACCGCTTCCAGCTTCTGCAAATCGCGCGTCTGCGCCAGCGCCTGCGCTTGCATGTCGCCGGTCATGCTGGAAATGACGATCGCCGCGCGCACCGCCTCGATCATGTCGTCGGGCTTGACCAGAATGGCGGGCGGCGGGTTCTCGCCCATTCGCTCCAGCGCCCCCAGCACGTCGGCGATCGAGTCGCGGCGCTCTTCCAGCGCGTGATTGAGCGCCAGCGCCTGCTCGGAGAGCTTGTCCAGCCGCGCCCCGGCGTCCGCCCGCTTGCCCTCGGCGTCCTGCACTTTTGCCGTGGTCTCGATCAGCGCTTGATTGAGCCTGACATGGTCGAGCCTGATCGCCTCTACGTCGGCCTCGATCTTGCGCCGCTGCTCCTCGGAGGCTTTCAGCGTATCCTGCACCCCGCGCAACTCGGTCGCCTTGCCGGCCAGCGCGTCCGCCGGCGTCTGCGCGCGCGCCGACGGGCTCGCAAGAAGCGCGAGCGTGCAGAATAGAGCTGAACCGAGCCCCCGAATCGCCATGCCCCCTATTAAACGCGAGATTAGCGCGAGGACACGGTTTTCCTGAGGCGGATTGAGGGCGGGCGAATTCCCTTCTCCCGCTCCTTCGACAGGCTCAGAGTGCGGGCGTTGAGGCGACTCGACGGCTCGTTGAAGAGGCGTTGGCGCCGACCATCGCGCAGTCGCCAGCAATTCCGTAAGCCATTCATTGACATATGTCCACTGTTGACTTACAATTCTGTATGATCCAATCCTTCAAAAACAAAGGGTTGCAACGTTTCGCGGAAAAAGGCGATCCGTCGAAACTCAGCGTTGAGAACCAGGATCGGGTCTTGCGCCTGCTGCGCCGTTTGGCTGTTGCGACCTCGCCGGAAGAAATGAATGCGCCCGGCCTGTTCTTTCACGCCCTCACCGGCGACCAGCGGGGCCGATTCTCTGTTCGAGTGTCCGGGAACTGGCGCCTCACATTCGCTTTCGACGGCGAGGACGCCATCGACCGGACTTGGAGGACTACCACTGATGAGAGCCGATCCGCTGGCCGGTCTGCGGCCGATGCATCCTGGCGAAATGCTGCGCGAGGATATTCTCCCGGCTCTCGGGCGGTCGAAGGCGGAAATCGCGCGGTTGCTCGGCGTTTCGCGCCAGACCCTGTATGATATTCTCGACGAAAAGAAGCCCGTCACCGTGAACATGGCGCTGCGGCTTGGTAAGCTATGTGGCGACGGCCCCCGCATCTGGCTCGCCATGCAGCAGGCCTACGACATGCAGATCGCCGAACGCGAGATGAGGACGGAAATCGAGAAGATTCCGACGCTGCACGCGGCGTAAGGCTATCGGCCCCCTGCAGCTGCCCGTTCGTGGCTCTTGCCGACGGGCAAACCTGACGAATCTACTCTGCGAACACTTCGTAGGATACACTCCGAGATCGCAGATATGCGCGCCATGCTGGCAATAAACGCCGACATCGCCAACATCCGTTCCAGCTACCAGTCAGAGTTTGCCGTCTCGCAAGTCGCAGACGGGTTATCAGAAATAGATTTACAGAAATCATGAACAGTTAATTTAGTTTTGTTGTTGAGACTTTTAAGTTCATTTTGCCAAAACTCTAATCTTCACGTCGACATTTCAACATAAATGTTCGATTCTTTGTCGAGTTATTTGATAAAATTATTCAACCAAAAATTGCCGGTAATATATAGACCAAATAAATACGGATCAGAAATTGTCGACCCACTAATATTCACTCTTTGTTCACCATCGACGCAGAGCCAAAATTGTCTAATTGCATCTGGAGTACCGATTGTATCTGGGGTGCTGTATTTTTCTACGCAGCGTATAGCATCGCCGTGCCCACGCTTAATCTCCGACATCACCGTTGGGGTTCGCGACACGGGAGCACTGAGATCTACGTTTTGAGCAAGAGCGGGCGCCAACACCGGCGAAGGTGAGGAAAGATGCCAAACGAATGCGCAGCAACTGGCGACCCTCCGAAAGATGGATCGAGTTACCACGAGACATAGGACCGGCGTAAACCCTCCCGTCGCGAGGTGATCCCACGACTCGTTGAGATGCCGTTGCGGAGAATTCCCGAGGCTGAATAAACTTACACATTTTTATTGATTGCGCTATTAAACGTGTGTATGTTATTTCTATGACGCTCGAATGGGACGACGCGAAACGAAATACGACGCTTGCGGAACGCGGGCTCGACTTCGCGGATGTTGCCTCGGTCGATTGGGCAGAGGCGCTAACCGCAAAAGATATGCGCGCCGACTACGCGGAGACGCGTTTTGTTACGATGGCGCCAATCCATGGGCGGCTTTGCGTTTTCGCATGGTGCTGGCGGGGCGCCGCCATACGCGTCATCAGCCTTCGAAAGGCCAACGACAGAGAAAGGAAACGTTATGCCGAAGCCCTTCATCTCCCCTGACGGCGAAGTCAGGGAGTTGGATCGAGACTTTTTCGCGCAAGCCAAGCGTGGGCGCCCTCCGTTGTCTGAAGCCGTCAAGAAGCGCCGCGTCAATCTGATGCTCGACCCCGACATTGCCGCGCGCCTCCACGACGTCGACAATGCCAGCGCCCTCGTCAACAGCCTCCTTCGCGAAAAGTTCGGTATGTAGCAGCACGGCGGATCGAAAGAGATCGGCAAGGGGCTCTGGCAGACGATCCTGGAGCAGCTCGACATCAAGGAATGACCATGCGCTACGCCGTCACCCTCGCGCCAGACGACAATGGAACGCTGTTTGTCACCGTTCCCGACATACCGCAGGCGGTCACCTTTGGCGACGACCGGGAAGACGCGCTGGCGCGCGCCGTCGACGCCATAGACACTGCGCTCATCGGGGCCATCGAAGCGCGGGAACCGAACCCCATGCCGCGCGCCGAAGGGCAGCACAGTGTGCCGCTCCCCGCCCTGTCAGTCGCCAAACTCGGGCTTTATGAGGCGATGCGCGCGGAGGGAATCGGCAAGGCCGCGCTGGCGCGCCGGTTGGGTGTCGCCCTGCCGCAGATCGACAGGCTCCTCGACCTGCGCCATCACTCGCGAATGGACGCCTTGGAGCGAGCGCTGGCAGCCATCGGCCGGTCCCTGACTGTCACCGTCTAGGCGGCGTAAGGCAATCCGCCCCTACGACCGCCCGTTTGGGAAAGCCGCGTCGAGGCATCGCGCCATCGCCCCCTAGCAATACTCACAAATTCCTGTATAAGCCGCCGACCCGCGTCCTTGCCCAACAAGGCCGGATTCCGACCGACCTGGACGACATCCCGGCTCGGCCGTCCTCAAACTCTAAGGAAAATCCGATGTCGATCACTGCCGAGCGCAAGGCGCTGCTCATTCGCGATTACGCTCTCAAGGCCGGGGATACGGGTTCGCCCGAGGTCCAGGTGGCCATTCTGACCGAGCGTATCACTAACCTGACCCAGCATTTCAAGAGCCACGTGAAGGACAACCATTCGCGTCGCGGTCTGTTGAAGATGGTGTCGCAGCGCCGCACCCTGCTCGACTACGTCAAGCGTAACGACGAAGCCCGCTACAAGTCGCTCATCGAGCGTCTGGGCATCCGCCGCTAATCAACCCTCGCACGGCGCCCCACCGGCGCCGTGCGATTATGCAACCGTCGTGTATGCGAAAGCGCGTCATGGCAGGATTGCCAGGGGCTGGCGTGACCAGCCCCTCGCCGTCTTGCCGATGGCGGCTCGTGTTCGAGGCCGAGTATGGCCGAAAGCTTTCGCATCCCGACGCCTCCCGAAGGGATGATCCTAAATGTTCGATATTCAACGCGAAAAACTAGATTGGTGCGGGCGCGAGCTCACTCTGGAGACCGGCCGCATCGCGCGGCAGGCTGACGGCGCGGTGCTGGCGACCTGGGGCGAGACGACTGTGCTCGCCACCGTCGTGGCGGCTAAGACGCCCAAGGCGGGCATCGACTTCTTCCCCCTCACCGTCCACTACCAGGAGAAGGCGTTCGCCGCGGGCCGCATCCCCGGCGGCTTCCTCAAGCGCGAAGGGCGCCCGTCCGACTTCGAGACGTTGACCTCGCGCCTCATCGACCGCCCGATCCGCCCGCTGTTCCCGGACGGGTTCCGCTGCGAGACGCAAGTGATCGCGACCGTGCTGAGCCACGATCTGGAGAGCGATTCCGCTGTTCTCGCCCTGGTTGCCGCCTCCGCGGCGCTGACGCTCTCGGGCGTGCCGTTCATGGGTCCGATCGGCGCCGCCCGCGTCGGCTACATCAAGGACGAGATCAAGGTTAACCCGACTCTCGAAGAGATGAAGGATTCGGCGCTCGACCTCGTTGTCGCCGGCACTCAGGACGCGGTGCTGATGGTCGAATCCGAGGCCAAGGAGCTTTCCGAAGAGACGATGCTGGCCGCCGTGATGGCCGGCCACGCCGCGTTCCAGCCGGTGATCGAGGCGATCATCCGCCTCGCCGAGAAGGCCGCCAAGGAGCCGCGCGATCTCGTCGTGGTCGACCATTCCGCGGTCGAGAAGGCGGTGCTCGACATCATCGAGGCCGATCTGCGCGCCGCCTATTCGATCACCCAGAAGCAGGACCGTTACAAGGCGGTGGACGCCGCGCGCGCCAAGGTCGTGGCCGAGCTGTGCCCGAAGGAAGGCGAGGCGAAATTCCCGGCCGAAGCGGTGGGGGTTGCCTTCCACGATCTGCAGGCCAAGGTCGTTCGCTGGAACATCCTCGACCACAGCCGACGCATCGACGGCCGCGATCTGACGACGGTTCGCCAGATCGTCGCCCAGGTCGGCATCTTGCCGCGCACCCACGGCTCGGCTTTGTTCACCCGCGGCGAGACGCAGGCGCTTGTGGTGGCGACGCTCGGCACCGGCGAGGACGAGCAGTTCATCGACGCGCTGGAAGGCACCTACAAGGAGCGCTTCCTGTTGCACTACAACTTCCCTCCCTATTCGGTGGGCGAGACGGGCCGCATGGGTTCGCCCGGTCGGCGCGAAATCGGCCACGGCAAGCTCGCTTGGCGCGCGGTTCATCCGATGCTGCCCCCGCCCTCGGAGTTCCCCTACACGCTGCGCGTCGTCTCCGAGATCACCGAGTCCAACGGTTCGTCGTCGATGGCGTCGGTCTGCGGCGCTTCGCTGGCGCTGATGGACGCGGGCGTGCCGCTGAAGCGGCCGATCGCGGGCATCGCCATGGGCCTCATCCTCGAGGGCGAGCGCTTTGCGGTGCTCTCCGACATCCTCGGCGACGAGGACCATCTCGGCGACATGGACTTCAAGGTGGCCGGCACCACCCACGGCGTCACCTCGCTGCAGATGGACATCAAGATCACCGGCATCACCGAGGGGATCATGAAGGTCGCGCTCGCTCAGGCGCAGCAGGGCCGCTTGCATATCCTGGGCGAAATGGCCCAGGCGATCTCCGGCGCCCGCGCGGAACTGGGCGAGTTCGCCCCGCGCATCGAGACGATGAAGATCCCGACCGACAAGATCCGCGAGGTGATCGGCACCGGCGGCAAGGTGATCCGCGAGATCGTCGAGAAGACCGGCGCCAAGATCAACATCGAGGACGACGGCACGGTCAAGATCGCCTCCAGCGACGGCGCCAAGATCAAGGCCGCCATCAACTGGATCAAGTCGATCGCATCGGAGCCGGAAGTCGGGCTGATCTACGACGGCACCGTGGTCAAGACGATGGAGTTCGGCGCCTTCGTCAACTTCTTCGGCTCGAAGGACGGCCTCGTCCACATCTCCCAGCTCGCCAAGGGTCGCGTCAACAAGACGACCGACGTCATCAAGGAAGGCGACAAGGTCAAGGTCAAGCTGATGGGCTTTGACGATCGCGGCAAGGTCAAGCTGTCGATGCGCGTCGTCGATCAGCAGACCGGCGAAGACCTGGAGAAGAAGGAAGCCGCCGAAAAGGCCGCCGCCATCGCCTCGGGCGTGCAGCCCTTGGGCGAATAATCGCCACAAAAAAGCCGGAACCTGTCAGGGCGGCGCCGCATCGGCGCCGCCCTTTTTTTGTCTATTGCGGAGCGAGGCCCCCGTTAACTCGACCCGCTGTCGGGAAGAGGCGTTTACGGCGCTTTAAACCCATGAGGCCGATGGTCCCCCCATCGGTGCAAGCCAAGAGTCGGTTCCCCCATGCAAGTCAGTTATTCCCGTACGCTCCCCAGTGATCGCGCTCATTCCTCGCTCGGCCGCCTCAAGGCGATGACCGGTTGGCGCTCGGCGGAGGCGCCGGTGACCGATTTCGATCGCGAAAGCGCGCTGCGCGCCCTGGTTCGCGAGGCTGAGGATTTTGGCGCCGACGCGCTCATCGCCGTTTCCTACTCCGAGGAAGTCGTCCAGGGCGCCGAGATCGGCGCCGCGCCGCTGCGCCGGATCGTCGCGACGGGCGAAGCGGTGCGTTACCGAATGGCTGCGTAATATCCGCGTTTTCTAACGTTCGTGATCAGCCTCGCTTCACCCCGGACTGCTAAGAGTGTGGGCGATGGTGATCCGTATTATCTATATTCCCCCTAAGGTCGAAACGGCGGGCGTCGCGCGCGCCCGCTCCGACACCGGGCTGTCGCGCGCCGCCGCCGACGACCGGCGGATGGATCAGCGTTACGCCTGCCAATATTCGGCGCGCGTGAGCAGTTCCGACCGTATCATTTCGACAGCGTGCCGCATCATCAATATCTCGGCGACGGGCGCCAAGGTCGAGGTGATGTATCCGCGGCGCGGGCCATCGACGGTCTTCCTGCTCGATCAGGTCAACCACGAGGTTTACGAGTGCGAGGTGCGCTGGCGCACCGACGAATTCATCGGCGTGCGCTTCCTCGATGTGCTCGGGCCGTCGCGGCGGCGAAGATTTTTTGCGGGAGGCGCGGTGCCGATCAAGACAACCGCGCACCAGATCATCCAGCTCGATCACCCGCCCAGAGAAAATGTCAAGCCGGGACCGCCGCCGGGTCGCTTGCCCGTCAGCGCGTCTCCGACGCTGGCGAGCGAGACCCCCGCGCCGCCGGCCCCGCGCCCGCGCGATTGATTCGGGAGCGCCAGCGCTACTGCAACTTGGCGACGACGACGAGGCGCTTGACCTCGCCGTTCTGATAGGCGGCCAGGAACGCTTCGTAATCCTCGATCGACACGCAGCCGTTGGAATCGCCGCCGGGGCCGAGCATGTAGGGATGCACGAGCAAGCCCTCGCGCCCGAATTGCGTGCCGCTATCGGTCGGCTTCATGCGCAACGCCTGCACGCCATGGAACAGAGATTCGCGCGGCGCCAGTTCGTAGGTGGCCGGCGGCGTGGCGCCGCGGGCGTGGACGTCGACATGTTTGGGGTCGTCGATCAGATCGCCGTAGCCGGAATGGGCCTCGAGTTTCTTGCCGCTGGGCAGGTACACCGCGCGCGCCTGGATGTCGTAGACGGCGGTGAATTTGTCGTAATGCGACAGCGCCATCTTCGTCGAATCGATGAACGGGTTGCGCGGGAACGGCGATTCGGTGTTGGCGTAGGCGACGACGGTCGAGTCGGACTTCGGCGCGCCAAAGATTTTTTCGAAAATCGTGTGCTCGGGGGCCGCGGGTCCTTGCGGTTCGGCGTTGGCGCTGCGCGTCGGCGTGGGCTACGGCTTGGCGGGGGCTTCCGCGAGGTCGGTCGGACGGCGCGGGGGCAGCGGAATGCTCGCAACCTCCGGGGGCTCTGGGGTCGCCGCCGCCTCAAGTCGCAATTGCAGGAGCGGGCTGGCGCGCGCGTCGAGTCGCGACGGCCCGATCGCGAAATTCGCGCCGCGGAGGTCGCCGAACGTATTTCGCACCGCCAGCCGCCCCGTCGGCGCAGCGGCGAGCGCGGCTTTTGCCTCGTCGACCGGCGCCGCCAGCGCGGGCGAGGGGGCGCTCAGTCGCGCCAGCGCGGGCGGCGGCGGGCCCGCGTCGAGGCCCGGTTCGGCCAGCGTCCCGTAAAGCGAGGGGCGTTCGGAAAGTGCGGCGCGCAGGGACGGCGAGGGAGTGAAGGCGACGTGATCGGGCAGGGCGATGGGGCGCAACTGGAATGTCCAGACGGCCAGCAGCGCGCAAGTGGCCAACGCCGCCGCGCCCGGCGCGACCAGCGATTGTACGGCTCGAATTTGGCGGCGCTCCGTGAAGGCTGCCCCCTCCGTCCCCGCGACGGTCATTTCCATTTTCCGCCCATCTGACTCCCCGGTTCAGCGCTCGTCTTACTCCGGGGGTCTTTAGGCTAAATTAACGCAGTTTTGCGGCGGAGGGAAGATAACTCGCGCTTCGGGCTTGCGTCAAACTGGCTCAACGGCTTGCCCCTGAACGAAGTCTTACCTATACGCGTCTCAAAGGGGTTCGGGAGTCCGCGAACGGGGGCGCGGACCAGTTACAACCTGGGCCTGTGGGTTTTGAAATTGAGGGCTGGTTTTTGATGCGCGCGCCAGGCGGACCGCGACTGTTGCTGCGACGGCTCCGCGAAGTCATGGCGGAGCCGATCGCTGCGCAGGCGCGTCTGGACCGCATCGTCGTCCTCATCGCTTCCAATATGGTCGCGGAAGTGTGCTCGTTGTATGTGGCGCGCGCCGACGGGCCGCTGGAATTGTTCGCCACCGAAGGCCTCAACCGCGAAGCCGTCCATTTGACGACGATGCGTCCAGGCGAAGGCCTCGTCGGCCTGATCGCCGGCACCGCCGAGCCGCTCGCGCTCTCCGACGCGCAAAACCACCCCGCCTTCTCCTACAAGCCGGAGACCGGCGAAGAGATCTACCAATCCTTCCTCGGCGTTCCCGTGCTGCGCGGCGGCGCCACGCTCGGCGTGCTCGTGGTGCAGAACCGGGCGCGGCGCACCTATTCGGAAGAGGAAATCGAGGCGCTGCAGACGACGGCGATGCTGCTCGCCGAGATGATCGCCTCGGGCGAATTGCAGGCGCTCGCGGGACAGCCGGCGCCCATCGCGTTGCGCCGTCCGACCTCGATCAAGGGCCAGGGGATCGCCGAGGGACTGGGGCTCGGCCACGCGGTGCTGCATCAGCCGCGCGTGGTCGTGTCGAAGATCGTCGCCGACGACGTCAACGCCGAATTGCAGCGCCTGGAGACCGCGATCGAGGCGATGCGCGCCTCCGTCGACGAGATGATCGACCGCAGCGACGACGGTGCGCAGGGCGAGCACCGCGACGTGCTCGAAGCCTTCCGCATGATCGCCCACGATCGCGGCTGGCTGCGCCGGCTGCGCGAGGCGGTCGGCACCGGCCTGACCGCCGAAGCCGCCGTCGAGCGGGTTCAAAACGACGCGCGCGCGAAACTGCAACGTCAGACCGATCCTTATCTGCGCGACCGGCTGCACGACCTCACCGACATCGCCAACCGGCTGTTGCATCAGCTCGCCGGCCAGAGTTTGGTGTTGCTGCCCACCGAATTGCCGGAGAACGCGATCCTCGTCGCGCGCTCGATGAGCCCGGCGGCGCTGCTCGACTACGACCGGTCGCGGTTGCGCGGTCTGGTGCTCGAAGAAGCCGGCGCCGCCTCGCATGTCGCCATTGTCGCTCGCGCCCTGGGCATACCCGCGGTCAGCGACATCAGGGACATTACCGAAATCGTCGAGCACGGCGACGCGATCATCGTCGACGGGCTGACGGGCGAGGTGCATCTGCGCCCGCCGGCCGATCTCGAACTGTCGTATGGCGAGAAGGCGCGGATGCGCGCGCGTAAGCGCGACCAATATCGCGCGCTGCGCGACGTGCCCTCGATGACGCTCGACGGCGTGCGCATCGGCCTGCACATGAACGCCGGCCTCATCATCGATATGCCGCATCTCGAGGAAACCGGCGCGGATTCGGTGGGGCTGTTCCGCACCGAATTGCAATTCATGCTCGCCCCGCGGTTTCCGCGCCCCACCGACCAGGAGCGGCTCTACGCTCAGGTGCTCGACGCGGCGGGCGAGCGCGCCGTGACCTTCCGCACCCTCGATATCGGCGGCGACAAGGCCTTGCCTTACATGAAGGGCGTCGAGGAAGAGAATCCGGCGCTCGGCTGGCGCGCGGTGCGCATGTCGCTCGACAAGCCCGCGCTGCTGCGGATGCAGTTGCGCGCGATGATTCGCGCCGCGGCGGGCCGCGATCTGCGCGTGATGCTGCCGATGGTGTCGACGGTCGACGAATTTACGCGCGGTCGCCAGTGGTTGGACCGCGAACTCGCGCATCTCAGCCGAATCGGCTACGCGCCGCCCAATTCGGTGAAGCTCGGGGTGATGATCGAAGTGCCTGCGTTGCTTTGGCAGCTCGACGAACTCGCGGTTCACGCCGACTTCCTCTCCGTCGGCTCCAACGATCTGATGCAATATCTGTTCGCCGCCGACCGCGACAACAAGCGCGTCGCCTTCCGCTTCGATCCGTTGTCCCCCGCTTTCCTGCGGGCGCTGAAACTCATCGCCGACGCCGGCCAGCGCAGCGGCAAGCCGGTCGCGCTGTGCGGCGAGATCGGCGGCCGCACGCTGGAGGCGATGACGCTGATCGCCCTCGGTTTCCGCCACCTGTCGATGTCGGCGACGTCGATCGGACCGGTCAAGGCGATGACGCTGTCGACGAATATCGC
>Ga0302320_10017799_pt1 | contig 14394 bp, 13 predicted proteins | sample Bog_T0_3_FD_202130 | JGI IMG/M metagenome (GOLD analysis project Ga0302320, IMG submission 202130) | Peat permafrost microbial communities from Stordalen Mire near Abisko, Sweden - Bog_T0_3 | ecosystem: Environmental > Terrestrial > Soil > Wetlands > Peat | place: Sweden: Abisko, Stordalen Mire...
TGGGGCTACTTGCGGAGTCGATAGAGTAAAGGGCGTTGATTGTGTCACTACCAATCGCCAGCGTGCCGATGGGAATGTTGAAGGTTGCAGTTCCGCTAACAAGATTGGCCAACGCCGATTGGTACGTGCCGCTGCTTAGAAACACCGAACCAGTGGGCGTCGGATTGCCGGCGCCACCGGAGACGGTGACACTAACTCCGAGAGGTTGGTTCGAGGTAATGCTGGAGGGCGTAAGAGTTAAGCTTACCGTCGGTGTTGCTTTTGCAACAACCACTGTACTCGATCCGGACGCTGAGACATACGTGGAAGAACTCGGTGTATCCGGTGTGTAAGTGACCGTGAGATTGTCTGTAAATGTCGCCAATGCTGCGGCGGGCACGTTGATGGTGGCGCTGCCGCCAACTAGGCTGGTCGCCGCCGAGGTGTAGCCACCGCCGGTCAATTGCACTGTTCCAGTAGGCGTTGGATTGCTGCCGCCGCCGCTTACATTCACCAAAACCGAAAGCGCCTGTACAGTCGTGATGCTGGAGGAGGACGGAGTGACGGTTACAGCCGGAGTTAGCTTTGTCACAGTGACGGTATTCGATCCGGATCCGGAGTTATAGGTTGAAGAACTTGCCGCGTCCGGCGTGTAATTGACGGCGAGCGTATCCGTACCCGCCGCCAGCGATCCGGCAGGAACATTGATGGTCGCGCCGCCGCTGGCGAGGGTGGTTGCCGCGGATGTGTAACTGCCGCTGGTGAGTATCACTGACCCGGTCGGCGTTGGGTTGCCGCTACCTCCGCCGACTGCGATAGTTACCGCAACGCCTTGCGCGATGGTGATGGTGGAGGGTGATGGCGTGACCGTGACGCTCGAAGGAAGTTTTCCCACGGTGACCGTGTTCGATCCGGATCCGGGCGTAAACAACGGGGAACTGGTGGCATCGGGAGTATAGGCGGCGGTTAGTGTGTCCGTCGCTGTTGCAAGCGCCCCTGCGGGAATGTTGATGGTGGCGACGCCGCTCACCAGAGCCGTTGACGCCGACGAGTAACTACCGCTGCTCAGGACGACGGAGCCGGTCCCCGTCGTGCTACCGGCTCCGCCGTAGACTTGGACCGAGACCGACAGCGGCTGTGCGGGAGTGATATTGGATTTTGACGGCGTGACGATCACATTTGGCACAGCCTTCGACTCGATGACCGCACTTGTTCCCGATGTGTTGTTATAGATGGAGGAACTTGCGGAATCCGGTATGTAACTCACCGTCAGCGTGTCGGTTCCAACAGGCAGCGAGCCGGCGGGGATGGTGAAGTTCACGACGTTAATTGAGGACGTCAGCGTTTTTGCGCCGGAGTTATAACTGCCGCTGGTGAGCGTTGCAGTGCCAGTTGGGTTTGGATAGCCGACTCCGCCGAAGAGGGTGGCCCCAACGTAGATCGTCTGCGTCTCGTCGAAGATTGTTCCATTGGTCAAATTGAGGGTGACACTTGGGGTGACCTTCGGGACGGCCGTTACGCTTACCGTGTTCGATCCGGTTGCGGAGTTGTAAACGGAAGAGCTCGAAGAGTCCGGCGTATAGGCCGCGGAAATGGTGTCGGTACCGGCGGCGAGCGAAAATGCAGGCACGCTGATGGTCGCGCTGCCGGAGGCAAGAGTCGTAGCCGGCGAGACGTAACTGCCGATGGTCAAGGTCACTGAGCCTGTAGCCGTGGGGTAGCCGCTCTGTCCGGCAACGGTGACGGAAACCGATAGCGCCTGCGCGTTCGTGATGCTGCCAGGATGTGGAGTTACTGTCACTGTCGGCGTGGTCTTGGGAGCGGCGGTCACGCTTACTGTATTGGACCCAGATGCGGCCCCGTAGGTTGAAGAACTCGAGGAATCCGGAATGTAGCTTGCGGCGAGTGTATCGGTGCCTGCGGCAAGTGTCCACGCCGGCACGCTGATGGTCGCGATGCCTCCACTGAGTGCCGTTGCCGCCGAGGTGTAAGTTCCGCTACTGAGTGTTACGGTCCCGGTGGGCGTTGGGTTGCTGCCTCCGCCGTTGACGGCGACAGTGACAGATAGCGCTTGCGCCGTGGTAATGCTGGAGGGATTGGGAGTCACCGTCACAGTGGGCGTGATGAGGGAACCGTTGAAGTCGTTGATGAAAGTCTGCACGTCGAGCGATCCCAGGCCGGTGACTTCGTCATAGCCAGCTCCGACCAAGTATCCCGCCTGCGAGGTATTACTGTTGTTACACATACTGGCAGTGTTCACGCTGCATCCGCTCACGCCACTGCTGGCCACCGTTACATCGTGGAAGGCCAAGGGCGCGCTGGCCGCCAACGAATAGAGCTTCGGATTGAGATTGCCTTGCGCGGCGCCCATTTTCTGATCGAGCAGGGCAGTTATGCCTGCCATGCTGGGAGCGGCTGCCGATGTCCCTGAGAAGATTTCAAAACTGTAACTGCCGCCGGACGCGACACAACTGCCGCCGCCTGCCGCAAAGCAAGCAAAATATCCATCGTGGCCGGAGGCTGAAAAGGCAACGTCGGGAGTGTACCGTCCAGTTCGAGCCGTGGGCACACCAGTACCCGTTTGCCAGGTCGGAGTGGGAACGTAGATGCTCACGCCGCCGCCGGAACCAGCCACGCTGGAAGTGGTGGACTCATTCCACCCGCCCTCGGGAATATAACTGAGCGCCGATTGCAGGGTTGTGGAGTTGTTGCTGGAACTCCAATACGTCGAGGCGTTGCTCACGTCGGCGAACTCGGTTCCACCCACGCAGGTGGCGTAGCTGGACGAGCAGATGTAATTCGGGCTAATGGCCATGGGGCTGGCGGGCGGCGCCTGAAATGCGAGATCGCAGCCGGAGGCGCCGGAGTCGCCCGAAGAGACGAAAACTGAGATTCCTTCCCCGGCGGCCTGTTGGAACAGGGAATCCCAAAAGGTCACGCCGCTCGATCCCTCATTCAGCTCGCAATCGCCAAAGCTGATGGTCATCACCTGCGCGGGAACCGGCGAAGTTTGGATCAGGTACTGCGCATCCGCACCGATGCCATCGTTGCTGATGCTTGTGGGCTGGGAGACCACGAGCAGCAGAGTTGCTCCGGGCGCCGTGCTGCCGGTGCGCAGAACATCGAGGGTAGCCTCGCCCTGTGCGCCCGCGACGGTGCCCGACTGCGTGGTGGTGTAAGCAGGGCCCGGATCGGTCCCGTGGTATGCGGTGGGAATTACCTCGGTCGGGTTGGAAAACGTGGCCCCGGTTCTGAGCCGGAAGTTGGCGAAGTCGGCAAAATTGGTGCGCGACCAGCCCACGATGCCGATGGTCTCGCCGGCGCCGGTCAAGCTGGCGGGCAGATCGTAAATTGTGGCGAAATCAGCGGGCGATTGGTAGTGGCTCCCGTTGACGGTCATATCCGGCGAAGCCAGTTGCGTTGCCGATTGATGGAAGGGGTGCTCGGTGATGGTCGACAGTCCGCGAACCGCCTTGATCACCGGGGCTAGAGCTGCCGGAATCTTTGGATCGGTGGAGACAGAGATGCGCTGCTCGCCGTTGATTTTGTAGGTGTGCAGCTCTGCCTGGAAGGCGTGGCCCACGTCCGCCGCAGTTCCCCCGAAGCCGATGAAGATTCTGCTGGGGGCAATCCAGTTGACGTGCAGTCCCTGCGAGGTGAGCCAGCCGGTCACGGTGGCCATGTCCGCGTCGGAGAGCCCGAAGCGCTGACCAACCTCTTCAGGCGTGAGCCAATGATGATAGTCGGGCGAGGCGGGGTTTTGCTGGTCGGCCAGAAACTGGGTAAAGGCGGCCTCCTGCGCGGGCGAGCGCGACAGCACAATGGTCATCTGCTCCAGCTTCAGATCGGCGGCCACCGGGCCGGCGTCGTTGGCTGCGCTAGCCCACTGCGGCAGATGGTGAGCCAGGACCTGCGCTTGCGAGGTATCCAGTGGCTGGGTGATTTGATTGGGCGTTTGCGCGGCCAGCGCGCAACCAAATGCGACCGCGGCAAGGGGGGCGCAGAGCCGCAGCACGACGCCGAGCGACCTGTTGCCGCGGACTGACTCAAACGGGACGACTGAAAAAAGGGAGCCATCAGGCAACGTGCGCATATGTGGTTGTGTCCTTCGTGCAAGTGTAAACGCGAATTCCGGGGGTTTGTTGCTTTCCTTTAGTGGTATTGACAATAACAATTGGCCGGAGACCCTGCGGAGGTATGAATCGACAAAGGGGCGGAGAGAAAGATTTGCTTGCAATCCGCAAGGGGAATTGGGGAAAATCGCAGAACGGCGCTTCCCTCTGGGGGTTGGACTCGCCCCATGCGCCGGGGATAGCAACAGCGTGAAGTGAACACGAACAGGAGGCCGGAATGAGCAGTGTGCGTGTACTGGTGGGAACGCGGAAGGGCGCATTTGTCCTCAACTCGGATGGCAAGCGGAAAGACTGGCAGGTGAGCGGGCCGTTTTTTGCGGGGTGGGAGATTTATCACGTAAAAGGGTCGCCGGTCGATCCGAATCGCCTCTACGCGTCGCAGTCCAGCGGATGGTTTGGACAGACCATGCAGCGGTCTGACGACGGAGGGGCAACGTGGACGCCGGTGGGCAACAAGTTTGCCTATGACGGCGTGCCGGGCACACATCAGTGGTACGACGGGACGCCCCACCCCTGGGAGTTCAAGCGCGTGTGGCACCTCGAGCCTTCGCTCACCGATGCAAACACCGTCTATGCCGGCGTGGAAGATGCTGCGTTGTTCAAGTCCACCGATGCGGGAGCGACGTGGGAAGAGCTCAGCGGCCTGCGCGGACATGGGACCGGTCCGCACTGGCACCCGGGTGCGGGCGGCATGTGTCTGCACACGGTTATTCTCGATCCCAGTAACGCCGACCGCATGTATATCGCCATCTCCGCTGCCGGGGCCTTCCGCACAGACGATGCGGGCAAAACCTGGAAGCCCATCAACAAGGGCCTGGTGTCGAACACGATGCCGAACCCGACCGGCGAGGTGGGCCATTGCGTTCACCATGTTGCCATGCACCCCTCACGGCCCGGCGTGCTCTTCATGCAGAAGCACTGGGACGTGATGCGCAGCGACAATGCCGGCGATCAATGGCACGAGGTCAGCGGCAACCTGCCCACCGATTTCGGATTTGTGATCGACGTGCACGCGCATGAGCCGGAGACGCTCTACGTGGTGCCCATTACCAGCGATTCCATGCACTTTCCGCCGGAGGGCAAGCTGCGCGTCTATCGCAGCCGCACCGGCGGCAATGAATGGGAGCCGCTCGCCAATGGGCTGCCGCAGAAGGATTGCTACGTGAACGTGTTGCGCGACGCCATGGCCATGGACACGCTCGATGACTGCGGAGTGTACTTCGGCACCACCGGCGGCCAGGTGTACGCTTCGGCCGACTCAGGCGACAGTTGGGCGCCCATCGTCCGCGACCTGCCCGCGGTGCTGTCCGTCGAAGTGCAGACACTGCAATGATCTGCGTCGCGTTGCCTTATCACCTGCGCACCCTCGCAGGTCTCGAGCCGGGGGTGGGCGCAGAGGTGACGGTCGAGGTCGCGGCTCCCGTCACAATCGGCCGCGTGCTCGATGCTCTCGAGTCACGGTATCCAACGCTGCGAGGGACGATTCGCGACTACGGAACCGGCCAGCGCCGTGCGTTTCTGCGCTTCTTCGCTTGCGAAGAAGATCTGTCCCATGAGGGGATGGATTTTGAGTTGCCTCAGACGGTGGTCGAAGGCAACGAGCCGCTGCTGATTATCGGCGCGATTGCCGGGGGGTGAGAAGGGCAGGGAACAGGGAACAGGGACTGAGGAGCTAAGGCACTAAGGGACTGATGGGCATCCGTGCACAATCGCTCTACTTGCTGGTTGAAAAAAGGGCTAGGGAACTCGGCTGGCGGGTGGTTGAAATTGACCTGAGGGGTTTCTGGAACGTGGAATGGCGGGTTGGAAGCAGAGGAATTTTGCCGTGGGCTCAACTGCCGAGTGGAGCAAAACATGAAAATGAGGGTTTTTTGAGTGTTTTTTTTGCTGGATTTTGCAGATTATTTCGTCAATTTGTCTACCGTTAAGACAGGGATCAGGGGTCAGAGATCAGGGATCCATGGTCAGAACGGGAGAGAGCGATGGCGGAGCGGGAACGGAAATTGGCGCGGAGACGGCTGGATGAAGAAATGCAGCCATACCGGAGAGCGGGGATCAGGAAGAATCCGACGAATGGACTTTTGCGGGCGGTGCGCAGAGCGCTTGGGCTTCCGATGGCGGAGATCGCGGGGAAGATGGGGTTGAGGGAATCGGTTGTCTTCAGATTTGAAGGGACCGAGCAAAAAGGTTCGATCAAGTTGAGCACGATATCGCGGGTGGCGGAGGCGATGGGGTGCAAGCTGGTGTACGGGATTGTGCCCAGAGGCGGGAAGACGCTGGAGTGGCTGGCGGAGAAACGGCTATGGGAGGGCATTCTTGCGGAAGACAGGGAACACGGAACAGGGAACAGGGAATAGGGAATAAAGAGCTTCTCGCTGCGCGTCAGCGTATGTTGATACACCCTTGGGCCGGCGAACCGCCATTTCGGCCGCGCTCATTTTTCGGTGCTGAGTGCTGCGGTTGCTTCCGATGCTTGCTTCGAGTCCAGCACGCTGACCAGCAACAATGGCTTGCCGCCGAGGTCATAGTGAAACTCGCCCTGCGGATCGATGATCAGCTTGCTCGCGGGATAGAGAAATCCTGTGCTCTTGGCCCCGTCGGTGTCGTTCAGCTCGAACTCGCCGATGGCCAGGTCGTAGGACTCGTTTTGTGAAGTCTCATTGGCTTCGCCGATTTGAAGCGGACGGTTGGTAATGAAGGTAATTCTGCGGCCCGTGGCTGTTCTGGTGACCTGGATGAAAGCGACCTCGTAGCTGGCGGCTCCGCGAATCGAGCAATGGCCGACCGTTTTGATTTTGGCGAGGGCGGTTACCAGAGCCTGATCCTGACCTTCTTGAAATGCTGCTGACAGAACCTGCATGTCCGCGGGCGTCGAGTAGCTATCAATGGTCAGCGTTACGTTGATCGCTTGACCGGCTTCGGTGGCCGTCGCCGCAATCGTCTCGGAATTTGGACTGCTGGAGAACGCCAGCGTGACGCCGAACGTGCAAAAGCCCGCAAGCACGAGAGTCGAAAGGACCAGCTTGCGGGCGTATTGAGCTACGTTCAGGAGCGGTGTCATTGGGATGATTCTCCAGAGACGAGTCCCATTTTTATTGCACAGCAGTCTTCCTGTTATGCGGCAGTCGCTTGATGGCGATCCATGCGTGCCAGCACGAGTTCGTCGAAGACATTGCGATACTTGATCATGGCGGTGCGAAGCTCTTCTGTGGTCGCTTCCACGTGCCCGAGGCGCACCGCGACAGCATGTGCGGCGCGGTAGCTGTCCATGATGCGGGGATAGTTGACGGAAAGGTCGTTTGCCCTTTGCTCAAAGCTGGACTCGGGATAACCCTTTGCCTCAAGGAGCGCGTTGATCAGGTCGTCGGCTTCAGTAACCGCCATGCGGGGATGATCCACAAAGCGGGATTGGACGGTATGCCACTCGGTCACAAAGCGTTCCTGCTCGGTTACGCCGAGGACGCGAATTTCAAGTGCGCCCACGCGTTCCTGGCGATCGGCGAGTTTCGATTCCGCGTGGCGGCGTGAGCCCTGTTTCTGGATCTCGCGTTCGTACTCGGAACCAAAGCGATTGCGGAATGCCAGAGTCTTGGTTCTGCGGCGTTCCACATAGGCTGCGATGGCAATGCCTACGACGAGGACGATAATGACGGCCGTTACCAGCAGCTGCATAACCGTGAGGAAATAATTTACCCCGTTGAATTGAAAGTTCATGGCGATCTCCTGTGCAGTGAAGATTTGTCATCGCCTCGAGAGAGGCGCAACTGCAAGGAGTATTCAACGGACACGCACTGGAAGAATGGACAGAATTGCACAGCGGGAGAAAACAAGATTGGGAGAAAACCGGGAGACCGCCGCAGAGCGGCTTATGGCTCCGCGAATTACTCGTCCCGCTCGCTGAAGAAGCAGTGCTGCGGATAGTCGCGCTCAAACTCCGTGCAAAAGTAGTTGAGGAAAGGCGCCCTGTTTCTTCTGCGCTTTTCGCGGAGCAAGGCGAAGGCAATGAAGAGGATGGCGATCAACGCGAGTGCGCCAACGAGGAATTCAAGGTTAGTCAGGTGGGGATGCATTGCGTTCTCCTATAGAGGGGTGGTCGCAACGGCCTGATCGTGACATGGCCGGGAAAGCCGTCAGCGTGAAAGGAGTATGAAACGGATTGGCACAGGTAAACTAGCCCGAACTGCTCAATTTCGGCTTTGAATAATTACTAAAGTACTGTCAGGCGTATTCCCAGCGCCGGGCGATTCTTCTTGCGATCAGGAAGAGGGCGATTGCGATGCCCAGCAGTACGCCAACCTGAGGCCAAAGCTCAGAAACCGGCAAGTCGCGCCAGAAGACCTTGGTAAAGCCATCGATGGCCCAGGCGTTGATGGTGAAGAGGCCGGCCTTCTGCATCGACTCCGACATCAGGAAGCGGGGAAACATGCTGCCTCCAATCGACGACATCATGAGAATCACCAGCGTCGACAGCGCGCCGAGCTGGGCGCGGGTCCGGCAAATGGAGGCAAGCAGCAGGCCGAACGAGGCTACGGCCAAGGCCGAGGAAAGGCCCATGACCAGGAAGCCGGCCACGTGCCACGGCGTGAACAAGTCGAGCTTGAAAACTGCCCACGCCCAGAGGAACATGACGGTGAGCTGGGTGAACGCGAGCAGGGTGTTGTAGACCAGTTTGCCGGCTAGCAGCGACGTCATGGTGACGCGCGAGCTGAGCACGCGGTCGAGTGCGCCGCTTTCGGCCTCATCCAGCAGCGCACCGGCCGCGCCACTTGCGGTGAACAGCAGGAACATGACGCCGATGCCCGCGGCATAGAACGAGACCATTGGGTTGTTCTTGTTTTCCCCAACCACGGCGCGGTTCTTGACGGCGATGATGCCGCCGCTGAAGCCAGATGGGGCATTCTGCGCCGCAGCCGGATCGTTCTGGTGCTGACGAATCTTTGCCAGCATATCGTTTATCCGTTTTTGTTGATCGGGCGTGAAGCCGCCGAGATTTTCACCGCTCAACTTCATACCTTCTTCAGCCATCACGGAGGGCATGGCGGTCATGGCGGTCTTCTGCAGCAGCCCGGCAACCATCTGTGGAGCGATGGTGTCGCTGGCGTCGTTGAGCAGTTCGATGGCGGGCACGGGCTGGCTCGAATCGGACGAATCTGACTGGGGCCGGAAAGAAATGGGATGGTCGCCGAAGCCGTGGGGGATGATGAGCGCGACCGACACGTTGCCGGATTTCACTTCCTCTTCAGCCGTGGCGGCGGTATAGTCGGCGGGCGGCGGTTCATTCGTCTTCGGTGCGGAATGGGTATAGACCTTGAGCGAGCCTTCGCGCTCGAGAGCGCTGACGAGTTGGCGCGAGGCTGCGCTCTGGTCCCGATCGACCACGATGACCTTGATGGAGGGCACTGTGTCGCGGTGGCTGCCGAAGATTGCGGCAAAGATGGAGAAGAAAGCGATGGGCAGCACGAAGCTGAGGGCGAAGGCGGCGCGGTCGCGGCGCAGGGCAAGCAAGGCGGTGCGGACAATGGGGAGAATCAATCGCGTAACTCCCTTCCGGTGAGATGGAGGAAGACGGATTCGAGATTGGGCCGGCGGAGCGAAACGTCCACCAGTTCCAACCCGGCGGCGGAAGCCGATTCCAACAAGCCGGCGATTTGCGTTGGATGGTCGATGGTGAATTCAGCCGTGGTGCCGACGAGGCGGCCTTTGCGCTCGGCAACCCAGGCAGCAAGAGTTTCGGGCGCGCCGTCGAACCGGGCGAGGACCTGGCTGCTGGAACCGAAAGCTCCGCGGACCAGCGCCTCGTTGGTGTCGAGGGCGATGATGCGGCCGTGATCGACGATGGCGACGCGGTCGCAGAGGCGCTCGGCTTCTTCCATGTAGTGGGTGGTGTAGATGATCGTGGCTCCCTGATCGCGGAGGGTCTCGATCATCTCGAAGATGCGGTTGCGCGATTGCGGATCGACGCCGACGGTGGGCTCGTCCATGAGGACCAGCTTCGGCTGATGGATCAGCCCGGCGGCCATATTGAGACGGCGCTTCATGCCGCCGGAGAGATTGCGAACGAGTTCGCCGGCGCGGTCTTCGAGGGCTGCCCAGCGAAGGCACCACAGCACGGCGTGCTCAAGCCTCTTGCCGGAGAGCCCGTAATAGCGGCCGAATGCCTGAAGATTTTCGGAAGCGGAAAGGCGCGGATAAAGGGCCAGCTCCTGCGGCACCCATCCCAGCAGCGCGCGGGCTGCGGAGGAAGCAGCCGGGGAACCGAACACCTCGGCGCGGCCAGCGTCTGGAATGACGCGGCCGACAATGGCACGGATGAGCGTGCTTTTGCCCGCGCCGTTGGGGCCGAGCAGACCGAGACACTCGCCGGCGCGGAGCTCGAACGTGATGCCATCGACTGCCGTGATCTGGCCGAAACGCTTGACCAGCGCGTCGACATGAAGCGGCAAAGGAGGCGGCGACGATGGCGGCAATGAAGGGATTGCGGCGACAGGGGACGACATGGCCGGGCTCCTGGATTTGACCCAATGCTACAGGATGCGATGGTACGAAAGGTTATACGAGGAACTTCTTCAGCGGGTTCCAATAATGTTGGGTCCAGCCCTGGTCGAGCGAGTCGTAGTCGCCGGCAGGGAAGCCGGTGTGGTCGAAAAGCATCGTGGTTTCTTCGCTGCGGGGCTTGAATTCGAAGTGGACGATGGAGTAGACGCCCGGGTCCCAATGCGTGGGTCGCCAGGCCTGGACGATTCGTATTTTGGTGACCAGGTCGATGTTGCGGCCAACAATGAGGCCCCCGAACATGGAGAAAGCGCCGCCAGGCGTGGGGTCGATGGTGGCCGGCAGACCGGAGAAAGCGGCGAACTGCTTCTGGTCGAGAATGGCTTCATAGAGGCGCTGGGGGCTGGGCTTGAAGTCGATTTCGTAGTGGATCGAGGTGCGGTTTTTGTTCGTCGGGGTTGACGGTTTCTCGGCCATCTCCGGCTGTTGCGCCTTGGCTCGGGTGAGGGACGCGGCGGCAATGGCTGCGAAGGCCGCGAGAGCCTGGCGGCGGGTGGGCACAGAGGAGTTGGGGCCGATGACCATGGGGATCTCCTTGTCTTGCGGGCGCGACTGTCAGGAGCTATGGAAACATGGGAAGCTGATTCGCTTCAAGTTGGAATTCGGAGAATCAATCATCCGGGTAGATCCCCGGTCGCGGCAAAGTTCTAGTGAATCCGCGCTGGCGAGATCGGCCCTCACTCCCTTTTACGAAACCGGTCGGATGGGTCACAGGATTTTACGATCTGGTCGATCGAACCGAACTGGCTCGGCTTGATGATTTCGAGCCGGGCTTGATTTTCGGCGTGCCATGCTTCCATCTCGGAGGACGAGCTTTGCTCAACGAGGCCGTGGTCTTCGCGCGAGCGAAGATGGCCCCACAATGTCGGCGAAGCTGCTTTGGCTTTGGCAAAGACCCTTTCCAGCAGGAGGACGATCCCGAAAGTGAACGCAGCCACGCCCGCGAGGATGATGACCGCGCTGCCAAAGACGAACCCTATGAGCGAAATGTGGTCGTGCATCGCGCACTCCTATCCATGCATGCTCGCAGTCGTCAGGGGGGAGGGTAACCGGCGCGGCCGACGGCAAAAGAGAATTTGAAACGAGTATAAGACGGGCAGTCGCGAAATCCCGTCCAAAATTGCACAATTCTCGGAATTTGACCGGCTCCAATCGTGGGACGGAACCAGTCTTATTGTTCGTCTCTGCCGGGGCGGAGCATGAGATCCTTGATGGCTTCCCGTGGGTCCTTGCCCTCGTCGAGGATTTGTTCCATTTGCTCGGAGATGGGCATTTCAATATTGTGCTTACGGGCCAGGCCGAGAGCTGCGCGCGTAGTGAAGACGCCTTCAGCCACTTTGCCTCCGAGGCTCGCCAGGATTTCAGAGAGATTCCGGCCCTGGCCAAGCTGTTGGCCGACTGTGCGGTTGCGGCTGAGCGAGCCGGTGCAGGTGAGTACCAGGTCGCCGACGCCGGTGAGCCCGGCGAGGGTTTCGCGGCGTCCGCCGCAGGCTACTGCAAGGCGGGTGATCTCCGCGATTCCGCGGGTGATGAGGGCGGCGGTCGAGTTGTGGCCAAGTCCAACTCCCGCTGCGACCCCGGCGGCGATGGCGATGACATTCTTGAGCGCGCCGCCCAGTTCCACGCCAATCACATCGGTCGAGGTATAGAGGCGCAAGGTTTCAGAAGAAAACTCCTGCTGAATGCGGGCGGAGATTTCGGGGTCGTCAAAGGCGACAGTGACGGCGGTGGGCTGCCCTTGGGCCACTTCGAGCGCGAAGCTGGGGCCGCTGAAGGCGCCGACGGGGAGGCTGAGTCCCGCTTCAGAGAGACTGGCCGAAATGACTTCCGTCATGCGGAGGTACGTATGGTCTTCGACGCCTTTGGTGGCGCTGACGACGATCTGGCCTGCGTGCAGATGGGGACGAAGCCGGGCGATGGTCGGCCGAAGGAACCCCGATGGGATCACGGAGACGACAATCTCAGCGCTGGCGACGATTGCGTCGTCGGCCGTGATGGCGATGGCGTCAGGGATGGGAAAGCCGGGGAGGAAGAGCAGGTTCTCGCCTGCCTCGGCAATCTGGCGAGCCTCGTCGGCACTATGCGACCACAGGGAGATCCGGTGGCCGCCATGGCGGTGAAGCGAGAGGGCGATGGCGGTTCCCCAGGCGCCGGCTCCCAGGACAACGATGCGGCTCATGCGGGCTCCGTCTTGTGCGAAGAGGTTCCGAAGCGGGATTCCTGGCCCGTAAGCAGGCGGCGGATGTTCTGGTGGTGCTTGAGGATGATGAGAAGGGCCACCGCGCACTGGACGGCGATGAAGAATGGAGGGCGGTCACCGTGGACCAGGAACCAGGCAAAGACCGGAAAGCTGGCCGCGCCAAGGATGGAGGCCACAGAGACATATCGCGTCAGCAGCAGGACGATGGCAAAGACGGTGATGGCGGCCAGCGCGCCCAGTGGCGCGGCCACAAGGAAGACGCCAAAGCCGGTGGCGACACCCTTGCCGCCGTGGAAACCAAGCCAGACGGGAAACATGTGGCCAAAGACGGCGAAGAGCGCGGCGAGGGCTTCAAGGTTGCGGACCGGAATGTTCGATAGCAGGAGCGAGCCAAGCAGAGCGCCAAGCCAGACCGAAGACATGCCCTTGAGCACGTCCAGCAGGAAGGTGGCCGCGCCAAGGCTCTTGCCCCCGGAGCGCAAGACGTTGGTCGCGCCGATGTTACCGCTCCCGATGGAACGGATATCTTCGTGGCGAAAGAGGCGGACGAGCAGGTAACCGGTCGGGATGGACCCGAGCAGGTAAGCGGCAACCGCGATCAGCAGCATTGCAGGGAACATGACGAAAGAGAGTTTAGCAGGTAGGGGGTGTACGCCGGGCGATCGCCAACGGGTTGCTGTATGCGGAGAGCCGGAGATGCGTGGGGCGACTGCCAAAGTCTTAGGGCCTAGTGCTCGATCAGCGCGCGGCGAGCGGAGCGGACTTCAGCCGCAAGCACCTGGAGGATTTTGAGAGACAGCAGCGGTTCGGCTTGCATGAGGGCGGTGAAGTCGTCGCGCACGACATAGCTCAGTTTTGCTCCTCCGTGGACATGGGCGGTCAACGAGTAGGGCTCGTTGCCGACGAGTCCTGGAAGGCCCAGCAAGGACCCGGCGGATGCTTGAACCGATGCGATGACCTGGCCGGTTGCCGAGGTCATGATGAGATCGGCTTCACCGCTGTCCAGGATATAAAGTCCCTTCGCGTCTTCGCCTTGACGGAAGAGAGTGCGATCTTCTTTGCAATCAATTGCGGTGGAACGCTTCTTGAGCGCCTGGATCAGCTCGGGATCGGCGATAAATGCGGAGGGATCGAGTTTCATGAGCAGGCTCCAGGGTAGAAAGAAGGGGAATGAGCAAAACGGGGCTGACGAATACCCTCTGGAGTGATATTTTCATTGATCGCCCGTTCTTTGTGTGACGAGGGTCACATATTGGAGTTCACGGAGTTGGGCGAAACCGTTTCCTGCCGCTCCAGATCACACCGGGGGAGGCAACTGAATACGCAGGTCTCAGGAAGTCTCGGGGCGTCCTTTACCGGGTTGCGGAAGTCTGCCGCTGCAATTCCGCCTCGAATGCGTGCTGGCGTTCTGTAATGTAGGCTTTGTAGCCGGCGGGATCGACGAACGCGTCGTGGTCGCCATTCTTCCAGCGTGGATACTTTGCGGTCAGGTCGAAGTAGGCGCCGTGCGCGCCAAGAAAAACATCGCAG
>Ga0302320_10017801_pt1 | contig 14393 bp, 9 predicted proteins | sample Bog_T0_3_FD_202130 | JGI IMG/M metagenome (GOLD analysis project Ga0302320, IMG submission 202130) | Peat permafrost microbial communities from Stordalen Mire near Abisko, Sweden - Bog_T0_3 | ecosystem: Environmental > Terrestrial > Soil > Wetlands > Peat | place: Sweden: Abisko, Stordalen Mire...
GCGAGTTCGCCATCGTGCTTTCGACGGCCATCGTGATGTCGATGCTGGTCTCGCTGACCACCACGCCCATGATGTGCGCCTACATCCTCAAGGATGAAAGCAAGATCAAGCACGGCCGCATGTATCGAGTGAGCGAGAAGGGATTCGCGTCGTTGCTGGCCGGTTATAGCAGGACTTTGCGGTGGGTGTTGGATCACCCGTGGCCGGTCTTTGTCATCCTGCTGTTGACGATTGCGTTGAATTTCTACCTGATTGCCATTATTCCCAAGGGCTTTTTCCCGCAACAGGACACGGGCGCCATTGTCGGCGGTGTGGTAGGGCCGCAGGACGCTTCTTTCCCGGTGATGGATAATTCGGCGCGCGCGCTGGTGAGCGTGATCAAGGCCGACCCCGCGGTGGCGCACGTGAACGCCTACACGGGACAGTCCAACGGAGGCTTTATTTTCATGGCGCTCAAGCCGTTGGGGAAGCAATGCGTGGAGTCGAGCCCAGGGTGCAATGTGCGCCAGACTGCCGCACCGGATATCATCAACCGGCTGCGGCCCAAGATGAACAGGCTGCCGGTAGCCCAGGCCTTTCTGCAGGCAGCACAGGATTTGCGCATCGGAGGAAGGAACAGCGCCGCGCTTTATCAATACACGATCCAGTCGGATAATGTGGCCGATCTATCGCATTGGGGTCCCATTCTGCTTGCCGAGATGAAGAAGTTACAGGGTTTTCAGGATGTGAATTCCGACGCCCAGAATAACGGCTTGCAGGAACTGCTCAACTACGATCGTCCCACCGCGGCGCGCCTTGGCATTACACCCGCGTCGCTTGACAGCTCGCTTTATAGTGAGTTCGGACAGTCGGAAGTCTCCATCATCTACACCCAGCTCAACCAGTATTACGTGGTGCTTGAAGTTGCGCCGCCCTACTGGCAAAGTCCGGATGGTTTGAAGAATGTCTACCTAAGCACGACGGGGCACGGCATGATTCCGCTGTCTACGGTAGCGAAGGCGCAGGCCAGCACCACACCGCTGATCATCAATCACACCAGTTCGTTTCCGTCTGTCACCGTGTCGTTCAATCTCGCCAATGGTATGTCGATGAGCGACGCAACGCGCGAGGTGGGTGAGATGCAGCAGCGGCTGAATATGCCGGAAACAGTGCGCGGCTTCTTTGCCGGTACAGCCGCGGCCTACCAAACCTCGCTGGCCAGCGAACCCATTCTTGTAATTACGGCCATCCTGGCGGTGTACATCGTTCTAGGTATTCTTTATGAGAGCCTGGTGCATCCGCTCACCATCATTTCCACGCTGCCGTCGGCCAGCGTAGGCGCCATGCTTGCGCTCATGGCCTTCAAAATCGATCTCAACGTAATTTCCATCATCGGTATCATTCTGCTCATCGGCATTGTGAAAAAGAATGCCATCATGATGATCGACTTCGCCCTGGTCGCCGAGCGCGAGGAAGGCAAGACCACGACCGAGGCCATTTACCAGGCTTGCCAGCTCCGCTTCCGGCCCATCCTCATGACGACGATGGCTGCTATCTTCGGCGCACTACCCCTGGCTTTCGGCACAGGAACAGGATCGGAGCTGAGACGGCCGCTGGGCATCACGATTGTGGGCGGACTGATTATGAGCCAGATTCTGACTCTCTACACCACACCTGTTGTCTATATTCTTTTTGATTGGGCGCGCCTCAAGATCCGTGGGCAACAACCTGAGGAACTGCGCCACGGAACCGCGGAGGCATCCTAGTTATGGATGCACATGGAGTTTTGCTTATGAATAAGTCGAGTTCGCAATCCCGAAAAGCATCGACAGCGTTGTGCGCAGTCCTTGCCGCTGTACTGAGCACGATGCTGGCTGGCTGCAATGTCGGGCCCAAGTATGTGCCGCCTACAATGACGGCGCCCCAGGTTTTCAAGGAATCTCCCACGCAGTTCAAGGAAACCGATGGCTGGAAGGTCGCCGAGCCTCAGGATGCAACCCTCCGCGGCAAATGGTGGGAGATCTACAACGAGCCCGACCTGAACGCGCTGGAAGAGCAGCTGAACATCGACAACCAGAATATCCGCGAGTCCTTCGAGAATTTCATGGAAGCGCGTGCATTGGTGCGTGAGGCGCGGTCGCAATTGTTTCCCACGGTGAGTGTCGGTCCCGCCTACACTCGCTCGCAGCAGTCTTCCAACCTTGGGTCAGGGGCCATCGCGACCAGCGAAAGCGGCAAGCAGTCTCAGGTCTTTTCACTCCCCGCCGAAGTTTCGTGGGAGCCCGATCTTTGGGGAAAGGTTCGCAACACGATCCATTCCGCGCAGTACAACGCCCAGGTCACCGCGGCCGATCTGGCCAATGAGAAGCTGACAGAGCAGGCGAGCCTGGCCGAGTATTTCTTCGAGATTCGCGGCCAGGACGCATTGCAAAAAATCCTCGACGACCTGGTGGACGCCGATAAGAAATCCCTTGATGCTGAGCAAGGCCGCTACGATACCGGCGTCGACGATGAGATTTCGCTTGTCCAGGCGCAAACCACGCTGGCCACTGCCCAGTCCGCCGCAATCAACAACCACATTGAGCGCGCCCTGTATGAGCACGCGATCGCCACGCTGATTGGCAAGCCGGCATCGGAGTTCTCCATTCCCGTGGTTCCCAAGACCAGCGCGCCGCCGCCCATCCCGGTCGGATTGCCGTCTCAGTTGCTTGAACGGCGTCCGGACGTGGCTGCGGCCGAGCGCACCATGGCCTCGGCGAATGCGCAGATTGGCATTGCCTACGCTGCCTACTATCCTTCTCTCACGATTTCGGCCAGTGGCGGCGTGGAGAGCTCGGCGATCGGCAAGCTGCTGGAGGCGGCCAGCCGCTTCTGGTCTGCGGGCCCAACGCTTTCTGAGACGGTGTATGACGGGGGCCTGCGCCGTGCGACTGTGAACCAGTACATCGCCACGTACAACGGAGACCTGGCGGCCTATCGGCAGTCGGTGCTGACGGCATTCCAGCAAGTGGAGGATTCGTTGGCCGAAGTGCGCATCTTATCCGACCAGTTAAAGCGCCAGCAGGAAGCCGTGGACCACGCGCAGACCTACCTGAAAATGGAACAGGCCCGCTTCGATACCGGTATCGACCCGTATATCGATTTAGCGGTCGCGCAAACCACGCTTTACGGAAACGAGCAGACCCTGGCGACCCTGCAGATCCAGCAGATGTCGGCATCGGTACAACTGATCGAGGCGCTGGGCGGCGGTTGGGACAAGACGCAGTTGCCTACCCCCACGCAGATCACCGCCAAGCCGTCGGCGGCGGAAACTACGATCCAGCACTAGGGCGGCCTCGCATATCTGCTGCGCGAACAGTGCGGAGCGTCCTTCAGGGGCTGAAGAGGCTGCGGAAGAACTCGGAATTTGGGGCGAAACATGGAGAAAACATACCCCAGCGGCTAAAGCCGACATTGATTCTATTGGCTTCGTGCCGGGGATGAATCCCCGGCCTACCGCCCGAACGAGTTTTTCCGCAGCCTGTAAAGCCCCATGTTTTATGCGACCTGTGCGGAACGGCTAAAGCCGTGTCCTTTCAAAGCACGGTTTCATGCTGCGGTTGGAGCTGTGCCCTTTCCTTTCGTCCTTTTTTCGACAAAACGCGGACCACCTCGAACTGCGATTAAATCATCTTTTAAAAATGCTATCCCGTCCTCTACACATCGGGATATACTGCTGTTCCACGACGGCATTATGCCGCCCGGGATGCGTGCATTCTGGAACGGCTGCCGGCATCGGCTGCCGGCAACGGCTGTCAGGCGCCTGGAGGTTCCCATGAAGATTACCGACCCGATTGGATTGGTGCTCAAGAGCAAAGGCCAGACAAACATCCTGTCGATTGGGCCTGAGCGACTGGTTTACGAAGCGCTCGAAATGATGGCCGAACACGATATCGGCGCATTGCTGGTGCTGTCCGGCAACAGGCTGGAGGGCATCCTCTCCGAGCGCGACTATGCGCGCAAAGGCGTCCTGATGGGCCATCTTTCCAAGGAGACCAGGGTGCAGCAAATTATGAGCAGCCCGGTTGTTTCCGTGACCCCGAGACACACTGTGGATGAGTGCCTGGCCATGATGACCCAGCATCGCATCCGCCATCTTCCGGTACTGAAGGATGACTTCGTGGTCGGCATCATCTCCATTGGCGACCTTGTGAAATGGGTCATTTCCGGCCAGGAGCAGACGATCAACGACCTGCATGGCTACATTGCCGGAGCGTATCCGGCTTAGGCAATCGAGCTTAGGCTATGCGTCTTCTAGGAAAGGGCGCGCAGACTCTTCCGGAAGTCGTCGGGATCCTTGCCTGGAATCTGCTGTTCGATTTCGTGGTGCGTGCGCTCCCACGCCGGGACGGCGCCAGCCAGCAGGTCCTGGCCATCGGTTGTGAGTTTTAGAATGCGGCTGCGGCGATCCGAGGGGTCTTTCAGTACCTTCACAAGCCCGCGCCGCTCCAGCGGTTTCAAGGCAGCGGTTAACGTGGTTCGATCCATTGCAAGCAGAGAAGCCACCGGCCCCATGGACGGCGGCTCCGGGCGATTCAGGGACATCAAGAGTGAGAACTGCCCATTTGTCAGGCCGAACGGGCGCAGCACTTCATCGAAACGCCGGGCCAAGGCGCGGGCCGCGCGCTGCACATGAAGACACAGACAGCAGTCCCGCACCAGAAGAGTCGTCTCGAACGGAACTGTTTTTTCGCTTGACACACAGCAAGGTTAGTTGATATCAACATATTCGTCAATTGTTTTTCCCCGCGCGCCCTTTTCCCCAATTCAGGCAGGGGCGGAACAATCCGCCCGCATGGAGGAGCACATGTCATTCTTTCGCGATTTGAAAGTTGCGCTTCGATCTCTGTCCCGGGTTCGCACGCTTTGGATCACGGTCGCCCTTACCCTGGCTTTGGGTATCGGCGCCAATGCCGCCATCTTCAGCGTGGTCCGCGCAGTGCTGCTGCGGCCGCTTGCGAATCGCGACGAAGACCGGTTGCTTTATGTACGCCAGAGCGCGCCGGGCATGAACATGGTGAATACCACGTTCTCCGTTCCGGAGATCAAAGACATTGGCGAAAGCCTGAAGACCATCCAGGAACTCGGCACATTTTCAGAGATCGATTTCACCATCGTAGGGCTTGGCACACCGCGCGAGATTCCGGCCGGTGTGGTCGACGGGAATTACTTCCAAGTGATGGGACTGCGCCCTGTGCTCGGGCGCCTGTTGACACCTGCCGACGACGGACCCAACGCCCCGGGCGCGGTTGTGCTGACTTACAAATTCTGGCGCGAGCAACTGCACTCCGACCCCGGTGTCATCGGCAAGACGGTGCGGCTTGAAAGCATAATGGGCGCGCGTTCCGCGGTCATCGTCGGAGTGCTAGAGCCTTCGGTGCCGTATCCGGTGGCAACGGAGATCATTGCCAACGTCGTGACCAGCCCGCATCATCTTTCCGCCACCATGGTCACCGGCCGCGAACACCGCATGACCGAAGTATTCGCGCGCCTCGCTCCCGGAGCCACACTCGACGCCGCCCGCGCGGAGTTGCGCACTGCCTACGGCGGAATGACCTCTGCGCATCCTGAGACCTACAAGCCCGAAGACCACTACACAATCAGCGTGACGCGGATGCACGACCAGATCAACTCCAGCGCCAACACGATTCTCTGGGTCTTGTTCGCTGCCTCGGGCTTGCTGTTTGTCATTGCCAGCTCAAACGTCGCCAACCTCGTGCTTGCGCGCACGGTGCGCCGCGAGTCGGAACTGGCTGTACGCTCGGCGCTGGGCGCCAGCAAAGCAGCGCTGCGCCGGTCGCTACTGGCAGAGAGCCTTGTCTTATGCGGCAGCGGCGCGATTCTGGCCGTGGTCATCGCGATTCCGATGGTCCAGATTCTTGGCCATTATGCGGCGCGCTTCTCGGTGCGAGCCAAAGACATGACGCTCGATTTCAGCCTGGTGTGGTTTGGAATTGGCCTGGCACTTGTCGCAGCCGTTTTCCTGGCGTTCATTCCGCGGTTGCCTTCGCTGGATTCACTGCGAACGAACGGGCTGGCTATCGGCGGAACGCGCGTCACTGGAGGAAGCAGCCGGCGCTTGCGCGTTTTCGCAATCATGCAAATCACAGCGTCATTCCTGCTGCTGGCTGGCTCCGCGGTGCTGATGAGGACGCTCTATGAGTTGGAGAAAACTCGCCCGCCCTTCGATACTTCGAATGTTTTGGCTGTGAACTTGCCGGTGATGTCGTATGGGAAAACGCCAGAGCAGGTGCAGGAGTTTTATCGTGAAGTGCAACGCCGCGTTGGAGCACTGCCTGGTGTTGAGCATGTTTCGACAGGCTTCAGCGTGCCCTGGCGCGACGGACAGGCGTTGAACATTGCCTTCTCATTCGCGGTACAAGGATCGAAACGCGAGAATGGCGCGGCCGATCCGCGCGCACGCTTCCGCTCCGTTTCGCCTGGGTATTTCGGCACGCTGGGAGTGCCGATTGTGGAGGGTCGCGATTTCCGCGAAAGCGACAAGGATGGCTCCGAGCGCGTCGTAATCGTTAGCCAGAGCGTGGCGAAGTCGCTGTTTCCCGGCCAGGACCCGCTCAACCGTAACCTGATGTGGACGGACCCGGTGATGAAGTTTATCGGCATCAGTTATGAACCGCGTCGCATCGTCGGCGTTGTGCCTGATTTCGACGATGAGAACATCATCCCGCAGCCCGGCATGGCCGTGTTTCAGCCTGTCGATCAGGAAGGATGGCAGGGTCGTCTCTTCGTGCGCGCCAAGCAGGATCCCTATTTGCTCGTCCCCGCCATCAGCCGCACTATTCACGAGTTGTCCGCTGACCAGCCTGTGGAACGAGCCAGCACGCTTGAAGATATTCGCGCGGAAGTGCTGACCCCGGACCGCCTGAACGCCATCGTGTTTGGAGGGTTCGCAGCGGTGGCGCTGTTGATTTCCGTGGTGGGTGTGGCCGGTGTGCTTGCGTTTTCTGTGAGCAGCCGCACGCGCGAGTTCGGAATCCGCATGGCTCTGGGCGCGCAGCCGCGCAACATACTTACCGGTGTTCTGTTGGAGGGCCTGGTCATCGCCAGTATTGGAGTGGGGACAGGTGTGGTGGTCGGCTTTGCCTTCGCACGCGCAATCGGCAAATACGTCACCGAGGTGCAGCAGCCCGGTGTGCTTTCTATCGTCGCCTCCGCTGTCGTGATTCTTGTTGCGGCGGTAACTGCGTCGGCCGTTCCCGCGATGCGTGCCGCCAGGGTGAATGCGGTGGAAGCGCTGCGTTCGGAGTAACTCGCCCTTTATAAACTGAACGGTTGGCCGCAAGCATCTCCAATGCTTGCGGCCATTGTATTCCGTGGATCGCTTCATCTCGGCCCCCAGTTTTCATGGAAGCCTCTGGTAATCCCTTTCCGATTGCGCAGACCTACAATCAAAGAGGCCGACGTCTGAAATCGTATGGCCAAGGGAGATGCCATGAAAGTCCTGTTCATTGGGGGCACGGGAATCATTAGCACGGCCTCAACAAGGTTGGCGGCCGAACGAAACATCGAATTGACGCTGCTGCGTCGAGGACAGAGAAGGGCCGATATTCCTGAGAATGTTCGCACAATCGTGGCGGACATTGCGGACGAAGCAGCGGTCGCCCAAGCGCTCGGCAGTGAATCCTTCGACGCGGTTGTCGATTGGATTGCGTTCACCCCGGAGCATGTGGAGCGCGACATTCGCTTGTTTCGCGGCCGGACTCGCCAATTCATCTTCATCAGTTCAGCGAGCGCGTATCAGAAGCCTGTCGGGCATTACCTTATCACGGAATCGACACCGCTCACTAATCCGTACTGGCAGTACTCGCGCGACAAGATCGCGTGCGAAGACCGGTTGATGAAGGCCTATCGCGAAGAGGAATTTCCCGTTACGATTGTTCGTCCCTCCCTAACCTACGGCGATACGCAGATTGTGTTGGCGGTGAATAGCTGGCAGAAGTCCTACACGGCGGTGGACAGAATGCGGCGGGGCAAGAAGGTGATTGTGCCTGGAGACGGTTCCTCACTGTGGGTGATTACGCATAACAGCGATTTTGCCAAGGGACTGGTAGGCCTGCTGGGACATCGACAGGCCATTGGCCACGCGTTCCACATTACCAGCGACGAGGTGATGACCTGGGACCAGTTTTACAAAATCACTGCGCAGGCTGCAGGCGTTGAGCCGCAAATCGTTCACATCGCTTCCGACTTTATGAGCGCATGCATGCCCGATGAACTGGGCAGCCTGACCGGAGATAAGGCAGCGAGCGTAGTTTTCGATAACGGCAAAATCAAGCACTTTGTGCCGGGGTATTGCGCCACGGTTCCGTTTGCGCAAGGGATTCAGAGAACAATCGATTGGTTCGATGCAGACCCACGGCGAAAACAAATCGATGAGGCCGCCAATGCCGCGTGGGACAAGCTCATCGACGCATATGAGAGTGGGCTAAGCGGAGCATTGCGCGGGTTCCAGCCATAAAACCGAGGCCTGAACTCGCCATTGACGTACGGGATGGATCCCGTACCCTTCACTCCTGAGAGTTTTCAGGCAGGATCCAATGCATCTTCTTAGAGCAGTCTTGATGCCAGAGAAGGGGATGATTTTCCGGCCATCTCCAGATTTTCACGAAGGAAATTCTGGGGGCTTGTCGTTCTTAGGAGTATCGTCTCTTTGAAGCTGCTCTGTCAGCGGGGCTGCCTTGGCAGAGCGCAATCGAAACGACAATGCTTTCATGCACAAACCCTTCGAAAGATATTCCCTGTGGTCCAATCAGAATTGAATTCGATCCAGGCAGGCCCTGTACACGCTCTACGAAAGGCAGGCAGAGTGACGCCGAGCTATGATCTAAAATCCCAGAGCCGGCTGGACAGTTGGAAGTCAATTGCCCTGTATTTTGGAAGAACTTGCCGAACCGTGCAGCGTTGGCACTGCGAGAATGGTCTTCCGGTACACCGTGCAGGCGGGATCAAGAGCTCCGTTTTTGCTTATGTTGACGAGTTGGAAGGCTGGATGCGGAACCGCGGAAGCGTCGTTACCGATGAGAGCGCGGGGAGTTCCAAACCTGTTCCTGCTCGCACTCCGCTTGGGGAAGAGGCATCAACTAGCCCAAACCAAAAGCTGAATTCTTCATTGATTCCGGAGCAAGCCAAGGCCCGCTCCCGGGATCTGGTGGATCTCTCCTACAAGATGTGGGAATCGCTTTCGCACGGTAATTTACAAGCAATCGTTCGATTCCTACGGGAGGCATGCGATCAGGACCCTACCAACGCTACTGCGTTTGGATGCTTGTCGCTTGCACTGATCGCCGAGGGCCTGTGGGGAGATGTGCGTCCTGAAGCTGCATATTTATCCGCGGGGGCGGCTGTTCGGCGGGCATTCGAAATGGATTCCGAAGAGATCGAGGCAAAGTGTGCGGATGCCTGGCTGAAAACAATATCGACGCGTGACTGGGAGGGCGCCCGTCGCGGGTTCGATGCGATTTTGAATCACAGGTCGATGGGGACACGCGCCCTGAATGGGAGGGCTCTTCTCCACATTGTTGAAGGATGCCTTGAAGAAGCCTCCAGCCTGCTGCTTGAAGCCGCGGAACGAAACCCGCTCAGTTCCTCACCGATGGCGTTGTATTGCTGGAATCAGTATCTTGCAGGTGAATATGCGAACGCTCTCGACCAGGTTGAGCAGATCCGGGCCGGCGGCCGACCCTGTCCAATCACCGAAGCTGTCGAGGCGATGGCCTTCATCCAAATCGAAGAGCCTGAAGTACACATCGATCGCCTGGAAGCAATGGTCGCGGCCTCTCCTCGTAATGACATCGTACGAGGTGTGCTCGGATACACTTACGGAACGACCGGCCAGGATCGAAAGGCAAGGAAAGTGCTCGACGCAATCACGGACTCTGGATCTCGCGCCATGCGCTGTGAGCCTTACGCGATTGCGCTCATCCTGATCGGCTTGAACGAGAGGCCCATGGCGGTGGAATGGCTGGAAAAATCCTTTCGCAATGGATCGCTCTGGAGTCTCGGGTTTCAATCCGACCCAATTTTGGAGGCATTGAGCAATGACCCGCACTACCTGCTCTTTTTGGGCAGGGCCAGCTACCCAACTTCCATGAGTGCAAGCTCACACCTGGCTTCGGCTAGCTAGGCTGGAATATTTGCGCTAATGCAGTTTCACGAACTCGGCTTTAGCTTGCTTCAGGATGGGAATCTCAGGGTCGGCGTCCTTCCAAAGTGTGAGGAAATCCTGATACGCAGCGCGTGCTTTGACGGTTTCACCCTGCGTGGCGAATGCACGAGCGATTTCAAGATGTGCGAGGGCGCCGATGGGCGAGTTCAAAACAATTCCGCGGTGGTCCAGAATCTTCTGGAACTCGGCTGCCGCTTCGCCGCCTCTCCGTGCCATCAGGTAGGCCTGACCACGCAGGTAGATGGGAAACATCGGGTTGTTTCCATCAGGGCTCCCAAGTTCATGAGGAACCGACTTTTGTAAGTCTTCGATGGCTTTCTGTGTGTCCATATGATTCAGCGCGAGTTGCGCACGCACTGAAGGCAAATAGTTCGTCTGCATAAGCGTGCAGTCAGGACAGCGCCTGGCAAGGTCATCGGCCAGCGACTGTGCACCGGCATCGTCGTGCGCCAACGCGAGGGCTATATCCGCGAGACCTTCGACATCCCGGCTTTTGGATCGCGCGAGCACATCTTTCGTCTTCTTCTTAGCCAATTCCGCATCGCCAACGAGCGCCTCGGATATCGCGGTCAGCTCCTCAAAAAGCCCGCATAATTGCTCCTGGTCCGATTGCCGCGCCAACTGGTCGCCCCGGCGCATCAGCTCGCGGGACTCCCGCAGGCGGCCATAATACGCCGCGGTCTGTGCCTGGATATAAGAAAACTGCAAATTCGACAGACTCCCGGAGATTTTCACACTATGCGCCATTTCCAGGTTGTCGTGCTCTAAGAACGCCAGTGCATATCGATATACCTGGATGTGAAAGCAATCGGCCTTTTGTTCTTCGGCGCTTTTCATCAGCGCGCGGGCTTCGTCCAGGCGATCCAAACGAATAAGCGAGCCCACCAGGACCCCGTAACTCAGGCAATCTCCGGGAAGCAGCCGCAAGCTCTCTGCCGAATCCCTTCTTGCGTCCTCGTATTGGCCGAGGCTGGAGTAAATCTCACTCACGTTGAGGTGCGGAATATCGTCTCGTGGATAAAGTTGGCTCCAGAGTTTGTAAACTTCCCGGGCCTCTTCCCAGTCACCCGTGACCGATTCCTGATAGTGCGCTTCGATGTAGAACCTCTCACGATCGCTCACGTGCTCGCGCAGTTCATACGCTTTCCGGAAGTTCGCCACGCTTTCTTCTTCCGAATATTCCCCATACGCCAGGCCGAGAGAGGCGTAGGCCATGGCAAAGTTGGGATCGAGAAGGATTGCGCGTTGAAAAAGCTGGATTGCCGCAGCGCGGTCTTCCTTATCGATCAAACTGGTGCGTCCCAAACTGTACGCGTGCAGCGCTTGAAGCGAAGGCGTGGTCACTTGCTCGAGAGGCGTATTGTATTTTTGAACAGTCCCTACCGATTCACCGAGCCTAGTGCGCAGGTGAGATGCTGCTTGGGCCAAGGCGTTCAATACTTCTTCTTTTCTTTCCGCCGTCACTTGCTCCTCGACCAGCGAATCACCCGTCGCACAGTTAGTAGCCTTCAACCCCAGCACGTACTGATTGCCCAGTTTCGCAATGGAGCCGTTCAGCACCGCGGTGCTTCCGGTGCGAATGCAAAGTTGCTGCGCGATATCCGGAGTGAGCCGCGCATCCGGCCGCTGGTTCATGAGCCGCAGCGTCTGTTTCACGGTGGCATCCGAAACCAGGCTGAGGAAAGGCGACTGTTCTAGCTCTACGGCGAGCCCCTGACGAATCGTGCCATCAAAGACCGCGTCGCCGGTGGTGTTTTCGAAGTCCGCCAGGACCACAGTGTCTTTGTCAGTTAACATTTTTGCCTTGCGCGAATGGAGCCACCACCAAGCCGAGGCGCTCAGGACGACCGCTATCGCGCCCAGGGCAACAATTGGCAGCCATGTGAATTGTGCCTTTTTGCCCACCGGCGCTTGCTCCTGTGGGGAGCGCGCCGCGCCATTCGCGTACTGCTTCTCTGCAGCGGGTGTGGCCGGGAACGTAACGGGAATAATGAAACGGTATCCCCGGCGGGGTAGCGTTTCCACATAGCGTGGCGTGTCCGCCGAATCCGACAGGGCCGCCCGAAGCTTGGCTACAGCCACATTCACGGCGTGGTCGAAGTCTCCAAAGGAATCGTCCGGCCAGATGCGCCGTTTCAGTTCCTCGCGCGTGACAACCTCCCCGGGCTGTTCCAGCAAGGCAATCAGGATCTTCAGCGGTTGGTCTTGAAGCCGGATGCGCGTTCCGGCTTTCCGCAGTTCGCCGGAACGAAGATCGACATCGAAGACGCCGAAATGCGTCGAGGAGTTTGGAGCGGGCTGTTCCATCTAGCTCCTTGCGAACGGGCCGCGATGGGTCCGACACACCTCTTTGGCCCAGAGATACTCAGTATAGACGAAGTATCGGCGACAAAGTCTCAACTCTTCTCAGGAGAGGTTCGCAAATAACTCATTTTTTATCAGTCTTTTAGCTGTTGACAAAAGCGAGGCGCGAAGGAGACCCGATGTGAATTGAGAAGACCTGGTAACCCGCTCGAATCTCGGCATCAGCCGCGAATCGGCTGAGGTCGGAATCATGGATCTGCGAATGCTTCTGGCAGCGGGTACCCGGCTGTCTCTTGTTGCTGCGTTGACGGCACAAGCGAGTGCCCTGGACCTTCAACACCCTTGCCCGAGCTTGGCCCTGCCATTCGACATGGTGTCGAACTTCGAGGTCGTCGTCCAAGGACAGATCGGCGAACTGGATGGGCTGAAGTTCATTCTGGACACCGGGTCGTCACACAGCGTGATTGACCGCAGAGTTGCGGACAGGATTGGACTGCATCGCCGCCCTGGAAAGGTGTTCAATTTTGACCGCGACCTTGCAATCGAGTGGGCGGATGTTCCCGATGTTCGGATCGGCCCGATGCGCATCGCGAGCGTCCCCATGAAGGTCGCCAGACTCGCCGAGATTTCCGAGTTCGCGGATAACGTCGATGGGATCATCGGACTGGACGTGCTGAGCCGGGCCAGGAAGATCGGCATCGACTACGAGCGAAGGAGAGTTTCGTTTGAACTCGACGAGGGGTGCGGAAGCAGGCCTTCGGCCGTGAAGTCCTTTTTGGTCACGGTGGTCATCCAGGGAATTCCCTTGCACTTGCAGGTTGATACGGGATTGCAATACGTCCTGCTCTACAGGGACAGTCTCAGCAGCGCGCTTCCGCATCTGCGCACCGAAGGTGAACCCAGGGACGCGATGATCGGACGCCTGCAGGCCACACAGGTCAATTTACCGGGAGTGCAGGTTTTTGGCCCAAATGCCGTGACTCCAGTCTTTCTGATCGAAAGCCGCGGAAAAGCCGACCTCGGTGGAATTGATGGCTACCTGGGCCCAGCCTCCCTCCACGCCAAGCGCCTCGAACTAGATTTCGCCGCAATGATTTTGCGTTGGCAGTAATTCCGATTCGAGGAACAGTTACGCGAGAGTGTGCAAAGTTGTGGGGAGTTCAGGCTGTCAGGGCCAATTGATTTTGCTGCGCGAGCGGCCGAAAGCCTTTGTGCCAATGACGAAATGCGTCTTCCAAGGTGCCGTTGAGCACTTGAATGCGGACATCAAAAAATCCCTGGACTGTGTACCGGTAACATCGCGCCTGTTGCTTCTTCACCATTCGCTTCGAATGGCTAACCCACGCACGCGTTCTCTGCATTGTTTAAGAAGCGCGCTCCTGCAAGTCGCGTTCCGCCCGGAGCCAATCTTGTACCGCGTATCCATGCTGGTAGCCGCGTTGTGCCCAATACCGATACGCGAGCTGCTCAATCACATCGCGTGCTGGCATTGATATGGCGACAACATTTTCGCTCTTGGTCGCAGTCTTGCGTGGTTGTGCCGCAGTCTTCGCTTTCTTTGGCGCCTTAACGTTCGCAACAAGCTCAATGCCCGTGCGTGGTGTTGTCGTTGGCTTTGCAACTTCAGTAGCCTTCACCTTGCTTGCTGAGGCTTGGCGCGGCGTTGCAGCTACCTTTGCTTTTTTCGCTGAATCTGCCATGTAAGTCTCCTGCTTGCTGAATTCGCTGCCACATTGTGGCGCGTCATTATGAGACTAACAAACGGCTTTGTCATTAGCAAATTTAAAACCCAACAAAATCGGCACGTTTCGCAGGCGGCATCTTCCCTTTCGCTCGCGCGAGGGAAGATGCGATGGAGTGACCGAGCGGGCGGAAAGGTTGAGTG
>Ga0302320_10017802_pt1 | contig 14392 bp, 9 predicted proteins | sample Bog_T0_3_FD_202130 | JGI IMG/M metagenome (GOLD analysis project Ga0302320, IMG submission 202130) | Peat permafrost microbial communities from Stordalen Mire near Abisko, Sweden - Bog_T0_3 | ecosystem: Environmental > Terrestrial > Soil > Wetlands > Peat | place: Sweden: Abisko, Stordalen Mire...
GATCTTCTTCGCGCGATATGAGGCCAGCCAGTTTGGTTCGCCCTATATCGAGACCGAGCACCTGCTGCTTGGACTGCTGCGCGAGGACAAGGCTTTGACCAACCGCTTTCTGCGCTCCCATGCCTCAGTGGAATCGATCCGCAAACAGATCGAGGCGCATACTACGATTCGCGAGAAGGTTTCGACGAGTGTGGACCTGCCGCTTTCAAACGAGTGCAAGCGGGTGCTGGCCTATGCGGCAGAAGAGGCCGAGCGGCTGGGGCACAAACACATTGGCACCGAACATTTGCTGCTGGGACTGCTGCGCGAAGAGAAATGCTTTGCGGCGGAGATTCTGCAGGAGCGCGGGCTGAAGCTGGCGCAGATTCGCGACGAGCTGGCGCGGGTGACGCAGGAGAAGGCGCCGACGCAGGCGCGGCAACGGGAGTCGAGTTTGCTGGCTGAATTTAGCCGCGACTTGACGCAGGCTGCGATGGATGGGCAGTTGGATCCGCTGGTTGGACGCGACGGAGAGCTTGAGCGCGTGATTCAGATTCTTTGCCGTCGCACCAAGAACAATCCGGTGCTGATTGGCGAGCCGGGCGTGGGCAAGACGGCGATTGTGGAAGGGCTTGCGCAGCGGATTGCCGATGGCGAGGTGCCGAGCTTTCTGGCGGACAAGCGCGTGCTGGGCCTCGACCTCTCGCTGATTGTTGCGGGCACCAAGTATCGCGGACAGTTTGAAGAGCGGCTGAAGACCATCATGAAAGAGCTGATGGAGAATCAGAACTCCATCGTGTTTATCGACGAGTTGCATACGCTGGTGGGCGCGGGTTCGGCGGAGGGATCGCTGGATGCGGCGAACATTCTGAAGCCCGCGCTGAGCCGCGGCGAGATTCAGTGCATTGGCGCGACGACGCCGGCTGAATATCGCAAATCGATTGAGAAGGACCGCTCGCTGGAACGGCGCTTCCAGGCTGTGAAGGTACCACCGCCGAATGAAGTCGACGCGATTCGGATTATTCACGGCATCAAGGACAGGTACGAGAAGTTCCACGCGGTGAGTTATACGGATGCGGCGATTGAATTTGCGGTGTCGCATTCGAATCGCTATATCCCGGATCGGTTCCTTCCAGACAAGGCGATTGACTTGATTGACGAGGCCGGAGCGCGTGTGAAGCTGCGTCAGACTTCGCTGCCGGAAGAGATCACCGAGGTTCAGAAGCGGATCAAGTTCATTGTGCACCGCATGGACTCGGCGATTGCGAACCACGAGTTTGAGAAGGCGCGGTTCTACAGCGATGAAGAACGGAAGGAGCGCGAGAATCTGCGCGCGCTGCGCGATAAGTACCACCTTGATGACTCGGCTGCCGGCATTGTTGGACGCGAGGACATTGAAGATGTGGTGAGCCGGTGGACGGGCGTTCCGGTGACCAGCATCAAGGAAGAAGAGACGCAGAAACTGCTGCGCGTGGAAAGCGAACTGCACAAGCGCGTGATTTCGCAGGAGAAGGCGATCTCCGCGCTGGCAAGGGCGATTCGCAGGTCGCGTGCGGGCTTGAAGTCGCCGCATAGACCGATTGGCAGCTTCCTGTTCCTGGGGCCGACAGGCGTTGGCAAAACGGAGATGGCGCGTACGCTGGCGAATTTCCTGTTTGGTTCGGACAAGGCGCTGATCCGCTTCGATATGTCGGAGTTCATGGAGAAGCATTCAGTGTCAAAGCTGATTGGTTCGCCTCCGGGTTATGTGGGCTATGAGGAAGGCGGCCAGTTAACGGAACGCGTGAAGCGCTCGCCTTATTCGGTTGTGCTGCTGGATGAAATTGAGAAGGCGCACCCGGATGTCTTCAACATCCTGCTGCAGGTTTTTGAAGACGGGCAGTTGACGGACGGGCTCGGCAACACGGTCGATTTCAAGAACGTGATTCTGATCATGACGTCGAACATCGGCTCCAAGTACCTGATCAAAGAGAAGAAGAACCTTGGCTTCCACAGCGATAGCGAAGACCAGATAAACGAAACTGTCGAAAAGAACGTCATGGCCGAGGTTAAGAAGGCATTCAACCCTGAGTTCCTCAATCGTCTGGACGAAGTGATTCTGTTCCAGTCGTTGTCCGATGGCGACCTGATTCAGATTGTCGAGCTGCTGGTGCAGAGCCTCAACGCAAACCTGGCGCAGAAGGCGATCACTATTTCGGTGACGGAGGAGGCCAAGAAGTGGATCCTCGACAAGACGCTGGGCGACCGGAGTTACGGTGCGCGGCCGTTGCGCCGAGCGCTGCAGAGGTATGTGGAAGATCCTCTGTCTGAGGCGCTGATCGCAGGGAACATTACGCAGCGGCCGGCATTCCTTGAGGTCTACCTGGACGCTAACCAGTTGTTCTATCGGCCAGTCAGCGCGGATGAGAGTGTCAGCGAGGAAAAGGCGGCGGGGATTTTGCTGTTCAGCGCCTAACTGGCAACTAAGACACTCACACTTACTCAACCGTAAGACAAAAGCCCTCGGCACATTCGCCGGGGGCTTTTTGTGCCTGGGAATCTTGCGGAGTTTTTCTTAATAACCGGAAGGCAAATCGCGCTGTCCAAGGATTGACAGGTTGAAGCCAGGCGTAGCTATCAGAGCCTTAAGCGACTGGCCGGTCTGTGAGCACCAGCAATGGCAGATGAAAGCAGTTCGCAAAATGACACGGCGTGGAGCAATCCTTCTTACTGTTATAAGTGGCATAAGTTGTCTTGCTGGGTGTGGCATCGGCAGCCTTCCAACGATCACCCAGCCGACCAAACCAATCTCTATCCTGTTTGTTGAATCTCCGCCTGCGTCCATGGCCGTGAATGCAACGGTAACCGTGTATGCCGCTGTTATAAACAGCTCATCGAACAGCCAGGTCAACTATTCGATTAGTTGTGGCAACGCGAACGCATGCGGCACCTCAAACGCGAGCGACGAGGCTGGCGCGATTGTGTACACTGCGCCCTCTGTCATTCCGTCCGGTGGAACTGTGACGATTACGGCGACGGCAGCGGCCGATCCCACTAAATCTATTTCGGCGGTGGTTGCAATCTCGCCTCCCATTGCGATCTCCGTTTCATTTCAATCGCCAATGCCCGCATCATTGCAGGTGAATTCCGCCGTGTCGTGGAATGCGTTCATCAAGAACGACACATCTGCCAATCCGCAGGTGAAGTGGGCGGTAAGCTGCGATGGCACGGCTTGCGGATTTTTCAATCCTGCGGAGACTCCGAACGGCGCGGCGACGACTTATACCGCGCCTTCAACCATTCCATCCGGCAAAACCGTCACTGTAACTGCAACATCGGTCACCGATCCAACCAAGTCAGTCTCGGCCACTATTACGATTGTTGCGCCGGCAGCGAACCTTGCCAATGGTACGTATGTTTTTCAAATGGGAGGCCCAGTTGGCTCCGCGGCTCACTTCATCACGGGCGTCATTGTTGCCGAGAATGGGGCGATTATCGGCGGGGAGCAAGACTCGATTGCTTATAACTCCGACGACGATGGGTATCTATATCCTTACTCCTATCTGTCAGGGGCGATTACCGGCGGGAGTTATACGACTACCTCCGATGGAAACATTCAGATTTGGATTGTTTCCGGAGAGGGAGGCGGAGAAACATTGAACGGTGTGCTTGCTTCCGGTGGGAAAGGATTTGTTGCGCAGTTATATGGTTCGCTGGGGAGCGGCACGCTCGATTTGCAAACCAGCACGGCTGCGCCTGGCGGCGGATATGCTATTTCCCTATATGGCGGCGATCTGTATGGCGATGAGAGTTGGATTGGCGGCATTTTGAACATCGATAGTGCGGGCGGGATCTCGGGCGCGGGCAGCGAACTCGACCTCATCAGTGGTGGGTATGGCTACTATCCAAGCGGCGAGGAGATGCTGGGCGCGAGTACGGTGACTGTTCCCGACAAGTTCGGGCGTGTGCAATTTGTGCTGAATACCGGGCAGTCGTCTTCGCTGCCTGTTCAGGATCTGGTTGGCTATGTTGTGGACGCTACGCATATGCGGCTTATCTCGTCTGCTTATAACAACGACTTGAACTACCAAGGGGCGATGGGTGGTCTGGCACTTGGACAAGGAGCCAGCACCGGGCATTTCAGCAACAGTTCGCTGGCGGGAACGAGCTATGTATTCGGAGCCTCCACGCTGCTTCAATACGGGGCTTATCAGTTAGCGGGTGTAGTTACTGCAAATGCGGATGGCACGCTTGGCGGCTTGTTCAACTGGAACGATCTGTCCGTGAAGGGAGTCCAAAGCCCCGTCCCCGTGAATGGAACCTGGACCATTGATGCGACTGGCCGAGCGAGTCTCTCCAGTCTCACGCAGGGATCGGGTTCTTCGGAGCCCTACAATGACTCGCTGCACATGTATTTAACGGGTGACGGTAACGCACTGATTTTCTCAAGTGAGAACATCAACCCGTTCGCCGGTCAGGCGTTTCAGCAACAGACCGCTGCATTCACTGCGGGCTCTTTGAGCGGAACGTATGGACTGAATGCCGGTACGGCCAACAATTCCGCAGTCGCTCCGACTTCAACGGTTGTTGGCTCGATGGTTTCCGTCGGCGGCGATGATACAGACACGCTTGGTGGATTCGCCGATTGGGGCAACGCCTCGGAGGACTTCGCAATCTCCGGAAGCTTCACACCGGCTTCGAATGGAGTGTTCGCAGGCACCCTGACTGGGCTCGATGCCGCGTCGCGAACGACCGCCAACAGCTTCACGTTGTACCTTGTGGACGATGCACGGGCGGTGGCCATTGAGACCGATGATAGCCAGTTGACATTGGGGTATCTCCAGCTTCAACAGTGAACGAATCCTGCCTCGGGGATGAATCGCGGCGGTCCTTCGGAGCGCCTTGGCATGTTGGTTGAAACTTACCCAGCATTTCATGCTGGGCTATTTTCGAACGCTCCCTCCGGGAGCCAGGGCGCGCACGCTCGATGTTTTGCCGACGCGGGATGTTTATTGCGGGGTTGGGGGAGTTTGGCGGGCGGTGCGGAGAGCTATGAGGGCTAGCAGAGCGATGACGCCGACGAGTGCGGCCCACAGGAGCCAGGGATGCTGCTCGGTAAAGGGGCGGCTGTCAGGGCGGTGCTGGTACTCGGGATTTGACTGTTCGGGTTCGGCGTTGACCTGCGCTGCATCGGGCTGGGGCGCAAACAGGGTGGCGTAGTCGTAGTGCGGAGACCAGAGGGCGGCGTCGCCATAGTAAAGGGTGTAGTGCGCGTTGGGAACAGCTTCAAAGCAGAGCTTCCGCTCAAGCATCTGGAGTTGAACGGACTCTATCTTCAAAGGTGCGTCGTCGCCGTTCTCGATAGTTATTGTCCACTTAGCCGCGGTAGAAAAATCTGTTCGAGGCGCATCGATGGAGAGGTGTTCCTCGTTGATGCGGTGCCCGTTTTGCAGGGTGTGGACTCGCAGGAGGTTTCCGTACGAAGTGGCCGGCTGCGGAGCTTCAATCGGGGTTGAATCCGGCTCTGTCTTCGGCGAATTCGGGGAAGCACTGATGGTCACGTCGCGGCTGAATGAGGGTGGTTCCGCTGCCGGCACAAATAGGATTCGATCAACCGGAACATGCGCGGGGACAATGAATGTGAAGACCGAATTGCGGCCCTTCAATGTTCCGTTGGAGGAATCTGCGAACGACACAAACTTCGGATCACCGGCGGGAAGGCGGTCTACGGAGAGCCCGGTAAAGCTTTCCGTTTGCAACGGGCCTGTGACATCAAAATGCAGATAGGGAAAATCGGACTCGGGAAGATGCAGGACGGTGCTGCGACCGAGTCTTTGCCGTGTCAGGTCGAAGATGGTGTAGGAGCCTAGCTTGGTCGCAGCGCCGCCCTGGGTCCGGCTGCCCGAGACTGCAACGGTGGCGATGAAGTCGTGGCCGGTTACCGCCAGTTGCAGGTCACTGTATTTTCCTTCGGGCATTTCGGCGTCGAACGCCGGGCGCCCTTCATGCTCGCCAAGGTTCAGTAACGAGATGTTCTTCTGGGCACCCTCTTCAGGAGCGGCGGTACGAATGACGTAGGGCGTTTCTGTGCTGTCGCGATAGAGGCGCAGGTCGGCGAGGCCGGGTGCGGCATGAGCGAAGATTCCAGGATCGAGCACCAGGCAGCTTTGGCCGCCCTGCGGCGGAATATTGGTTAGGGGGCGGGTGGTTTGGAAGTAGCGGATCTCCGGCGATGCGGTGGCCACAGCGAGCAAAATCGCGGCTGCAACAGGCTTCACGGTTCCCGCCCGTCTGGATTGCGAAGGTTCAGCCAGTCGCGCTGGTAGACGTAACTGACGCCGAGCAGCAGCGCGCCCAGGCCAAGGAAGCTGAGGATGCGGTAGCCCTCCGCCAGTTCGCTGACATCGACCAGAAAAACTTTGGCGATGGAGACGGCCAGCAGCACCAGCGCCTGCCAGCGGAGAAAGGCCGAACGGCGCGAGAAGCCGACGGTGAGGAGGATTGCGCCGTAGGTCATGAACCAGGCTGAGTAAGTGAACTGCTCATACATGCGGTCGCTCATGGATCGGAAACCTTGGGCGTGGGGCATGGTCCAGTAGTGATGGATCTCAAGACCCACGGAAAGGAGGATGAGGCCGCTGACGACCAGGCCGGTTAAGAGGGCCAACAGCGACCATCCACTTTTTTGCTCGGCCTCTTCCCGGAGATGGGTGGTATGTGCAGTCCAGCAGGCAAAGGCGAAGGCCGCGATTCCCGCGCAGTAGGCTCCGAACTGCGCATTGAAGAATGGCGTGGGGAAGACTGGCGGTTCCGTAATCAGCAGCGCCCCGAGTCCGAGGATGAGGCAGCCGATGGAGAGTACGCGCAGGAGCAGCGACTTCAAGCGGGCCGCTCCCCATAAGAGAGCAGCGCCTTCCGCGAGCCAGCCGACGGTAAGCCAGTGTCCTTTGGCTTTGAGGGGAATGGCGAGGGTGAGAAACACGACGGCAAGGGTGAGATGCAAGCCAGAGAGAACTGGCCCGGCGGCACGCGGCTTGCCGGTGGGCGGGATCTGCAGCAACGCCAGGTAGAAGGCCGCAAACATGACCGCGATCCATGGGTCGGCCCAGCCCGCATCCCTGCCGTCGAACAGGGCGTAGAAGGCGATGAATCCGAATGCTGCATTGGCCAGAGGCATGAGCACGCCGGCGAGGGCGTCCCAGGCAGAGAGGGTCGCATCTTCGCGGTTGCTCCGCACCAGATGAGGCGCGAAAGCAAACATGAGGAAGAAACATCCGACGAAGAATGCCGTGATACCGAATGCGGAGTCGGAGTAAAACGTAACCCACCAGCCGATGACGAATACCACGGTTCCGGTGAAGGCCGCGAAGAGCAGGCGCGACCAGGGCTTGAGAGCCGCGAGGAGCAGTACGGCGATATCGAGAATGAGCAGATAGCTGAAGAGCGTGACTTCGTGATTTTCGCCAGTGGAAAGCAGGAGAGGTGTGCTGAGGCCGCCGGCAATTGCGTAGAGGGCCAGCAGTTCCGCATCCTGAACCCAGGCCATGAAACCGTTGAAGGCGGTGACCAGGATCATTGCACCGAAGGCGACGCTGGCTGGGACCAGGTGGAAGAAAGAGAACGATGCCCACAGCGAAAGATACAGAACGCCGCTTCCGACGGCTTTGAGCGAGTATGCGAAAGCTGTGAAGCCTTTTTTGTGAAACAGTTCTGACCAGGCAATGATGGCTGCGCCGGCGACGAGGCCGATGAAGACGCGGCCGAGGGGGCCGATCCAGTGGTTATCGAAGGCCATTTTGAGGAACCAGGCCACGGCGATAAGGATGGCGAGAATGCCGATGCGATTGAACCACTGCGAGCCGATTTTGCTTTCGAGGGATTGAGCGGCGGCGGCTTTGGTTGCGCTGGAAGCGGGCTCGGTGTAGCCGAAGGTGAGCCGCGGGTGCTGGGGTTCCGCGATGGGAGGGAATGCCTGGGCCGGCTCCTGGGTTGAGTTGGTTGCGGCTGCTGCGGGGTGTGGCGCGGGCTGCTGGCGAAGGCCGGCAAGCCGCTGGACTTCGGCGGCCCATGAGGCGGATTGCGGAGCGGCTGGTTGGGGGGTGGACGGGGCGCTTGCTGGCGAAATTACGGTGGGGTGGGCAGGTTCGTCCCCGAGTGCGATGCCGTGTTGATGCAGGGCTGCCTCAAGCCGCCAGACGCGCGCGGTGAGTTCGCGCACCTGGGCTTCAAGACCGGCTGGATTGTCAGGGTTCATCGCCGTCTACTGTATCGCAGAGACGGCGGCAATACCAGAGGGGAACGAAGGTTTTGGGGGCCGGAAAGATGCGAATCTGCTGCGGAGGCGGGGTTGGCGATTTTCTTGTTTCTGCGATGGGTGTTTGGGAGCCGCCTGAGAATGTTGATCAAAGGGTAACTGAGGGTTTGGCAACGACTCGGGCGGAACTCAAAATCAGTCGAACTTAACACTCGCGCTCGCGTTCTTCTCTTTCCCACATGTTCATCGTTTCGCGCATGCACGACTCTGTGGACGGATCGATTTCGGTTAATTTATTACCGCTTTTCCAATGGCCGTCATTGTCGAGATTTATGGTCTCGAAGAAATCTCCCTTGTCAAACCAATAATCGTCAAGTATCCGGCCCTGCCCAAACCAATTCAGACGCCATCCGAACGCGCCATTCTGATCTCGGAATATCGATCCGCAGAGCTTCCGGTCCTCAAGGTCTCTATATCGCTGCCCTAGAAGCTTCCATTGGCGTTGCTCTTCTCTCATCGCTTCCCCTCAGGGACAATCCTACCGTCAGCAAACCGACATCGTTCTGAGATTCGCATTGCGGCTGGATTACCGGCTATCCGGAAGTTACCTTGTGCCGAACTTCCAGCTCGACTGCTTACCAGTTGTCTCTACGCCTTCGGGTTTGCTCCCCGTTCTTGCGGCATTTGCAGCGTGTATAAGCCTGCGCTAGCGTACTGCTTCCCGCCTTTGCGCCAGAAAAAATGCGCAAAAACGGGGCACGGTGCTTTTGTGGTTGATCCGACACGGGTTCATTTCGGCCGTAACTCGCCGAGGCGAGTCAGGATGACAGCGAGCTTTTTGCGAACTTCAATCAAACCCACTAGATGTCTAGGTTTTTGACGTCGAGCGCGTTGTCTTCGATGAACTTGCGGCGGGCTTCGACGTCTTCTCCCATGAGGGTGGTGAAGATGGTTTCGGTTTCGGCAATGTCTTCGAGCTTGACCTGGAGGAGCGTGCGGTGCTCGGGATCCATTGTGGTTTCCCAGAGCTGGGTGGCGGTCATTTCGCCGAGGCCCTTGTAGCGCTGGACTGAGTAGTCCTTTTTGCCCTGCTCGACGATGTAGGTGAAGAGCTCGCGGGCGGTCTGTTTTTCGACGGGCTCACGGGAGGCGCGGGCGATGCGGCGGGCCTGCTTGGCTTCGGCCTGGACTTCTGCGCTCTCGGTTGAGGCTTCAGCGGGGACGGCGTCTTCAGCGGCGGGGTCGGCAGTGGCTCCGGTGGCGGCGTCAGCGGCGGCGTCATTGGTCCCCGGCTTGGCGGCGAATTCGATGAGGAATGGCGGCTCGAGGAATTCCTTGATGAGGGAGTACTTGGACATCATCTGGCGGAATTCGGGGCTGGAGGCGAGGTTCCAATCGATGCAGCGCGTGGCGCCCTGCGAATCAGTAAAGCAGACGGACCAGGTGTGGTGCTCGTCGTCTTCAACGGGAGCGCTGAGGGACTTGAATTCGAACTCGCCGCCACGGTCATTCAACTCTTCATAAAGGGCGGCCAGCTTGGGCGGGACCTCGCTCTCGGACTTGGAGGCGAAGTCGGCGCGGTGGACGAGTTCGGCGCGGGCGAGGAGCTCGGTCAGCTTTTCATTGCGGATGCGCTTGTCGACCTTTTCGACGAAGCTGAGGTACTCATTGAGGGTGCCCATGAAGCGGGTGAGGTCGGCGCCTTCAATGCGGCTTGCGGCTTCTCCGTGGCGAACCAGCATGCCTTCGGAGGCGCGCTTGACCATGACTTTCACGAATTCGCGATCGTCTTTGATGTACTGCTCGAAGCGGCCCTTCTTGATTTTGTAGAGGGGCGGCTGGGCGATGTAGATGTTGTCGCGCTTGATGAGCTCCGTCATGTGGCGGAAGAAGAAGGTGAGCAACAGGGTGCGGATGTGCGAGCCGTCGACGTCGGCGTCCGTCATGAGAATGATTTTGCCGTAGCGGATCTTGGTGGCGTCGAAGTCGTCTTTGCCGATGCCGCAGCCGAGCGCGGTGATCATGGCGCGGATTTCTTCGTGGCCGAGCATTTTGTCGTAGCGGGCTTTTTCGACGTTGAGGATTTTGCCTTTGAGGGGCAGGATGGCCTGGAAGCGGCGATCGCGGCCCTGCTTGGCGGTGCCGCCGGCGGATTCGCCCTCGACGAGGTAGAGTTCGCACCGGTCGGGGTTGCGTTCGGAGCAGTCGGCGAGTTTGCCGGGAAGGCCGCCGCCGTCGAGGGCGCCTTTGCGGCGGGTGAGGTCGCGGGCCTTGCGGGCGGCTTCACGAGCGCGCGCGGCTTCAATCGCCTTGTTGATGATCTTCTTGGCTACCGGCTGATTCTGCTCAAGGAAGCCGCCCAGGCGGTCGTTGACGAAGGCCTGCACGGTGCCGGCGATGTCGGAGTTGAGCTTGCCCTTGGTCTGGCCTTCGAACTGGGGCTGGGGCAGCTTGACGCTGACGACAGCGACCAGGCCCTCGCGGACGTCGTCGCCGCTCAGGTTTTCCTTCATGTCTTTGAAGAGGCCTAGTTGCTGGCCGATGGCGTTGATGGTGCGGGTAAGCGCAGTGCGGAAGCCGGAGAGATGCGTGCCGCCGTCGACGGTGTTGATATTGTTGGCGAAGCTGAAGACGCTCTCGGAGTAGCTGTCGTTGTACTGGAGGGCGATTTCGATTTCGACGCCGTCGCGCGCAGCCTCCATCACGATGGGCTTCTCGTGCAGGACCTGCTTGCCGCGGTTGAGATGCTTTACGAACTCCGCGATGCCGCCGGCGTATTTGAACTCGGCACGGCGGGCTTCGCCGGTTTTGGGGTCGGCGGTGCGCTCGTCGGTGAGGGTGATCTCAAGGCCCTTGTTGAGGAAGGCGAGCTCACGCAGACGCTGGGAGAGCGTGTCGAAGTTGTACTCGGTGGCGGTGAAGATGGTCTTGTCGGGCAGGAAGTGGACCTTGGTGCCAAGGCGCTTGCTGGTGCCGGCCTGACGCAGTTCGCTGGTGGGAGCGCCGCAACTGAAGTCCATTTCCCAGGTGTGACCGTCGCGCCAGATTTCGACATTCAGCTCCTGCGAGAGCGCGTTGACGCAGCTTACGCCCACGCCATGGAGGCCACCGGAGACTTTGTAGTTGGAGGCGTCGAACTTGCCGCCGGCGTTGAGCTTGGTGAGGACGACCTGGACAGCGGGCATGACTTCGCCGCCGGCGAGGGTCTTCATGTCGACCGGGATGCCGCGGCCGTCGTCGATGACGGTGATGGAGTTGTCGACGTGGATGATGACGTCGATCCTGGTGGCGTAGCCGGCGAGCGCCTCGTCGACCGAATTGTCGACAACCTCATAGACCAGGTGGTGCAGCCCCATCTCGCCTGTGGAGCCGATGTACATCGCAGGACGAAGGCGCACATGTTCCATGCCTTCGAGAACGGTGATGTTTTCGCCGGTGTAGCTGGCGTTTTTGGGGGTCTCATCAGAGGGTGCTGCCGCGATGGATTTTGTCGCCATAAGATTTATTCGCATTCCTTTCGCTTTCAAGCACCGGGCCGGCGGTTCCCCGATGACAAGATCGGGGTGGAAATCAGGGAGTAACCACTTGAAAGACAGGGGCTTTACGCGAGTTGTGACTGAACCGATTTTACCATGAGCAGGGGTCACAAAACCGGAAGCAAAAAGAGGGAAGAATCAGGGTAACTTTGGCGAGATTACCTTTTGGGAATGGTTACCCTGGTAATCCACAGGGAACATTACGAGGATGGGTGTGAAAAAGCTGGACTTAGCCTTTTTTTTCTACTACCCTCTTTAGTTGTAGGGAGATGAATTTCCCGTCCATTTAAATCCAGAAAGGTTACCAAAAATATGAAACTCGCAATCCGCATTTTCGCACTCTCGATTGTCTTCGCTGGCGTTGCTGCCGCCTCGGTCTCTTCCTCCTCGACGACCCATGTGATTGCGAGTCACCAGTCGGCCACCTCAGAACTACCGGTCCCCGGCTGCGGCCCCGGCATACCCGGATGCCCGCCCGATGGCGGCGGTAATCTGAAGTAGGAACGAAGGTAATGGCACTGATGTGCTACGTAATTCATCCCTTTTTTGTTGAGTGGAGACTAACTACGCGCTATCCTAAGAATACCTTTAGGATGGTGAAGGCCCGTTATGTCCCCACAGTCCGCAATGTCGCTTTTGAATGTGGTTGAATTCGCACTCTGGGCTGTGCTCGCCTTCTTATTCTGGAAGAAGAAGCTGAACGGCCGTTTTCCCGCGATGGGGTACTACCTGGCGCTGCGGGTGATTTCGACGCCGACGCTTCTCGGCGCTCTTTGGGTTTTCGGGCAGCCATGGGGCCGCAGCTACTATCCAGTCTACTTTTTTGGGTATTGGGCGGTATATATCGCAAGTGCGGTGCTCCTTTTCATGATTTGCATGGAAGTGTTTCGCTCTGCGCTCTCCGCGTTTTCCGGACTGATGAAATTCGGAATCGTCGTATTTCGCTGGGCGGCGGTCGCCTCGGTGCTGGTGAGCTTTTCTACGGTTTCCTTTTCGCACCGCGGAATTCTGGCCCTGGCGGACGTTGCCTACGGACTTATGCGTTCGGTGAGCATTCTTGAGTTGTGCCTGCTCGCGTTCCTCTGCCTGAGTATGAACGCGTTGCGGCTTCCAGTGCGGGACATGGCATTCGGGATCTCCCTGGGCTTTGGCGTGATGTCGACCAACGATTTCGTTCAATCGATGGTGGGCTCAAAACTCACCAGGTTGACGGCACCCGAGCAGTTCGTATACGAGTCGGTGATTCTGTTGGCGCTTGGAATGTGGGTGGTCTACTGCGCATTGCCGGAGCCGGTACGGAAGCCGGTGGTTCTGCCCATCAACTCGACCATTTATCGCTGGAACGAGATAGCATCGGCCCTCGGCCACTCAGGTACCCAGGTGGCTGTGCAGCAGCCTGCCAACAGCTTCTTCCTCACTGACGTGGAGCGAGTGGTGGAGAAGGTGCTGAACAGGAATCTCAAGAGTAAGGAATCGGAAAGCTAAAAGCAGGGATCAGGGAATAGGGAATAGAAACTGCGAAGGGGCTACGGCGATGCCGTAGCCCCTTCTGATTGTGAGTCTGAGCTGGAGTTTATTATTCGGCTGCCAGGGGTTCGATGGAAGCGAAGCGTCCGCGCTCGCCGCGATCCTGGAATTTGACACGGCCGGAAACCTTGGCAAACAGAGTGTCGTCCGAGCCGATTCCCACGTTCAAGCCGGGCTTGATCCGCGTGCCGCGCTGACGGATGATGATGGTACCGCCGGTAACTAATTCGCCGCCGAAGGCCTTTACGCCAAGCCGCTGTGCATTCGAGTCGCGTCCGTTTGTGGAGCTGCCTCCACCCTTCTTATGTGCCATTGTCCTGTTCCCTTCTTGAAAATCAGCTTTCAGCTTCCAGCCATTAGCTTCTAGCTCGTCTTCCGCCGAAAGTCTTAATTATGTTCAAACTTGAAAAGCTAGCAGCTAAAAGCTAGAGGCTAGCAGCTAACGGCTAGCTAGCTCGCCGCTGTGTAGGTGACGCCGTCGGCCTCAATGGCCTTGATGCGCACCTCGGTAAAATTCTGCCTGTGTCCCTGCAGCTTCTTGTACTGCTTCTTCCGCTTGAGATGGAAGACCAGGATCTTGCTGCCACGCCCCTCGCCCAGGACTTCCGCAGTCACTTTCGCGGTAGCCGGTTTGGCCACGGTTCCAGCATCGGGCGAGAACGCCAACACGTCGCTGAATTCGACGGTCTTGTCCTCAGAAATGACACTCTCAATCTTCACCACGTCGCCTGGAGCGACCCGGTACTGCTTCCCACCGGTGCGAATCACTGCGTACATAACAAATCCTCCAGCGCTCCGGTCAAAAAACGAAGGCGCATTCAATATCTCAACTTCATTGGGGCACAGAGAGTGACTGCATCGGGTAGCGGGCCGCAACCACACCAAAGTTCCAAGCGGGCCAAGATTCCAAGCGGTGAGCCGGCACAACCCTGCAGCCTCAAAGAGGTGCATCGCCAAACTCTCTGATTCTATCGTTAATCTGGATTCAGGTCAATTGATTCCGGCTTGGGGGCAGGGCAAACGCATTTCAAAACATCTCCAAGAGTCTGCATAAGAACCGGTCATCCCATCCGGCACGTTTGAATTTTCCGCGCAGGGAGCCTTTGGACCCCTCCTT
>Ga0302320_10017803_pt1 | contig 14391 bp, 13 predicted proteins | sample Bog_T0_3_FD_202130 | JGI IMG/M metagenome (GOLD analysis project Ga0302320, IMG submission 202130) | Peat permafrost microbial communities from Stordalen Mire near Abisko, Sweden - Bog_T0_3 | ecosystem: Environmental > Terrestrial > Soil > Wetlands > Peat | place: Sweden: Abisko, Stordalen Mire...
ATCTGATCTCAATCGCGTTTCACTGGCGATGTTGTCTGAGAGCGCTACTCAGGCCGGCTGCCTTGGTGTCATCAAAAACACCGTCTGACCTCCACAGCACTCTTCCCTCGCGATCCACCAACAAGGCATATATCTTGTTTTGATCCACAATCAGCAGCGAATCGAGAAAAGGTTTTTTCTCCAGGTACAACGGGATGGTGCGTTCGCGAGCCTTGCGATCTGGAATACCGTGGCGCATGCCCGTATCGATAAACCAACGCAGGAAAGCGCCCGGCCTTTGAATTGTGGGCAATTCGTAGTAGTGAAGCCCGGGGTCCGCTTCTTCGAAGTGCTTCATCTCACGCAACCAGGTGTCCACGTCTTCCTGCTGCTCTCGTTCAAATGCTACCAACACGAGGTTGCGGTCGCCCTCGAAGTCGGCCGGTAAATTGAAGTCACGCTTTTCCAGGTTGGAAGCCTTCACGCTCGGGAAGTGGGCTGCGGGCGAGGGTTCGAGGGCCACCGCGGCGGGGCCTTGTTCGGAACTCATGAGGAAAGTAGCCAGCAACGATGCTATGGTCCAAGTCACAATCTTCATCGTGTGTGGCTCCAATCAAGCATGGAATTCACTAAACCTCAACCGCATCACCACGTAGTCCAGCGGAGGCAGCGACCTGACGCAGCGCCCGGGAGAGAAGCAAATAAATCAGAAAAATAGCGGGCGAACCGATCAACAGCCAGGCGGTCATGGCATGCACCTCCGCCCGCCACAGCGTCGAAATTGCATGCGGCAAGTCCGATCGCACCATGGCCAAAATCTCGGTCAGCGAGAACCGCAGTGGCGAAGCGCCAAACAGCTTCTCCCCCATGCGGAGGAAAGGCACCAGCAAGAACAATTGCAGGGGGTAGATAAGATAGTTCACCAACTGGATTGCGGGCAGGTTCAGTCCGAAAATCAAGGCCGCGGCGGTACACAGAACAGTGGTGGAACCGAGCAGGGGAAAAACACCGACCACAATCCCGAAAGCCAGGCTCAAGGCGATCTTCTCCGGCGTGATCCCCTGGGTAAGAAGGGCCACGATCGGTGCAACCACGCGAGAATGGAAGAACCCAGGTTTCACGATGCTTTCCAGACTACCGTGTTGATTACGGTTCCGCGCCTGTGTTGGATTGCCATAGCCGCAGTTAGAAGCGTGCTCCACGCGCTGTCAGCTGGTTTTCCAGCGCGGAAAAATCCTGCACCACAAGCCAGCGAGATCCCGCTGCTACCTCGTCTAAGTGCAACGCGGGAGAACCGCCGAGCCACAGAGCGGCAGTTCGCGGCGCCTTACGCGCGACGGTATTAAGATCCTCCAGCACTTCGGAACTGGGCTCCGACGAAAGGCTGAGCAAAACCACGTCGGCTTCACCTTTTCGTGCCGCTAACACGATGTCCGCCGCGGGCAAATCCGTTCCCAGATAAATGATTCCCATGCCTCCCGCGGCGGCGAGCAGGGCGGCAGTCAAGGTGGGGAAGGCATGGCGTTCACTGGCGGGCGTGGCCAGCAAAACCCGAGCCGGCGGATTCGACGGAGAATAGGTTCGCATCAGCGAGGTAAGCACGCCGGTGAGCAGATTGGTCAGCATGTGCTCCTGCGCGATGCTGCATTTACCCTCATGCCAGAGCTCGCCAGCCGTCCGCATGAGGGGTAGCGCGGCTTGATGAATGAAGTTCCTCGGGCTTCCCAGGGCTGCTGCCAGACGGTTGATTTCACGGTCGGTCCCGGCATAGTCGAAGCGGTCGAGGGCATGCAGAACCGGCGCCAGAAGGTCACTCGAATCGCTTCCCTTGGCAGCGGATGGTCCGGTTGCGAGGGAGTCGCTTTTTTCCACAAGTTGCCGCAGCTGCCGGTCACTCAGCGCCGCAACTTGCCCAATGGAGTGTCCTTGGTTGACCGCCCGCCGCAGCAGGAGCAGCTTCTGAATCTGTTCCTCGGAATAAACACGTCCTCGTGCAGCCCGTTTGGGAATGACGGTCCGGTAGCGTCGCTCCCATGCGCGCAGTGTGTCGAGGGGAATCCCCGTGAGTTTGGCCACCGCGCTGATTGAATAAGAGGACGGCATTTGACAGGATCCTAGCAGCCGCGCTTCTGGTTGTCAAAGATATGTCAAAGACAAATGCTTGACAACAGACAGTCCGGGGCGATACAACAAAACAGTAAGCAATCCGCTCCTTGCCCCAGCGCGTACACCTTAAGAGAGGTTCTTAACCCAGAGACAGAAGTCAAAGGCAAAGCCAAGAATTATTTGTGATCAAGCAACTGCACAACTACAGTCTCGGTACGGTCATTCCCTTTGTGCTGCTGCATGTGGGATGTGTGGCCGTGTTCTTTGTCCCTTTTCGCTGGTCCTGGGTGGGCCTCATGCTGGCGATGTATGTGGTGCGCATGTTCGGCATTACGGCCGGATACCACCGCTATTTCAGCCACCGCAGCTACAAATTGGCGCGCGGCTGGCAATTTCTGATGGCATTTCTGGCGGAGACCTCAGGGCAGAAAGGCGTGCTATGGTGGGCTGCTCACCATCGCGTGCATCACCGGCATGCCGACCATGATCCAGACATTCACTCCCCGCGAAAGCGCGGATTCTGGTGGGCCCACGTCGGTTGGGTACTGTCGAACGAATACGACAAGTATGATCCCGCACTGATCCAGGACTTCGGCAAGTATCCGGAATTGCGCTGGCTGGACAAACACTATCTGGTCCCACCCGTCGCGTTGGCGGCGTTGCTGCTACTCGGGGGGAAGGGAATTTTTGTATGGGGATTCGTGGTCTCGACCGTCTTGCTGTTTCACGGGACCTTCACGATTAATTCGGTAGCTCATCTGTGGGGATCGCGACGCTTCGAAACCGCGGACGATAGCCGCAATAATTTCGTCCTCGCCATCATCACCCTGGGAGAAGGCTGGCACAACAATCATCACAGATTTATGTATGCCTGCCGGCAAGGACTTCGCTGGTGGGAAGTGGACGTAACCTACTACGGGCTGAGGATGCTGAACTGGCTGGGAGTGGCCAGGGATTTGCGGGGCATTCCTAAGCCGCTGCCGCAACGGGAGGCGGCATGAAGCGGATTGCCGTCATCGGGGCAGGGATTTCAGGAATGGGAGCGGCCTACCTGCTCAGCCGGAAACACGAAGTGTGGCTGTTCGAGAAAGAAGGCCGCCTCGGAGGCCATACCCATACGCATCCGATTGAAACCAGTTGCGGCGTCTTGCCGATCGACACCGGGTTCATCGTGCATAACGACCGCACCTACCCGAATCTGGTTCGTCTTTTCCGAAGGATGGGCATCCTTCGGCAGGCGAGCGACATGTCGTTTGGAGTTTCATGCCGGCAGAGCGGATTCGAATACAGCAGCCGTGGCTTGGGCGGATTTTTTGCCGGCCGGAGCAACTTGTTTCGTCCGGGACACTATCGATTTCTGGCCGAGATCATGCGCTTCAACCGGGAAGCGAAAAGGCTCCTACACGATCCGGCGAGCGCGGAAATCACCTTGGGCGACTACCTGCGCGCCAATGGGTTCGCGGGCGACTTCACGCATTATTATCTGCATCCCATGGCAGCGGCAGTATGGTCCACATCGCCGGAAGAGATCGAAGACTTTCCGGTATTTACCTTGATTCGCTTCCTGGAGAATCACGGACTGCTCGGTCTGACAACGGCGCCCCAGTGGTACGCGCTGAAAGGAGGCAGCAGCGTCTATATCTCGCCTTTGACTGCGCCCTACCGGGACCGGATTCGCCTGGAAGCGAAGATCGACGGCGTTCGACGCACTGCCGCCGGAGCGGAAATTAGTTTTGCGGATACTCCGCCGGAGTCTTTCGACGAAGTCGTCTTCGCCTGTCACGCGCCGCAAACGCTGCAACTGCTGAAGGACCTCACTCCACTGGAACGGCAGGTTCTAGGCGGTTTCCGCACCAGTCGCAATGAAACCGTTCTTCACACTGACTCGAGTTTGCTGCCTCAGCGGCCGGCAGCGCGTGCGTCCTGGAACTATCACCTCGGGACCCACAGGCGAGTTGCCACGCTGACCTATCACATGAACCGGCTACAGGCTCTGCCCACGCGCCAGGACTACTGCGTCACGCTGAACGATACTCAGTCCGTCGACCAGCGCCGCGTTCTGCGCGAAATGACGTACTTCCATCCTCTTTATAATTTGGAGGCCGTGCGCGCCCAGGCGCGTTGGCACGAAATCAGCGGCAGAAACCGTACTCATTTCTGCGGCGCATACTGGTTCTACGGTTTCCACGAGGACGGATTGAATTCGGCGATCCGGGTTGCGGAGAAACTTGGTGTGGCCTGGGATGAACCGGGTGAGGTGGCGGCCTGATGGAATCGGGAATCTATTCCGGCACCTTACGTCACCGCAGGTTCGGCCCTGTCCCTCACGAATTTACATACCCGCTGTTCATGGTATTGCTCGACATCGGAAGATTGCCGGAACTGATGAAGATATCTCCGCTGGCGGGATACAACCGGCGGAACTGGATTTCCTACCACGAACGGGACCACTTCGGAGATCCGGCGAGGACTCTGCACCAGCGCCTGTCGCGGGATGCGGACAAAAACGGCATCGTACTTCCCGAAGGGCGAATTTTCCTACTCACTCATCTCCGTTACCTGGGGTACAACTTCAATCCAGTTTCTTTCTTTTATTGTTATGACCGCGAAGACAAATTGCACATGGTCATGGCTGAGGTGAACAACACTTTCGGCGAGACCGCCAACTACTGGCTCACGCCGGCTGTTGAACGCCCGGCGGGCGAAAACAAGCGCTACAGGTTTCCCAAGAGCTTTCACGTCTCGCCCTTCATGAAACTGGGCCAGCAATACGATTGGACGTTCACGCCTCCGGGTGAAAGGCTGATCAGCCAGAGCGTAAGTTATGAAGACGGGCGGGAGATTTTCGATTCCACACTGAAACTGGAGCGGCGCGAGTGGTCGCGGTCGGAACTCCACCGGGCCCTGCTGCGATTTCCCTGCATGACCGCCAAAGTAATCACAGCCATTCATTGGCAAGCGTTGCGGCTATGGCTGAAGCGGGTGGCGCCGGTCAGGCATCCGGGCGCAGGCCATTTCGAACGGGCAACAGTTCAGCATTTGGGGGCGTCATGGCGAGCGGAATAACAACCAACATCGCGAAAAAGATATTCCTGAAAAGTCTGGCGGGGCTGCGGGCGGGCAGCCTGGAGATTGTTTGTCCGGAGGACACGTATTACTTTGGACAGTCCGCCGCCGGCGTGGAAAAGGATCCGCTGCATGCGGTAATCGCCGTACACGATGATCGCTTTTTCCTGCGCGCGCTGTTAGCCGGAGACGTCGGCGTAGGCGAGGCCTACATGGACGGCGACTGGTCCACCCCCGATCTAGTTGCGGTCGTGCGTTTGGCGGTACGAAACCTGGACCAACTGGACGGCAGCAATCGCCTCTTGACCTCTTTCCGCAGGCTCGCTGACTTTATCGAGCATCGCCGCCGCCGCAACACCCAGGCTGGCAGCCAGCGCAATATCGCCTATCACTACGACTTGGGCAACGACTTCTATCGCCTCTTTCTGGACTGCAGCCTCGCCTACTCCTGCGCTTATTACGAAAGGCCCGACGACACTCTGGAGCAGGCACAGATCAAAAAATTCGACCGTATTTGCCGCAAACTCCAGTTGGGATCGCAGGATCATGTGCTCGAAATCGGCACCGGCTGGGGCGGCTTTGCGGCATATGTGGTTGAAACTTACGGTTGCCGCGTGACGACGACGACCATTAGCCAGCAGCAGCACGATTACGCGCGTCAATTGTTCTCACGGAGCCGGGCAGGGGAGCGCATCCAGTTGCTGTTTGAGGACTACCGCAACCTGCGCGGACAGTACGACAAAATCGTAAGCATTGAAATGTTCGAAGCGGTGGGCTACGAGCACTATGACGACTACTTCGCAGCTTGCGATGGCTTGCTGAAGCCGGAGGGCAGCATGCTGTTGCAGACCATCACCATCCTGGAGGCAAAGTTTCAGCAATACCGCAAGCAGAGCGACTGGATCAAGAAGCACATCTTTCCCGGAGCCGAGCTGGCTTCGGTCATCGAGATTCAACGATCTCTGGCTCGCACCACCCGCATGCAGCTTTTTCACACGGAAGACATAGGGAGGCACTACGCTCTGACCCTTCACGAATGGCGCCGCCGATTTCTTGAACATCTCCCCGGCGTGCGCCAACTCAGATTCGACGATCGCTTCGTGCGCATGTGGGACTACTACCTTGCATACTGCGAGGGAGCATTCCGCGAACGCTACATCAGCGATGTTCAATTAGTACTCGGCAAAGTCACGAGTGAAGGTCATCGGCTGAACGAACCCGAGATGCAGCCCGCATGGCAGGAGGGATTTTAATGAATTATCGGTTGGCGCCGATCGCAGTTTTTGTTATCGCCCTCGCGCTCACGCCGTTGTTGACGTTCGCCGCTTCCGTGCCGCCGGTGGGCAGCCTGGCCCCCGAATTTACGCTCACTTCGCAGGCCGGCACACCGGCCAGCCTGAAGGACTATCGGGGCGAGTGGGTGGTCTTGTACTTCTATCCCAAAGACTTTAGCAGTGGCTGCACGATCAAGGCGCATAACTTCCAGCGCGACCAGCCGCACTACCTGCAACGGAATGCCTCGGCTGCAATTCGATAGACTTCGTCCCGGAGGATCAGGTGGAGATTCCGGGGCACTCCTTCCACCTCTACCTCAAAGACCGCTGAATTCTGGTTTGTGTCGGCGGCCCCGAGTTCTTCCCCGAGAATTCTTATGGCCGAGACAAGGTCGTTGGCCTCGACTGCGGAGGCGCGCAAGCCCTGCACCGCATCCCGGCCCTCACTGATCGCTTGATCCGCCCGGTCAAGCGCGACATCAAGTGTTGCGCGGGCGTCGACCGGCCGCCCAGGCAGCAGGTCGATACCAGTTTGAAAGTGGAGCAACAGCGCCTGAAAACTTTGCAGCAGCGTATCGTGAAGTTCCCGCGCGATGCGCAAGCGCTCGCCCACTCTTGCTTCCAGTCCGAAAGCAAATTGGCTGTGTATCTGGTGAAGACGCAACTGGTAAAAAGCCCAAAGCAATCCGATAAAAGCGGCGATACTTACAAGACGGAACCATGTCGTCTGGTAGTATGCCGGCGCGATCGAAAAATCCAGCGCCGCACCCGCCTCGTTCCACACGCCGCTATTGTTGCAGGCGATGACGCGAAAAGTATAGTGGCGCGGTGCCAGGTTCGAATACTGCACCTGACGGTCGTTCACCACTTCCCTCCAGTCGGGATCCTGGCCCTCCAACTTATAGCGGAAGTGAATCTTCTCAGGGGCAACAAGGCTCAGAGCCGTGTAATCAATTGCGAGATCGCGGACATGCGGAGGCAACTGCAGTCCGTCCGAAGCATCGTAAGGCTTGCCATTTGCGGTGATTTCTTCAATGTACACAGGCGGCGGAATGGCATTTCTCAAAATTTTCGTCTTCGGGTCAACCCAGGCCAGGCCTCTTGCCGCGGTGAACCATATCCGCCCGTCCGTTCCCTGGATAGCCTTTGGATATGGGTCTAGAGTTTCGGTTTGCCCCGGAAGTCCATCCGAGGAATCGATTCGATCCAAATCAAAGCGATAGAACGGGTCCCGTAGAGCGCGGTCTGCCTCATCCCTGGGAATATGAATCACGCCATTCGCCGTATTGAGCCAAAGCCCTTCGCTCCCGGCATCGACAACTCCCGTTACATCTTTTAAAGAACCCGAGGCCGCAGGTTTGATAGGGCGAATTTGGCCACTGTCGATCAGAGCCAGACCGCCCACTCCGCCTGCCCATATCCCACGCGGAGCACGCTCGGCGAAGGCCTTGATATTGCGCAGGGGACTATCCGGCTTCACCGGATAGTCCACAACATTTCCTTTGTCCAGCGTAATGACATCGCCCTCGTCGGTTGACATCCAGATAAGCCCGGTGCTGTCGGTAAACATGCTTGTAACGTGTTGCTTCGCCAAGTCAATATCGCTTAAAGCGATGGCATTGAAATTCGGTTATGGACATGGTTTATGGAAAATCCTGAGACACGCCAACATGAGTACAACGGCGACGTACTGCATCAAACCGCCGCCGATGTTCGCAAATAGCTTCGGTGGGTACGGACGGGGGAGAGTTCCAGGAGAAGCGATAGGCGTATCGAAAGGGGCACAATGAATGATGGGAAAGCTGCCACGAACGGAAGTATCTCAGGGAGAGCAAGCCGGTAGCTGAGATCCCCAATCGTATACCCAGAACCCACGCCCATACGTCGCCGCATACACCGCGGTCGGCTGTGACGGGTCCACCTGCACCATGGTTACCGGCCCCTGGTGGATGACCTGTCCGGATGTGATAGAACTCCACGAAGTTCCGTTATTCGAACTGAATTGGATTCCGCCACGGTGCTCGCCCAGAATCCCGGCGAAGCCGAACGCGGCATACACTCGCGTTGGGCAACTCGGATCGACCGTAACGTCGCTTACCGTGTAGCCCCCGCCACCCGTGGCCAGGGTCCACGGACCGCCGCTGGCAGTTCCCTTGTATAGACCGCTGGTGGTGGCGATCCAGAAGGTTGGGTTGGCGCCTCCCGAACTTGTTATGGCCGTGACTAAAGCTGGGGGGGGAGTAATTCCAGGTCCCCATGCCGACCACGTCACACCGTCGTCGGTGGATTTGTAGGCTCCCTGTCCTGCCGTGCCCAGATAGATCGTGCTGCTGGCGTCCACATAAATCGCCGTGGGCTGCAAGTTGTTGGGCAGGCTGTGATGCGTTACCAGGGGAGTGGCCGCCGAGGCGTTCGTGGTCTCGCCCACGTCCAGAAGGAATGCGAAATAGAGCCGATTCTCATCCGTTGGGTGGACCGCAAGCGCATGGCGGGACCAGAAGGTGGGCGTCGACAACTGGGCGCCCACCGGCGACTCGACGGGCGTGACCGTCGCCCATGCCACCGCGGCACAATTCGCCGCGCTCGCGGCGTTGGTAGTCACCGCAAAGCTTGTGCCCTCTCCGCTCCATGAGTACGCGCGGTTCGCGTCCGACGGCGCCGATGCGAACGCGAAAATGTCGCCCGAGCCGCCTCCGGGGGGTGCGCCGGCGTCCGTCCAACCGCTCAACCCAAGGGAATCGGAACACAGAGAAGCATTGTCCTGAGCTCCGAGGAAGACCCGCCTCCCACCGCTGGTCTTGGAGGTAGTAGGCACCACGCCCGCAAAGTATGCCTGCCACACCGTCAGACCGGAGTATCCCAAGCTCACACCGGTTCCCGGAACTGGAGGCATGCCCGACTTCCAGTCCCATTGCGTTATATTGGCGTAAGCGCCAGCCATGGAGCCATCCGTGCTAGTCCACACCCTTCCTCCGGGAATCGGATAAATCCCCCTCACGTCCGGATGTTCGTTGGGCACTGTGAAGGTGGCCCAATGCGCCCCAAAATCGCTGCTGTAAGAAGCCAGGACGTTGCCTTGGAAAAGCTCCTGCCCGTGACCGGTGTAGACGAGCGTCCGCGGTGCCCAGCTTGGACTTGGCTGGGTCGACTGCAACGTCCACGACAAGCCGTCTGTGGTCAAGTAAGCACTTGTGCTCGAACTCGTTCCGGTAGTCAACGCCACCAGATGGTCGGCAGACCCTGACGTGGCCACCGAGGTGAGCGCGGAGAGGATGGCGTAAGAAGGCAGCCCACTGTTTGCCGCCTGCCACGTCAGGCACGGTGTACCCGGCCCCCACACTACCGCGGGCGAGACGCAGTTGCTGCGAAAAACATGCGCCACGCTGGTTGGGTCCTGGTTCATGGTTGAGAAATAAACTCGTCCGGAGTAGGGATCGGCGGCGATGGTACCGATGCAGTTGTCTAAATTTGCCGAGCCTCCGGGGAAAGGCCAGGTCTGCGTGAACATGACGCCGTCAAACGAATAGAAGAGGCCGCTGCACGGGATGGCCGCAAACACCGCACGCTGCGTCGCCGAGAACACCATCTGCGCGAACGGCTTTGGGTCGGCAATCGCCGTTTGGTAAACCTCGAGCGGGGCCGGAAATCCTCCCGGATTCACCAGATTTGTCCAGGAGTCGCCATTGTTCGTGGTTGCGTACAGCCCGTTCCAGGTGAGCAGGAACAATCGCCCGGGAGTGGCTGCGTCCCATTCCAGATGCACGGCGCTGTTGTCGCCCAGTCCGTACTGCGCGGGAAACGTCCAGGTGGAGCCGCCATCTAGGCTGCGCCAAACCCCGCCCCCGGGGCTCGCTGCCAGCAGCGTTGTTCCGTTGGCGTTGGCTGCGACTATCGCGGACAAGCGTCCGCCCACCGCAGGACCGCGCTCGGACCAGGTGGAGGGTGTAGGGCAGCCCGTCAACAGCAGAGTGCTGGCCAGAAGCGAACCGGCTACAAAGCGGAGAACCGACCGCCCCCATGGAGCAAGGTTCTCCGTGGAACGGAGGCATTCTGCAGTGGGCATGTTTAACCGAAACTGCGTGTGAAGAGCTCGATTGCACATAGCTTGCCTGCTTGGTTCTCAAGATCTCAAAGAGCGCGCTCCAGTCTTTGCCATGCTTTTATCCTGCATCAGCCCCTCCGCCTCGGGCATAAAGGGGGAAGCCTCTCACAGCCCTGGGGTACTGCTCACGATTTGATTGATCGTGTTCGCCAGGCCGCCAAGAGGCAGCGGGGTTTGAGGCGGAAAATCACGAGTGTTGATGACATAGGCCCAATCGATGCCGTTCCCGCTGGAGCTGGCTGCGGTCGAGGTTCCTGGTGTACTTCCATCTCTACCCATCCCCCAATTGTTCCCCCACATCATGTTATAGAATTCCCTAAGTCCATTGCCCCACACTTGGTTGACGTGTATGAACTGTACCATCGCGGTAGCCGAAGCGGCCAAGCCGGCACATCCCGCAGCCACTTCCTTGATTTGTCCATCGCCGCCGTACACGCAGGGTATTTGCAAGTTGGAAGTTATATTGATCGGATCCGGTCCCAATCCCTGGTCCTCACAAATCGCTTCGCTCGGATCACGCAGTTGTGCCTCAGTCGAACTTAGCAGGACCTCCGTAATCCCCAGTGGGGCGAGCACATTTGTCTGTACATAATCGAAGTAAGGCATCCCTGTGACTTTTTCGACGATCGCACTTAGCAGCAGGTATCCGTAATTCGAATACGACGCCATGGTACCCGGCGTGAATTGCAATGCCTGCCCATACATATACTGACAAACTTGCAGTTTATCTACCGGTCCGCTCAAGCCCAGCGCAATGGCAATGTTGCGCATGTTATAAGTCGGATCAGGGAAGGAACTGACCGTGGTCAACGGGCCGTCATTGTAGCCGCCCTCATGGTCCAGCAATTGCTGGATGGTGATGGTGTCGCTACGCGGATCAGCCGGACCCGAAAATCCAAGCAAAGGGTAGGCTGCGGTGGAAGGTGTGTAACTCACAACCGCCACGGTTCCACCTGAAGAACCCATGATGGCGGCATTGTCGCTTGCGGTAAATGTTCCCAATACCGAATTAAGAATAAGCGTGTTGCCGCTGATAGCGCTGACAGAAGCAGTGGCACCCGAGCTGTTGCCGGTAACCTTATCGCCGATGACCGGGACCTCGGTTCCATTTGGCTTAACCACAAGCTTCGGGGGCTGCAGCGTGCCCGCGTTGTAAAGTGTTTGTATGGCCTGCTCGCAGAACATCTTGCTGCAACTTGCGAGCAAAAACCGGTCGGAGGGTTGCGTAATCCTGTATCCCGGCTCGGCCCAGGTGTAGCCGCGCGCTAAAAGCAATGTGCCATTCAAAGCAATGGCGAATTGCGCCGCGCGCACCGCATTGGCCTGCATGAACTGCTGAAACGCGGTGTCAAAGGCAGCCAAACTCGCAACTGCGGGGCCGGTCGCCGTCCATTGCCGGGCAGAAGGAATGTCCTGCTGGGCAAAAATCGCCGCATACACCGGACTCGCGGTCGTTCCCCCTCCCTGCGTACAGATTGGGTAAAAGCCTTTCGCGGTTTGCTGGTTGAACTCCGTCTGGTAATCGTTCGAACTCATACCATGGCGTGCCACCCAGGGGCCTACGACGTCGTCCTTAAAAACCGAACAGTAGGTCTGGTCCGCCGTGAGCGCAACATAAGCGGGCCGATACCCATGCAGACCGTAACCGGGCAGTTGCGTCTCGGCGTTGAAAGTAGTCTGGTATTGCGATGCCGTGTCGGCGGAGTGAACATGCCACTTCACATAGCCTGGATTGGAGTGCCATACCGCGATGTAGTATGGATTGTTGGAGTCGCCATAAATTGCGAATGAGCGGATGTACAAACCCTGGGCGGCGAACAACTGGTTTTGGTTATCGAATGAACCGACTTGATTCGGCAAGCCGCCCGGCACGCCATGGCGTGCCTGCCAAGGCCCAGTGATGCCCTGTTCAAAGACGGCGGCAAATACGGCATTGGTTATAGTGCCGGTTGCCGAAACCAACACAGGTACATAGCCCTGCGCCGTCCACTTGTTAAAGAAAGTTTGATATTCGTTCGCATCGATTCCGTGCACCGCGACCCATGCCGGGCCGGTGCGCTGCACCCAAACGGCAGCGTACAAGGGAGAACTGGCGTCTCCGTACACGCTCAGGGAAATCATGCGGTAACCCTGCGACGAAAGAGTGTCGAAATTGGCCTGATGCTGAGCGGCATTCACGCCGTGGTAAGCCTGGAAATTCATAGGTGAAGCCTTTCCGATCTTCGCGATTGCCACGTGGCAAGCGGAGTCTGCTCGCCTTCATTATTTGAATAGTGGCCCCGCTCCTGTATTCGTTACAAAGAAATTGGTGGACCTTGGAAAGACCTTGGGTAGGCAGCAGGAGTCTTGCGGGACAAACACAGAGGGAAATCCACTCACGGGCGAGCGTTCCAATATCAACGCAATTTGAGAACTAAGGTTAACTCCTTTACTACAGTAGCGGGGGAGCTCCCGTTAAAACTTCTGGCTGGCCGACACGCTAACCAGTGCGGTTTCGCGAAGCCTCTGGAGGCGAAGCCCAGGCGATTGTGTGGCTGAAAGTGGTCCCTTTCAAAGTTCCTCACTCGGCCAGATTGGGGGCTGAGATGTTGACTGTCTCCCAGCGGGCATTCATGAAATTGAAATTCTCTCGGTCAGACCAAAAAACGCTGGTGGGAGCCTCGACTCTGGTCTAGAGATCAAGTCTAGAGATCAAGCATGATCCATGTTGGCGCGTGGTCGCTTGCGTTTTCCTGCCCGCGCGCCCACCGGTCAACGCCGCCGTCCACAAGCCTGTCCGACAAATTCGGTGAGAGCAGAAAGTGATCGAGTCGCATGCCTTTGTCCTTCTGCCACCGTTCAAATTTGTAATCCCAGAATGTCCAGAGCGGCCCGTCCGGATGTAGCTTCCGCATGGCGTCGGTCCAGCCTTGAGCCAGCAAACGCGCAAAAGCCCGTCGGCTCTCGGGTTGGATCAACGCATTGTTATCGAGCGACCGAGTCGGATAGATGTCCTGCGGTGTCGGCACGACATTGTAGTCACCGGCCAGCACCACGGGTGCGCCGCTCGCCATGAGTTCGGCGGCGTGGGCAATGAGGCGCTCAAACCACGCCAGCTTGTAATTGAATTTCGGTCCAGGCTGCGGATTCCCATTGGGCAGGTAGATGGAAGTGAACAGAACTCCCTGAACCGCTGCTTCAATGTAACGAGCTTGGTGGTCTTCTTTATGAGCCTCGGAATCTCCCGGCAAACTTGTGCGAGTCACGACGGGAACGTTATTTCGCCCGATGTTTCGCGCGAGAATGGCCACACCGTTCCAGGAGCGCTCCCCTTGCCAGACAGCTTCGTACCCAAGAGCTCGAAGGGCATCCACGGGAAAGGCTCCCTGCTCTGCCTTGAGCTCTTGAAGACTCACCACGTCCGGTTCAGCTTTCGCTAACCAAGCCAGTAGATTGTCGAGCCGCTTATTGATGTTGTTAATGTTGAAGGTGGCGACTTTCATCGAGACCCTTTCTGGAGTGGCCTGGCGCGGCTTTTCCGTGACAATCCCGGAGGTCCGCGCTAGGATAACTGAAAGGCGAAAGAGCTATGATCCACAGTGTCAAAGACCTGTCACCCGACCAAAAGCTGGCTATTGAAAGCCTGCTCGGCCGCCCCATTTCCGAAGACGAACAAGTTAGCGTGCGCACCCTGCCCGCTTCGCCGGAATGGCTTATGTCCATCCAACAGGACGCCGGGAAAAAGGGCACCGATAAACTCACGATGGAAGAAATCGACGCGGAAATTGCCGCCGCACGGCGTGAGCGCGGCCAGCATCCCGGACAATGATTCGGGTTGTTATCGACACCAACATTTTGGTTTCAGCATTATTGACCAGCGGCGGC
>Ga0302320_10017805_pt1 | contig 14391 bp, 10 predicted proteins | sample Bog_T0_3_FD_202130 | JGI IMG/M metagenome (GOLD analysis project Ga0302320, IMG submission 202130) | Peat permafrost microbial communities from Stordalen Mire near Abisko, Sweden - Bog_T0_3 | ecosystem: Environmental > Terrestrial > Soil > Wetlands > Peat | place: Sweden: Abisko, Stordalen Mire...
TGCTGGTGGTTGCGGTCGTAGTCCTCATCATCAACCTGATCTCCGGGCGCCGCACGATTGCCTAACCACAACTGAGTAACTAACCCCACAAGCGCCCAGAAAACAAACCCCCGATGAACCAGTTTTCGATCAGGCTCGCCGGCGAAATCTCGCTGGCGAGCCTATCGTTTCTTGGGATCTTTCTCGCCTCTCGACCTGGTATCGCGCCTAACTTCAAGACGGGCTGTTACGCTTTCCAAACGGAGTAGATCCTGCATGTCGAACCTCAAGCCACGAATCAGGACCATCCATGCCGTGATCCTCATGCTCCTCGCCTTCTCCACAAATTCTGTGCTTTCAGCTCAGCCAATTGACAGCGCCGCCGTCATTCAACGAATCGACAATTCGGCTCTGGCACGGATCGATCACGTTCTCAGTTACACCGTTGTCGAACATTACTCAATTTACAGAAACGGCGACGAGAATCATTCCGCTGCGGAAATGACGGTAAAGACCCTCTATCAAAAGGGTGTCGGCAAAAGCTACACCATCCTCTCGCAATCCGGTTCTTCTATATTGCAAAAGCTTGTGCTGGCCCCGCTCCTCGACAACGAAAAGACCATCAATCAGCCCGGCAACGTGGAGAAGTCCTGGTTCACCTCCTCCAACTATGAAATGAATCTCAAAGCCGGCGTCACACAGAAAATGAATGGACACGATTGCCTCGGCATTGACATTACACCGAGGCACAAGGCCCCAAACATGCTCAACGGAACCCTGTGGGTTGATGCAAATGACGGATCCATTGTCGAGATCGACGGTGTCGCTTCCCGCAGTCCATCCATGTTTTCCGGCCCCGCAAAAATGCTCCGCCAGTACGCGAACATGAATGGCTTCGCCATGGCCACCCACGCCCGCGCGGAATCAGACAGTATGGTCTTCGGCCGCACCATCCTCACCATCGATTACAGCGATTACCAGGTCCAACTCCGCCCCAACCCCTAAGGCCGCCTTCCTGGTTTTTCCATCCGGCAAGTTCCTCCATAGCATGTCGTCGCATGTAATGTGCCGGAGGACACAGCCAAGTGTGATGCCGTGAAATCTCGATATATTTCATTGACTTAGCAGCTCGTTGTTCCGCAGGATGGGATGATTTCCCCCATCTCGTGATGTTGGTCACGATTCTTTCCGCCCCTCGGAAAGTACAACAGACATAGACAAGCTGCGGGGCGCACAATCACAATCGCTCTGTACGCACATCGTCTAAATCTGGGAGGGAATCGTGCCCGCTTTCACACCTCCGCCGCTACCCAGCGACGACAAACGTTGGAAGATCGTGAACGGCACCATGCGTAAGAATGGGTTTGCCCGCCACGCGCTTATTGAAACACTCCACACCGTACAGTCCTCATTCGGCTATCTTGACGACGATGCGATTCGTTTCGTAGCCCGTTCCCTCAAAGTACCGCTCAGCCAGGCCTATGGCGTAGTCACCTTCTATCACCACTTCAGCCTCAAGCCGCCCGGCAAGCACACCATGACCATCTGCACCGGAACCGCCTGCTACATCAAGGGCACTGACAAGCTGGTAGCCGCTGCGGAAAAACGACTCGGCGTCCCTCAGGGCCAAACTACGAAGGACGGCAAAATCAGCCTCATGACCGCCCGCTGCGTTGGAGCCTGCGGACGCGCCCCGGTGGTCCTCACTGACGGCGAACTCTGCGGCCAGATGAGCGGCGAGCAGATGATTGAACAACTGGAAAGGTGGGCTGTCGAATGACCCTCGAAGAGCTCGAACAAATTGCCGAGTCCGTCCGCGCAGAAAACGCGAAGTTCGACCATGAGATCAACGTCTGCATGGGCACCGGCTGTCTCAGCCAGCACTCTGACAAACTCCGTGACGAACTGACCAAAGCCGTTGCCGCTGCCGGGAAAAAAGCTTTCGTCCGCCGCACCGGCTGCATGGGGCTCTGCGCCGCTGGACCGCTGGTGCTCGTTGACCCGGAAGAGATTCTTTATCAGCACTGCAACGCCTCTCATGCTGATGCCCTGGCCGCCAGCCTCGGTGGGGAGCCCGTAGCCGCCCTGCAATGCGATCTGCGCGAGCATTTTGACCAGCAGGTCCACGTGGTGCTTGAAAACTCCGGACACATCGACCCCGAAAAGATCGACGACTACATCGCGCGTGATGGCTATCAGGGTCTGGTCAAGGCGCTGACGGAAATGACGCCCAATGAAGTAATCCAGCAGATCACCGAAAGCGGCCTTCGCGGCCGTGGCGGTGGTGGCTACCCCACCGGCCTTAAATGGGGCACGGTTGCCAAGGCAGGCGGCGATATCAAGTATGTCATCTGCAACGGCGACGAGGGCGACCCGGGCGCATTCATGGATCGCAGCGTTCTCGAAAGCGATCCGCAGCGTGTCCTTGAAGGCATGTCCATCGCTGCTTACGCTGTTGGAGCCAGCAAAGGTTACGTCTACGTACGCGCCGAATATCCGCTGGCCGTTGCGCGTCTCACCAACTGCCTGCGCGACGCCCGCCGCCGCGGTCTCCTCGGCAACAACATCTGCAACACTCCCTTCAGCTTCGACGTCGAAATCCGCCTCGGCGCCGGTGCCTTTGTCTGCGGCGAGGAAACAGCCCTCATCGCCTCCATTGAAGGCAAGCGCGGTCAGCCCAAGCCCCGCCCGCCCTATCCCGCGGTCAGCGGCCTTTGGGGCAAGCCAACCCTCATCAACAACGTTGAAACCTTCGCCAACATCGCCCCCATCATTCGCAAGGGCGGCAAGTGGTTTGCCCAGGTCGGCACAGAAAAAAGCAAAGGTACCAAGGTCTTCGCCATCACCGGCAAAATCACCAACACCGGTCTGGTCGAGGTGCCCATGGGCATGCCTCTCCGCCAGATCATCGAAGGTATTGGCGGCGGCGTTCCAGATGGCCACACCTTCAAAGCCGTCCAAACCGGCGGCCCATCCGGCGGCTGCATTCCTAACGAACTGCTCGACCTCCAGGTCAGCTACGAGTCTCTCATTCAAGCCGGCTCCATGATGGGCTCCGGCGGCATGATCGTCATGGACGACACGTCCTGCATGGTCAACGTCGCCCGCTTCTTCATTGAGTTCTGCATGACCGAGTCCTGCGGCAAATGCATCCCTTGCCGCGCAGGCACCGCGCAAATGTTTACCATCCTCTCCCGCATCTGTGAGGGCCATGGCACCATGGAAGACCTGGATCTCCTGGTCGACCTTTGCGGAACCATTAAGGAAACCAGCCTTTGCGGCCTCGGTATGACCGCTCCCAACCCCGTGCTCAGTACTCTTCGCTACTTCAAAAACGAGTACATCGATCACATTGTGCATAAGCGCTGTCCGGCTGGCGTCTGTAACATCGACGCTTCGGTCGCCGCTCAAAATCCGCTGGAGGTGTTGGCATGAGCGCCACCGTCGACGTAAAAACACTCGTAATCGATGGCCACGAAGTTAGCGCTCGCGCCGGCCAGACCATCCTTGAAGTCGCCCGCGAGCACAACATCGACATCCCCACCCTTTGTCATCTTGAAGGCCTGAGCGATGTCGGTGCCTGCCGCCTCTGCCTGGTCGAGATCAAGGGCCTCAACAAGCTCTTGCCCGCCTGCGTAGCCACGGTGGAAGAGGGCATGGAAGTCTCCACCGCAACCGACCGGCTCAAGAAGCACCGCAAGACCATCCTTGAGCTGCTCTTTGCCGAGCGCAACCACATCTGCTCGGTCTGCGTCGCCAACGGCCATTGCGAACTTCAAACTCTCGGACAGGAGCAAGGTCTCACCCACGTGCGCCTGCCCTACCGCAACCCTGAACTGCCCGTCGACGCCTCACATGAGCGCTTCACGCTCGACCAGAATCGCTGCATTCTCTGCACCCGCTGCGTTCGCGTCTGTGCGGAAATTGAAGGCGCGCATATCTGGGACGTCATGGGTCGCGGCATCGACTCGCTCGTCATTACCGATCTCCACCAGCCCTGGGGCGAATCTGCCTGCACACGTTGCGGCAAGTGCGTCCAGGTCTGTCCCACCGGCGCCCTCTTCGACAAAAGCAAGGTCGGCTCCGATCACCCCAAGTATCCCGAATTTCTGCCCTGGCTGAATCTTATGAGGGAAGCGCAATGAGCAAACTGAAACTGGCAACAGTCTGGCTGGATGGTTGTTCCGGCTGCCACATGTCCTTCCTCGACATGGACGAGCGTCTCATCGAACTGGCTGAGCTCGTCGATGTCGTCTACAGCCCCATCGTCGACACCAAGGAGTTTCCCGACTACGTCGACATCGCGCTTGTCGAGGGGGCCGTCGCTTCTGTGGACGACGAAAAGAAAATCAAGAAGATTCGCGCCCACTCCAAGCTCCTCGTCGCCATGGGAGACTGCGCCGTCGCCGGCAACGTCCCCTCCATGCGCAACCCCATCGGTCCGGAGGCCATCCTCGACCGCGCCTACATCGAGAATGCCGACTGCCAGCAGCAGATCCCGTGCATCGTCGTACCGCAGTTGCTGCGCGTCGTCCGGCCCATCCACGAGTTCGTCAAAGTCGACGTCTTTCTCCCCGGCTGCCCGCCCTCGGCCGACACATTCCACACCACGCTCGTTGCGCTGGTAACCGGTGCGCCGTTGGACATCCCCGCGCTCACCCGTTTTGGAGCCTGAGTCATGACACAGACCATCACCATCGATCCCGTAACGCGCCTCGAAGGCCACGGAAAAATTACCATCCAGCTCAACGGCCAGGGCGAAGTCGAAGACGCGCATTTCCACGTAACGCAGGTTCGCGGCTTTGAGCGCTTCTCTCAGGGCCGTCCCTTCTACGAGATGCCCGCGCTCATGGCGCGCATCTGCGGCATCTGCCCCGTCTCCCACCTCATCGCGTCCGCCAAGGCCTGCGAAGCCATCATGTCGGTCAAGATTCCGCACACCGCCGCTCAACTGCGTCGCATGTTGAATCTCGCCCAGATGGTCCAGTCCCACGCCCTCAGCTTCTTCTACCTCGCCTCGCCTGACCTGCTCCTGGGCATGGAATCCGATCCAGCCGCCCGCCACATCTTTGGCGTCGTCGCCTCCAAACCTGAGCTCGGCCGCGCCGGCATAGCTCTCCGCCGCTTCGGACAGCACATCATCGAGTTGCTCGGCAACAAGCGCATCCATCCCGGATGGGTCGTCCCCGGCGGCGTTACCGAGCCCCTTGCTCCGGCCAAGCGCGACGAAATCCTTGCCATGCTGCCTGAAGCGTATGCCAACATTGGCCTCGCTCTCGCGGCATACAAGCAGATCGCCGATTCCTTCAAGTCTGAAATCGAAATCTTCGCCAACTTCCCAACCAACTACCTCGGCCTCATCAATGAAGACGAGTCCGTCGAATTCACGGACGGCACTCTCCGCCTCATTGACCCCAAGGGCAACATCATCGAGGACGGCATCGACGCCAACCGCTTCAGCCAGGTCGTCGGAGAAGCGGTCGAACCCTACACCTACACCAAGTTCGCCTACTACAAGCCCCTTGGCTATCCGGAAGGCAGCTATCGCGTCGGTCCCCTCGCCCGCCTCAACATCGCAAAAACCATGGGTACGCCGCGGGCCGACCAGGAACTCGTCGAGTTCAAACAGCTCGCCTCAGGTCCCGTGCAAAGCTCGTTCCATTACCACCACGCCCGCCTCGTCGACATGCTCTACGGCATCGAGAAGATCGAACAGATCCTCACCGACCCGCTTATCCTCGACAAGCATGTGCGCGCCATCGCAGGCGTCAATCGTCTTGAAGGTGCAGGCCAGGCCGAAGCTCCGCGCGGCACCCTCCACCATCACTACAAAGTCGACGAGAACGGCCTCATTACCTGGGCCAACCTCGTCATCGCCACCGGCCAGAACAACAACGCCATGAACAAGGGTGTTCTCCAGGCTGCGAAGGAATACATCCACGACGGCCAATTCACGGAAGGCATTCTCAACCGCGTCGAAGCCGTCATCCGCACTTTCGATCCCTGCCTGAGTTGCTCCACGCATGCCTTCGGCCAGATGCCGTTGGTCCTTACGCTCCTCAACCCCGACGGCGAGCAAGTCGACCAGCTCGTTCGCTAATCTCGGTCGCGCTGAAATAAAGTTCGGTGCCCCCGGTCCCTCGCTTTTGGGGACCGGGGATCATTTGTCAGACTCCCGCACAAACTAAACTGACTTCCTATGCGTTCACCCCGAGTCTGCGTTCTCATCCTCGCCTGTGGCAACACCCTCCGCAGCGACGACGGCGTCGGCCCCTGGCTCGCCGACTGGGCCGAGCAGCACTTCGCCGCGCAGCCCGAAATCCGCGTAATCTCTCGCCAGCAGTGGACCCCCGACCTCGCCGTAGACATCTCCGAGGCCCGCTCTGTCCTTTTCATCGACTGCTCTATCGAATCCGATCCCGGCACCATCCAATTGCGCCCCGTCGAACCTGCCGTTCCGCAACAAGGCCTCGCTACGCATCATCAGGGCGCACCGGAACTCCTCGCTTTTGCCCGCGATCTCTACGCCTCATCGCCCTCCAGTGCGCAACTCCTCACCATCGGCGCCGGCTCAACTGAGCTAGGCGAAGACTTCAGCGAGCCCGTCCGCAGTGCCCTGCCCCAAGCCTGCAACCTTATCGAGCAAACAGTAACACTCGCTCTTGCCAGCTTTGAACGATAGCCTCCCGCAAATCTCCCCCCAAAAAACCAACGGCGACCGCACCGTAGTGCGATCGCCGTCAGCCTTCTGGGAGAGAACCTTCTAAATTCCTACGTAAACTCCTCGGTTAGAAAGCCCCGACTGTCTGCCGCAAGCTATAGGAGCTGAGCGTCTTGATGTAGTTGCCGCGATCGAACGGCGACGTGTCCGGCACCGAGCGGCGGCTCAAACATCCTCGCGTTTCCCACAGCGAACTGTACTCACGCTTCTCCAGCCAGTACCGCACATCCGCCAGCACCCTGCTGATGTGTTCAATTCCGTGGATATGCAATGCGGAAGCCATCATCGTCACGCCCGCCCCAGCCATGATCCCCTTCAGCACATCCTCGGCCGAGTGAACACCACCCGTAATCGCCAGGTCGATCTTCATCTGCCCATAAAGAATCGCCGCCCAGTGAAGCCTCGGCAACAGCTCCGACGGTGTCGAGAAGTGCAACGTGGGCCTCACCTCAAGCGTCTCGATGTCGAAGTCAGGCTGGTAGAACCTGTTGAAAAGCACCACACCCTTCGCGCCCGCATCCTCCAGGCGTGAAACCAGGTGAGGAACGCTCGTGAATGATTGTGAGAGCTTCACCGCCACTGGAATCTTCACTGCGTGTGTCACCGATGACACCAGTTCCAACAGTTGCAGTTCCAGTTCGCTCGACGTCTGGCTCTTGTTCGTGGCCAAAGCATACGTGTTCAATTCGATGGCATGCGCGCCGGCCTGCTCCACATCCTTGGCAAACCGCACCCATCCGCCCGTTGTCGCACCATTCAGGCTGGCAAGAATCGGAATCTTCACCGCATCCCGCGATCGCCGCAAGTGCTCCAGGTACACATCGTTCGTCATCCGGTAATCGTTCAGATCCGGCAAGTACCCGAGAGACTCCGCAAACGACTCCGTGCCGCGCGACAGATCTTCGTCCAGGGCCCGTGACTCCAGCGCCAACTGCTCTTCGAACAGAGACGTGAGCACAATTGCTGCGGCTCCCGCATCCTCCATCCGGCGAACATTGTCGATGGACTCCGATAGCGGAGTGGACGACACGATGATCGGCCCGTTTAAATCCAGTCCAAGATACTTCGTAGAAAAATCAATCATTCCGCGCCCCCGCCGGCAACCGTCGCCAGCTTTTCTTCAGCCTTCTCTTCTGGAGCGATATGCGGCGTCTCTCCGCGGCCTGCCATTGCGGCCCGGCCTGAGTAAACGCGCCACTGGCGCTCCACATCGTCTTGCGCTTCCTTCAGCAACTCCGCTGCCAGCTCAGGATTGCTCCGCGCAAGCATCGTGTAACGCGCTTCGCGATAGGTGTATTCCTTCAACCGGATCGACGGTGCCTTCGAGTCGAGCTGGAACGGATTCTTGCCCTCCTCGCGCAGTGCCGGGTTGTAGCGCATCAGCGGCCAGTAGCCCGACTGAACGGCAAGCTTCTGTTGCTCCAACCCATGAACCAGGTCGTATCCATGCGCGATGCAGCTTGAGTAGGCGATGATGATCGACGGTCCGTCGTGTGCTTCCGCTTCCTGGAAGGCCTTCACCACGTGCGTGTCGTTACCGCCCAACGCTACCTGCGCCACGTATACGGAGCCATAACTCACGGCTTCCATGGCCAGGTCTTTCCGGCTGTTGCTCTTGCCGCTGGCGGCAAACTTGGCCACCGCGCCGCGCGGCGTCGCCTTCGACATCTGTCCGCCCGTATTCGAGTAGACCTCTGTATCCAGCACCAGCACGTTCACATTCTTGCCCGACCCCAACACATGGTCCAGCCCGCCGAAACCGATGTCGAACGCCCATCCGTCGCCGCCCAGAATCCACACGCTCTTCCGTACCAGCGAGTCCGCGATGGCCAGCAGGTTCTTCGCATCGGAAGAACTGTTGCCCGCGAGCTTCTCGCGCAACGCCAGCACACGCTTCCGCTGCTCGTTGATCTCCGGCTCTGTCTTCTGCGATGCATGCAGTATCTCGGCCACCAGCTCGACGCCAACCTCAGGCGCAAGCTTTGTCACCAGCGTCTCCGCAAAAATCTTCTGCTGGTCCAGTGCCGATCGCATCCCGAAACCAAACTCCGCATTGTCCTCAAACAGCGAGTTGGCCCATGTCGGTCCGCGACCTTCCGCATTGCTGGTATACGGCGTTGTCGGCAGGTTGCCGCCATAAATCGACGAGCAGCCAGTAGCGTTCGCAATATACAGCCGATCACCGAACAGTTGCGTCAACAGCTTCACATACGCTGTCTCGCCGCAACCCGCGCAAGCGCCTGAGAATTCAAACAGCGGTTGCAGCAGTTGAATGTCCTTGACCTGTGTATGTGAAATCTTCGAGCGGTCGACTTCCGGCAATCCCAGGAAGAAATCCCAATTCTCGCGCTCTGCCTCGCGCAACGGAGGCTGCGGCGCCATGTTGATCGCCTTCTTGCTCGCGTCGCTCTTGCTCTTCACCGGGCAAACTTCCACGCATACCGCGCAGCCCGTGCAATCTTCCGGCGCAACCTGCAGCGTGTAGTGATCCGACTCCATCGCCTTCCACTTCGGCTTGGCCCACTGGAACGTCGCCGGCGCCTTGTCCGCAAGCTCCGGACTGTACACCTTCGACCGAATCACGGCATGCGGGCAAACCATCACGCACTTGCCGCACTGGATGCAGAGATCCTTGTCCCACACCGGAATGAAGTCCGCAATGTTCCGCTTCTCCCACTGCGCTGTGCCCGTCGGAAATGCTCCACCTGCCGGAATCGCGCTCACCGGAAGCAAGTCTCCGCGTCCAGCCGCAATTTGTCCCAGCACATTGCGCACATACTCCGGCGCTTTGCCGCTGATCGAAGGAATCAAATCGAAGTCCGACGAAACCGCTGTCGGCAGTTCAACCTTTTCCAGGTGCGCCAGCGCCGCGTCCACAGCGGCAAAGTTCTTCGCCACCACCGCCTCGCCGCGCTTGCCATACGTCTTCTTAATGGCCTTCTTGATCTGTTCAATCGCCTCATCGCGCGGCAACACGCCGCTTATGGCAAAGAAGCAAGCCTGCATGATCGTGTTGATGCGCGTGCCCATTCCCGCTTCGCGCGCCACGCTGTTTCCATCGATCACGTAGAACTCAATTTTCTTACGCAAAATCTCCTGCTGCGTCGTCTTCGGCAAGTGATCCCACACCTCAGCCGCCGCATACGGTGAATTCAGCAGGAACACCGCGCCCGGCATCGCCGCTTCCACCACGTTCATCTTCTCCAGGAAGCTGAAGTTGTGGCACGCCACAAAGCTTGCCTGCGTAATCAGGTAGCTCGACCGGATCGGGTTCGGCCCGAACCGCAGGTGGCTCGTCGTCATCGACCCCGACTTCTTCGAGTCGTACACAAAGTAGCCCTGCGCAAAATTCGGTGTCTCGCTGCCGATAATCTTGATCGAGTTCTTGTTCGCGCCCACCGTGCCATCGGACCCAAGCCCGTAGAACAGCGCCCGCACCGTCTTCGGATCCTCGGTCGAGAACGTTGGATCATAGCTCAAACTCGTAAATGTAACATCGTCTTCAATGCCAACCGTGAAGTGATTCTTCGGAGAAGGCTTCGCCAGCTCGTCAAAAATCCCCTTCACCATAGCCGGCGTAAATTCCTTCGACGACAACCCATACCGTCCGCCAATCACTGTCGGTCTCACAGCGAACGGCAAATCGGCATTCTCAGCCAACACCGTCAGAATGTCCTGATACAGCGGCTCGCCCAGCGAACCCGGCTCCTTCGTGCGGTCCAGCACCGCAATCGACTTCACTGTCGAAGGCAGCGCAGCCAGAAACGCGCTCGAATCGAACGGCCGGAACAGCCGAACCTTTACCATGCCGATCTTTTCGCCCTGCTTGTTCAGCAGGTCAACGGCCTCTTCCGCCGCCTCGGCGCCCGAGCCCATAATCACAATCACGCGCTCCGCATCCGCCGCTCCATAGTAGTCAAACAGGTGATACGCGCGGCCCGTCTGCACCGCAAGCTGATCCATCACGTTCTGCACAATTCCCGGCACCGCGGCGTGGAACAAATTGCATGCCTCGCGCGCCTGGAAGAACACATCCGGATTCTGCGCAGTTCCGCGAATCACCGGCCGATCCGGGCTCAACGCCCGCTGCCGGTAGTCGATGATGTACTTGTCATCCACCAGCGCGCGAATCGTATCGTCGCTGATCGGGAAAATCTTGCCCACTTCATGCGATGTGCGGAAACCATCAAAAAAGTGAATGAAAGGAATGCGCGATTCCAGCGTGGCTATCTGCGCCACCAGCGCCATATCGGCCACTTCCTGCACAGAGTTTGAGCACAACATCGCCCATCCCGTCGTCCGGCAAGCCATCACGTCTGAGTGATCGCCGAAGATCGAAAGCGCATGCGTCGCCAGCGTCCTGGCCGTCACGTGCATCGTCGCCGGGGTCAGTTCACCGGCAATCTTGAACATGTTGGGAATCATCAGCAGCAGGCCCTGCGACGCGGTAAACGTCGTGCCAAACGCGCCCGCCTGCAATGCGCCGTGCAGTGCGCCCGCGGCTCCGCCCTCACTCTGCAGCTCTTCCACGACGGGCAATGCGCCCCAGATATTTTTCTTGCCCTCCGAGCGCCACTGATCGGCCCACTCAGCCATCGGCGACGAGGGGGTAATGGGGTAAATCGCAACCACTTCGGAAAGACGATAGGCTACCGAAGCGGCCGCCTCGTTCGCATCCAGGATGACCATCTTGCTGCCTGACTTCTGTTCACTCATTCGCTTTGCCTCACAGCGCGGGCGAGGGATTTTCGCCGCTAAAAGGAGTCTCATCTCTACGTCTGGGACCCGCTGTGATGAGAGACACACGGGGGATGCTCTATCCCGCATTGCGGTACTCAACCCCGCATTACAAAATCATCCGCCTCGAACACAGCGAATCGAGAAGCCCCCAACGTCTCCGCAGCCATTCCTGGATTCACTTTCTCGAGTCCCGTTGTCTAATGAATCGAGGCCACCCATGCAACTCAGCTGCCCGCGCACTGTCGCTGCCCTGCTAATCCTCGCCTGCACCCTCTCTGCACACGCCGCCACACTCACCATCGGCCAACCCGCCCCCGTGCTCACCTTCACCCAGATCTACGGCGCAGAGCACGGCACAAAGACCGACTGGCCCTCCCTCCGCGGCAAAGTCGTCGTCCTCGAGTTCTGGGCCACCTGGTGCGCCCCCTGCATCGCGGAGATCCCGCACCTCAACGACCTCGCCAAGTCGCTTTCCGCCAGCCCCATCCAATTCATCTCTGTAGACGACGAAGATTCCGCCACTGTCGAACCCTTCATCGCCAAAAAGCCCATGTCCGGCTGGGTCGGTCTCGGCAAGGCAGTCTTCGATGCCTATGGTGTTCAGGAGCGCCCCACCACCGTCGTCGTTGACACCCGGGGCAACATCGCAGCCATCCTCCGCCCCGACCAGCTCGATAAAGATCAGCTAGTCGCCCTGTCCGCCGGAAAGTCCGTCGTCTTCCCCACCAACACCCTGCCTCCTGAAATCGCAGAGGCGCAGAAGAAGGCAATGGCGGCAGCCGTAGCGGCCGCAAAAACTCCCTCCGCCAAATCCACCGTCAAGCCTCTCTTTGAAATCTCCATCACGCCCGGCGACCCGGACGGCATCACCATGATGTCCTCAGAGAGCGACACAAACGGCGGACCGTCCGCGTACTCCATGTCCAACGCGACTCTCTTCATGCTGGTTCCCTGGGCTACCGCTATCCCGGCAAAGCGCATTGCGTTTCATGGGGACTTCACCAAGCCCCATTACAACCTCCACCTCACCGCGCCGAACCTCGACATCAAGGCACTGTCCCCTGCCCTCGAGCTGGCCGTCGCCTCGGCCGCCGGCTTACGCATCACCCACTCCAGCGCGGAAGAAGATGTATGGGTACTTCAGGCCACTCCGCAGGCCGCCGCCCGCCTCACGCCAACCGTCTCAGCCCACGGCAGCATGTGCTTCGTCGATCCGCGCTCCAACCAACTCAACATGGTTAAGACCTCTCTCGACGATCTGGCGCCCGCACTCGAGCAGGCCATCGGAGCGCCCGTCGTCAACGAGTCCGGAATCAAAGGCGAATTTGACGCCACCTTCACGCTTCCCAAAGACAACCCCGAAGCCGCCAAAGCCGCCCTTGAAGTCAATCTCGGCCTCACGCTCGTCAAAGCCCGCCGAACCATCGCCCGCATCACCGTCGACCCGCTCCCGCAAACCGCACCAAGCGATCAAGCCGTCACGACAGCCTCCAAACCAATCCGGGTTGCGAACCCCATCCCAGGCCAACCGGCGCAGGTCATCGCCGTCCCCCGGCAATAGTCCTCAATCCCGCCGGTCCTGAAAACCGCTCACATAGCAAGACCTTCGCGCTCCGCAGACCGAGCACAGCGCGCAGCGGTCGGTTTCACTACTGCTCGGTATATACGTAGTCGTTAAACTGCCAGGCTCCGTTGATTTTTGAATAGAGCCGTGCGTAAACCTTCACGCCGTTTGCAGGCAGCGTAAGCGCGGTCGCAGTCAGAGCAGTGCCCTTGTATAAGTACAGGTCGCTGTCTCCCGCTGCGATAGCACTGAGGTTGAGCTGATAGTCGGCAACCGCGATTCCCGCCGTCCACTGGAAGGTCACATCGCTGGTGCCGAGAACCGTACTCACCCCGGGTGTGGGTGATGTCAGCACGGCCGGGGTCGGAATCCCGCCTTCGGTGTAGACATAATCGTTGTACTGCCAGACACCGCTGATCTTTGAATAGAGCCGTGCGTAAACTTTTGCGCCGTTGGCAGGCAGCATGGGCGCTGTCGCGGTGAGAGCAGTGCCCTTGTACGTATAAAGGTCGGTGTCCCCCGCCGCAATGGCGCTGAGGTTGAGCTGGTAGTCGGCGACGGCAATTCCAGCACTCCACTGGAAGGTCACATTGCTCGTCCCGAGTACGGTGCCGAGTCCCGGCGCGGGGCTGGTTAGCACGGCCAAAGTGGGCATCCCGCCTTCGGTGTAGACGTAGTCGTTGTACTGCCAGACACCGTTGATCTTTGAATAGAGCCTTGCGTAAACTTTTGCGCCGTTGGCAGGCAGCGTGGTCGCTGTCGCGGTAAGGGCAGTGCCTTTGTATAAAAACAGGTCGCTGTCACCCGCGGCAATCGCGCTAAGGTTGAGCTGGTAGTCGGCGACGCCCTTTCCTGCGGTCCAATCAAAGGTCACATCGCTGGAGCCGAGTATGGTGCCGAGTCCTGGCGTGGGAGACGTGAGTACCGCCAAGGGCGTACCGCCTTCGGTATAGACGTAGTCGTTGTACTCCCAGGTTCCATTGCTATAGGAATAGAGCCTTGCGTAGACCTCGACATCGTTTGCAGGCAGGCTTGGCGCGGTCGCGGTAGTTGCCGTGCCTTTGTAAGAGAACAGTTCGCTGCCCCCAGGCGCAATCGCACTCAGATTGAGCTGGTAGTTGCTGACGTTATTCCCAGTGGTCCACTGGAAGACCACATTGCTGGTGCCGAGGACGGTGCTTAACCCCGGCGTGGGGGATGTGAGCACGGCCGGAGCGGGCACACCACTTTCGGTATATTCGTAGTACTTAACCTGCCAGGCGCCGTAGATCAATGAATAGAGCGCTGCGTACACCGTGCTGGCATTTGCGGGCAGAGTAGGTACGACTGCGGAGGTAGCCGTACCCTTGTACTGAAACAAGTCGTGGTCTGAATAGGAAATAGTGCT
>Ga0302320_10017806_pt1 | contig 14389 bp, 15 predicted proteins | sample Bog_T0_3_FD_202130 | JGI IMG/M metagenome (GOLD analysis project Ga0302320, IMG submission 202130) | Peat permafrost microbial communities from Stordalen Mire near Abisko, Sweden - Bog_T0_3 | ecosystem: Environmental > Terrestrial > Soil > Wetlands > Peat | place: Sweden: Abisko, Stordalen Mire...
CCGTCCGCTCCAGGACCCTTCAGGCAAAATCCGCAAAAGCAAAACAGGCCGGCAAAGCCAGCCAATAATCGCTGGCCGAAGCCTCCGATCGTGTGATACTTTCCTCGGTAAGATTACCCAGCCCGGATTAGTCGTCTCAACAGCAGCAGCCGCACCATGCGTGCCCGCCGAGACGCGCGAGTTGCGTCGCGCCCGCCGGCACTCTCACAAGCCGCCTCGCGCAGCGGAGCCCGTCCGCTTGAAGGAGAACCATCATGAATCGCAGAGAGTTTGTCATCACCATGGCCGCCCTCGGTGCGGCCATCAAGGCAAAGTGTTCAGCCCTCCGCTCAGACGCCGCGCAGGCCAGGGCGCAAACCTCCGCACCCAGTTTTCCGGCCATCGAGGAAGCCTCGCTCGGCGGCGCGCCCGACAAAGCCCTGGTGCTCCACAAAAACTGGCAGATGCGCGAAGAAGCCCTCTGCGGCGATCATGGCGCCACGTTCTCTCAGCCCGCCTTCGACGGCGCCCAGGGCTGGCACGCAACCACCGTCCCCACCACCACCCAGGCCACGCTTATTCGCCAGGGCATCTATCCTGATCCCTACGTCGGCCTCAACAACATGCAGATCCCCGACGCTTGGCCTGAGCAGAACCTCCGCTACGACCTCAACAAATACAGCCATCTGCCCAACCAGGAAAACCCCTGGGCCAAGCCCTACTGGTTCCGCACCGAGTTCGCCCTGCCCGCCGATTTCAAAGGTAAGGTGGTCTGGCTCCATCTTGACGGCATCAACTACCGCGCCGACATCTGGGTCAACGGCAAGCTGATTGCCGGCCACGACAAAGTCGCCGGCATGTTTGAGCGCTTCCGCTTCAACGTCTCCGATGTTATCCATCGCCAGGGCCCCAACGCCATCGCCGTCCGCATTCATCCCCTCGACTTCCCCGGCGACCCCATCGACGAGCAACTCGGCGGCGTCATGGGCATCTACGGCCCCAACGGCGGCGATGCCGAAATCCTGCGCAATGTCACCCAATATTGCAGCATCGGCTGGGATTGGATTGCCGCATCCCGCGACCGCAACGTAGGCATCTGGCAGCACATCTGGATTGAATCCACAGGCGACGTCGCCGTGCGCGACCCCGCAGGATTCACCACCCTCAACGCAACCAACGACGAGGCCAAACTCAAGGTCCGCTTCCATTGCGAAAATGCCGCGCCCAAGCCCGTGCATGCTGAGGCCCGCATCCGCATCGAGCCCGAAGGCTTCGCTTTCAAAACCATCGAGCTGCGCAAGAAAATCGACATCGCCCCCGGCGCGCCGCAGGAGTTCATCTTCGACGCTGCCGACCATCCCGAGCTCGTCATGCAGAACCCCAGGCTCTGGTGGCCCATCGGTTATGGCGACCATCCGCTCTACACCCTCACCGTCGAAATCTGGATCGCCGGCGTCCTGGCCAGCTCTGCCAAGTCCAACCTCGGCGTCCGCACCGTCGGCACCCTCGTCCTGCCCAGCGGCGGACGCGCCTTCACCGTCAACGGCCGCATCTTCCGCCTCAGCGGCGGCGCATGGGTCCCCGACTTCCTTATGAGCTGGGGCGCGCAGCGTTATCGCGACGAAGCCCGCCTCATGGCCGTCGGCAACCATACCGTCGTCCGCGTCAACGGCTGCGGCATCATCCCGCCTGAAGTCTTCTTTGATGAGTGCGACCGCCAGGGCCTGCTCGTCTGGCAAGATCTCTCCCGCACCTCCGTCGAAACCCGCTACGCCAAGAGCTACCACCAGGAGGAGCCCAACGTCTGGGGCACCGTCGCCTGCGACGATGTGGCGCTGCTTCTTCGCAACACTGAGGATTGCGTCCTCCGCCTCCGCAGCCATCCCAGCCTGCTGCTCTACGAGGGCTGCAACGAAGCCGCCCCCCAGCGCAACTTCGGTGAAGTCGTCCAGAATGAAATGCTGCCCCGCCTCGACGGCACGCGCCCCTGGCTGCCCTGCTCCCACAGCAACCCCGGTTGGGAAAAGGAGCCCATCCACATGTCCAGCGGCGGACCCTATGCGCTCGTCCGCCTGCCCGACTACTTCCGCCTCTACGCAACCGACAAGCAGTTCGTCTGCAAAAACGAAATCGGCCTCACCTCGCCGCCGCCCATCAACTCCCTCGCCGGCTCCATGCCGTCCTTCGTCTCCCACGACTTCAACTCGCCCATCTCTGACAAGGAACTGGGCTATCACGACGGCACCGACCACTACTATCGCGCCACTCCTGAAATCATTCACGCCGATCTCGGCATCGCCACCAGCGTGGCCGAGTACCTGCTCATGAACGACCTCTACACCAACACCGCCTACCGAGCCATCTACGAGGCCGCCAACAAGGCCCGCCCCCGCAACGCCGGAACCCACCTCTGGAAGACCAACGCCGCATGGCCCAGCATGGTCCAGCAGGTTTACGACTGGTACATGTGCTGCAACGGCGGATTCTACGGCATGAAGGCCGCTCTCAAACCCATCCACGTGCAAACCAGCATCGATGACTGCGGAGTACAGGTAGCCAGCACACTGGCCGCCGAACAAAAGGCCATGCGCGTCACCGCACAAGTCGTCTCGCTCCAGGGCAAGCTTGAAGCCACCAGGGAGTGGACCACCGATGTCCCGGTCGATGCCACCGTTTCCCTCGGCATGCTGCCTGAGCTGGTCACCGACGGCCGCCTCCACTTCATCGCTTTAACCCTTCGCGACAAAGACGGCGCAGTTGTCGACCACCAGGTCACCTGGATGCAGAAGGATTGCAAGTGGCATGAGCTGCTCCAGCTCGAGCCCACACGCCTCGCGCTCTCCGTCAAGGGCCACACGCACGGCGCGCATGAGTCCACCTATCAACTGACCGTCGAAAACAAAAGCTCCATCCCGGCCGTCAACGCGGCGCTCTCCATCCTCGCCGGCGATCGCGGAACTGAGGTGCTGCCCTGCTTCTGGAGCGACAACTCAACCAACCTCCTCCCCGGCGAGACCCGCGAGCTAACGGTCGCCTTCCGCACAGAACTGCTCAACGGCAAGCAACCGCATCTCATCGTCGAAGGATGGAACATCCAGCCCACCGAAATCTGCCTCGTCGATGGCGAGCCCGTCGACTTCGGCGTACGCATCGTCAAGATTGAGAAGGACTCCAACAGCGGCGAAGGGCGGGTCCGCGTCACAGCCGAAAGCAGCGACCAAAATCCGAAGTTCGAACGCCTCGTCAGTTGGCCGCTCGTTCTCCATCGGGACGGCAAGCCCATGCGCACCTTCCGCCTCGCCGTCCGCGGCCAGGGCCACGGCGATGCCCTCATTCCCGTCGGCTGGATTACCGGCAACGAAGAATACACAGCCGAACTCAACAGCAAGGCTTGATCCTGCCTCATTCCAACAACCATGCCAGGGAGCCGCTCACACAGGCTCCCTGGCCCCACAAGCGCCATCTCCCTCCCAGCCGCCTCCGGTAAAATCGAATTTTCTCCCTGCTCGAAGAATCCCATCCGAAGGAAGCTCGCGATGCTCAACCTCATTACGTCCGGCCTGTTCGCCTTTCTCTCTTTAGCCGCCGTCTCCGTCTCGGCACAGACCACCCCCGATTGGCGCACGCCCACAGAGATCGGCGGCTACCGCACCACGCCCGATTACGCCCAGACCGTCGCTTACCTTGAGCGCATCGCCGCCGCCGCGCCCGCCCTGGTCAAAATCGAGAGCTTCGGCAAAACCGGCGAAGGCCACGACCTCAAGATCGTCATCGCCTCCAAAGACGGCGTCTTCTCGCCCGCCGCCATTCATGCCTCCGGCCGCGCCATCCTCCTCGTCCAGAACTCCATCCACGCCGGCGAAATGGACGGCAAAGACTCCTGCCTCGCCTTGCTCCGCGATCTCGTCCAAAACAAAGACGGCGCGAAGCGTTTACTCGACCACGTCGTCCTCGTCTTCATCCCCGTCTACAACATCGACGGCCACGAACGCCGCTCGCCCTACAACCGCATCAACCAAAACGGTCCTGAGGTCATGGGTTGGCGCGCCAACGGGACCAACCTCAACCTCAATCGCGATTACATGAAAGCCGACGCGCCCGAGACCCGCGCCTTCCTCAACATGTTCCATCATTGGCTGCCCGACTTCTTCGTCGACGACCACGTCACCGACGGCATGGACTATCAATATGACGTGACCTTCGCCATCGACGACACACCCGACGTCGCGCCCGCCACCGCCAAATGGATTCGCGAAACCGTAACCCCCGAACTCGCCGCCAAGGTCAACGCCGCCGGCCACCTCGCCTTCCCTTCGCTCATCGACCTCAAAGACGAGGACGATCCCACCAAGGGCCTCAGCCTCTTCACCAACCCGCCGCGCTTCTCCACCGGCCAGATGATTCTTGAAAACCGTCCCGGCCTGCTCGTCGAACTGCACATGCTCAAGGACTACAAGACCCGCGTCACCGGCAACTACCAAATCCTCCGCGCCCTGCTTGAAGTCATGAATCGCGATGCCGCAAAGCTCATCGCCCTCAACCGCCAGGCCGACGCGGATGCCGCGAGCCTCGGCACGCAAGCAGCAAGCGAAAACAAGTTCCCGCTCGCCACCACCGCCACCGGCGACACCACGCCTGTCGACTTCAAGGGCTACCAGTTCACCCGCGCCACGAGCGAAATCAGCGGCGCACCGGCCATCGCCTACTCCCATGAGCCCTGGAACACAACCCTGCCCATCGAAACCACTGCGAAAGTGACGGCCTCCACCACCCCGCCGGCCGCCTACATCGTTCCACCGCAGTGGACCCACGTCATCGACGTCCTCGCCGCCCACGACGTCACCCTGCGCCGCACCACCGCCCCATGGACCGGCAACGTCGAACGCTACCGCTGCTCCGCAATGCAGTGGCAGGCGCGCCCCTACGAAGGCCGTCACCCCATCGTGAGCGGCGAGTTCGGCCCCACGCAGAGCAGCCGCTTTGGCCAGTGCGCGCTCACCACTGAGACCATCACCTTCCCTGCCGGCTCGGTGGTCGTCGCGCTCAACCAGCGCCTCTCCAAGGTCGCCATTCACTGGCTTGAGCCCGAGGCCCCCGACTCCGCCATGCGCTGGGGTTTCTTCGATCCCATCTTCGAGCAGAAGGAATATGGCGAAGGCTACGTCCTCGAAAAGCTGGCCCGCGAGATGCTCGCCAAAGACCCAGCCCTCAAGGCCGAGTTCGACCACCGCCTCCAGTCCGACGCGAAATTCGCCGCCAGCCCCCGCGCCCGCCTCGAGTTCTTCTACGAGCACTCGCCCTGGTTCCTTGCCAACCGCATCGGCGAGTACCCGGTCGGCCGACTGTCTTCGCTCAACGGGCTGCCGCTCAAGTAGCGAAGTCGTGGCGGCCTACATTACAAGTGAGGAACCTCGTAGCGTAGGATCTGCTCATCGACTGTGACCAGAACCAGTCCCTCCAATTGCGCCTGGGCCACCAGCAGTCTGTCGAAGGGGTCTCGATGCAGTTGCGGAAGCGATCCCGCATACTCTGCATGCTCAACGGTGATGGGCATGGGCTGAAACCCCTGCGCTGCAATTGCTCTTCCAACCGCTTGCCCGAAGACCAATTTCCCTGAAGCGCGCTTGATGGCAATCTCCCACACCGTCACTGCACTGACAAAGATCTCGTTCCGCGGCGAGGCAATCGCCGAGCGAAGCGCATCCGGCAATTGGAGGTCGTTTGAGTCCCACCAGAGAAATGCATGCGTGTCGAGCAGCAGTTTCATAGAATCACAGTCCGAAATCCTGGAGTATCTCCTCCGAGAGCGGGGCATCGAAGTCGTCTGCGATGTAAGTGATGCCGAGAAGGTTCTGTCCAAACTTGCGAGGCAACTGCGGCTCAAGCGGCACTGAAACCAGTTTCGCCATCGGCTTTCCCGCCTTGGCAATCACAATCTCTTCCCCCTTCGCGGCCCGTTCCACCAGGCTGGAGAGCTGAGTCTTTGCCTCATAGAGATTTACCTGCACCGGCTTGGAAGACTTCTTTTGGGGCGGCGGAATCGGTTTGGCGGCCATGGCTGCGCTCCTACCCTTCAATTGTCGGCCAAAACTCCAGGTTGGTCAAGTTGGTCAAGCGCCCCACTGAGAGGATGCATCTGGCAGATATGGAACGCCGCCACCGTGAAACTGGTAGCATCAACAGAGAAGCTAAATAGCAAAATCATGCCTGATAAGGATCTCTCCCAAGCCGGCGCCCTGCGCGTCCGTTTCGCCCCTTCGCCCACCGGTTACCTCCACGTCGGCGGAGCGCGCACCTTCATCTTCAACTGGCTCTACGCCCGCCACAATCACGGAACCCTCGTCTTGCGCCTCGACGACACCGACATCGAGCGCAACACCGACGTCAGCGTCCAGTCCATCTTTGAAGGCCTGCGCTGGCTAGGCCTCTCGTGGGACGAAGAGTACAAGCAATCCGAACGCCTATCCTTCCACCGCCAGCAGGCCGAAGCCATCTTCGCCGCGGGCCTCGCCTATCGCGACTTCACCCCCGCCCACGCCGATTCAGGCGAGCAGTCCAGCGCGCAAGGCGCATGGCTCTTCAACCCCGGCATGCGCGAACTATCAACCGAAGAAAGCAATCGACGCGCCGCCGCCGGCGAGCTCTTCGCCCTCCGCTATCGCGTCCCCCGTGGCCAAAACCGCACCCTGCGCTTCACTGACAGCGTCTACGGCGAGCAGCAAAAGCAAGCCGACGAGGTCGAAGACTTCGCCCTCCTCCGTTCGGATTCCGGGGCCCCCAACGACCGGGGTCCCCAAGAAGCGGCCTTTGGTTCTTGGGGTGGCACCGACAGGTCTTCGTCGTTGGGGTGGTACGGCATGCCCACCTATCACCTAGCCTCCTGCGTTGACGACGCCGATCTCCGCATCAGCCACATCATCCGCGGCCAGGACCACCTCACCAACACCTTCAAACATCTCCTCATCTTCGAAGCCCTCGGCGTCCCGCCCCCCCAGTTCGCCCATCTGCCCTTACTCGTCGCCCCCGATGGCGCCAAACTCTCCAAGCGCAAGCACGGCCCCGTCGTCAGTGTCACCACCTACCGCGACGCCGGCTTCCTGCCTGCCGCCTTCATCAACTTCCTCTGCCTCCTCGGCTGGTCGCCCAAAAACGACCGCGAGTTCCTCTCCCTCGACGAACTCACCGCCGCCTTCACTCTCGAGTCCGTCAACCGCGCCAACGCCGTCATCAACTTTACGGACGACGAACCTTTTGACCCCAAGGCGGTCTGGCTCAACGCCGAACACATCCGCGCCCTCCCCGTCGACCAACTCAGCCCTCAACTCCAGCCCTTCTTCGCGCAAGCCGGCCTCGATGCCCCGCCCGAGAAACTCGCCGCCATCACCCCCCTCATCCGCGAGCGCATCAAGCTCCTCCGCGACGCCGTCTCCGCCGCCGACTTCTTCTTCCTCAAAGAACTCGCCCCCTACGACCCCGCGGAGTTGATCCCGCAAAAAGGCGATCCCGCCATGGCCCTCCGCGTCCTCGAACATGCTCAGGAAGTCCTGGCCACAACCCCTTTCGACCACGACTCCCTCGACCAGGCTCTCCGCGCCGCCGCATCTCATCTAGGTCTGAAGGCCGGGCAGGCCTTTCAGCCCATCCGCGTCGCCGTCTGCGGACGCAAAAACGCCCCACCCCTCTTTGAAACCATGACCGTCCTCGGCCGCGAACTTTGCCTCTCCCGCATCGCCCAGGCCCTCGTCATCCTCGAATCGCTCAATTGAACTGCTTGACAATTCGTAATCGGTCGATTACATTTTGACCATGTTCTCCGTCAGGCCGCTTCCCGAATTCACAACTTGGCTTGATGGATTGAAAGACAACAAGGTGCGCGGCGCGGTGGCGGAACGGATCAAGCGCCTCACGTTCGGCTTGCTCGGCGACTTCAAGGCCATTGGCGGCGGCGTGATTGAATTGCGCATCGACTTCGGCGCGGGCTGGCGTCTTTATTACACACAGTGTGGTGCGCAGATCGTCGTGTTGCTTGCAGGCGGTTCCAAGCGCACACAGAAGCGGGATATCGAGCGGGCCAAGGCCTTGGCCGCATCGCTGAAAAGCGAGAGGGACTTGAGATGAGAAAAACCATCAACGTGGACGACCTGCCTGAGTTCGACCCAGCCAAGTACCTCGATAACGAAGAGAGCGTTGCCGTCTATCTCACCGGAATCCTTGGAGCGAATGACGCAGCCCTTTTGGCATCGGCGCTGGGAGACATTGCCCGCGCGCGCGGCATGACCGAGATTGCCAAAGCTGCCGGAATTACCCGCGAAGCTCTCTACAGAGCCCTTCGCCCCGATAGCGCGCCACGTTTCGATACCATCAGCCGCGTCTGTGCCGCGCTCGGAGTACGTTTAGTGGCCCAGCCCATACCTGCCGGCAAAGCAGCCGCTTGAAAGGCGGAAATATGAAATCAAACCCGTTCGAAACGTTATTTCGCGAGTTCGTGCAGGGTTTCGGCGGCGAGGTATTACCGGAGGCACCGATTGGTCACACGGCAGACTACTTCTTTCCCTCAGACAACATCGTCGCTGAGTTAAAGACTCTCACCGAGGACGCTACCGGCAAGATGAAGCAAAAGCTGCAACCGATAGTAGGTGCCTGGATTCGCGAGAATGGGAAGCAGCCGGAGGGGTTTGTCGACGGGAAGCAATACATCATGGAATTGAAGAGCATTCCAGCCGAAATCGCGCAACATTGGCTTCGACTTCTGAGGATGCCCGCCGATCACTTAATTAGCGATGCGAACAGGCAGATACGTGACACGAAGGAGAGGCTTAACCTCCCACTTGCCAAGGGGTTGATTCTCATTGCCAACGAGGCCAACTATTATCACAACGATCCGGAAAGCTACAGGCTGATACTCGCGAACATCCTGCGGAAACGGATGCCCGATGGCTCGCCACGGTTCCCGCATCTTCACGGCGCAGTTTATTTCTCCCCGCTTGGGGGCATACAGACTCGGAGCGAGGGCATGTACTTCTGGGCCAATCTTATCGACGACCACGAAACGCCGACTGCAATATTCCAACGCAGGTTGCGGGAAGGATGGTATGCGTTTCTTGAGAAGACCGGGACGCGAGTCCGTCAATATTCACAGCCGCTCCAAACCCATTCGTCGAACTAGAATCCCAGGTCTACTGTGGGAAACTTGGGACAACCGGCGGGGAACCATTTAGAAATGGAAAGGTGACCATGAACGTCAGGAAAGGGATGAAACGCCTGGCATTGTTCGTAGGGGTGCTTGGGGCGATTGCAGGCGGAGTTGTTTCCTATTTGAATTTGAGCGATGTTCTGGCAACGAGGGCACGCCATAATGCGTTTGAGCGGCTCGCAGCTTCCGACGTTGTGCAGCAAGAACGCAAGCTACTCCAGGCTGGTCAGGGCTGGGTCGTAAGCGACAGCCCGATACCCCCGCCTCCGTCGGGATTTGTCCCCTATTCTTACCAAGTCAACAAAGGCGGCATACAAACAGTTCTATGGACAAAAGACTACGCCGTTGAATCAATCGTGACGGAGAGCGGCGAGACACTCCACCCGGAACCGGCTCCAAGCTTTTGGCAGTATCTCTTGCCTTTAGTCTTTCCGGTAGTTGGATTTTTTATCCCATGGGGTTTGGCTAGCGCAGTGGTGTGGGTGGGCGCAGGTTTCTTCGAGACCCCGAAGTAGCCGGGTGCCCCCGGTCCGGATTTTCGGACCGGGGAAGCACAGCCTTCCCGTGGCATAAAATGAATACCAGCCATGACCAACCCGAATCCGGAAAGCCCAGTCACTCCAAGTCTCGACGCCGCCGCTCCCTCCAGCTTCCTTCGCGACATCATCGCCGAAGACGTCCGCACCAAAAAATACGGCGACGCTCAAGTCCAGACCCGCTTTCCCCCCGAGCCCAACGGCTACCTCCACATCGGCCACGCCAAGGCCATCTGCATTGACTTCGGCCTCGCCGACCAGTTCGACGGCAAGACCAACCTCCGCTTCGACGACACCAACCCCGAAAAAGAAGAGCAGGAGTACGTCGACTCCATCATGGCCGACGTCCGCTGGCTTGGCTTCCAGTGGGACCGCCTCTGCTACGCCTCTGACTACTTCCCCCAACTCTTTGCCTGGGCCGTCGAACTCGTCAAGGCCGGCAAAGCCTACGTCGACGACCTCACCGCCGACCAGATCCGCCAGCACCGCGGCACCCTCACTGAGCCCGGCAAAGACTCACCCTTCCGCAGCCGCAGCATCGAAGAGAACCTCGACCTCTTCCTCCGCATGAAGGCCGGCGAATTCCCCGACGGGACACGAGTATTAAGAGCAAAAATCGACATGGCCTCGCCCAACCTCAACATGCGCGACCCCGTCATGTACCGCATCCTCCACGCCACCCATCACCGCACCGGCGACGACTGGTGCATCTACCCCATGTACGACTATGCCCACGGCCAGTCCGATTCGATAGAGAAGGTCACCCACTCCATGTGTACCCTGGAGTTTGCCGATCACCAGCCCCTCTACCGCTGGTATATAGCGCAGCTCGGCATCTTCCCATCCGAGCAGATCGAGTTCGACCGCCTCAACCTCACCTACACCATGCTCTCCAAGCGCAAGCTCCTCCAGCTTGTAAAGGAAAACCGCGTCAACGGATGGGACGATCCCCGCATGCCCACCCTCTGCGGCATCCGCCGCCGCGGCTTCACCCCTGAAGCCATCCGCGCCTTCTGCAACTCCATCGGCGCATCGCGCACCAACGGCTCCACCGACATCGAAATGCTCGAGCACTTCCAGCGCGACGACCTCAACCACCGCGCCCGCCGCGCCATGGCCGTCCTGCGCCCCCTCAAGCTCGTCATCGATAACTACCCAACCGGCCAGCATGAATTCGTTGAAGTCGCCAACAACCCCGAAGACCCCTCGGCAGGGACGCGCCAGGTCCCCTTCTCCGGCGAGATCTACATCGACCAGGACGACTTCCGCGAAGTCCCTCCGCCCAAGTACTATCGCCTGTCACCGGGCAAAGAGGTTCGCCTCCGCAACGCCTACTTCGTCACCGCCCACTCCGTCGTCAAAGACGAAGCCGGCAACCTGGCCGAAGTCCACTGCACCTACGATCCGTTGAGCCGCGGCGGCAACTCCCCCGACGGCCGCAAGGTCAAGTCCACCATGCACTGGGTCTCCGCCGCCCACGCCCTCTCCGCCGAAATCCGCCTCTACGACAAGCTCTTCAGCAAAGCCGACCCTTTTGACCTGGAAGAAGGTCAAGACGTTCTCGACAACCTCAACCCCAACTCGCTCGAAGTCCTCACCGGCGCAAAGCTCGAACCATCCCTCGCCGAAGCCAAGCTCGAAGACCGCTTCCAGTTCGAGCGCGTAGGCTACTTCTGCCTCGACCCGGATTCGACGCCGGAGCAACTCGTATTTAACCGGACGCTGCCGCTCAAAGACTCCTGGGCCAAGATCGAGAAGAAAGCCGGAGCGTAACTGCCTGTCAACGCTTCAGGCATGGATGCGAAACAGGCGTCAGATCCGCGTCAACTGCGCCAGCGCATCGAAGTGCGCATCGCGCGCGGCCAGAACCAGCGAGTGCTCCAGCACCAGGGCCGCGATCCACATATCGTTGGTAGGAATCGGCGTGCCTTGCTTGCGCAGTTGCCGGTACACGTTTGCGTAATGATGCGTCGTCTGCTCGCCCGCGTAGAGAATCCCCACACCCGGCTTCAGAAGGAATTGGCGCAGAACCGCTTCGTTGCGCGGCCCCTGGCTGCCGGCGGCAAATCCGGCCCGCAACTCGCCTACCACAACAAACGGCAGCCACACCTCGTCGGCCATCTCGACCGCTTCAATCACCGCCAGGTCGCCCCGGCAAAGGTCGGTGTAGCGATTGGTGTCCAGCGCCAGCCTCATCGCCACATCCGCTCGTCCACTGTGTCCTGCTCCGCCAGCGCCTGATCGAAAGCCGGATCATCCACCCAGTTCCCCGCGATGTCTCTCACATCGCGCCGGCGTCTCACCACCTGGCTCAGCCCGGCGCCCAGCACCAGCGCCTCAACAGCCACCTCATTCAGACTTTTCCCCTGCGCGCGCGCGGTATGGCGAAGCGCGTCATCCAGGTACTCCGGCACATTGCGAATCGTATACTGCATGCATACATTATAGGCATTGCAGGCAACAGATGCAATCGCCGGGTTTGCGGGCACTTTCGAAAGGTCATACCCTCCGCCAGCGGACCCAGGGGCAAATTCTGGGACCAATGATTATTGAACGTACCCCCAGCCATTTTAAGATCTGGAATTCCTGTCATTCGCCAACCGGCAAGGCCTGCCCCCGCTCGAACGACTCCCGCAACTCCACCGTCGAGTACGACGTCTGCCCCAGCGCTTCATCCATCCATGCCGGAAGCTCGGATGCGAGAAAAGTAATCTCGCGTCCCACGAACGACGCGATCCGCCTAGGCGCCATCCCGAAAGCGGAGTTGTCGTAGACATCGAAAAGATCGATTGTCCTTCCCAACTCGTCAAATACGCGAGAAAGGTTGCCAAGGCTGCTTGAGCGTATCTTTCGAACCGTATCTTCTGAGCCGCTATGCCCGCCCATGTCTGCTCTGGTCGCCACACGGTCAATCGACCTGGAAATGCCATCTACGCAAACATAATAGAACTCGACATCGAATCCGGCATCATGTGCCTGCTTCATCTGGTCGAACGCGATTGTGCTGCGTAGAGTGGTTTCGGTCGCGAAATCTTTGCCGGCCGCAATGTGATCTTGAATGAACTTCTCGCAGATTGGCGCTACAATTGCCCGAATCGACCTGGGAATACCGACGTACGAACCACCGTTGAACTGGGCCGCATGGTCGTCCGCGTTGAAATAATCGCAACCAAACCGGCTTCCAGGAAACGCGCTCGTCTTTCCGCTGCCGGAGGGTCCGGCCACCACGTGCATGATCGGCATTCGCTATCCCCCGAAATCCCGATCCGCACCGGGCTGCATATCTGCAGGGAGTTCCTTCTTGAGGCGGTTGCCGTCCTTGTCGATGATGTCCATGGCTATGGCCCTCTCCACCGATCGGCGAATGCGCTTTCCGCCCTCTTCAAGAACCTGCTCCATCAATGCCCGATGCTCAGCCAGGCGCTCCGGCGAGTACGTCTTTTTCACATACCCCGCCTCGGGGGCTTCCACGGCGTTTTTGTCCGGCTTGGGAACCACGGCTTCAGATGCCATCACGGCCTCCTGTTCTTTTGAATTCTAGCCCTCATCCAGCGTGAATGAAAGATCGTCCTTGCCCCCGCCGGGCCTCCCGTGAGCACCGGGTAAAATCGTTGGCATGGCAAACAACCGCGACCGCCGCTGGACCCTGCTCATGTTCACGGCCACGCTTGCTCCGGGCCTGCTCTGGTTCGGCGGCCTATTCCTTTATTCGCTGCGCCCCTTGCCGCCGCTCCCCCAACCCACCGGCCGCGAGACCGCATGGACTGACACCGAGTGGTCTCACCTGCCCGTCGATGGCGAACGATGCATCCTCGCCAACAACGTGTGGAACAAGCACGCCGCGGGCCGCAACTTTGAGCAGCAGGTCTTTGAAGAGGACCTCAACGGCAAGCCCGCGCTCGGCTGGCGCTGGCGCTCGCCCTGGCAGGTGTGGCCCACCATCGCCGCCTACCCTGAGTTGATCTGCGGCAACAAGCCCTGGGACCAGCCCATCGGCACCTACGAAGGCCTGCCCTTTCATCCCGGCGCCACGCGCATCGGCGCCAACTACAACATCCGCCTGCAAGCCACCGGCACGTACAACCTGGCCTTCTCGCTGTGGGCTGTCTCCGCGCTGCCGCCTTCGCCGAAGACCATCAAGTGCGAAATCATGATCTGGATTGCCAACGGCGGCCAGCGCCCCTCCGGCGTCCGCCGCTCCAACGTCACCGTCGACGGCGTGGTCTATGACACTTACATCAATGAGCACCAGCACGACGCCTCCGGCTCTTCGCCCAACGAGTGGACCTATGTTGCCTTCGTCGCGCACACGCCCGTGCTCCACGGCCCGCTCGATATCGGCAGGCTCCTGGCCACCTTGCAGCCGCTCAAGATTCTAACTCCAGACATGTGGGTCACCGATGTAGAACTGGGCGACGAAGTAGCCGAAGGCACAGGCATCGCCGAAGTCCAGGACTTCGCACTCACCCTCACCCCAGAGACCCCAGCCGACACGCAGCTAACTCCCGAACCCTGAGAGCTGTTTTCTAGTCCCTGTTCCCTGTTCCCTGTTCCCTGTTCCCTGCCCCTTCACTTCCCCACCACATCAATCGCCGCCGTAATCGTCCTCGGCGGCATGCATGCATTCTGATCGCAGGCCTGGTAGCGCAACTTCGCCTCAACCAGGTGATCGCCCGCCGCA
>Ga0302320_10017808_pt1 | contig 14388 bp, 12 predicted proteins | sample Bog_T0_3_FD_202130 | JGI IMG/M metagenome (GOLD analysis project Ga0302320, IMG submission 202130) | Peat permafrost microbial communities from Stordalen Mire near Abisko, Sweden - Bog_T0_3 | ecosystem: Environmental > Terrestrial > Soil > Wetlands > Peat | place: Sweden: Abisko, Stordalen Mire...
CGATGGTTTCCTTTCCGTCGGCTCGTATGGCCGACCTTTCGGGTTTTCCGTTTACCCCCGACATTTTCGTCGGGGCGGAGACCATCGTCAACTTTTAACAATCAGCGGGACGCTTCCGGTAGCCGCAGCCCTCACCCTAGTCCGTTCCTGGCTGGAAAGGGAACGATACATGCTCGCCAAACTCAAAACCTTCACTCTCGTCGGCATCGAAGCCCTGCCCGTGGAAGTCGAAGTCGATGTCTCGCCATCCGGCCTGCCGAAGCAGGTCCTCGTCGGCCTGCCGGAAGCGGCCGTCAAGGAAAGCACGCATCGCGTCGAACGGGCGATGGTCAACTCGGGCTTCCAACGCCCGCAGAGCCGCATCGTCGTCAATCTGGCCCCGGCCGATCTGCCCAAGGACGCGGCCTCGTTCGATCTGCCGATCGCCCTGGGCACGCTCATCGGCAGCGGACAGGCCGCTTCGGAAAGGCTGGCCGAATACGCGATCGTCGGCGAACTGGCCCTCGACGGCACCACGCGGCCAACCAAGGGGGCCTTGTCGATGGCCATAACCGCGGCCCAAGAGAAAACTCAAGACGGAAAGAACCTTCGCGGCCTGATCGTGCCGGCCGAAAGCGCGGCCGAGGCGGCCGTCGTGGAAGGCATCGACGTCATCGCCGTCACGAGCCTCGCCCAGGCCGTCGGCTTTCTGGCGGGCGAGATCGAGATCGAGCCCACGCCCTCGCGGTTGGACGACCTGTTCCGCGAACTGGCCGCCTACGACGTCGATTTCTCCGATGTCCGCGGGCAGGAAATGGCCAAGCGGGCGATCATCGTCGCGGCCGCCGGCGGACATAACCTCCTAATGATCGGCCCCCCGGGCTCGGGCAAGACGATGCTCGCCAAGCGCATGCCGACGATCCTGCCCGACCTGACGCCCAGCGAGTCGATCGAGACCACGCGGATCTACAGCGCGGTCGGCCGCTTGAAGCCGGGCCAGCCGCTGTTGGCCGTGCGGCCTTTCCGTTCGCCGCACCATACGATCAGCGACGCGGGACTGGTCGGCGGCGGTTCCACGCCCACGCCGGGCGAAATTTCTCTAAGCCATAACGGCGTTTTGTTCCTTGATGAACTCCCGGAGTTCAATCGCCGCACGCTGGAGGTCCTCCGCCAGCCGCTGGAGGACGGCACGGTGACGATCAGTCGCGCGCTGAACAGCACGACCTTCCCGGCCAACTTCATGCTCATTGCCGCCTTGAACCCTTGCCCCTGCGGCTATCGCGGCGACTCGCGGCGAAGCTGCAATTGCACGACGCCGCAGATCGAGCGGTACATGTCGAAGATTTCGGGACCCCTGCTCGACAGGATCGACATCCACATCGAAGTGCCCGCGGTGCCCTTCCGCGAGCTTTCCGGCGGTTCGCCCGGCACGTCGAGCGCGGAGATGCGGTGTGTGGTGGCCGCCGCGCGGCAGCGGCAGGCGGCGCGGTTCCGCGGTTCGCCCACGCGGTACAACGCCGACATGTCGCACCGGCAGACCCGCCAGTTCTGTGCGCTGGACGACGAATGCAGCAACCTGTTGAAGGGCGCGATGACCGAGATGGGCCTTTCCGCCCGCGCCCACGACAAGATCCTCCGCACGGCCCGCACCATCGCCGACCTGGACAACAGCGACGGCGTCCGCCCGCACCATCTCAACGAGGCGATCAACTATCGTATGCTGGATAGGAATTTGTGGACGTAAGGAATGGGATATAATTGTTGTAACAGCTATAGGTAGCGGATTCGGACGCATGAGAAAAAGGAGCGAGACATGATCACTTTTCGGATTTCGGCTGACGTTTCCGCCGAACGCCAGGTTACCCTGCGACTTCCGCCGGAGGTACCCGTCGGAAAGAACGATTTCGTCGTGACGGTGGCAACCCAATCCGACGTTCCGAGTAAGCGGCCACGGTCGAGTCTTGCCGACTGGGCGGAACGCAACGCGGAATCTTGGGGCGACCGACTGAACTCCGAGGATGTCGAAGGCTTCACGGGCCGGAGGTTCTAGACATGCCGCCACGGACTGTGCTGTTGGACACCAGCTTTGTTCTTGCACTGGAGAACCTTGAAGATCGCCACCATGCGCGGGCGAAGCAACTCGATCGCGAGTTGGCAGCCGAAGGAGCGGTGCTTCTGTTGCACTGGGGGATTCTCTTGGAAATCGGCGACGGCTACGCGCGGAGCAGTCGCCGTGACAAGGGAATGGAACTCCTCGACAAGTTCGTCAACGAGGAAGGATTCCAAATTCTGGCCTTATCGCAAGAGATGGTGGATCAAGCGGTGACATTATTCCAGTCGCGGCCTGACAAGGAGTGGGGGCTGACCGATTGTCTTTCCTTCGTCCTCATGGATCGTGAAGGCATAAGCCAAGCCCTGACAGCCGACGTTCATTTTCGCCAAGCTGGTTTCGAAGCGATGTTGCTGGATCGCGTATGAACACAACGACCGAACTCTCGTCTATTCTGCGTCGGACCCTGGATCAAGCCAATCCCGGTGTCGTTGGGCTGGCTGTCGAACATGTACTCGGAATGCTGGCTGCGGGGGATACACCGCAACGGCTCCTCCAAGAATACCCGTTTCTGGAGGCGGCCGACATTCAGGCATGCCTGGCCTACGCGCACCGCTCGCTGTCCGGCGAGCAGGTTCAGGAACGGATCGCGGGGGCTAAGGTGTCGTGAAATTCTTACTCCCCCTTACCGCCAGCGCTGCGTGAGACGCATGAGAAGGGTGCCGAAGCGGGTAATCGCCTCGTCGAAGGGCAGGGCGCTCAGGTTGAGAAAGTCGGGGAATGCGATCTGCTCGATGCGGTCCACGGCTACCTGGGCGCAAATGATCTGCTGCTGGCGGCCAAGCTTCACGACAAGCTCGCGGAGCGAGTCAAAAGTACACTCCGTCGGCAGGCCGTCGCTGATCATGATCAGCAGCTTGTTGCGTTTGCCGCTCTTGACGGCCAGTTCGGCCGCCTTGGCCAGACCGCCCGCGTCGTTGTTGCCCCCGTTGGACGTCAGCGAGGCGACCGACGTCCGGGCCAGCGAGCCGAGGCGGACGAAGGTCGAATCGTCGAAGGCATTGACGTCGCCTTCGAGCCCCTTGAGGCCGTGCGTGGCCTCGGCCACCAGGCCGCCGAAGGCCTTGGCCAATTCGAGTTTCTGGCCGTCCATGCTCCCTGAGCGGTCGATTAACAGGCCCAAATAGGCATTCGGGCGGACTTCGTCGCGGGAGTGGACCAGCAGGCCCGGATCGCGGCGCAACGCGGCGGAGCGGGCCTGCGCCAGGTCGAGCCGCCGGCCGCGGCGCGAGCCGTGTTCTTCGACCGTTTGCAGGCCCAATCGCTCGATGAAGGCCCGCAGCCGACGGATATGCTTTCGCAGGGGGCCGATGAGTCGGGCATGGGCCTCGGGATCGAAGGGAATCGTTTCCTCCTTCTCCAGGGCCTTGAAGTCGCGTCCGGCGCCGCTGTTGAAGCCGCGTCCGCCGCCGCCCGGCAGCGGCGGCGCACGGGGCGGCGTGCGGGGCGGGTTCTTGCGAATGCCGGCGGCGCCGCGGCGGGCCCACTGCGGCAGTTGCCCCGCTTCGGCCATGCGGTCCAACACCTCGTCCCAGGCCTGTCCGGCCGCACCGCTCCGCGCCAGGCGGCGGCGCATCCGCCGCAGGTCGCGCATGAACTCGGCCGTCCCGCCCAGAATGCGGCCGATCTTGCGGGCGACGGCCAACATGTGCCGGTGCTTGAGGTCCTTGAGGTTGGCGGGCACCGCGGCAATGGCCAGGGCAACTCGCGGGTCGGGATGCATGCGCGGATCGAAGCCGCAGCGCAGGCAGGCGAGGAAGGCCGCCATCACCGGTAACAGCCCCGGCACGACGAGCATGTCGGCGTCGGAGAACTCGATCCGGTCCTGCGGGTTCAATGCGTCGGCCGGGCGGAAGCGCCCCGGCACGGCGGCGCTGCCCAACGCGCCGCGGACTTCTTCCAACGGCCGATTCAAGACCTTCGCGTAATCGGCCAGCGGCACCAGATGCGTGCGCTGGGCAAAGGCATAGGACGCCAGCCGGTCGAAGTATGTCCCCCAGCCCCGCCGCCGCGAGCGAAGCACGCGCTCCAGCCGCTCATCGGCCAGGATGTCGTAGATGTCGTCGATTCCTTCGCTACGGGCGATGCCGCGGAGCGTCCGATCGCCGGGCACGCCGATGTCGCAAAGATGGTGCCCGATCTCGTGCAGCGCCAGGCCCTTCATGATGTCGGCGCCGTAGCGGTGGCCGTTTGTCACGGGACAATCGTTGACCTCGATTTCCACGGGGCGCTTTTCATCGGCCGGGGGACGAGTGCGGCCCAATCCTTGCCGGTAGTTGAGCACCTCGACCGGCCGGCCCAACAGTTCCTGGCCGATCAGGCGGGCCCAGCTATTGACGGCATCGGCCTGCGCGCGGACCCATTGCCAGGCGGGAAGGCCCGGCGGGGCCTCGATCCGTCGGACGGAAGGAACGTCGCCGCAGCGTTCATCGAGAATCTCCTGCACCCGCTCACGGACGCCGGCGTTTACGTCGGCCAAGGAAGAAACCAGTTCGCTGAACACCCGCACGTCGTCGAACTTGGCCAGGATCGGCAGCGCGGCCCGGCGAACATCGCTGTCGGGATCGCGGGCCAGGGGGAGCAGCGGATTGAGCAACTGCGGATCGTCATCGTCGGTGAGTTGCTCCACGACATCCAAACGGACCTCCGGCTCGCGATCGCGGAGCCGGGCGATAAGCAGGCGTTTGCGCTCGGGCCCGGAAAAAAGCGAATTCAGTTGCGAGATCGCCTGGCGGCGGGCGGCGAGCGAACCTTGGACCAGGAGCATCTTCAGCACCGAAAGGTTCTGCGGTGACGGCTGCGTGCAGATCTCGCGGACTGCGAACAATTGGGCCGCATCGCTCGGGGCCTGCGCAGCCAGCCCGATGAGCCGCTCGTCCTGCTCCGGCGCATAACTCTGAAGATGTTCGATCAGCAGTTCGGCCGAGGCGTCTTGTGCCGAGGGCAACCGCTGCCAGACGATCTCCAGCCGCTGCGCTACGCCACAGTAGCGTTCAAGCAGTTCCAGCGCGGCCGCGGCCACGGATCGTTGTGGGTCGCAAAGCATGCAGGTCGCCCAGGCGACGGCCTGCTCGGGCGCCAATATGGCGGCCGCTTCCAGCGCGGCCCGACGGACGTCTTCATGCTCGTCCTTGAACCGCGCCGCAATCCGCCGTAAATCGCCGGCATCGCCATGCCGGCCCAAAAGTTCCAGCGCCGTGGCTCGAATCTCGGCGAAGCGGCTGCCGAGTTTTCGCCGCACGAACTTCAGCCACTCGGCCGGATCGGCCGCCTCGAACCCGGCCGCCAGGGCCGCTTGCCGCACCTGCACGTCGCGATCTCGCTGCAATAACATCAGCAGCGGGTGACCGAGCAGGTGCTTCCACTGGCCCAGAAAATCGGCCGCTTGGCAGCGTACGGCGACGTCCGACGAGTCACAAAGCCGCTCGATTTCTTCGGCCACCTCCGCCGGGGACGTCGCCACGCGGCAGAGCACCGCGAATGCCCGCTGCCGTATGCCAAAATCAACGTCGTGAAGCATCCGTCGCAGTTCGTCGCGGTCGTCGATCAGGTCGTGCCGGTCCAGCAGATCAAGGGCTTCCAGCCGCACTATCCCGGACTGGTCGCCCAGCAGCAGCCGGGCCCAGTCGGGCCAATCGTCCCAGCCGGCCTCGGCGAGAAGCACCACGGCCGAGGCGCGGACCTGCGGTTCGGAATCTTCCAGCAGTTCGGCTATCGCGTCCAGCAGGCTTGGGTCACCGCCGGCGAGGTGATCGAGTTGCTCGCCGATCTCCGCGGGGAGCCGGCGGCGTAGTTCGGCTGCGGCTTGAGTTACAGGGGTGGTCATTACAAATGCAACTCGCGGACGATGCATTGCCACACCAGGCCGGAATCGCTGGCCGGGTCGTCCCAGCGGCCCACGAACCGACCGCAGAAACTGGTCTTCAAGAGTTCGATCACCGGATTGTCGGTCGCTTCCGAGAAGTTGGGATGGCCCAGCAACAGGCACACTTCGTCCGTGGCCCGCATGCTGAGATCGACGTTCAGGTTGGAATCATGCCGCACGGCGTTGGCCGCGGTGACGACTTGTTCGATCTGTGCCCGCGACACGTCGGGATGCCGGCGGTGGAGTATCTGCGCCTCGGCCGCATGCGGCGGGTAGTCCATCTTCAGCGGCGCGAAGCGGTCGAGTTGGGCCGGATCGACGGCCGTCGTGCCGCTGAACTGCGCCCCGTTGTTGATGGCCGCTATCCACAGCACGTTGTCGGGGATGTCGATCGTCGAGCCGGTCAGCGGGTTGTACATCTTCCGCGTGGCGTCCAGGGCGGGCATGATGCCGTTGCGGGCCATTTCCCGGCAACGGTTGAACTCGTCGAGAAAGATCAGGAACTGCCGCTCCGGGCTGGCGTGCGCGTCTTCCAGGGCACGCAAGATATCGGTCTTGATCCACAGCGTTTCCGGCTGGCCGGATGGCGTGGCCCGAATCTGGAGCGTGGCCAGAAAATCGGTCGCCTCATAGACCGAACTGCAATTGAAGAACACGTATTCCAGTCCCAGGGCCTCGGCGATCTTCCGCGAGAGGACGGTCTTGCCCGATCCCTGCGGACCATCCAGAAGGATGTTCATGCCGCTTTCCAGTAGGGCTTGCAGCTTGCGGGAGAGTACGGGATCGACGTACATGCTGTCGTCGAGCCGGAAATTGACCTGGCTGATGAATTCGACCTCGATGTGGCCCCGCTCCTTGCTGGCCGGTTTCTTGATCGAACCGATCCGCACGCGGGTCAGGCGGCCCGGCTGCAAGCGGGCGTCGTTGCAGAGGATGACCTTGGGCGCCCGCTTGCCATTGATGTGCGTGGCCCGAAAGCGGAACGGGCTCTCCTTCTTGGGGTTCGAATAAAAAATGGTTTCGAACTCGTAACCATTCTTGAGCCTGGGCGGGTGGCGCGTGCCCGGCTTGCCCAAGTTCGTCGTCTCGGCGATAGGCTGGCTATCCATTGTGCAACTCCTGGGGACCTTTTCCCTAAGAGTAGTTTACGCGCGGCGAAAAGGAAAGTGGTCGTTTGAGCGGGTCGCAGATCGCCATTTCTCATCGCCGCGCACGCCGGAGCACAATAGAACCGCTCACGGCAAGAAAAGTAGCAGGCACCCTCCGGGTGCCGTCAGCCTTCGCGTCGGCCGAAGTCGTTACAGAACGAGGGCTTCCGAAACCAGGAGCATCGAGCGGACGGCACCCGGAGGGTGCCTGCTACTTTCCCACGCCGTAGCAAGCGGGCATGGCGCAGTTGCATGGTTGCGCAAGTGGATTGCAAAGACAAGGCATTGGCTTGCAGCAATAAGGCACGCAAATCCCGTCGCAGGGGAAAGTCACGCAGGGAATCGGCTTGCCGCAGTAGCGCACGCAAATCCCGTCGCAGGGGAAACTCACACAGGGTATCGGCTTGCCGCAATAGCAGGCGTAGGTACAGATGGCCGTGTTATAGGGAGTGAGCGACGCGGCACCTGTCGGCGCCGGTAGATTGGTCTCCGGCTCCGCCGCCGCGGCCACGCCGGCCAGGATACCCAAGATGAGCAACGCAAGGCACAGTGCGCGGGAGTTCACGGCTTATCCTCGTAGGGCGGCGGGAGTTTGGTAGACTGTTGTTCTTTTCGGAAACAAACTCCCACCGCGACGAGCAAACCCCGCCGCGGCTCCATTTCCGGCACGAGGCGCATTTCCGGAATAGACGGCAAGTGCGATACTTGGCTTATCGGATCGCTAAACGCCCCAGAGGTTCTTCATATTTCCGGCCGACGGCGCGGATCACGAACCGCCGCGACTCGGCGGCGACAACCTCGATGCAGATCTCGATATAGTCACGGGGCAGCGAATGCTCGATCCGGTCGGCCCATTCGATGAGCACCAGGCCGTCGCTCTCAAAGTACTCGTCGGGACCGAGTTGCTGGAACTCGTCGTCGTCGCGCAAGCGGTAGGCATCGATGTGATAGATCGTCCTCTGCCCATGATACTCCTGGATGAGCACGAACGTGGGGCTGACCACGTCGCGGCGACTTACGCCCAGCCCTTCGGCAATCGCCTGCACCAGCCGCGTCTTTCCGGCCCCCAGCGTGCCGCAAAGCGCGACGGTCGTGCCCGGAGGAAGCACGTCGGCCAAGGCATGGCCCAGCGCGGCGGTGGCCGCTTCGTTGTCCGAGGTATAGACGATGGGAGACATCTAACCCAATTTATGCTCCCAGCCTGTGGGCGTCAACGGCCGCGGCGGGCCGCCCGCTTCACGCTGCCACAGCCCGCCCGCGGCGGTGATCTCGCCGATATCGGTCAGGGCCGCGTCCAGCGGCTGTTCGGCCAGCATCCTCCGGGCGTCGCCGGGTTCGACGGCCAGTAGCAGTTCGAAATCCTCACCATCGCCCAATGCATGTTCCAGCGGCGTGCGCGAATAAAAGGCACCCAGAGGGTACCCGGTCCCCATTTGCCGGAATGGCCCGGAGGGTGCTGCGCACAAATGGGGACTGTCCCCTTTTATTCGCGCCAGGCGGCGGGCGTCGTCGTGAATCGGCACGCGATCGGTATCGACGATCGCGCCGACACGGCTCTCGGCGATCAACCGCGAGAGGTCCAGCGTCAGGCCGTCGCTGACGTCCATGCCCGCATGAAGCTCGTAGCGCTCGTTCAGCAGCAGGGCCTCGTTGACGCGCGGCTCGAAGTCGAAATGGCGGCCGAGAATACTGCCGCCGAATGCCCCGCTGACGACAATTCGGTCGCCCGGCCGGGCGCCTCCGCGGCGTAGCGGCCCACGAGCGGTAACTTGCCCCAGTAGCGTGGCCGTGATCACCAGAGGGCCATCCCAACTGTTGGTATCGCCGCCGGCGATCGCCAGGCCATATTTTTCGGCCAGCGGCAGCAGGCCCTCGTAGAGGGCGACCGCCAGCGCGCCTCCGCCGTGTCGCGGCAGGGCCACCGCCAGCACCGCGGCCAACGGACGCGCGGCCATAGCCGCCAGGTCGCTCAGATTTACGGCCAGGGCTTTACGGCCCACGCGCCGCGGATCGGCCTGGTCCAGGATGAAGTCCACCTGGTCGGTGAGCAGATCGACGGTGACGACGCACTCATCGATGCCCGTCATCCGCAGCACGGCTGCGTCGTCGCCCGGTCCCAGGAGCAGCAGCGGGTGCGGCGGCAAGCGTTCGCGGAGCCAGGCGATGAATTGCTGTTCCATCGAACGTTACGGCTGCCGCGCCACCTTCAAGCTGACGGGCATGAAACCGTATAGCGTCTCGTCGCCGCGGAGGATGAAGAACTTCACGGGGTTGAGGCTGTTGAAGTCGGAACGGTGCAGGATGTAGGACACGTTGTCCAGCGACACGGTCTCCCAGATGTGCATGCCCACCAGCACGTCGCCGGCGCGGATTCCCTGTTCGGCCGCCGGGCTGTTCTGGCGAACGTCGGTCACCAGCAGGCCGCCGCGGTAGCGGGTATGGAACTTTTGCTTGAAATCGTCCGCCTGCATGGTCCGCAACTCCAGGCCCAGGACCTCCCAGACGCCGCTGTCGGCGGTCTGCGTGGTGTCGGGGCCTTCGCCCAGCACCAGGCTCACATTGAGCGGCTTGCCCTCACGCCGCACGGTCAACGCCAGCTTGTCGCCTACCTTGCGGTCGAGCATTTCGCGCTGGAAATCGAGCGCCCTGCGGACTTCCGTCTCGTCGATCGCAGTGATCGTGTCGCCCGCTTTGAGTCCGGCTTCGTCGGCGGGGCTCTTCTTTTCCACCAGGGCGATCTTCATTCCTGCGACCGTGTCGAGCACGGTGCCCGATGCGGGGGCATCGGGACCGGCCACCAGCCCGTGCCACGACCTGCCGCTGGACGCTAAGAGTCCCGCGGCGATGTTCATGGCCTTATCCACCGGGATGGCGAATCCGATTCCCTGTGCGCCGGCCCGCACCGCCACGTTGACCCCGATCATCTCGCCGTCGATGTTCACCAGCGGGCCGCCCGAATTGCCGGGATTGATCGGCGCGGAGGTCTGGATCAGGTCGTCGTAATACTGGGCGTCGTTGATCTGCACGGCCCGGTGTAGCGCGCTGACGATGCCCGCTGTGGCCGTGTTCTCGTAGCCGAAGGCGTTGCCGACCGCCACAACCGGTTCGCCCGGCATGAGGTCCGACGACGTGCCCAGCGTGATGACTGGCAGTTTTTCCTTGGGGGTGATCTTGATCACGGCCAGATCGGTTTCGGTATCGCGGGCGACGACGGCGGCGATATACTTCTTGCCTTCGGAGGTGGTTACCTGGATCTCATGCACGCCCTCGACCACGTGGTAGTTGGTGAGGATGTAGCCCCGCGGATCGATCACCACGCCCGTACCCATGCCGTTGACGCGCCGCGGCGGATCGGTCGAGGCGGCACTTTGCGGCGAAGGCAGCACGGTCTTTTCACCGCGGATGCTCACCACCGACGGACTGGTCTTCTGCACTGCCTTGACGATCGGCGTGAAGCGCTGATCGGAAGCCGTTGCCGCGCCGGGAAGCAGGAGAAGAATTTCGGTGATCGCCGCCATCGCGATCAGCCGCCAGGTCGTCCGGAATACTGTCTGAGCCGGTCGGTCGAGCATGGTGGTCCACTAGCAGGAAGGTCTGTCAAAAGGCTCGCCGCTTCCGGTTTGGTTGCGACCGCCGTAATCGCTTAACTTTTGCTAGATCGGATATGCCGTACAAAACGCTTGACCGGCATTATCAGCACCGGAACAGATCGCCCAGATTGCCGTGGTTGGCAAGGGGGTTAACGGCCCTTAGAAACTCCCCTCTCCAGGAGGGACAGGGGACGGTGATTGCGAAGATGGAGAGGTTGCGTTCCCTTTGTCGACCGGATGCCAGCCGTCGTTGGGAACTGTGGAAAGAGTGGGCGCTTCGGTCGGCGTGAGTTGGCCGCGGGGCGGAGTCGGCTCCACGCCGTCGGGCAGGAATACCGGCCGTGTAGGCACGGGATGGAAACGCGGGTATTCAGGCGCCGCGGGCACCGGTTGGCTGGACATGTCTGCCGGCGCGGCCTCTGCGCACGCCGCCTTCTGGCAACGGCACTGCGGTTGTGCGCAACAGCCCGCCAGCCCGATTGCCGCGAGACACCCGGCAAGCGAAACTAGAAGCCGGAGGTCAGAGGTCGGAGGTCGGATCTGACCTCTGACCTCTGGCCTCTGACCTCTGACCTTCGGCCTCCTACAACATGGATACCATCCCATGTTGTAAAAGAATCGGCGCAAAAGCCGCTGGAATATTAGGAATAATCGGTAAACTCCGCCCAAATTGTCGGGAGCTTCGTTTAACCGGGAGCCAACGGCGACCGCGTGACCGTTCAGCGTCGCCGTTGGCTCCGCATTAAACGAGCCAACGGCGACCGCCATGCGGACGATCACGGCGCCGCGCTTTCAATGGTCACTTCCACCGGTTCCAGGCCCTCGGCCTCGGCACGCAGCGTGATCTTTCCAGCCTCGTGATTGGACTTCACGACCGCCAGACCCAGACCGTGAAACACCGAATGTTTGTCGGCTTTGAAGGGCTCGTGGCAAATCGGGTTGCCGTCGTCCACGCCCGCGATCGTCGCCGGCCCGGAAATGTGGAACTGGACCATATTGCTTGCGCCGGGACACACCGATCCTTGATCGTCAACGACCTGGACCGTGACGAAGGAAAGGTCTTCGCCGTCGGCATGGATTTTCGCGCGGTCCGGCACGAGCACAAGCCGCTTGGCCTTGCCGACGGTGCGGATCTCATCGCTGGCCACCTCCTTGCCCCCGGTCTTGCCCACGGCCTTCAATTTCCCGGCCGAATAAGGCACGAGCCACTCGACATGCAGCGAGTGGTCGCGGTCGAGTTTCTTTTCGCCCAACGATTTGCCGTTGAGAAACAGTTCGACGCTGTCACAATTCGTGGCGGCCCAGACGGGAATCTCCTTGCCTTCCCATCCCGTCCAGTTCCAGTGCGGCAGCAAGTGGACCAGCGGTTCCGGCCGCCAGACGCTGCGATAGAAGTAGTAGCGGTCCTTGGGAAAGCCGGCCAGATCGACGATGCCGAAATAGGAACTCCGCGACGGCCAGCGATAGGGCGTCGGCTCGCCGATGTAGTCGAAGCCGGTCCAGACGAACTCGCCCGCCACCCAGGGCGAATGCATGATAGCCAGCAGCCCGGTCTCGGCGTTGTAGCCCCAGCCCGGTCCGACCAGTTCGTAGGAAGTGACCTGGTGATCAAACTCGCGTTGGATGTGGAGTTTGCCGTCTTTGCCCTCGGTCAGGCCATACTCGCCGCGGGTGCTCAGTGCCGAGGCCGTCTCGGAGCCGATCAGTTTGTACTTGTCCTTGAACTGCTGGTAGGCGCCGATGTTGTAGTTGATGCCGAACACGCCCAGCGGCTTGGCGAAGCCGGTACGATTGGCCCCGCCCGGCGAACTGCAAGCGGAAGTGGTCAACCGCGTGGGGTCCTCGCGGCGGCAGATATCGACCAGCCGCTTGGACATCGCGTAGCCGTTCTTGGCGTCCTGCTCGGGGATCTCGTTGCCGATGCTCCACAGCACGATCGAGGGATGATTGCGGTCCCGCCGCAGCATGCTCACCAGGTCCGGCTCGCTCCACTCGTCGAAGAACCGCCCGTAGCCGTGCGGCGTCTTGTTGTTCTTCCATTCGTCGAAAGCCTCGTCCATGACCACGAAGCCCATCGCGTCGCAGAGGTCCAGCAGGGCCGGGTCCGGCGGGTTGTGGCTGGTACGGATCGCATTGCAACCCATGCCCTTGAGGATCTCCAACTGCCGCTGGATCGTGCGGCGATTCGCCGCGGAGCCCAGGCAGCCCAGGTCGTGGTGGTCGCAGACCCCCTTGACCTGCACGCGGCGGCCGTTGATCAACATGCCGTTTTGCTTGGTGAACTCGACCGTGCGGATGCCGAAATTGGTGGTCGTGAAATCGACCGTCTCGCCCGCCACGCTGAGTTGCGACGTCGCCCGGTACAACTGCGGCTGGTCCGGCGACCAGAGCATGGGCTGCTTCACCGTCACCTTCTGCACAAAGGTTGCTTCCTCGCCCGCGGCCACAGTCTGCGTGGGCGGGTCGCCCGCGGGCCGCATCACCTTGGCGTCCGGCCCGATGACTTCCGTCCACAACTGCACTTCGGCCGGCTTGTCGCCCTTGTTCTCCACACGCGTGGCGATCTTCACCTCGGCCTCGCCCGGCAGGATTGAGGGCGTGGTAACGCACGTTCCCCAATGGGCCACATGGACCGGCTTGACCGCCACCAGCCGCACATGGCGGAAAATGCCCGCGCCGGAATACCAGCGGCTGCACGGCTGATCGACGTCCAGCCGCACCGCCAAGACGTTCTTGCCCTCGGGCTTCAGGGCGTCAGTGAGATCGTAGTAAAAGCTCGTATAGCCGTAGGGATGCCGGCCCAGGTGCTGACCGTTGAGCCAGACGTCGCTGTCCATGTAGGCCCCGTCGAATTCGATCCACGTGCGGCGGCCCTTGGCCTCTGCGGGCGTGTCAAAGGTCTTACGGTACCAGCCGATGCCGCCGTTGAGATAGCCGCCGCCTTCGCCCGCGGGCGAGGTCGGATCGAACGGCCCCTCGCACTTGATGGCGGTGGCGGCGTCGTACATGCCGCCTTTGCTCTGGCCGTTGTAGACCCGCACGGTCACGACGTTCGGGCCGTCGTTGACGAACTCGGGATCGAGCTTGTAGAGTCGCACGCTCTCCCAGGCCGTGCGGTAATGCGGCGGCAGCTTGCCCATCGCGCCGATCTTGTGGCCGTTGAAGTAGGTCACGTCGCAATCGTCGATCCGGCCCAGGTTGAGGATGATCGGCTTGCCGCGGTACTCTTTGGGAATCTCGATCGCGCGGCGGTACCAGCCGAAGCAGTTCTCGTCGTTGTAGTTCGAGTGGTCGTTCCACCAGGCCGGCAGTTGCACGAGTTCCCAGCCGTCAAGTTTGAGGTCGGGTTTCTTCCAGCCGGGATCGTCACCGCGATGGAAGTGCCACTTGCCTTCCACAATATTCAGGATCGGCAGGTGCTGCCGCTCGGCCACGTCGCCGCCTTCGATGCTCCAGTCGTGCGGCACGTCGAGTTGCCGCCAGGCCGAGTCGTCGAGATCGGGCTTTTGGCCGTCGTCGACCTGGCCCAGGTGAAACCGCCAATCGCGGTCGAAGTTGATCGTGGCGCGGTCGGCCGCCGCGGTCGGCGTCGTTCGCAAGGCCGCGGCAGCGGCCAGAATCAGGAAGCTCAAGGTGGCGATTCGCGTACAGTTCATGGAAAGACCTTTCATCAGGCAGGGGCAGACTCGTAAGGCG